>JADEYI010000095.1_pt1 | contig 164750 bp, 223 predicted proteins | sample 8542331 | NCBI WGS metagenome assembly JADEYI01 (sample SAMN16510988, study PRJNA670497) | mine drainage metagenome | isolation source: biofilm near Copperflume 1 | place: Germany: Marsberg coppermine Kilianstollen | collected 2018-02 | reverse complement strand
AGGTGGCGGCCTGATACCTTTGCCGCCGGAGCAGGGGCGGGGGCCGGCTTCTTGCCTGCAGGAATTTCTTTCATTAAGCTCAGCAGAGATATTCTGATAACCAACGAAGGGGTCTAACTAATCCATCGTAGCCATCTGTAGAAGGAGACTCTGTGCTGGGCTCTACGTTGCCTCTTACAGACTCTCATCGATAGACCGGCGGAAAGTTGCCTTTAGCTAGACAGTGTTTCGCTTGAAGACCTCTTCTGATACAAATTTCCGCATGGACATAAACGAAAACAGACCGCCGAGCGCATTATTCACTTGTGAACGGATCGAAGGAAGGTGGAGGTGCGTCTCGCAATTCCCGTCCAGCCCAACGAAAACATTGTTGGCTTAAACAAGAGTCTACTGTTAACAAGTTTTAGAAAGTGCTGGACAACAATGCAGGCTGCCGTCGTTCGATGCTCACCGGCCTGTGCATCGGCAGCCGGCGCGCTAGCTGCCGCTAGTGCAAGCATCAGGACGCAGACAACATATTGACACCTGGAGGAACCCATCCTTAAGACACCTGCGTATTTACAGAGAAGATATTGGAAACCCGATGTGATCGAGGACTCTTCACATCAGAACAGCTGGAGCAGAACGCATGTGGGGTGGTCGATGGTCAGATCAGGGCAGAAATCTCGCTTCGGAAAACATAAAGTGGACCTACCGATAAATTCCCACAACAGAAAGATGATCACGCAGATATTTGATTTCGATCGAAATAATATGTGCAGATCACTCTTTGCCGAAAGATGCTGTTTTCACGGTGCACACTTCGAAGTGTGCACCTCTTACTCACCGCTTAGTCACGAGGCGCCCTTCAGGCACGTTCAGTTAAGCGCATGCATGCCTCAACAAGCCTACAGGTCTACGACCCCATCTTACACGAATGCTGAGGGGCCATCCCTAGCAAACCGCTCGAAACTATGGGACGGATTCAACAGCGACGATGCAGCTGTCTCAGGAGCGGCCGCATCGCTGAAAGCACTATCAATTCGAAAAAATTCCCAGTGTTCCGTGCGCATGCATGCAGTTCTCGTGCATAAGATTCACCACTCTCTGTGCACATGCGCGATTTGCTGCATCACCGGTAATGTGCATGTACCGTGCATTGATCAACTCGAATTCAGATGACACACAGTGTGTGACACACAATGAGTTCCTTTTTTCTCCCCCTGTATGTTGTAATCCCAACAGATCAATCTTTGGAAAGCCTTCTGATGGACCAGCAGCCCTTACAATGCAGCAGACATCACAAGTTGCCCATCGTTACTGTGTTGGTCAACGTGCAATTTTTAAATATATTAATAAGATAATGAAGTTGTGGCAACCTCGTCACCTTTTTTCTTACTGAAGACCCAGAACTTGCACGTCTTAGACTCTTTGTGCTGCCCAGCATGCAATCAGGCACTTCGACAGAAAGTGCAAAGAAATCATCCAGCCCACACAACCTGGGGCCGTGATTATGCGATTGTGCGCCGCAGACGCCACTGTGAATGGCACTTCATAACAAGTGTGCACACCAATTCAGATCTTTGTGCGAGACAAAAATACCCTGCCGGTGGACAGACTACCAAGGATAGAACAGATACTCTCAGCCTGCAAATGTGCAGACTGTGTGCAGTCACAAATCTCAATCTGTGTCAGCCAACCGCTGCATCAATCTAGAGACCTGCTCCAAGGTCAATCAGGCTATCTCCTTTCGTCAGGGCAGCCCACTGACTCGCCAGTCAGGCATTCTAAGAAAACTGCATGCTTGCACAATGGTGCAGACATGCGGCTGGTTAGAAAAGAAATTTGCAGGTTGCAAAAAAATCCCCCGCCATCAGGCATGGCTTGACCAAGACTTGATCTATACAGACGATGTAACATGTGCAGTGTATCCGGTATGCCAGGGCAGGTGCGGGGTCAATGCTGGCACCAGCTGCATTCATCCAGCCCCCAAGGACTAAAAACGTCTGCAACACTGCTGACATTGCCATAAAAAGTGTCTCCGATAGCATTGCACCTGCACCTGCTTCGGCATACTGAATTCGAATTCGAATTTTATTTCAAATGTGCTGGCATTAGCTGCAACCGATCCCCAATGACAAGATACATCTGCAGGGATGCTGACACATTGTGTCTTCTGCAGCAAGACAGGCTGCGCATGATCAAATTTGAATTCAAATTCAACTTCAAGAGGCCGGGGCGGGTGCAATGCTCGCGCCGTTTGCACCGCCCCGGTCGGCCGATGCGCCGCTGCCAGAAGCCCCGGTGCCGGAAACGCCATCGTTGCCCGTGGAACTGATCGTCTGGGAGCCTGCATGCAAGCAAATGGGACAAATGTTGTAATACTGCTCTACGTATTCTATGCAGTGGGTTTAAAACCCAAATTTCCATTGTCAAGGACGCCATTGTCTTGTTCTATGCAGTGGCCTTGAGCCTCTAGTTCCATTGCCAGGGACACCTGCATCTCCAGAAGAGCTGATAATTTGGGAGCCAGCATGGCAACTGCAGCATCAAACGTGGTGCCTTGCATAAGGTGTGAGCAGGGTATTCAGGAAAAAATAGACACTCCTGCAGAGGTTGCTGTGAAATACAGTGGGGCACGCACCTCTGTCGCCGGCAGACAGGCCAGATTCAGCGGTTCCAAGTCTGGTCTGCGCAGGGTACCATACAAAACTCAGTCATAATACCACAACTGAGCATTGTGACAACTGCAAGGTAACACAGAGACTGACTTGAATGCAAACAGCATAAAAACAGCGCTTTCATGCAAAAGCCCCTTATCAGCTGCGCTAAGGGCACATCAGCTTGTGAGTTGTCACCTTCCTGCCAAGCATCTTCTGGCACCAATCATGCACTCGCAATGTGTAACAAACTCAATGCACGCCCCTAAAGATTGCCTTCTGGCCACACTGCCATTGATACCCTCACTAATCTTGTCAGCAAAATGGGCTCAGGTCCTGCACTGCAGCAAAGACTACAAAATACGCGCAAAAGCACTCTACAAGGGGAAAAGAATCACCTGCAGGAGTCTCCGGCCCTGCTGCGGGGGAGCCACGGTGGCAGACATACCCTGTCCCTGCTTGCCCTGGTTGGTCTGGTAGGCCATGGTCATAGAAGGGGCGGGCGCTGTGGCAGAGAAAGGTGCACCGCCGCTCTTCCCCTGCTTGCCAGTGGTCGTCCCATATGCGTCAGAGGGCGTCCCTGTGTTGGCAGGCGTTCCTTGCTGCAGCCGCCGGCCCAGGTTGCTGTCTGGGGGCTGCGCTGCATCGCTAGCCTTGCTGCTGGCCAAGTAGGCAGCTGAGGTGGTGCCATCGCTCGCCTGTAGGATCTGGCGGGCCCTTGGGTTCAGCCTGTTACCTGCACGTACAAGGCTGGCAAAGGTCAGGGAAATACGTGGAGTAAATCAAATGCATCGAGCAAGGGAATCGAGGAAAGACCCTCTGGTGGGAGGCACCGTCCGACAAGGGATGAGACTGTCCAAAAAGGGATCCCAGCTCGCAACAGTCTCTGAGACCATCAGAGATTGAGTCAAAAAGAGAGGAGCTGTATTAAATTGGAAGAAACTCCGGAAGTCGGATTTCAGTTCGACGACCGTTCTCCTTCTTGGCTAGGTTCAGATCACGTCGTAAGTAGAAGATAGCTACACAGCCACAGATCACTGCCCTGCAGCAAGACCACTGGCCAGTATTGCATGATAGCATTGTAAATTCTTCAAGACTCAATTTCCCATCATTCTGCTCGCAACAGGATGGATATCGGCTCACCTGCTCCAACATCCGGCATGCATGCTGCTGCGAGAAGCAGAGCGCAGAGAATGTACCGACACATCGCGACAAATTTCAAACTCCGACCTGCAAGCAAAAGCAACTCAGCTGATATGTGATCGACAACAATTCCTGACAATGGCTGGATCAAGGGTGACGTCGATGACCCAAAAGAAAGATGTTTCCGGTGGAAGGCACAGCAGCCATACCTACCGCTCTGTATCCAACAAGAAGCGTCAACTTCTCAATAATTTATTCTCTTCTTCTTGTATGCTCTGCTTCTCCAAGAATCACGCTGCTGAAGTTCCTTTGCTTATTGGGTCGGCCTTACTCATACACGGCGCCAATCTAGGCTTGCACGTCTATTTATAGACGCATGCATGTGTACAAGAACAAGAATCATTTGATCGCGAGAACACGTTCCGTCTTGGACAGCCCCTCCTGATCGACACATTAATCATAGCAGCCTCCGAGATTGGTCGTCGGAGCAAAAGCCTTCTCTGCCCAAAGATCGGCAAGGCCAAATCAGCGCCAGGAAGTCTGCTGCAAAAATTGAGGAGGCTGCTCACAAAGCTGCCAAGGATGAAGGAGGACGACAAGCTCGCTCACCCAGTCCACCGTCATGTCGAAGGGTGCGAGCCAGTGTCACGACCGGGCGCCTGTCCGAAGGAGTCCATCGTTGTCCTTATCATCCTTCGCAGCACTGCCTTGGATGCTTGATACTTTGCAGTGCAGGACAGAATGTAGAATGTAGCACAGCAATAATTCTGTTGTCTGCTGGAATCTGGTGTCGACACAGGCAATCCCGAAAGTTCAGCATCGTGGCAAGAGCGATGCTTTGTGGCTCTGTGCAGGCTGGTTGAGTCTGGACTGCACGCAAGCATAAAGGAAGTCCTGGAGTGTCTGTCGTCTGACGAGGCCATCGGTGTCATCTCCAAGATCGTGAAGGCAGAGACTACTGACGGCACGCGCTCGGCAGTCCACGAATGTGAGCTATTGCTCTGTTAGCAGTGATGCTTTTACCCCTCCTGTCTGCTCCACCGCATTGTGCAAAGCAGGGCAACAGCGTCTCTAATCACTAGGGTTTAGTGTCCAGATGCATGCACTCATGCATGGTGCTTTGCTCCATTCCTGCAAAAGTAGTTCTGCCATTTTATTCTGGGACCGCCAAGCCAAGCAGTCTCCTCGTCATTTGTAGGCTTCATCACAGAGCATACTTCTGCAAAGCAGACGGCCTGCCATAGAAGTCTGCTAGTGCAGGGCTCTCCCTGTAAGATTTCGGCAGAAGCACAGGCTTGACTGGACTGTCATGCATGTGCAGCCCTGTTTCTGATCTGTAGGCTTCAGCGGAACATCTGTTGCGCTGCTGACTCACTGTCATGAATTCAAATTTTGAATGCGCAGGTATGGAAGGCATGCTGAGCACGCAGGGCTTGGATGTGATCGCGCATGCGGCAGCGGTGCATGCACTGACACTGGCCGAGACATCCAGTAATCCCAGCTGCCGCGCAGCTTCCCGCCTGACCGCTAAGGACATCGTGCTGGGCTCCTATGTGAGACCTTCTTCTCCTTGCCTGATATCCCAAAACAGACCTCCACTGGCCCATGCAGCGATTAGTGATGAGATGCTCATCAAACTAAAGCAGAGTATGCAATCCCTATTTGTGGGTGAGAGCATGATCTCTGATCCAGTCCTTAGATGTGGAGCTTGTCCTGGGCCCCTGATTGCGCACTGTACCTTGTGCAGCATGCAGAATTGAAAGTTGCATGCCTTGCCTCTTAATGGGACCAAGCTTCTGCCGACGATCTGCAGGCATGGAATGCATCTGTCGGTCTTAACAGAATGTATGCAAGATTAAATCTTGTTGCTGCAAGCGACCGTGGTCAGTAATGCTCACTGTTCTTATCCACCCTTTGCCAGCCAGGTACATGGTTTCAGCTTTGACATGCACAGTACCAATCAGCCATTGGCCCACCAGTCGGAAATTGTCCAGCCTCCTGTGTGCTGAGCGACACAAAAGCTGAAGACAGTGCTGGCTGGTGGGACGCTTGGCATCTCAGGCTCACGGCTCTGGGCTAGTTTGGCAACCCTGGGTCTAGATTGTCCACGGCTCCTGCACGAACGGTCTCACTGCATGATGACAGAGCTACCTCCTCTGTCTTGATTTGAGGCTTGACAGGATGTGGCATCTTCCAAGGCAGAGCCAACTGGCCCACAAGCCAAGAAGCTCGCAGCGTTCCATAAACCTTGTGAAGCATGCAGCGTTGCAATCGTTCACGGCTTGTGAGACTCTTGCAAACTGTTGCTGACGCCTGAAAGGGCACCTTAAATGGCTTGCGGGGCAGCCTGCTCAACTTACTGTTTGCTGGTAGCTGCAGACATATTTACAGCTACACAGTCAGACAAACTTGGAAGTCTCTCTAAGTACTTTCCATGCCAAAAATATTGTATCAAGCCTAATCTGTCCTATTTTGTGTGCGGCCAGGATGCGGTGGAGGAGAAGCAGCGCGAGCTGCTGACTAACCCTTACGTCAGATGCATGCTGCTGCCAGCTGGTGCCCTGTTGGCGTTTGTTTTCTTCGTGCCCCTCTGCCTCTGCCTGTGGCGCTTTGCCCTGTATGGCCCAGGAAGCTTCCCCTGCCAGTGACTCATTTTAGAGGTAAATGACTTACCTCGGAGGTAAATGAGCGCCTGCAAGGCCGTATATGGCCCTGGAATTTCTCCTGCCAGTGAGTTTAATGAGCCCCCCTGCAAGGCCTTTCCGTGAATAAAGATGCGAGCATTCCTCAATGAGCAAGAGTGCTTCAGCCTCGATGATAGAAGAACTCGGCATTGGGGGTTGCTAAGTGGACTTTGAACCTATGAAGGATTTCAAGCAGAGCAGAATCACAGAGTGCTAGCAGGCAGCTTGCATGCCACATGCAGCATGTGCGAGATATTTCAGGACAAACTGTATGATGAGAGTGCTGTGATTGATCAATGGGATGAATTGCTAAAGATGTGGGGTATACTGTGAATGGAGAATGGGCTCAATTGTTTTCAGGACGGAGCATAGTGGTTGCATGTGCACTAGCAAGAGTGTTATTCGTTTGCATCCCTTTTTTCTTCCTTTCAGTCCTTTCAACTACAGTATAAGCAGTTGTTCAAGTGCACGTATGCCATTTTGGTGGGGGAAGAGGACTGGTCAGTGCCCCAATAATGATGTTTACTTCATTTGTCTGTGGGTTCATATGGAACAAGAAGTCTCGCGGGTCTCGTCAGTACCTAACCATCTAGACACCCATCCAGTGGGGCTACGGTCTCAGTACATACATGCTAAAGCTTGCTCGACAGTTGAATAGTTGAGAACCAGAGTATTTGCACAATTTCTCTCTTCACCTGCATGGATGGATGGTGGAGCATGTTCACATCGGGCAAGCTACAGTGAATGATCAGCGCTGCTCTGAGCTTGTTAGACGCGGCGCCAGAATTGGCGTTCTGAATCGGCGCTTTAAGCAGGCCGCAAGTCACTCGGATTCTCAGAACATGAAATTTCCTGAATAAAACAAATTTGCAGAAGCAGTCCAAGAATGTGAGTTCGCCATACGGAGAGCATCAGATTGATTTTAAGTGGTAGCAGAGCATACAGCTGTTCCTTTGAAGGTGACGAGCATCATATTGATCTCACGTCCTGTCCCTGCCAGCCTGCCAGGTTGCCAGTGGCACTGCCTGTTCAACGAAAATTATACGTCTTCCAAAAGCTGGAAAATGCGTGTCAAAAAGGGAAAGTTCCAGGGAAGGAGTCTCGAACCCCGCATCCTGTCTTTCCATGCGCCAGGAACTTAAGGGCTCACCATGACACGCATTGCACGATACCTTTTCTTTTTTATCTATACCTGTTACAGACGATCTGACAGCCTGCTTTCCAAGCCTTGATTTGAGATCATCTCATCAATGATTGTGCAAGCAGTTGCTGGGACCGTTCGGACGAGCTTGTGAGCGGCTTACGAGAATCGAAAAAGCAAAATGGCTGAGATGATGTAAGTGCATGTCTCCTTCTCTGAAGTGTCTACTTGAGATGTGCAAGGTGTTGGCTGTCGTGGCTTACATTCAAACGGCGGCCTGAGTTGGCGCTGCCCAGGGCTGAGATATTCCTTCAAACCCTGCCATTGTGGGGCTCAGCAAGCGCACGTGCAAGATCAGGCCGAGCCATGGACTAGTAGGAACCGTTTGGGGCGCCATTTACAGGACGGAAGATTGCTCAAAATGGCAGCCATCATGAGGACGGCGGTGAAGTGCGCCGGCAGTGCTGCTGCACCTCAGAGGGTGGCTTGCGGCTCATCTGTCAAGCAGGTATCTTCGTCTCTCTGCGAGGCAACTGTGCTGGTTGAGTCTAAAACTGCAGCACATCTGGGTTGAAATGCTTCGCTCAGCAAATCAATCTACACGTAACTATTGCTGGATTTTCCAGATCCCGATGCAGTGAAGTTGATCTGGACTTGGGTCCCAAGCATTCGAAGGGTGTGCAGAAGAGAATTCAAGAGATTGATGATATTACACCGCGACGACAGACAATGTGACTGCTGCAGGGGCTCCTTCGATCCAGCAGGCAACCACAGAGGTTGCAGCAGCACAGGCAGCGCTCTGGAGCAATCGTCCGTGCTGTTGCCACCAAAGCAGACACCTACACAAAGGTGGAGCGGGTAAGGTTTCGCTATGAAGTCTTTACACACCCTTCTCTATTACTGTGCATGCAGAGGATTCCCAGTCTCCAACATATGACAGTGAGGTTGACGCAATGCTGTAGATTTTACCTCAAGCCAGCCTTTTTAAGAAGCAAAGCAACACTTTCTGTGTGCTGGCTGCTGCAGGGAGAGGCCAACACCTTTGACTTCCGCATCTTTCTGCAAGAGAAGGGTGAGGGCTTTTCTCTTTGCTTCCCATCTATGCACATACTGAGGTAGACTGTACAGTTCACTGCATGAGCGCTGGTCCTTCAGGATGAGCATGCATCAGGCAGACACAGAAGCCTTGTCAAGATGCCGCGCACATGTACTGTTCTGCATTGTACCCTCTCATACTGGCTTGGCCCGGCTGGCGAGGGGCGTTGTAAATACTGAGCACCGTTCCCACAGTTGGGTCTTGCTCGGATCTCACGAGTCCAACACGGGTTTGGATATGTGGCAGCCTTACATGCAGCGTGTCTGCAAACAAATCTTGCCTCTTGGCAGGAGAAGCCTGTGTTTAAGTTGGAAAAAATTTGATGTAAAGGCTTGTGCATCGACACCGATCGACTATCAATTGAGCCCAACAGCGGGTGTCCATCTGTACAGTCTGGGCATGCATCAGGCAGGCACAGCTGCCTGGTAAACTCGACCACCAATCTGCACCTGTGCCACTTTTTATTGTCTGACAGAGGGTTGTGATGTCATGTGACAGGCAAGGACACGTCAGCGTGGCACGACGTGCCGCTGTATTTGGACGGCGGCCTGGTCAGCTTTGTGTGTGAGATCCCCAAGGAGTCCTCCGCCAAAATGGAGTGCGCCACAGTGAGTGCCCCTGCTCCTTCCCCATTATCTACATTATTGTAATTATCACACGTTTTTCCTGCCAAAAGGCAAGGTACGCCCTGCAGACAAGCTGCAGGTAAAGGCTGCCACAATCCTACTTCTTGTATCCGCATGGAACCCCTTATTGCAGTAGCCAGCGGAATTCCTGGCAGATAATGGCTTTGGTGAAATTTGGATACCATTTGCTCGTTTGATGATGCATAGGTGTCAGCAGATCCTGAGACCTTATCCTCGTCTCTGTGGATGAGTCATGATTGGTAGCTAGTGATGTGATGTGCATCATGACAGACGCTTCCTGGCATTCCTGCAGTTTTGAAGTGGACTCTGTGAGAAAGGATGGCCCTGCAGAGCTGTGGGTTGCTTCCGAGCGGTTGATAGTTCTTGAAAGCACTGGTGTCATCAATTTCTGAGTGCTGGTCCAAAATTTAGTGATTGAGTCATGCTCAGCGACCGGTGATGTGGGCATGCATCATCACAAACTATTCTTGTGTATATTCATGACACTTGGATCTGCTCCTACAAAAGCCGGACTGCATTGAGCGATTTAGGCCAGCCAGCATTTGTTAAACCCTGCAGCAACAAAACAAAAATTTCAATTTTTACTGTTGATGCTCTGGAGTAATGCGGCGAACGATGTGCGCGCAGGACGAGGAGCTGACTCCCATAAAGCAGGACACAAAGAAGGGGAAGCTGCGGCACTACCCCTACAACATCAACTGGAACTACGGCATGCTCCCCCAAACCTGGGAGGACCCCGCCCACAAGGCAGAGGATATCGGCGGCGTCGCGGTACATTCCCCTTTTTTTTACTAAATTTTAAACACGTTCTTCAGTTTGTAGGATCTGGAATCCAGGTATGTCTAGCAACACGTGTATCAGATCTGCAGTTCTGTGCGATCATGGTATTTTCCCTACCTTTCCCGCTTTTCACTGGGCTTTTAAAAACCTTTACAGTGCACAAAGCAGATGTGAAAGCGGCAGGGGGTGTCAAGTGTGTACTGGCTAAGTTTTGAGAGGTTATTGCAGCAATCCCGATGAGGACAATCTATCACACACATACATCAGTATGACTGCCCGGCAGCGATGCCGGGTGCTGATTATACATCTGCAATACTGAGGGATGGCTGACACGGAACACCATAAGCATACCCACGAGCACCAGAGTTATCATATATTGCCAGAAGGCGCTTTCTTGCATGCATTGAGCAGCACTGTTTCAACTTAGTGGAAGCTGATTTTTGTCTGTCAGAAATTTAGGACACTGTTTTCTTGTTGGGACCACTTTCGCGCCTGTTTTGGCTTATGGTCTGTGTTGCCTTATTTGGCCTCGTCTGCAGCAGATGTCATCCGCCTGTTTTGGCGCTTCCGTGCTCATTTGCCTGCGTCTAAATTTTGCGCCTGTTTTGGCTCCCAAAACTGAAACCTCGCCTGTTCTCGCTGGCCCAATCGCAGGGAGACAACGATCCGGTGGATGTTGTTGAGATCGGCAGCGAGGAGTGCGCGATGGGGGGAGTGTACGCGGTCAAGCCTCTGGCGATTCTTGCCATGATCGACGACGGTGAGCTGGACTGGAAGATCGCCGCGATCCGCACGGACGACCCCAAGGCCGACCTTGTCAACGATGTGGAGGACGTGGAGAGGTGAGCGCTCATTCTGGCCGAATAACTTGAAGGCACCGTAAGCAGGGGCATTGCGTATTGATGGCAGAAGAGGCTCTCGTTTCCTTCTTTTTTCCTGGTGCAAAGGCTGCATCGGCTGCGTGTGTCTATTATGTAAGAAAGCAGATTGGTGCACCTGAGGAATCGATGTTGAGATGGGAACTTAAAAAATCACTTTGGTGCAGTGAAGATCATATCAGATTTCCATGCAGACGATGCAATGAGAAGTATGGGCTGTGTTGTAACCCCCTGGGCTGACGTGCACTCATGCATGCATTGAATCTCTCGAGTATAAATGTTCCGAGTCTTGCGCTGCGCATTATTGCAGGGAGTTCCCCAGCTTGTGAGGGTGGTGAACTCACCCTATTAGCTCACCATCAACCCTGACAAAACCCTCTTATAATCGCAGGGAGTTCCCCGGGGAGCTGGACAAGATCCGGATATGGTTCCGCGACTACAAGAAACCCGACGGCAAGCCGGAGAACAAATTTGGCTATGATGACACGTGGCAGAACAAGGAATTCACTCTCAATGTCATCGCCGAGACCCACGGATTCTACGCCAAGCTCAAGTCTGGCGAGCGGGAAAACACCGAGGGCCTCTCTCTTGTCTGAGCGACGTTTCTGAAAGAGTTCCGGAAACTTCTGGAGTCCTACCGAGCTTAAAATGAAGGCATGGGAAGCTAGCTGGGCTGGTAATGTGGGACTTGCTAGTCCTTGGGGGAAGTATTTTGGCAGGCAATGAACAGCGACAGTCAGGCAGGAGGGCTTGAGCACTCCTTGAGGACCTGCTTGCATTGGATCATTGTCCCCAATGTTGCAACATCACCACTACGGCACCTGCTCACATGGACAGCCTTTCGTTCAGACAAACGAAGCTTGTGCAGCAGTGAGGGCTTTCCTTGTGGGCATCATTCTGATGAATGACCATGACTGACATTACTGCATGCTTTGTGAAATGATTAGGACTTGATGTCATGCCTCGATTAACTTACCAGCTTGGTTGAAGGTGCCAAGATCCAGATATATCAGGGCCACGGCTTAAGTTTTGTTCCGTGTGCTTGAGAGGGTCTTCTATGAGATATTGATTATCTAGAAATCTAGATCAAGCTTGTGTTGCACGGAAGAACTGTTTCAGACTGTCCAAATATTACCATTTTGGCTGTGCACGATCGTATTATTTCCTGAGGTATTCATTGTCAGATAAAGGTTGCCAGTCCCAGCCTGCTATAGCAAACCTGAAGTGGCTTGTCCTGGTGACTTGGCTGCTGTATCAATCTTCTGGCAACAGCTACGCTCTGGCAAGGGGTGATTTCAAGGGGTGATCTCAAAAAGCGAACCAAGGCGAAGCACAGCAGAGAACATCGTTCACTGCACATCGAGGCCACAAAGGAGAAAGAAAGTATGGCAAGCAAGTGCGAGAGGGTTTGGTTTGAACCCTCCCTAGTGCACTTGCGATCTATCCCTATCCTTGCTTCTGGATATGTGGCACTGGACCTGGGTTAATTGAGAATTGGAGTCACTGATCGCGGAGGATAGCTTACGGAATAGCACATTTGTTTCGAAAGTTTCAAATCTGAGGACACGATCTCATTTTCCTATCTGCAGGAAAGGGTTTGCTCCGTAAGTTTCCTCCGTGACATCGGAGTGCGGGCGTGACAGTGTTGCCGTTGGTGACCCATCGGGCATTTTTTCGAAACAATGTTTCAGTGAACGACCTTTCAACCATTCCGAGTCTCCAAAATGCTTGTTGTGCACCATGCGTCCAGGAACGATCCTGGCAGTCAAATTGAAGCCCAGGATCCAAAAACAGACACATGGGCTCCTTGGAAGGATTGAAAGCCAACGCAAGCTCATACGCTGTTGTTGCGGCACTATTTGCCACTGGTCACATACTCGGCACACGTCATGCCCCCTGGTGGCATGGAGGACTCCCATATCCAAAGTCCCGCGGCGTTCTACGTGTTTCCTTACAGCAATTACCTCTCCTTTTAGTTTTCTGTTGGGCTTCTTTCAGCCGTGCTCATGCTGACGGCCAATGTTTATACCGATCCTGCAGCCTACGACTGGAGCAGATGGCAGGATATGGCTTTCAAATTGCAGTGGCTTGCAATTCCCATGTACGTTACTGCTGGATGCGCTGCTATTGTCGCAGGCTTCATAAAATTTGATATGAATGGGAGTGAAAAGGCGCACGCATATGTGACGATCGGCCTGGCAGTAGGTGTTGTCCTCTGGAATGCAATAACGATGCGTTGCATTCCAGGGGCTTGGGGGCAGATGCTGCGAACTTGTTCTTTTGCCAGTATTGCTGTGGTCCTTAGACTGAAGATCGGGGTCAGAATCATAATGAAGCTCAGGTTGACATTTCGGCGTTGCCAAGTTACACACCATTGCACGGGGTTCCATGCACCACCGAAGTCGTGCATGAAATTTGACTCAGAATGGAGCGTCGTGCGAAGTTGCAATGTATCTTCTGGTGTAGTGTACTATGAACAAGCGCCCGCAGCTATTGGCTGGCAGCAACATTGCATCTGCTTGTCGTGAGAGGCCCTTGAAATATATTCAATTATTTTGAAGGTTTGCTTTGCAAAAGTGTTTGCTTTGCAAAGGAACAGTCACAGAACGATAGTAAACGCTGCAAGGAAGCATTGCCAAGGCTAGCTTACTGCCTTGAATACTTGACACCTGAATGCCAGATGGCAGTATTTACAACACCAATTGGACTGCACATTGCAACACTTGTTCGCACACCACCCACGGGGCATGTGGTGAGCAGAGCTTTGAGGCAACTAATGGTATATCACCACCGGGCTGCCCTACAATAGTTCACATCCTTGGATCACTCATGGTGCCAGACATACACATTGCGAGTTATATGGTCACTACCAAGTCATCACAGACGTGCACAACGAAGCCGTTGCCATTCAAAAACCAAGAACTGAACTTCAACCACAAAGGACACAACTTGGACCACTTCAGAGCTTCAGAGACTCTCCAAAGATGGCAAAGAGCCCGCTGCACGCAGCAGAGGCAACCAAAGCATGAGTATCAATCCGGGGGTTCGAGCCTATGCTGCAGAGCCAGATCTACTGTATGTATTTCCCGTTCATGCTGCATCGGCAGGGAGAGCCGCAGCATGCAGCGCTGTGAAGGCCGGGCAGCCGCCTTTGGCTGAGAGCACAACATCTGCAAACTGGCGCTCGGACAAGACATCGCCCCCGTCCTCTGGCGATCCCTCCGCCGCCGTTACGGACCGCTGCTTGCGCCCGTAGATGTTCTGCACAGCACGGCAACCGTCGCTCAGAACACAGCGGAGCAGTCTAGCTGCGCTTAGCAACACTTTAAACGGCTCCTGGGAGGGTGAAAGTGCATCTAAATGGCAGCGCAAGAGACTGTAATTGCCAAATTGAAGGTGTTTTCGACAACGGTCTTTTTGAAGCTTTGAAAACAACGCCAGGCTTGAATTCCATGGATCGTGCTAAGCAAGTGCCTTTAGCCAGGGTCTCTCTGTTCATGCCAACAGGACTCAGTGAGTCAGCTTCTACTTTTCTTTCCATTAGGGCGATCCGATGCCTGGAGAACATCAGCATTTGGTACAACATCCAAACACTTGGATGCATGGACAGCACACCCAAAAAGATCATCCTGCCAGAGAAGCTCAGGACAGTAAGGGAGGTGACTCACCCTTAGTAAGCGCGAGTAGCGCGCGGCGGCGGAGCGGGTGACTCCGCGGAAATCGGAGCGCCAGTTGAGGGCGGCGTGCGCGGCCGAGAGCCGGGAGGAGGCATCGCCGTCGCAGACCGCAACCAGCAGCGCCAGAAGCATGCCAAGATCCGTGCACCTGGCAGGTCAGTGAACTAATTGAGTGTCTTATTTGGAAATATTGTTCAGGCCATGTACCACACAAAATGCCATATTTTGGCAGGCACCCTTCAGGGGTCTGGGTAACACCAGGAAACTGCCTTACAATAAATTGCATAAATAGCACTCTGGACAAGCATCCCAGAGAGGGACTCTGACCTACAAGCAACCGTTCCCCCCAGGCTGGCTTCATTTATACTGACGTCAAGGAAAACGGAGGATGCGTGTATAGGTCGTTTGATTAGGCCTTTCGTGCCGCTTGCATTTGCTCAGCCTGCACAAACAGTCAAAGCACGAGCTGTTGCATAATGAGGGGTGCGCACCCGTCGGCAGGCTCCAGATCGCGCAGAAAGTCGTTCCTGACGATGCGCATGAGGTGCTGGAATCGCAGCGCTGGTAATTCTGGCATGAGCCGCCGCAGGACGCCCTCCGCCGCAGCCGCGCTTACCCGCTTGGCCTCAGGCTCGCCCTTGAACCCGGGCTGCTCACGCAAACAGACACGTGTTGTCATGGGAGGTGAGAGTGTTATCTTTGGCCGTGAAATTTAGGAAGGTGGAAGGCTTTGTCAGGCTGCCGCTGAGGTGTGCTCAGCATGTGCATGGTAATCGCATACATCAAGCAGGGTTGACACGGGGGGACGTTAGATCCATTCACTGCTCAGTACTACATCTTGAATCATCGAGCTCATATTACAGTACACGACAGAAAGTGCTCCAATGATTATTGTCCAAAGAAAGCATGCGCCACACACTAGTTGCCGGCAATCATAGTAAGAGCGGACAGAGGCCAAGGCCTCACCAGAGCGCGAGAGGCGGCCGATCGTGCGCCGTCAAGGTTTGCGTCGGTGGCGGCTGCGGCCAACGCGGCGGGGGTGAGTGAAGCGAGCGGCTCCAGCTGGCGCAGCAGGCTGACGTCCAGGGAGCTGCCGGGCAGCTGCTGACTGGACTGCGCGCTGCCGGTGCCGGTGCCCGCGAATGCGGCGCGCTTGCCGCGGCCGATGGGCGACCGCCACAGCTTCTGCAGATGGCGAGATAAAACTTATTGATTTTGCCTTCCAACTTTCCTTTTGTCTCGAGTCATGCACAGCCAGCCCCCAAACGCACCTTGGGCCGGCGTCAAGGCGGCGCCTGAGGGCCGCATTGCCGTCCCACCTTACGGCCCAGCAAGGCAATATTTGCCCCACCTGGTTGCACTGCTTTGAAGTTGGGGGACTCCATTTCCTAACCTCACTTGCATTCTGCTTAGCCCTGTGTGAGCCGCCGACCGCACCTTGGGCTGCGACGGGGGCGAGGCGGCCGGCCGCTGCAGGACGGTGGAGGCGGTCTTGTCGGAGATGTGCTCCATCAGTTCTCCCAGCCGTGCCCGGTCCTCTCCGCGCCGCGCCAGCCGCTTCAGCTGCCCGATCTCCTCCGCCACCTTCCCGCTGTAACCTGCGCACAGGTCTTAGAGGTGAATCTGTACTCTCTCAAATGAGGATTTGGCCGGATCCAAACTGTGACGCAAGTTGCCGCTGTAGCCTGCGCTCGGCAAAGGCCAAATACATCCTCAGTTCTGGCGTCTTAGTATCATCAGCTGAGGAGCGTGTGTCAGCAGCTTTCACATCGCACGTTTGGCAGCTGGCAAAGCCACAGGCCTGCGAATTGGGCTTTGCATATTGGCACTGTTAAAAAACTAAAAAATTGCTCCCCCACCAAACAAGAGAAAAGTACCAGGACAAGGCTTGCTCCCATGCAAAAAAAACAGGCTCCTCGTTTGCACGCAAATGCATGCACGCCCAACAACGTAGTGATATATAAACGAGCCGAGTGGTGAAGCCCACCTGAGAGCTTGAAGGCGCGGCGCAGGGCTCGCTTGGCCTCCTCGTCTCTGCCCACGCCGACGAGAGCGACTGAGTAGTTGAGCAGTCCCCGCCAGTGGTCGGGGGAAATCTCCAGGACTCCCTCGTAATTCGATATCGCCGCCTCAAACTCGCCGCACTGGCGCTGCAGGTTTCCAAGGTTGAACAGCGCCTGCAGGGGGCATTAAAGGAGGGTTTTTAGGGTGTTTGTAACGCTCGCACATGTGATATGCCCAGCTTCCAGCCAGAGTTGTCTCTTGCATCCCTATTTTGACAATGCGAATCAATGCTTATCCACTTGTCAAGATTCATTGTCAAATAGAGGCTGCACTGTGCTCCAAGTTTAGCACTGGCAACGCGGATGTGGCAAGCTTGAATTTTGCAGAACACCATGTGATTGTGAGCAAATGAACTTTTGATGATGTGTGGAAAGGCCAGAGACTTATTTTTTTCAGTTGATCGCATGCATGCAACAGGGCGAGAGTGCAGTTTAAAGTGGAGCCAGCAATGCCCAATGGAGCTTGTGCGATGAGTCACCTCCAGGTGGCGCGGCATGATCGCGAGCGCGGCAGCAAACTCCTGCTTGGCCGCCTCCACCTCGTTCAGCGCGCACAGCGTGCAACCTGCACAGCAAGCACATCAATCTTCTGACAGACACGCATTGTTGCGCAGGTGCAGGTATCATGGTCCCTGCTATTTTGCATCTTGAGCACCACCACTGACAGCGGAGAGAAAAGTGATCAAGCCAGCGCTCTCAGTCACTTGCGTAAAAAGCCCGTCAGATCTTTATCACATGTGAAGCAGGGCAGGCCCCCTGGCATCCAATCTGCGAGTACAGAGAGTCAACAGAAATCCCCGGCAACAGCAGCGCTCGAATTCAATAGAGCGCGGACCGAGGTCACAGTGCTTCTGTCTGGCAGGTCTCAGGGCAGGAATGCTGGCAGGAGCAACATGCGATTTCACATTCACACTCAAATTCACAATCGCGCGCGCACCGAGGTCGCAGTGCGCGTCGGCATAGTCCGGCCGCAGCGCGAGCGCCGCCGTGAGAGCGTCGCGCGCGGCTGGCAGATCGGCCAGCGCGTATTGTGCGCTGCCCAGCAGCTTGCGCGCCCGGAAGTGGGCCGGCTCCAGCCGCGCCGCCGCCCTGCGCGCGTATTGTCACCTTTTTATGCCCCCGTTTTATAGCACTCAAAATCCCAAAGCCCCTACATCCTTTGCCCAAAGCCAGGCTTGCCTTATTTGACAGACCTGCCATGCATGCTGTAGTTAGTAACCCCATTTTGAGGGCCATCCCCAGAACTGCAGGACACTGGATTCGAGACAGCTCTCAAAGCTATTTGTTGACATGAATAGCAGCATGCGCACAATTGCCGCAAGGCAGCCCCCGTGTCTTATGTCCTGGCCGCTGCTATTCTTTTCTATAATCTGTGTTATTACAGAGAGCTCAAAATTTCCAAATGTACAAATTATTATACAGTAGTACAGTATGTTCAATCTTTCCTGTGCTGGCAGGGTGTCCAAAAGAACCATTGCTCTGATCCAGCTGATCAATAGTCAAGTCAGGTAATAAGAGCGCTCACTGGTAGTGGTTGCAGGCGGCTAGCAGGCGGCCGTCGGCTTCGAGGGTGATGCCTAAATTGACGTGCACCTTCGGCACCAGGCGCTCGTCCCCGGGCAGCCGCACCTCCTGCATGCGCGCAGGATACACTCTTCATGCTCAGAAACGACCCAGAACATCTTTGGATCTGTTGCACAGTGTGACCAGCATTTGAGTGAAAACAAAGCAGCATGATGTCCATGCTTCGGTAATGCCAAGCTTATGCATGGGCAACTGAGGACTCTAATCTAATGGCAGAAAATGATGCCAGCCAGGGCTGTACATCAGCATTCACGGCATCAAGCATACTCCCAATCGTTCCCTTTGCTTCCCCATGCTACATCTCAGTCACCTTCATGTAACCCCGGAGCATGTTGCCTGCCTTCCAGAACATGAACAGATCAACAATGAAGTACGGGAAGTGAAGATAGAGGAGGCATACCTTGAGGGCGGTCTCAAAGGAGCGTTCGGCGTCGGCGTAGGCTTGCAGAGCAAACTGTGCATTGCCGAGGTGGAATAGCGCTCGCGCATTTCGCGGCCGCAGCGCCAACGCCGCCCGGAAGCTTATCAACGCCTCCTCGTAGAATCCCCTGCCGGATTGATCCACCCCTTCAATTACTATCATTACTGCATTTTAGAGACCTGTTGGGAGCCACCTGGGAGCCTCGCTGGTCCTGTAGGCAGTCTGACACTGCCCATTTTTGATCACGATCTGTTCACCTGACCACAAATTCTAAAGCTAGCCCCAGAGTGTTATGGGAATTGCAAGAGGGCTTCAAGTCACAGATGGGACCGCATCGGGTCCGGTAGAAATCTAGGCTGGAGGAAACAATCGAGTGCCATGCTGCAAGAAGCCAGGAGGGCTAGGAGGAGTTTGCAGCAGCAGATATGCAAAGAAACAAAGAAGTTCCTGGCAAAATTGCTTGGTGAGCTTTCAGCAGTGGAAAAGAATACATTTGCAGCTGTTGTGGAACCTTGAAGACTGTGATTACACGGCTGGGTGGCCGTTGCTGGGGAGGGACCGGGTTTCCAGCAGCACACATGAAGTCTATCTGCTACAGTACTGCCATAGACTGGGGTCTTGTGAGAGGTTCATCATAGATGGGAGGGGAGCCAGAACAGGTGCAGTTGCTGACCTGGACGCCAGCAGGGATCCGCATGCCATGTGGGCGGCGTGCGCGTCCCCGCGCTCCGGCAGCCGGCTGATACGCGCGCGCAGCGCTGACATCGGCGCGCTGATGTCAGCACCCGGCCGCGACGCCTCCACGATCGCGCGCGCGGCCGACAGCACCTGGCAGGATATCAAAATTTGTTTACTCGTCGAGCGTTTGAAAATGAGCACAAATGCATCGCTGCTTGACCGAGAGACTTATGGTGTGTGTGCGCGCAGGAAACATTGAAAGGCCCTTTCCTGGTGGCCAAATACTTAGTTGCGGCTGAGCATCTGTACACAACTTTCCCTCCCGTTTGGCTGATGAGTCACTACAAAAATAACACCTCACAGCACGTCGGTCATCATCCATGTGAGCACAGTTAATGTTGTTACGAGCCACACCTCTGCCAGTGTCTCGATTGCGTTGTGCTGCTCCGCATCAATGTCAAATTCCTCATCCGCTTTGTCATGCGCCCTGCGCAGCCACAAATTAATTATAATATCAGCTCTCTGCCTTCTCATAGAGATTATCAGTACTCTATGGAACCATCAGGTTCCAAAGCATACGTCATGCAAAAATACAGCAAAAGATGAGGACGCAGCAGGTCATCATGGGTGGATGGGTGCCTGTCAGGAGCCTCCTTTGCAGCGGGTACGTGAAAGGGGCCAGACTTGGCACGGTCCTGGTCAGCTTCCTCCGGCTGTTCCGGCAGCTGCGCGGCAGCCGCCGCGGCAGCCAACCGGGCCGGCGCGCCGGGGCCCGTCTCCAGAGGCGGGAACTCGTAGGTGCTGCCCAGCAAAAGCTGACTGGACGTCTGCGTGGTCATCAGGTCTCCAGCTTTGGAACGCTGTGCCTGCGCATCAAGTCTTCATTTTAAACACGCGAATGAGGATTTAGAGTGCGCCAAGGGCTTCTAATGCTCCGCAGCCGGCCTCCTTGTAATGCTCTGCAGCCGGCCTCAGCTGCCAACGCACACTGCAAGTCTTGAGCAAGGGTCCCGCTGTTGCATTGCTTGTAAGCTGCTTGACGGGGTGTGGTGACATAGCTCAGCAAACAAGAGGAGCTCATCTGCCAACAACTCCTGCCTTGCTGAGCAGAAAGGCTTGGCATGCTAGTGCTTATTGCTCCCAGGGGTATTGAAAGCAAACAAGGGGTGCCCCCTGTATGATCCAGATGCTTTTCTCATCAGCATGCTCTGCATGTCAACAAGAACGCATCATGAACTTTTCTGAGGGTGTTCTCACCGGCATGCTTGCGCGGCGCTGCATCGTGATGTCCAGCAGGTCGGTGTGCGTGGATGTCGTCTGTTGCGTGTCATCCTCAAACAGCAGCGACTGCTGCGAGGCCATGATGTCCAGTTTGCTCCCAAAGATGCCCCCGCGCTGCGACGCGAAGAACTCCGGGGTAGCCGCCTGCGCAAAAGAAAGCTCCACTCAAAACTTTTGAATGCCTTGTTGAAGCCTGGGACCTGATGACAGAGGAATGCCATGCAACTTCATGACTGTACTTGCCGGCTGGCATTAGACTTCATCCACTTCGTGTTATGTAGTTCTTTCGACCCTTCATCGACCCTAAACCCTAAATCCCCCATTGCATTCCCCGTGAAATAAAGGCCCCTTTCCTAAATCCTGAACCCTACAACCATATTCCCTAAACCCTAAGCTAAAGTGGATGAAGAATAAGGTCGGGGGTACTTGCCAGTATGAGGGCAGCGTGAAGTAATACCCCTGGCAGACTGTACATGGGCACCATCTGAGTACCCTTGAACAGCAGACTCTTTAATCGTCCAGTATTGCTCGTTATTGCACGCTATAAGCAGCAGAATGCGCGGTTCTCGGAAGCAATTCCCTATTTGGCCCATACTTAGCCCTTTGCTCTGGCCTCCCGGGACTGGTCCAAAATTCTGGTGCAGCCCTTGAGCAGGCCATGCATGGGCCATTGCAGCTGGACCAAGTCCTGGCCCTCTTGGCCTATCTCGGTTCTAGAGCGAGCCCAAAACCAGCCCTTTATTCATAGTGGTGATGAAGCAGGCTCGGTCAAGGAGGGAAGCCGGAAAGGTTGATTCACCATCATTGCACACACATGTGCATGACATTGCAAAGCTCAAAGACGTGCTAAATTTGAGTGGCCCTGGCAACACGGCTTGGAGCATCAATGGGATACTGTTTGTACTGTACAAAGTTGACTTGTGCATGCGAAGGCCCTGCCTTGTCCTTGACTGGCGCTCCTCAAATTCCACACTGACCGGTCCTGGACAACACTGGTTTTCCAGTGCGTTCGGTCTGACATTGGTAAATTACGGTTTGCAATTCCCTAGCAAGTGACTCACTTCGCCGTCATCGGCCAGGAGGGGGGCGTGGCGGCCCGCCAGCGAGGACAGCGCTGAAGTGGCGGAGGTCCCCCGCGTGGCAGGGAACGTGAACGAAGACGCGTCCTGCGCCGTCACAGCATTCACACCGCCGCCGATGCTTGCCTGCTCGGTGCGCGACACACTAATTTAAAGCTAGTAAGATTTGCCTCCATCAAGAAATCAAAAAAATAGAGCTGATGGCATGATTTGAGGAATGCAATCAAGCTCAGGAGGTGCCCATGGGATTGGGAACTCGGCCACGGAAGCGCCACCAACTTTGTCCACAGGTCTGCATCTGCTTCAACCTTCTTGAAACAGACTTGCTGCATGCCTGGTCACGCAATCTCTCCAAGACAGAAGCAATGCAGCGATGCCATGCCTCACATGATGTGATCAATCCCGCATTGCATCCCGCAGCATACAAGCTGAAAATGGCGTGCGTATGAAGTGAAAACACAGTAGGTGAAGGTACAAGGTGGTCTCACCCGCGAAGCAGATCTGGAAGTGGAGGAGGAGGCGCTTGAGCTGAAGGATGCATCAGCGCCATAGGACTGGTTGAACCAGACGCCGCTCCCCAAGTCCAACGATGTCATCATACGAGCCTCCTGAGCACATTGCATGCACATTAGACCACGGCCATGGCTGAGTATTCACCAAGAAAGCGCGTTTCAGATGGTCGAAAAGAGCAAGATATCTACGAGGCAAAGGCACTGCGGGGATGCCAAGCCCAGAATTCACCACGCTACATGCATGTTGACCGTCTGTATGATCTCATCAGCTTGGTTTCATGCAAGTAATCTTCACAGGACATATCATGGACTCTTAAGCCCTGGACAGTAATTACCTGTAAGTTTTGAGAAGAGCATACAAAAACAACATTTATAATTATCGAGGGGAAAGTGCTCTACCATGAACTGTGAGGTCATGAGGTGTGCCGAGTGGTGGGCCGCCAAACCAGGCGCGCTGTCCAGCAGGGCAGGGGACGTCTGATCAGGCGTTCCCTTGCCCGCCAGCTCAGCGCTGATCTGGCGCTGAGCTGGAATTGCGCTGCTGGCTGCAGATCCGCTGTCGCTCGCTGAGTCATCGCACAGCGGGTTTCCCCACGCCCTGCTGGTGTCCGGGAGAGCTGGCCGCACTTTTCCGCCCTGTTGCATCCATATTGATAGTATCATCGTCACCACTATTACGGGCTTTTCCTGCCACAAGGCGGGCTTTTCCTGCCACAAGGCAAGGTACGTCCTGCAGACAAGCTGCAATTTATATTGGCTGCCACAATCCTACGCCATGTTGGAATCGCCAGATCCAAGCAAGACCCAATCAACCGTGGGATGCTCGGTATACCGCCCCCCGCCAGCCAGGGGCCACATGCTGAACTTGGCTGCATAAACTCGCACTACTTTACGAGTTCTAAGCTCAGAAAAAACCAAATTTGGAAGCTTCACCTGCACAACTTTTGAAGGAAAATGTTTTGGGCATTGCAGCACTGGCACACTGGGGATTTGTAATGTTGACTATAATGCCGCGAGGACAAGCATTACGGCGCAAAGCATGGATAACAATATCAGAAGGATGCCTACCTTGGCAGAGGGTAGCATGGCTGCAAGCTTGGAAGTGAGTCTGGTCTCCTGGGGCGAGCGCTCCGCACGGCTTGTTTTGGCGGCCGCCGAATTCGAATTTGAATGCATAGTCGGCGCTTCCTGCCCCAATGCCTTGAAGCGCTCAGCTGCCGCCTAAATCAAGCAAACCTCACCGCTTTAGCACTGCTCTTAATTTGCTTTTTTGCAATACCCAACACGAAACCCTGTATCATTGCACTCTCATAACAAGTCAAGCATGGCGCCTTTGAACGCGCGCAGCTCGGGCCACACTGGTGACGTTGTATATGTTTTGGGGAAGAGAGGCATGTTCGCCAGTGGGCCAGCAATAACACAGAGCAAGGGCGGCTGGGTTCATGGTATTTTTCTGAAGCCTGAGGCCTCAGACGACCTCCAAGCGTGGCATTCTATGAGATGACATGCAAAGCAGGGATGCTCGAAAACACTCCTGGCTCGGTCAAATGATATGATTGAAGTTCCCGCGCAGGGCAATGTATGTGGAGACCCGTAGAGAGCACCTTGGCGAATGCAGCGGACTGTTCGGCGAGAGAAGATGAGAATTCTGAGCGCCGCTGCTCCTGCTGCTCCATCATCTGCTCCTTGAACCATCCCAGCAAGTCCTCCTGCTCAGTCGTGGGCACCGCTGGCGCCTGCACAGAGTCATTATACAATTTCTTCAATTTCAAAAATTAGTAGTTATGCCAGGCTTTTTCTCATGAAAGCGGAGGGAGCACAGCCTTGCGGCCCCTTCACAAGGACCTTGAGGCTCAAAGGTCATGCCACACGAGCTCCTACCGAAACCAAAACCGGAACCTCAACGGAGGTTGCATCTCCGGCTTTGAACCTACCGAGTGCCTGTGCGACTCAGCATGCATATGTGAAACACTTCCCGGTGCAGGCTGCAGTTGTCTCCATGCAACATACCGTAGTCAGCACCATATTAAGCGCTTGAAATTGATTATTTTTCTTGAGGAGGGGTCAGACCCTAAAAATCAACTTATCAACTCTATAACAATTTTGAGACCAGATTTGGACAGCTCTCGCCGAGCCTGACCCATTGGTGATGACGGAACATCATTTCAAGGAAGGAAAGACTCCCACAAACAGGTCCAGACAGTTCGCGCAATGTGAGGTGTGTGGCTTTTATGTAGCTGACTACGGTGTATGCAGTTGCTGGGGCTGCAGGGCACTTGAGCGTGAGGATATGAACCTCCGGCTGGCGGGGGCCGGTACAAATACTTAGCACCGTGCCCACGGTTGATTGAGTCTTGCTTGGATCTGGCGAGTCCAACAAGGGGCAGGAATTTGGCAGCCTTTACACGCAGCTTGTCTGCAGACGCACCTTGCCTTTGGCAGGAAAAGCGTGTAATAAAATATGAACCTTTTATTATTGATTCTCAAATCCAGGATTTTAATTGAATGCTTTCAGGCTTGGGGCGCACCTGGGGCGGCTGTGGCTCTGGGCGTATGAAGGGTGAATCCTCCTGGCCGGCCAGTGGGTTGACCCACAGGCACATGGGTGACACCTCATCGAGCTCCTGCATGCATGCCACGTCACACATGAGATGGCATTAGACTTCATCTGTTTTGTGTTATATAGTTCTTTTGACCCTTCATCGACCCTTAACCCTAAATCCATATTCCCTAAACCCTAAGCTAATGTGGATGAGGAATAAGGTCGGGGTTATGAGCCACTGGACCCCAAGGTACCAGCCTGACCTGGTTACCATGGTAGGAAAGGCAGGATGCAAAGACAGGCCTGGCTCAATCACTTTGCAGTACTGTAGTTGACTTTCCTCAGAGATCTGGAAACGACACAAATTTTGGCACAGCGTACAGGAGACGACGTTCCCTGATCGGCCCTTCCAGCACAGAAAACATTTGACACTGCGTAGGAGAAGAATAGCTTGTGTGATAATGACTGCTGGTGCCTCACATGCCCATGCTGTTATCTCGCACTCAAAATAAAAAATGCATTCGACCAAAAGATGCTGCCCCCACTTCTGCATCAGTTCCTGGGCATCTGTTTACAGCTCATCCGATACCAGATGTCCAGAGGCAACTTCACAATGGCCGCCTTGTATCAGCTTGACAGGGCCTTCACAGCAACTCACCTGGGTGTCATGTGCATACGTGGAATCCAGGATGCCGGCCAGAGATTGTGTGTCCAGAGACGTCTGAGCAGCGGCGCTTGCAGAAGGCATGCCCACCGTGCGGTCCTCTGCACAGCATCAGACAAGCTCTGGAAGCGATATTTAAAGGAGACTGAGTACAGTGCAGATGTAAGCGTGCAACTGAACTCTCAGCTGGTACTGCCTTTGAAAATAGCTAAGTCAATCCCTTCAAGAAATGCAAACAACGGCCCTACGGCTACCAACTAAGCAAGCTTAGCATTCAGGTCACGAGCAAGAAGACCAAAAGCATGTAAGCAGTAACGGAGGCTTCAATTCATGAAATTTCTGCCAGGTTTTCAAAGCAATGCCAAGAAGTAGTCCCACCTTCCTCATCAGCTGCAGCATAGAACTCTCGGAGAGCTTGTAACTGCCCAGATGCCTCCTGTTCAGCACCCACGAGGCTCAATACCCAGCATTGGTCTCGTCACTTCATTTCTGAAGATGCCGGCAGATATACAACACAAGAACTGTCTATTGTCTCATCTGGTTCAGCTCATGTCACCATGCACGAAAGCCATGTTGGCAACAGCTATAGACTCCAGCTCATGCTGGTGGAGCAGCCTGATTACACAAGCTCTTGAATTCCAAATGCCAAATGTATTGGCGAGCTAGCAAGAAGGGAGAGAATTTTGCGCACGTTGGCAGGACGCTGCCCAAAGTCCAGCCGCTGGCGCGGGTGGCGGCTGGGCACCGATCCGATGACGACCTCGTCAGCGCCCGCCATCTCATCAGCGTTCGACAGCGACCCCGCCAGCACCGGCTGCTTTCTAGCCGCTGCCATTGGAATATTAACGGCCCTGCTCAGGACACTCGGCTGCGCCTTGTCGGGCTGCGCCGCATGTCTGACCTCTTCTAGCTGTGTCGAGAGGTTGGGCTGTCTCGGCTGCGCTGCCTGTCTAGGGTCCGGTTGTGTTGCCTGTTTTGGCTGCAGCTGTGTGGCCTGCTCTGGCGCTGAATCAGGGTTTTGTGCCCGTTTAGGATTGGGTGCCTGTTTTGGCACCGGCGCCACATCAGGGTTTGACGCCGCGCTAAGGTCCGGCGGTGCCAAGTCAGGCTCAGAGTCAGGCGCCAGAGGGACTTCGGCCGCTTGCTCGGACGCGCCTCTGCCAATATCTTTTACATGTCTGTCTGCCTCAGCACTGCCCTGCGACACCTTGGCTGCGCCTCTGTCGCTGCCGCGTGAGCCGCCCTGTGTGACTCTGCGCAGGCTGGGCTGCGAGACGGTTCCCTTCGCAGCAGCGGCGGATGATGTCAGCGCTGATGTGGCGTTACGTGCTGCGCCGTGACCTGCCGCGGCGTCTGCGGAGGAGGGAACGCCGGCGCCGGTTGCGGGGGAGGCAACGCCTGCCGAGACCGACAGCCTGCTGGCAGCTGCGTCTGCATCAATGGCCGTGAGCGGTGTGCCGCCGATGGTTGCTGCCGTCTGTGCAGTGGCAACGGCGCCCACCGCGGTCGCATCGGCTGAGATGGCCACAGTGACTGCGGCCACAGTGCCTGCTGCATTGCCGCCTGCCGGTGCCATGTGCGCATTGGAGTCTGCCTTGACTTCGTGTGCAGGCGCTGCAGAGGCAGCTGCCTTGACTGGAGTTGACACTGGGCCGCTGGCTTTGCTCAGCCTGCTGTGGGCGGCTGGGTTGGGATGCAGCCGCTTTGAAGCGGCCTGGAGAGCAGCCTGCCGCCTGTTGGAAGCCTGGGCCTTGGCCCCAGCACCTGTGCAGCATCAGATGTTTGCAAATCATCAGATGTTACAATGCTGCACTGACTGTCTGCAATGCATTACAACCAGCTCAAGTCAAACATATAGTGCAAAGACACATTTTAATTGCCAGGTCAATCACAGATAATACTGCCATCACGGACAATGATGACACAATTGTTAAGCCCAAACCATCAGTTTTATGATGCTTCAACTCCTGAAACAAAACCGCACCTTCCACTGCAGCACTGGCTTTCTCCTTGCCAGGTGCGATCGCCAGCCCAAAGTTGGCCTTGGCAGCCGTGGCTGCCTGCAATTGCGCCTCATCTGCCGCCGATGCATCCAATGCCACCGCCGAAAAGGCTGTTGTGGCAGCTTCTTGCACCTTCTCCGAGCTCCTGAAAGCTGCATGCTGTGCTGCCGCCTCCGAGCTCACGGCAGACGGCAAAGTAGCAGGAGCGCCCTCTTGCTGCACTGTGCTGGGCGCGTCCGGCCCGGCATCGGCCGCGCGGCCGCCGGCCGGCCGCTCTGGCGACGGCGCTGAAGGAGCTGCAACGACAGCTTCCGGGACCTTCAGTAGGCTTCCTTGAGCCACAACAGGCTCTGTCACATGCCCCACTGCTGTGAGGCTTCTGTTAGACGGCGATGCGGCAGGAACGTCTTCTTGCTGCCCCTCGGCATGCGCGGCCGGCTCGGCATTAGTTGCGGGGCCGCCGGCCGGTCGCTCCGGCAATGGCGCCGATAGCGGCCGCCGCAGCCGCTGCAGCGCATCCTTGAACGCCGGCGGCTGCTTTGGCGGCTGCGCATCGGTATTGATCCCCTCTGCGTCGCGGTTATTCCCCTGGGAGGACGCCCCCTGATGAGCCACCATGGCACACTCCTTGGCAAATCTCATACAATACAAGTCTATCGGCAAATTGAAGATCTAGCCAGCCTTTGCTGGAATATCATCAGGTGCCTTCGAATTTTGTACTTCAACGTGGCTGATCACAGAACAAAACATTCCAAGATCCATCCAAGCGGCATGGTCACGACTGACAGGCAGGACTGCATGAAATTCGCACAGTGAACAACTCGTAACGTTGATGTTATTGGGCATTTGCTGCTTACCTGCTTGGAAGCAGCAGCAGCCCTCAGCCTGGCTGCAGCCAGCAGGGACGCATTCTTGGCAGCCTGCTCTGCAGTGAAAGCCGCAACTCCCGCTCCGGCCGTCGTGGATCCCAAAATATCCTTCGCCTGAGCTCTGGCAGCCCTGTGTGGCGGTGACAACTTGCTGTCAACACCCGCTGCGTCTGCCGTGGCTGACTGGGCTGTGCCAGTGATTTCATCACCCGGTTGGTTCCCTGCCGCCTGTGCCGGGATTCTCGGCTCGGCCGAGGCCGGCCGCCGCAGCTGCGCCAACGAGGCGCGGAATGGAGCCGGCTGCGCGGGCTCGGGGTTTGTCTCGCTGCTGCACTGTACCTCCTCCAGTTCCCTCTCCCGCCTGCTGAATGCAACGATAAGCTCAGCCCACAGCCCATGCTATCTGCACCTCTTTGTCCTAGCCGCCTAGACTTCATCCTTTAGATACAAAATTCGGATACATAAAACAAAGTTTTGGATGCCAAAATGGTTGCAGGCACTGATTTGCATCAGGGCAGGATAGGCAGTAGTCAAGCCTACGGACTTCTGCCAAGCCAAAGCTCCCTTACACTCTGTCTCCTTGCTGATCTACACACAGCATTTGACATGATCGTGGCAGAGCAAGACGCAAAGTGATTCACCTGACAGGCAGCAGTGAGGGATTGGGAGCTTGCTGCTCCTCCACTTTGGCATCCACCGCTGCCCGGCGCCTTCCCTTTTCGGCCCACGGTGCAACTCCGCCAACCATCGCAGCCTCCTCTGGTTTCCCAGCGGCTGCCCGCGCCTCTGGCTCATTGCGAGGCGATGCAGACACCTTCTGCGCTGTGGCGACGCTTTGCGCGCTGCGCTGCGCGACCGGCGGCGTGCGGGGCTGCACAAGGGATGGCTGGCTCTGCAGAATCGCCTCGGCAGGTAACGCTGCGCGAATATCTGCAGCACTTTCCGCCGGCCCAGGCTGGCCGCCTGCAGGCGCCAAATGCGGGGCCTCAGCAAATTTGAGCTTGAGCAGCCAACCAGGTTTGAGAAGTTAGGGCTAGTTCCTCTAGAGAATCTGATCGAAATGCCCGTCTTCCTCCAAGAAATTGTACACTAACAGACATTCAGCACAACAAAGAAACCCGCAACGCAGAAGATTTGGAAACAGGGTGGGACAATGACCTTGTGCTGGCGTCTGCAAGGCATCATCCGTCGCAGGCGAGGGGGTCTGTGCGGACGGTAACGCGGCAGCTGCCGGGAAGCTGCGCTCGGCTGGCGCGCTGTCGGGTGAAGCCGGGACGAAGCCGTGCGCGCCGTCACTGGGCAGCTTCTTGGGGCTGGCGAAGATCGCCTCGGGAGACGCGTCTGCGGCCGCCGCCGGGGGCGCCGGCGGGAGGTACGAGTGCTGCGCGGTGGCCACCGCGGAGGACCGGATCCATGCGCTGGGGGGCCTCCCGGGGGACTCAGGCAGGTAGCTGTGCGCGACCAGCGCCGGCGGCGAAGCCGGCACGGCGGCTGCGGCCGTCGCGACAGGCGCGCCGGCCGGTGACGGGGTGCCGCCATCCGCTTGAGGGGCGAGGCCTGGCGGCGGAGTTGGCGAATGCCGGGACCCTGATCAGGCATACACAACGGATCTTGCACCCATTCAAACCTTAAAATGGGGCCAGAAGTCTTTGCACAAAACTGAGAGACTTGTATTGCACTGCTTTGAAAGCCAACTGAAGCTCCTGGGCCTCATAAGATTTGATAGATCACTTTGTAATCGACAGTATCTACAGCTGTGGGCACCAAGCACTGCATTTCCAATTCACCATTTTGAGTTTCTTCTCTGGCACTTGCCTCAAGCCCGTTTTCACCCAAAACGCCAGAACGAGAGCAGATTTTTCACCTTGTCCCGTCCTTGGCGCCACGCGCTCCGCAGAGCTGCCCGTAGCTGTACCCAGCTGCCTGAGATCAGCGGCGTTCCGGTCAGCCGCGGCAGCGACGGCCGCCTCAAGCGCGCCGCCGGCTCGGCCGGCTCCAATCAGCGCCCGGTTCCGTGCAGCCGCCTCGGCCACCGCTGCTTCAAGCTGCGCGCCCTGTACTTGCCCTGAGCTGCCGTGGTGTGCTGGGACGTGGCCGGGCTGAAGCTTCCCGCCAGCCATCGCGCCGGTCGGCCGGCCGCCGAGCAGCACCGCATTCTGCATAGCCGCCTCGGCCACCGCCGCTTCAAGCTGTGCGCCTGCATGCGCGCCCTGCAGTTGCCGTGAGCTGCTGCTGCCATCAGCCGCGGTGCGGTCGGGCTGAAGCTGCCCGGCGGCTGCCGCGCCGGCCGGTCGGCCGCCAAGCAGCGCCGCATTCTGTGCCGCCGCGGCCGCCACCGCAGCTTCCAGCCGCTTGGAAGCTGCTAATGCCTGGACTGCAGCTGCCTGGACTGCAGCAGGATGACGCTGACTGGCAGCAGCCTCCAGCGGCTCAGAAGCCGCCGCTGTTGCTGGCTGCGCGGCAGCTGTGACAGAAAGCTGACCTGCTGTGCGCACAACCAGCTGCTCGCAGTCCGCTGCAGCTGATGTGGCGGCAGGCAGAGCAGACCCTGCGGCTTCCAACTGCTCGGAAGCGGCCGCCGCTGCCGAGGTTTCAACATCTGTGAGCGAGTGCTGCGTCCCTGCTGCAGCTGCTGCCGGTTCCCAAGACACGCCCTCCTGCAGGGTTGGCCCAGAGGCGCTCGCATCAGCAGTGGGAGCCTGCAGGTCCAAGGGTGCCTCTTCAGCCTGCTCCTGCCTGGCGGACATCACGCCCCTCTCTGCCGACTCAGCACCGCTGCCAGCCGCGTCAGTCCCCACGTCGGGCGACAGACCCTCATCCTCTGCCGCTGGTGAAGGCTGCTCCACATGGCTGACCTCAAGCTGTGCCTTCGCTGCAGTGGCTGCTGCGCCCAAAGCAGGCTCCACCCTTGCAGCCATCTCCTGTGCCTCTTCCACCTGTGGTGCCTGTTTGGCTGAGGGCTCGACAGCACGCTCCACATGCGGGGCCTGTTCTGGCACTAATGACCGTCCTGGCTGCACTGCCTGATGTGCTGCTGCTGGGTGGCTGTCAATCACGGCAGCAGACCCTGACAGCCCATCGGCAAAGGCTTTGAGCACGCTCTTCGGCTGTCTCTTTGGTGCATTTGAGGCCTCCTCACTGTGAACGGCCAGGCTGCTCGCCTGCTCTGGCTGTGGCTGCACTGCGCTGGTGGGACCGCCAGGCTCCGCCGAATTGCCCTGTCCAGCTCTGCTGAGCACAGTATCCACCCCCGGGGTTTCTCCGGTTACAGGCACAGGCCAGCTGCCCAGGAGGTGCGGCGCTGCGCCATCCGTCGCGGCGTTACTCGACGCAGACGGCTCCCCGATACTGTCAATGCTGACAGACTCCAGCCATGCGGGAGCGGTGTCCGAGGCCGCCGCGTCTTTAACGGCGTTCCCAAGAGCGGCCGGCTCCGGGCTTGCGACCGGCACGGCCTCTGCCAAGCGCGGCTGCAGATCCTGCTTTGTCAACGCTTCACCGTCCGCATCCGCTGCTCCCATTCTGTCGCTGAGAATGCTCGCGTTGATGCGCTCCAATACCTCTGGCGCTGCGGGGACGGCCAAGCCATCGGCCGCGTCTCCGACGGCATTCCAGGCAGCGGCCGGCTCTGAGACTTCATCCTGAGCACCATGTGCCGAGTGCAAATCCTGCAGAGGGACCGCGTCGCCGCCCGCATCCGCTGCTCGAATGCTGTCGCTGACAACGCCTACGGCAACCGCTCGCGGCGCTTCTGGCGCTGCCGGCTCGGCGTTGGCCGCGGAGGCAGCGGCTAGCGGCGGGGGCGGCTGATCCTGTAGAGCAACCGCTTCACCGTCTGCATCCGCTTCTGGCGTGGCCTCACTATCTTCGCCGGCACGGACCGGCTGCAGCGTTTGTGGCGCAGCCGGCACGGCCGCACCGTCGGCCGCGACGGCCGCCGCTGACGGTGGCGTCCGATTTGCGGCGACTTCGGTAGTGTTCCCTTCTGCCAGATCCATAGCCGCGTCCAAACTTGGCACGGCTTCCAGATTTGGCCCAAGCTCCAGATCTGGCTCCGCGTCCAGATCTGCCCTGGCACTCTTCATCTCGTCCTGCGGCGGGCAAGCACAGCACAGCTTCAGAATACTACCGGAAACTTGAAGGGATCTGATGTGAACCGGGGACATCTCCGGCTCACCGCACAGCAATGATGCATCCCGCCGTTCCAATAAAATGTACTGAAAGATGGATCCATCACTCACCCGTGTGCTGTCCGACGCGCTGCGCGACACACCCCGGATGCGCGGCGGGGTAGGCGAGGGACTCGCGGCGCTCGTGGCCTCTGATGCCGACGGCGACAGGAGTTCTGCCTCCTCGATGGGAAACGAGCGCAGCAGCGAGCCGCCGGGAGTCGTTGCTTGCCTGCCCCGAAAGTACCATTGTGTTCAAGACTTGTGCATCAAAATCGTGCATCTGAATTGTGCAGGAATCGTGCCTTGTCACACTTGCACACTGCTGGTGTCCCCATGTTCCCAACAGTACCAAGCCAGGGTTGCCTGATGCACCCCTGCCTTGATGACGAGCAACCTGATGTCGGCTTGTCCGTGCCAATGTCCAGAGGTGATGATCTGTAGGTGCGGCTGATTTACTGGCAAAATTGTCTTGTGCTTACTCCAGGAGGTTCAGATGAGGGCTGCATGCTCAGCATGCAAATTGCCCTCTTTGAAAAGCAATGTGAAAGGGGTTATTGGTTAGAGAAGCGCACCAGATGGGGTGAGGTGCAGCGCTGGCGTCTGGGGACACCTCTGCCGAAGCATCCTCTGTAGGTATTGGGAAGGACACCAGCAGAGGTGCAGCAAAACCTGCAGCACACAGTATTTCGCCATCAAATGCAACTTCATCAATTCAGTCCCAACATCCAGACCCCAGCAAATTGAACCCCCCGCATGTATGGCGTAAACCATCACTGAAAGATGAATTCTGCAGTGCACTTCTATGATACTTATGGGACTTGTCCTGCTTGCCGCTTGCCACCGATGCCCAGAAGAGATATTACAGCGCCATGATCGAGCTGTAACCCTTACCTGTGTCGTCGCTTCTTGACTGTGTCCCGGTCTTGCTGCCCGCTCCTGCTGCCCGGCTGCCCAGACCGCTGCCCGACACAGAGATCTCAGACCCACCAAGTGCTGCCACAAGCTCTGCAGCGGTGAACACAGCCTCTGCAGCATCCTCCCCTGCAGGCGGCAAGTTTTCCGCAGGCCTGTGCTGATGCGGTGGCGTCCGGATGACGTCCCTGATGACATCAGCGATCTCCGCCGCGGCCGCGGCGGCAGCGGCCTCCAGAGAGTGGGGGGCCGTGCGGGGGAACCCGTCTCCAGAAAGATCTCTGTCAACCTTGGGAGCTGACGGGGATCCGGCAGCATGTCCCAGTTTCTCAGCGGTAGGGTGGGCCGGGTCTGAAGCGGCGGGGGCCGCCTCCGGCAAGCGGGGGGCCGCCCCGGGTGTCTTGTCTTCAAAAACTTCCCCGCCAGCACCGACAGCTGCGGCGTTTGCGGCAGCATGCACCGATTCAGCTTCCGCAGCGGTGGCCTTGGCAGGATTTGAGGCGGTAGCAGTGGTGACTACGGCGGGCACTGCATCAGGAGAGCTCAGGGCCGTCCTGGAGGACCTGTCTCCAAGAAGTTCCTTGTGAGCCTCGCGAGCTGAGATGGATCCTTTCGCATGCGCCGAGTCAGTTTCCTCAGCGTTTGACCGGATCGTCTCTGTAGCGGCAGCGGCAGCGGCGGCTTGGGGTGAGTCAGCTTCCGGGGCGGGGGCCGCCGTCGGAGACGCGGCCGAGTCTCCGCGCGGGGGCGTTCCCTGCGCGAAGCGCGTCAGCGCGCCAAACACCGACAGGAACGCCGCACGCGCCGGAGACCTCGGCTGCGCCGCGGCCGACACCTGCACATCAGATTTCACAATCAATTTCGCCCTGAAGAGCTCCACCACGTAACACGTGTTGAAGGCACTGCATAAATGCAGCCCCACATGTGCTAAATCAGCGTGGACTCAATACAGATATATCGGTACATTTCATAAATGACAACACCAAAAATGAGAACAGGGCATGAAGCTCGAGCTATAATGAAAGGGGTGCAGGTAAGAAATGATGCATACCTGTTCCTCTGGAGCCCTTGCAGCAGGCTTCACCACAGACTCCGTCAGCAGCGAAGGCGCACTACGACTATCCACTTGAGCAGTGGTCGCCTGCCGCCCAGGTGTTGCGCCCTGGAGGGTTGTATCCGCCTCCTGAGCTGACGCATTCTGGGCCTTTCCTGCTCCCTCCAAGATTGCGGTGTTTTGCTTGGCAACGGCCGCGGTTGCTGCAGGCGCGGCTGTGTCGGCCAGGGCCGCCTCCGGCGCTGGCGTGGTGGCCGTCTCAGCAGCCTTCGGTGTCAACACCGCTTCAAGGGCCGCGTCTGCTTGCGCAGCCGCCAGGGCCAGCTGCTCGGCAGATGGCGTGCCCTTTGCGGAAGCTGCCACCGGCTCTGCCGAGGCTGCTGCCAGAATGGTAGTAACAGCTTCTGAGGGAACGACTGCGCTGGAGGTTGCAGCTGAGAACAGTGCCTGTGCTTGTGTGACATGCGGCTGCTGCAATCTCTCCGCTGCATCTGCAGGGAGTGCATCGTGTGTCCCTGTAGGCATAAGCTGTGCTGGGGCAGCTGTGAGAGCCGGCCCCGCTGCTGCTTGTGCATGTGCCTGCGCCGCATGCTGCTGCTGTGCTCTCGCCGCTGCAGCAGCTGGGCTCTGCCCCAGAGAATGCGCGTCCTGTGTCTCCACAGGCTTGCGCTGCTCTGACACCACTGTGAAACCTGGCTGCGCAGCTGCTTCTGCCGGTGCATGCGCTGCATCCGTCTGCCGGGCTCTTATCGCCGCAGCTGCCGGGAGAGCATCCTGCCCTGGAGAAGAGGCTTCCTCTGTCGCCACAGGCACCTCTGTGAAGGGTACCTCCTTGACTGCTGGCTGGGTAGGGACGGCCAGATCTTGCAGATGGACAGACGCCTCTTGCGCTGCAGCTGGTGACTGCTGTTCTGGCGCCTCTGTGAGCGCTGGCTCCGCTGATGCATGCACACCGGCGGGCGCATCTTGCAGAGGGGCAGGAGCCTCCGGCGCAGCATTGCTTATTTCCATGGCGGCAGCGATGTTCTGCTGCTCTGGCTCCGCTGCTGCTTGTGTGCCAACAAACAAATCTGGCAGAGGTGCAGCTGCCTCTAGAGCTGCATCCACCATGCCCACTCCGGCATCGGCTGCCTGTGGCTCTGGCGCCTCTGCTGAGCCGCGCCTTGTTGAAGCCACAACTTCACTCTCCCTCATGTCTGGCACGTCCTGCTCCGGCTCTGTCAATAGCGGTGCAGGTGCCGCCTCGTCAGCTGTACCCTCCTGTTTGATCTGCCCTTCCTCCTGAGCAACTTTGGCTCTGGAAACAGTGATGGCCGCCTCAGCAGGCGCCACCGCGATCGCTGCCTGCGAAGTGCAACTTCCTTCCGCGTCTTCATCGGCCGCAGCATCGCCGAAGAGTCCTTCAGACTGCCCTGCGCTGCCTTCCGGCGTGGACAGCCGAGGAGACAGCAGGATGCTGGGTCCTCTCGATAGGACTGTCTGCACGTGTGGCGTGCCGCCCGGAGACTGCTTGAAGCAGGTCGCAGCATCCTCGGCGGCGGCCGCGCGCGCCGCAGGACCTTCGGCAGGGGGCGCTCCCGCTGCGGCGGGCGAGCCTAATCTGGCCGCTGGTGGCTGCGGCCGCGGCGCGTCGGCCACGGCCTCGGTGGCGTCCGGGGAGGAGGTCTCGCCGTCGCAGATTGGGGACGGGCGCAGCGGCCGCGCGGGGGTTTCTCCCTCGGCAGAGGACGCCATCAACGAAGGGCTGCTGGTTGCGTTGCAAGGAATCCCCCTGGAGAGCTGCGCCCCAGTGGTGAAGGGAACCGCGATTGGATCCGGCCCTTCAGCTGCGTCTGCGCTGCGCGCTGCGGGTGACTCGGCTGCGGTCAGCAGCGGTGACTGTGCGACAGGTGTCGCTGACTCATGGGCGGCTGAGAATGGTTGAGGCACAGCGGCTGGTGCTTGCTGAGGGCGGGCCTTGGGGGTACCGGCTGGTGAAGGCAGCATCGAGGGATTCCTGGTGAGCAGTGCAGCTGAGGCCTCTGTGCTTGAAGCCTGACCTGGCATGCTGTCGCCACCTGCATTTGAAACCACAGTGGGCATGAGACGGGCAAGAATGATTCTTCTTGCATTTCACCGCACAGACTTTCTGCCAGCGACTTTGTGCCATCAACGCGCTCAAGTGGACTAGCAGCACGACGTGTGCATGCACAGAAGACATCCTAAGACACTGGACACTGCCATGGGCGCACCGGGCGAAGTCACATCCAGGATTGGAGCCTCAACAGGAGCTGCAGACCGAAGCGCGGCTGTGGCGTGGCCTGAAGCCTGTGGCGCTGCCTGCGCGGCCCCAGTGGACTGCTCCTGTAGATATAGCAGGTTGGCTCAGATTTCAACAAATATATTCCAGGAAGGGACCTTTATGGGGGATCCAGATGAAATACTGTAGTAGTCATTCTAAAACCCGCAATAAAGAATTACTTTTGGCCAAAAGGGGTGGATAAATGAGACCCTACCTCCCAAAATGTACAACCTATGATAAAGTTGACACCAGATTCGGAAAGCTGTCGACAAGCCCAATCCAATGGAGCACGACCTTAATATGTTTGAAGTCAGGAAGACCCCTAGAAGTTGCTCTGAATAATACCCCACACCGCCGAGGGTGCGGGTTTTAGAATGACTACTATGGTATATGTATTTCTCTGGCCCCATTAACCAAAACACCTCTAGTTGGGACTACCTGGAACAACGCGCGCAGCAGGCATGCGCAAAAGGCAAGCCTGGTTCGGCGAAAGGGGCACCACAGCCATCTCATGTGCATGGTGAATACATAATTTGGATGCTACATTACCCTTTCAGGGAACACGATGCCAGAGTTGGCAAAAAAATACCTTTAGCAGAAGCTCGGCGGCAGGCGACGCGCGATCAGGCGTCCTGCCTGACATTGGCGCATACACCTCCATGCGATTCTGCGGCGGCTGCGGTGAAGCTTCCCCGGCAGCTTCTGCCCCAGCTTCTGCCTGCTCTGACGCCAGCTCCGGCACCGCTGCTTCGCCTGAAGCGGCCTCTCCGCTCGCAGCCTCTATTATTGCAACAGGTTCTGCAACGCCCTCGCTGGTTTCCATGAATGGAGCATTGAGCTCCATGCTCTCTCTCTCTCGAGCCGGAAACACTGGAGCCTGCAATCCAAGGGAACCCTCTGTCAACTCACTGCAACCAATTCATGCATGCAAAGACAACCTTGGGTTGATCATGGGGGCATCGGCAACATTTGAGTGCAGGAAGACATTGGGCTAGAAAGGGTTGGGAAGGACTCTCTCACCTGCCCACGGGCAATGAACGCATGTTCTTCATCGCTCGAGCTCTCCTCCTCGGCAGCGACCGCCATGGATGTGGCAAGGTGACTGCCAGTGACACCAGCGCCTGATGTGGCCGTCTCTGCCGCTGCAGCTGATCTGGCAGCTGTCTTGGCGGCCTCGAACATGCCGGATTTGGCAGCTGCCTCATCCGGGGATGACTCGACTGATTTAGCTGCGCCTATCTTCTCAGCCACATCCGCGCCAGACGTGGCCGCATCTGCTACGTCAGATCTGGCGGTTTCAGCTGTCGCGCCTGTTCTAGCCACCGCCTCATCCACGCCAGATTTGGCGGCTTCGTCTGCTGCGCCCAAGTTGGTGGCTTCGGCTGCCACGCCTGATCTGGCGCGGCCGCCGCGCTTGTGCCGCACGGTGATGCCCGCGGCGCCAGCCGCCAGCTCAGCCGCGATTGCCGGGCTCTGCGAGCGCCCCCTCTCACTGGATTCTTTTTCTGCAGCTTCCTCCGCAGCTTCCCCGCCGCCCTTAGCCGCCTCAACGGAATCTTCCGGCTCGCCAGTGAACGTTGCCGCCTCTGCTGCAGCTGTTGCACTGGGCTGCATTGCCTGAACGGGCTCAGGTGGCGTTGCCTGATCAGGTGCGTCAGCAGCCATATCTACTGCTGCTGTGGCGCTGGGCGTGGGCATATCTGGCGCCGCAGAATAGGAAGTGTCTGTCGTTGTCATGGCCTGCCGCTCGAAGCTTGTAGCACTGCCCTCCTCAGTCGCTTCGCTGAGAAGTGTGGGCTCTGCCGCCGCGTGGTCAGTGATGGCAGCGATATCTGCTGCTGTGTCAAAGAGTGTAGTCGGCTCTGGCGTCCCTGCAAGAGAGCTGACTGACACTGTCGTTGCATGCAGCTCCTTTCTTGGACCAGTCTCCTCCTCTGCCGATGCGCTCGGCAGCCCAGCCTCTGCAGCTGCGTCACCAGAGATAGCAGCCGAGGGCACCGCTCCAGGAGAGCTGCTTGGCTGAACGGACGACTGCTCTCTTGACTGCGCCATGCTGTCAAGCACGCCTCCCTCAGGCGATGGGGCCGGCGCTGCACAATCTCTGGCCAAGCACGGTGGTGCACTGCTGGTTGCGTCTGCCTCACTTGCCCAGGCTGCAGCCAAAACCCCTGTTGTGCTGCTGGTTCCATCTGCACCGCGGCGGCTGCCGGCGGCCGCGGCGGCCGATGCGGCCACGCAAGAGCTGCCGGCATTTGGCGCGCTGGCCGCGCGGTCACTTGAAGCCTGGGCCCCGCCAAAAAGGCTGCCCGGCACTACTGGCTGCGTGCTTCTCTGCACAGCATGTGCTGTGCTGTCTGCAGCCAAGCTCGCTGCTCCATTCATGCCGCTCGCGCTGCCGGCTGCCGCCGCAGCTGATGCCGCCGCGCAAGGGCTGCCGGGATCCGGCGAGCCGGCCGCGCCATCGTTTGCGTTCTGCGATCCGCCAAGCTTCCCGGCAGGCTCTGCTTGGTCCGCTTGTTCTTCGTGCACGTCATGTGCTGCGGCTGCGGTGAGCGCGTGGGTGTTGGCTGCTGCTGCAGGAAGCTCCCTGGTGCCTGATGATTGGGCGTCTGCCGATTGTGGCGCGGCGGCCCTGTCTGAACTGGCGAGCCTATCCGCCGCAGCAATGCCAGCGTTGCCTCCCGCTGCGGCTGTAGCAGCCGCCGCAGATACTATGGTGCCTGCCAGAGCAAGCAGTTGATGTCATACATTTACACAAGCAGACGTGTGACGTGAGGCTATTCCGGCAGAACTGGCTAGTGCGGCTCTGCACCGCGGAGTAACAAATGCAGTGAGGGTGCTTGAAGGCTGATACTTCACATGCAAGCAATCTAGAACCAGGCATCTGGGAGGAAGGACAGCAGGAGACTCCCACCATGTTGCCGAGCTGTAGTGGCTGTGTCAGCTATGAGGAATGGTCTGCCGGCCGCCTTGGGAGCGCCATTGGCGGTGACGGCTGCTGCTGCCGCCATAGCAGCCGTCGCCAATGCAATGACTCCTGCGACGGCAAGTAGTGACTTTAAGGCTGTGATCTTTTATGATGGTATTTCTGTGAAACCAGGCAAGCTTTGTATGACTGCAAACTTCTACTAGTGTGCATTTGTGCAAAGAAAATGGAACTCTTTCTGAGGCAGTAACTGCAGAAACAGCATTGCGCAGCTTTCGGGCAGCCAAGTGACACACTTCCTGTGTCAGGGTGCGTGCAGCAGCACAGTACAAGCATTCCACCCAGTGCCCAGTCATCTGTCAGGAAGCACAATAAGCCCTCACCTTCGCGCACATCTGTTCCAGATATGTCAGCTGTGTTAAACATGCTGCCAGCTGCCAAGGCCGCGGCTATGGCAGCGTTGCCTCCTGTGTCTGCTGCAGAGGGCGCCACAACAAAAGTACCTGCAGCAACAGGCGCTTGCATGATGAGTCTTGAAATCCCGAAGCTGGCATCCTCCGAGTCATGGCCGGACATCTTGACTCATTCAGCTGTGCTCAGCCCAGCGCAGGATGTGGCAAAGGCCGTCAAGCCTTTGCAACATATTGTGTCAGATCAGCAGGGAGCAAAGGAGGGAATCCCTACCCTTGGGCGGCTCCTCACTCTCTGGAGTAGCAGCATCAGCGGCCCTGTCCTCCGCACCAAGAACTGCTGTTTGGCAGACAACAGCCGGCGCCATGTCTGCTGCACGCTTCAATGCGCCGTTCTCCACCAAAGTAGCGCCGAGGGCTGCGATTTTGACTTCCGAGCCCATGCCGTCCGCTGCATTGTCTGCTGCTTGGAGGTTCACATGCGCGCTTGTCTTTGCATGCAAGCCCGCTGCCTCGACAAGCTGCGGCTCTCCCGGTCTTGGGGCGTCAAGGGAGGCAGCGCCGTCGTCCTGCGCGGCAGCTGCCACAGAAGCTGCCGCGGAAGCTTCCGGCACCACACGCCGCCTCTTGCTGCCGTCCGGAGTCTGCGCGCCGGCCGCTGCAACTGCGGCTTGGCCCCCAACTGCCACATGCACGGAGCTGACACTGCTGTCAGCACCTGCGGCTGCTTCTGTGTCGCTGTGCAACGCAACCGCAGAGGAGACTCCGGCTGTTACGCTGTCAGCAGGAGCTGCCGTGAAGCTGCCGCCACTCTGCTGCGAATGCTCCCAGTCCATGCCTGTTGCCTCTGCCCAAGCAGCTGCGGTGACTGTGGTGTCGTTTGTTGAGCCGACTCGGAAGAATGCAGGCAGAGCAGCCGTCGCCGATTTGCTGCCACGCCCCTCATCCATGATTGTACCAACCTCGGTTGCACCGTCTGGTTTGGTACATGCATCTGCGCGCATGCCCGCACCGGCAGCCCCCAAGGAGTAAGTCGCAGAGCTGTCACCATCTCCAGACTCCATGGCAGCAGCAGCGGCAAATTCTGCTGGGGGAACTTCAGAGGTGTCGGCGGCGCTCTCGCCAGAGCCGTCTGAGCTGGCTGCTGAGCTGGCGTAAGATCTAGCTGACTCAGCTGCTGAGCTGGCGCTGGCATCCACCTCCATGCCCTCCACCTCCTCGTTCGTGCTGTAGAACGACTCGTTGCCCGGAGAAACCCCGATCAGCCGCCCGAACCGAGGAGATACGGTCTCACCAGCTGAAGCAATGCCAAAATTACTTGCTTGCCCTTCCAGCAAGGCGGCCGCCGGTGCCGGTTCAGGCGTCGCTGCCAGTTTAGGCACAGGTGACTCACCCGTGGCGGATGAGTCACCCGCGGCTAAATCGGGCGCCCTCGGCCGCTTTTGGGATGGCGCGGATTTCGCCGCGGCGGCCGCCGCTGCCGCCGTGCCGGGTGCGGTCTCAGACGGCGAGCCTGTGACTGCCGTCATCCCTGCCTTGGGCTTCTCTGTCGCTGCAGTGGCGAGCTCAGCTGTCTCACGATGCACTGCTTGAGCTGCATTTGCTGCCGCCGTGTCGGCAGCAACAAAATACGGCAAGCCTGCACTTACAGCCACCGCTGCCAGGGCGCCTTCAGCCGCTGCAGAGGACAGCAGCTCTGCCGTCTCACCCTGCTCTGCTTGTGCTGCAATCGCCGTCGCGGACGCGAAAGCCTCTTGAGAGCCGGCAGTATTATTGCGAGCACCGACAGCTGCTGCCAATGACTGCGCGGACGCGGCTGTTCCTCCTGTCTTAGGGGCTTCTGGCGCAGGCAGCGTTGTAGCCTGCCTTGGTGACATGCTGAGTGGAAACACCTGCTCCTCCTGAGTGGAGTCTCCTTGCGGCAAAGCGCTTGCTGAGGCTAGAGCCTGCTTAAACGATTGCTGACGTGGCGGAGTCTGGTCTGGCGCGGCATTTTCTGAATCAGCCGAGGAGGGCCGAGATGCGGCTGCCCGGAGCACTGCCCGGGAGCCCCAGCCCGCGCTGCCCGGCTGCCCGGAGCTCGTCCTGGAGAGTGACCTGGCACAGGGATTACATAATGGTCAGTATTGCATGAATGATGCCGCATGTATTTCTCATATTGAGATAGACATGCCCAGATGAGGAATCTTGGTGTCCCAAATATCCCACAGGATTGCACAGAATCTCTCGATCGCTAAATCTCTGTTTACAAAAAGGTGCTGACAGGCGAAAGGCAAGAATAGGAAAATTGAAAGGCACCGCCTCTTCAAACATGTGTGGCGAGCGCTTGAGTGTTTGAGAAGCACACCAAGGAGTGCCGCCAGATCTGGCGGAGCGCACTGACGTGGGCGTCCCCTGGGCTGCCACATCAGCGGCCACCTCAGCAAGCTGTGCTGGCGGCCGCAGCAGGACACGCGCCAGGGGCGTTCCTGGCCGCTCCAACAAGCCTGCACCTATATATTCAATGGCCAAGAATTAGCCCTATTTAACAGCACGCTGTCAACTTCCAGTGTGATGGCCAGTCTTAGAAGATGTATCAGCTGCCGTACCAGGCCTTTCTGAGAAATATGCAGCGCTGGAGACTATCAACTACCCTGGATGGAGGACTGCAAGAGTTCTAGAAAGGCACTGGGATAAGGGAGGCACCTTGCAGGAACACACCAGAGCTCTCCCGGGACAGCAGCCCCGGTGTGGCCACCGAGCGAGCAGACATCACCGATCTGCAGGATCACATAAGACACGTTAGACGTGAGCGTGTCATGATTCTTGGAGCTTCTGAACTTAGGCATGTGTGTTCCTGCGTGATGCGCCATGACACAGACATTTCAAATTGGCTGATCAGGGCGAACTTCTGGTATTGCACAGTGTCTGCATCGCTATCGAAGAAAGGACTGCTGCCATGAGGCCATCCGAAGTCAAGGCAAAAATCGCGCATAGTTCAGCAGCAGAAGAAGCATGCCGGGCCACAGCACCGACCATGGCATTGCCGAGTAGGCGGTGAGTCACCTGGCCGAGCCTGGCGGCGTGGGCATGCCGTACTCCGCTGCAAACTGCCCGGACGTCTGACGCGAGGGCGGCCCGGCCACGGCGCCGGCGCGCGCAACCAGAGTGAACACCGCGGAGCCTGCCGAGGGCACCTTCTTCAGCGGGTTTCCCTCTTCCGCTTCCTCGCTTATCTCCCCAGCCACGCAGCTCGTCTCCCCGATCACGCAGCTTATCTCCCCGACCACGCCGAAGCCGTCGGCGGCCACATCGACCGCCCCGGAGGGTGCTGCGTTGTAGACCAGCTTCTCTGGCTGCCCGGATGACTCACCGGACGCCACCTGCGCGAATGCATGTCAGGTAAGACTGTCCTGCCATCCCAAGTCCCTGTATATAAATTTGCAGAGTGCAGGAGTGAGAATGACACAGATGCAACATACAACATATGTCATGGGTAGTTTGTGGTATATTCTGCTGACACACTACACCCGGGGGTTCATACTGCTCCGGCCTAGCCAGGTTGCTGATGCTAACCCAGTTTCATGACTTTCACAAAAAAAAGACTAAGCTTCCCATAGCAGGTACTAGAAGTAGTCTCACAAGATCGGCGAGGCCCAGTGTGTCATAGTCTGTGTCCACATCACCGATGCCGTCATCATATGTCTGCTGTAGCCCCTGGAGAGTCAGCCCCTCCTTGACATGGAACGCCTCATACTCCACTGCCACCTGCACAATAGTCAAGGAAACACTCTTAACAAGGGAGTTTGTGCTACTGTTGTGCAAGACCTTACAGAGAGCACGGTGTCTAATGGGCATTCCATTGATGTGCAGGTTGCGGCAGGCCTGATGAGCTCAAGAGGCTGTGAGCAGAGAACAGAGAAAGATTGGCCACTGGCAAACCTCTTCGAGGATGATTGACAGCTGCGCCTCTGTGAACTGCACAAAGGGATTCACGCCCTCAATGAAGTTTGAGAGCTCGCCCTGTTTGTGCACAACAAAGCAGGTTTCAATAGGCAACACACAGCAATTGGAAAATTGCACCTGTTTCTGCTGCATCAATGTGAGAGTCATAGGGTGAGTCCCTTTGTATTCTTTATTGACAATTGACATCGTAAAATTGAAATGGGAATCTCCAGATGCTCCCAAAAATGGACAGTGTGTGACCATCTTGTTTCATACTTTGGCCCCTGGCTTGCTACAGTAGACTGTAATCCCACAAACGGGCAACAGAAGCAACCTAAAGTTCCTTGGAAGAAGTAACAAGGGATTCGGGCAGATTGGGTAGGCTTTGCTCTGTGGTGAGGGGAGGTTTTCTCTATCAAAAGTCCTTGGATGCTGTCCTGGCACATAATCACATCATTGGCAACTCAGCAAGCCCTGATATGCAATTGAATTATACAACATGGACATTTGAGGGGTGTGCAGATTCACCTTGCACAGCAGCCCGTCACCATCGCTGTCAAATGCAGCAAAAATTCTCGCGACCTTTTCCGTGCGCGATACCTCGACCTGCATTCTATTCCAGCCTTAAATAGCCCTGGATATTTAAATATGAAACTGCGATGTTAGAACCGCCTCAGATTGCATGCAATGCACTTATTTGAAGGGCACATCCAACTGTGCATTGCCGAGTGTCAGTCCAACAACAAACGCGTGTCCGCTTCGTCTGCTGCATCGGATACTTCACCCCTGCACGAACTAAATATTGCTGCCAACGTTGGGCTTTTCGCGCGATCTCCGTCGCTTGCTGTGTTGTTAACATCCCGCTTTCGAGATGATGACGGGACATCAGTGTCGTCTGCACGTGCTCGCTCACTTGCAAAATTGCTCTTCTTTGGTCCCTGTGATGCTCGCACGATTTGATACACAGTACAAGTGAAGGAAGAACTTGATCGCTTAGTTGAGGGATAGGCATGATTTTTCCTCACTGGTGGTGCCCATCCCAGGACTTGTGCAGAGCGTAGTAATTGCAAACTCCGAAGAATTCACCTCTCGTACCCTAAAAACTAAGCGCAGATCACACTCTCGTATGTTCAAAAGCGTTTTACAAGAACACAATGGCAGGAAGGCAGAGTTGAGGAGGCAGGGTGGTGCGCAAAGCTCCTTTTTTCTTGTCGATCACAGTGGAAAAAAGGGGCGTGCGAGCCAATTTACATAGCAGCCTTGAAGACCTCAACAATTAAATGCGTTTCTACTGCAGACAAGGCAAGGATCGCGGCGATCAGCAGCGCCGAAGCTCTGACATCAAGCCTTGTGGAAGCAGTGGACTCCGAAGTTTCCAAGGTATTCCTGCATATTGTCATGTAGCGGACGACAATCCACAACTTAAGGCAAATATTTTCCAACTCCATTGCCGGCCACATGAGCTCCAAGTGCACCCAGGTGTGGCAGCAAAACGTGTCCCCATGCGCAGGCTTTTGAGCTGGAAAAGCAGCTCAGCAAGGAGGCCAAAGAGGCGCGCGCATTGGCTGTCAAATTCAAGGACCAGACCAGCAGCTGGATTGCTGCAGCGCGCAGGTGCACACCAGCTCCCATGACAGCAAAGTACTGTCACAACGGAGTACTGTTTGGCTACTTGTGCAAATTGTCCCGCAATCACATTGAACATGTCAGCACTGTACACAGTGAACTTCCAAAAAATTACTCCAGGACTTTTCAACAGCACTGCATATACACTGCGAGGCAGCCCGTCCTCCCTACTTGGCGCTCGCACTGCCTTGTTGTGTCTTGCATCTCTTCACTCTTAATCTGCCATGGTTGAGCTCTGCCATGGGTGATTTCAAAGTTAAGATTGCATGCATGCAGGGCTGACGCCGTGCTGCGAGAGTTTGGGGACGCGGAGAATTACCTGAGGGTGATTGAGTGGGACATGCGCGAAGTGGTGCGCATGCTGCAGCAGCTCAGTGCAGCCGCCGAGGCCCGCCAACGGCCCACAACGAGCACTGCAGCCGCTGTGCCGTGAGCTCGGTGAGAGCCTTCGTTGCCGCATATTGCCACACTGACGTGACAAGCATGCACCAGCGCTGTGTCACGGGCAAAGCCAAATTGGCTTCGAAGCAGAAAATGTCAGGCTTCCTGCAAGTGAGAGAAGCAGAATCTGAGGCCTTCCCAGAGAATGGACATTAGCTAAGGCTTCCATGAAGGCAAGGCCTCCCTGTTTGATCAGCTATATTTGGTACTGCAGGCCGCAATGGCTTCCAATGCAGACAGGGTGCCCGGCCGGGCAGAGGGACTGCCCTATCGGGCACAGAGCGCTGGGAGTCGGGCAGGCAAGCAGGCCACATCGGCACAAGAATTGCCCGGCCGGGCAGTTTGCGCGGTCAGGCGGGCAGCTGCGGGCTGCCCGGCGCTGCGCAGGGCCTGGGCAGCACTGAGCCACGATCTGCTGGCGCTGCTGACGGGGCTGCGGCCGGCGATTATGTTAGATTACATAACCCACGTGCCTGAACAGACGCTGTGCAGCCTCGTGCAAGAAGTCGCTTCCCTCGTGCCCCGGCCCCCAGGCACCGTAGGTGCGCTCTCTCATGTATCGACCATTCCCGCTCATTCCCGGCTCCGTGTCCAGCAGTGGTTCTCACTCCCAACATTAGAGCAAGAGACGAACAAGGCAGACAGAACTACACGGGCGCAAATCTTGTCCTAATTAGTGGGAGAGGTGTTTTGCTGGAGTGTTTCACGGAGATGTACTGTTGGGTACAGGCTGTAACGGGCCTTGCTTAAGTGCCTTGCCTGATGTGCAGATCATGCATGAAGACAGAAGCAGCTGGCTTGGTGTGGGCGGTGATTGATTTGCATGGGCTGTCATGCAGGTGTGGAGCTAGTTGTTGCTGAGCTGGACGGTTGCTGTTACATTCTGCGGCCAGACCTGGTCCTGGAGAGGGCAAGCGACAGCAGTGCAGTGCGGTGGATTGCGTTTGCTGAGGAGGGGCACTCGACTCGCTGCCACTGGGCCACCGATGTACAGTCTGAGGTGACCCTCTAATTGCAATGCCTCTGCTGAGAAAACCCCTGCACTTTGAGAGCAATACTGTACTGCCAGTAATAGTGCAGCGCATCTTGATAGGCAACATTATAGGCCTGTTGATATATACAGACAGCTGAATAGAATCTGTTCAGCCTAGTGCACACATGCTGATTTATATCTGATCATGAGTTCTTTGTGTGAAGGCGTCATGCAGGGCTTTCACTCATTTTCTTCTCAGGCTGTGTCAGGATGATCCCTGCTTTGCAAGCTTGCTGCCTGCTCTGCTGCATGCACTTATAAGCACTGCACATTGGCTGGCTTTTGATGACGCAGCCAAGGATGAGTAGAAGGGATAGCGAGATAATTTTGATGGGGGAATGCAGGTAGTGCACGGGCGGCTCGTGGTAGTGGCAGAGCAGCTGCGGCAATTTTGCGCAAGCGGTTGCGAGGATCGTGTCTTTCGCCTGGGGTCTTGTCCAGGCATGCCTTGTATTGCCTGTCTGCTGCCTCATGAGGCATGATCATTCGTGTCTTGCATGCTGCATATTTGCATGTCTTTTGGTAGAATTTTTGTGTGTTCTGCAGCCTCATTGCAATCCAGACTGGTTCAGACTCATCATCGCTTCGTGCTGCTATCAGTCCTGCAGCTGAGAGAAAGAGAACAATCCACTCATCCCTTTGCAAAGCCCGAGGCCTGATGGCCGTTTTCGGCCAAGGATTATCAACCTTTAGCTCTGCACCTGGGAATTTGGGTTGGCCCTGCAGCTAATGAAGCTTTTAATTGCACTCTGCAGCTGAGAGGAATATTTAATGGCACAGGTGCGCCCATAATGCCCAGCCTGAGTGGGTGGCTGCTGGGCTACCCAGTGGCCTACCTAGTGGACGCTGCCAATGTTGGCGCTGCCGCCAGCTGGCTCTCCTCCGCTGACCTGGCGCTGCACAGCGTCATCATTGCCTGCCCGCTGCTGCAGGTCCGAATCAGAAACGTGCCACTTTGGACCAGCGACAACACTTGCTTTGCTTTTCTCTGGGGGGTGTTTCTTGAAGAGATTGCATGCTGCCACCATTGCCTGCAGCGTTGTGTTGACAATGGCCATGGCTTAGCCAGTCGAAAGCTGTGAATCTGCGGAAGTGCCCCAATAATTCTGAAATGCCCACGACACAGGCAGATGTATATTTCAATTAGCCTCAAACGGCTACATGTAGTGAAACAGTGCCAGTGATTCACTGCTGGCATGTGAATATGAATTTGTTGAGCAGCGGCTCTATTTGAGTGTGAGCGCAGACTCGACATGCATCGGATGCATGTTGGAGAGCCGTGAGTCTTGTACGCAGAAAATTGACTTTCTGCGCTCTGGAGAGATTGGTGTGGTCGCATTTAGTGGTTGTAGATGGTCAGCTCAAAGGGATCAGCTGCACTGCAGGAAGCTGTTGGCAAGGCAGGCAGCCTCAGCGCATCCAGCCGCGCTGATCTGGATGTACTCTGCAGCTTCACCGTGCCTGCGGATCTCCTGTCCAATGGGGACATTGATGCTAAACTCCACCTGCAAAATTGGGTGCAAGGACTATGCCAGGGCACGAATGGAGGCAGCGCGCCGAATCAGGATGCTCGTAGCTTGATGGGGACTCTGTGGGGCCCTGTCAGAGTGGAGGCAGATGTGTCCAGGCACCATGTGGTACTGTAGGCGCAGATGCTTGTGTAAGGGCAACTCTTTGTGCAAGCACTGACTGTGCGTGGGATTGGCCTGCCGTGTACACTAGCGTGAAGGCACCTGTGATTGTGTCCCTCAACGTACTCTTAATGACGCACAAACAATCTGTCGTATGGGGTTTGTTTGGATGCCGACGTCTTGTTCATCTTCTTCCAGGGTGCCTGGATTCCCATGCTATTGTTGATTTACGGAAGCTTGATATTATTCCTGTTACGTTGCATGACTTTGATTAACTCGGATATCAGCATGGATGTTGAGTTCTTGGCAAGATGTTTTCGAGTGCGTTTCAATCTATCTCCTGTCGTACTCGCCTTTTGCAGCAAGCATGTAACATTAATAAAAAAACGTGCTACATACCGTTGTGTGCTCCGGATTATCCTTGCTCGATGCCGCAATGCCGCGCAGGCTTTCATATTCCGCGTGAGCCTGATTTGGCAGGGTATCCTGCTGGGCAACTTGTTTTATGTTGCCTGCCCTGTCACCAAGACCCATTGTGCAAAAGAAAAGGAAAGACAGCCACTGCAGGAGCCCTTCGAATAAGCAGTCAGCTTGCTAATTGTGGCATTGGGTATCTCTGGGAGCTAAGTGGGGCGCCGCAGAAAAGACAGCAACGGTGAATTTCTTTCAACCAACTTTGAACAGTATGGATTTGCTGCTGTGTGTGCCCGATTGTTGGGCCTCTTAATAGGCATCTGGGCTCTAAAGCGCTGCCTGGAGGTCTTAGAACTGTTGAGGCTGTTCAAACACATCTTTCGAGCATTGTGCTGGAAGAAAAGTTGGACACTTTGCAATTTCTGTTTGGTTGGCTCAACATACATGGGGCCTGAGCGGTAAGAGGGAAGGCATGTATTGTCTTTCTGGAGGTCTAGAATAAGTATGGCAGGGCTGGGGCATTACGAACATATCAAGCAACGAAGTTTGGGCGTGCTTGGTTTCTGTACTGGTCGAAGACGTCACAGGGCAAGTTGGGGGTCGAAAGATGGTGCCTTGCGTGCACGACCTGAAACGGGCGCTGCTCCACGCTGTTGGCTCGCCTGGATGGTTTGGGGATCTTTAGATTAGCTAGGATCGCGAGCAGGATGGGTTCGGCGAGCCAGTATTACGGCCGGGTCCCTCTTTTGGGGAGCAGAATGACCGTCAGGCATGGTGTACCTAGGCCGAGGCCCTATTGCAGTCCGTTCCTTTGCACCTTGTGTAAGTTTTTGAGGTAGTCTAGTATGATTTTGCGAGATGCGAGCGAGCTAGTGATCAGGAAGAGACGTCTTCTGCTAACCCGGCATGCATCTTGCAAAGGCTTGCTTATCCTATCAGTATTGCTAGATGAACGCGTAATAGCATGCTTTTACTCTGAAATCAGAAGATTAGTCGCCACGGGAGGTCTCCATTATCACTGCTATTAGATACCTGCGTGTAGAGTGTTCATCTTGCTGATATATTTCTAATTCATTTTCTGTGCAGGTAATTTCTTGTGGCCTCAGCTAGTGTGTCCCGGATACCTGGCTTTTACTTCGTGGACTACGGAAGCAGAGTGCTGAATCTGGGACTGAGCGTGTAGAGGGGAGGCTGCCGGTTGGCAGCACCTCACCAGGCGGTCCAGGATGTCGGTGGCCACTCTAAGACACCAGATGTCCTGCCCATCAGACTTCATGCGCGTCGGATCGGTCATCCCTCTGGAGGTGTCCACAAGTGAGTCTGCATCCGCTTTCAATATCCAGTTTTCCAGCTCAAGGATCTCGGCCATCAAGGCTGACGATATCCTTGGTGGCAGGTCTTTTTCGTTCATCTGAGCATACCAGAGCCAGGATAGATTGCACGATCGTGTGTTTTTACGTATAATGAAGCAATCGCGTGATCGAGAGCATTGCCTCTGTGCGTCTTGCCCGGTGTATGTACAAACCTATGCCCGTCGGAGCATGTATCGATCTTGTGTGTTGTTGCAGGCGATGGTCCGGCGGCGCACCACACGATCTTGGGAGATTCTTTCCTGCGCAGCGGCCGCCCCATAAAAACGCGGTTCGTGGAGAAGTCGCAGAAAATTCCCAGGACGCCGAAGACGCCAGCAAAGACGCAGGGCATGCCAACGACGTACACCTCTGGCGATCAGACCTTCCCTATGCCAGCTTGCAGTCTGGAGGGTGTGCACAGCAGCCAGCTGGGCCACGGCAGAATATCAGTGAAGTCAGCCTTCAGTGGGGCGACGCTCTTCATCACCGGGGGATCAGGCTACGTTGGCAGCGTGGTCTTGGAACAGCTACTCAGGTTCTGTCCAGACGTCGCAAAAATCTATCTCCTCATACGCGGTAAACGCGGCAACACAGGTGAGCTCCAGGGTCCCATCTGCCCAACAAAGTTGGACACTTTGCTGGTTATCTGCTGAGGCTTTGTGCTGAGACCTGACCGTCCCAACTCATCCAGCAAATGTCGAAATGTTACCGAGTTGTGTGCTTGGACTTTGCACATGCCTCGCTTTCCTCAATTGCCAGCTATGATTTTGCGCACAGGTGTGTTCGCTGATGTGTCCTCTGTTGCCCTCTGAACAGGTGAGCAGCGGCTGGACGCCTTGTTAGCGCGCCCTCTTTTCCATTTGCATAGACAGTCCGGGGAGTTCCCCAGCGAGGTGAGGCAACCCTCCTGACCTCAGCCCTCCGCATGCAAACTGTGCATGCAGAGCTTGAGCTCATGCTGAGTTGTAGCCAGGGCCGTGCACCCGCTCTTACAGCACGCTTCTGCAGCTGGCATCTCCTGCAATGCTGATGTGAGGGATTGCACACAAATCAGAGAATGAGAAGACATGCAGACTGCATGCGAGAGCGAGCCAGAGATCAGCATCATGTCGGCACATACACAGTTCCATTCTAGGGATTCGGGGAATAAACATATCAAAGCAGCTGTATTCAAGAAGCAGAGACTGAAAAGTGGCATGTTTGGTGGCGCAGGTGAGGGATAAGTTGGTGGTGGTGAATGGGGATTTGGGCATGCCGGGGCTGGGATTGTCGCCTGCCGACAGGAACGCCCTCGTGCGGGACGTGCAATTCATCGTCCACTCCGCAGCCTCCATCTCCTTCGTGGACCACATCCACCGCCTCATCGCTCACAACTACGTCGTGAGTTCCATCTTGCCCTACTTCAACCAAATTTCTCCAACACTGCCTTCAAGATCCTCTCTTGTGTGTCCTCCAAAGGCCCAGCTCGCAGTCATGCTGCATGCAGCATTGTGGAGCACTTCTGTGCGCCTGCATCAGCAGTGCTAAACTTGTACTGGGGCCTCAAAGCTCCTGACCATTAGCAGAGGAACAAGTGAGCAAGCAATGCTGTACTTTCTGTGCGGATTGTCGGGCACTCAGCTGAACAAGCGTGGGATCAAAGCAGAAACGATGCAAGCATGTGACGGGAGCGCGCGCGCATGTGCCCGCAGGCGACGCGCAACATGGCGCAGCTGGCGTCGGAGATGCGCCAGATTAAGAGCTTCCTCCACGTCAGCACCGCTTACGTGAACTGCCACCTGGGCCGCAACGTGCACGTGGAAGAGCGGCAGTATCCGTTCTCGGTCGACGGCCGCCCGGTCGCGCACGCTGACATCATCGCTGAGCTGGCAGCGCTCCCCGCTGACGATGCCGAGCGCCGGGTGAGGATGTTCATATGCCCCCTGTTTCGCACTCCTTGCTGGGGTTTTAGGGCTTTGCATGCTTGATACTCTTGTGGCAATTTTGACTCCTGTTGGTTGGGAATTTTGGGGAGGTGGTATTTTCTCTGATGGGACTCTCACTCCAACTTGCAATGCATTTTAATTATTGAGCACGCAGCTCTCATGCCAATATTTGTGGTGTCTGCAGTGCTCACAAAAAATCCTGCAGGCTTCTGACCAGGACCAACAAGAGCTTATTCACCCTCCTGTCTAATTGGGCCGCCAGATATTTGGCAAGTCAGTGACTTTCATAGCATCACTGAAAGTCATTGTGTCATTGTTAAAACAGGCGAAGGAGTACCTGCGACAGAGCGGGCACGTGAACACATACACGTTCACAAAGATGCTGACTGAGCTGGCCATCGCCGAGTTCAACAACACCGCGTTCCCCGTCGCCATCGTGCGGCCCTCCATCGTGGTGCGTTCCCTCCCGTGGTCACCTTATTGGTATGTGATGCCCACCACAAATGCAACCCACTCGCGAGCTGTCCTCTCAGGGGGTCGCTTGTTACAGGTTCTGCGCAATTAATAATGGCGTGCGGGGCGAGTGCATAACTTTTACATGGTTTGCCCATGCTGCATTAGATATCACAATTATATTGCCTGCGATCCATGGAAGAGCCTTGTGCACACCGCAGTCTGGCACTGGCCCTATGCTGTCCACATTGAAATGGTGTTTCATGCATGAGGCATGCCTTGTCGTATCAGCCCCTGAGCATTTCAAAGCACAAGGATCTTTACCGCCTTTTATTGAACCTGGTTTTGATGTGGCATTCAGGGCGCCATTGCTAAGCACCCCTACCCCGGCTACTTTGGCAACAGCGCCGGGCCCACAGCCTACTTCCTGGCGTTCGGCAGCGGTGAGTCACCCTCTCACATTCTCTGTGTTACAACTAGCTGCTCCTCTCCGAGATTTCAGACATCTGAGAGACGGCGCTACCTGCTGGTCAAGCATGCTTTGGTCTCTTGTACCACAGGCAGCGCAGTAGCCTCACACAGAGAGCTTTCTCAATATCCAGACCCTCCCAAATGGCTCAGCAACAGCTCCGTTTCTTCCGCTTTGCCCCAAAAATCGTCAGGGTGGGCTAATTTGAATTTATGTGTGCAGGCATTGCCACGATGACATGCCACCGGCCGCACAACATCTTTGACCTGGTGCCCTGCGACGTGGTGGGATCAGTCATCCTCGCCACCTCAGCAGCTTCCGTCCAGGTACCACATTTCCCACACTTTGCTCCTCAAAGCTGTTGTATGTCTTCTTTTCCACCAGTCAGCTCTACATGATAATTGCAATTTCAGCAGATTGTCCCCTTCATAAAGATGTGCAGGGTTTGCAGCATTTCAAGACTTCCTGTACTTCCAGACGTATATACCTCAGCATGATGCTGTGTTTTTGCAGTCATTCATCCTCATGTTGGCACACCATGAATGCTAATTGTCTTTGATTGAGACGTGCTGGCTCGCAGCGTGACAGGTGGCTTTGAATCCAATATTGATTTCGAATTTGCATGTGCAGAACTCGTGGGACCGCAGCCAGCCGCTGATCGTGCACGCTGCGTCATCGACGAGTCACCCCTGGAGCCACTTCAACATCTACAAGGAGGTGGTGTACCCCTACTGGTCTGCCAACCCGGCCAAGTTCCGCTTCAACTTTGGCGGCTACCAGAGGTGAATAATTTCCTCCCCCAATCCCTAGAACTGCCTCCTTGAATACAGCCTTTGCCTACGCTCCCGAGAATTTTTCTGCGCATGCTGCCCCCTGGCTCCAGAGCAATTCAGACTTGCATTGCAAGTAAGGGATAAGCCAGGACAAAGCCAGTGAGCTCACATGTTGCATGGTTTTTTTTATGCAGGTATGATGCGAGCGGCCCGTGCTCTTTCTACCAGAAGGAGGGGTCAGCGATCTTCCGCGCACGCCAGTGGCTGGGAGCCGTGAAGTTCACGATTGTGTGCGGAATCATCCGCGCTCTCGGCTACCCGGCACTTGCCAAGAAGGTCTGGGCTGGCTGGCAGGTGATTTCCGATTCTCTGACCCTTAGTAATTAGATGACCTTTGGTAATTAGACAACCCCTGTGTGGAGGCAGATTTATTGCATGACATCCAAGAGAGGGGATTTGGCGCCCCTAAACCTGCTTATCTCAGAATATCCATCTGCGCGCTTGTTCTCCATTTCCTACTGTTTGGGCTCTCGTCCAGAATGCTGTCCTCCTGTTTATAGCTGCATGCCCTTTGCAAGCTCAGACATGACAACCCACGCTGGGTCTTCTGCTCTGGCATCCAGAATCATTTTTGCTGTTAGCGGCTGAGCAATTGTGACAGCACAGTGGGAGTTATGTCAGCACCTGCCATTCTAGTTGCAAGGAGTTAGTATCCCAAAAAGTGGACAAATGACTCGAATCCCCAGGAACAAATGGTTTAAAATTTTGTGTCTCTGTGCTTGCAGGCGTGGCAGACGTACAACACGCCCAAGCTTGACTTCCAGCTCTTCTTCTGCTCTGTGAACGCCAAGGCGCTCGCTCGGCTGCTGGTGGCCGACGAGCTCAAGCAGATGCCTCTGCAGTGGGAAGCTCCCCACGACGACAATGTCAAGTACTTCAGGTGATCATCTGCTGCACAGCCACTCGGGGCAAACACCTTCAGAAGACCATGCTGATGTCATTGCATGGTGGTCTTGCCTGACTGGGCTCAATGCCAGGTCCCTGATGGAACTAGCTCAAATTTCTTTGAGTATTATGATCAATTGGATGCCGTCAGTACATCCTATCAGGCATGAGGGGAATTAAATATGTTGTTGATGTGTAGTCTCCCTTCCTCTAAGGGTATTCCTTTGTTCACATGCTTAAAAACCCCTACTCCCATGCAGGACGCACCTGGACTACATGCAGCACTACTTCTTCGGCGGCAAGGAGCTCAAAATGGCCAAGGGCTACTCGTGAGCGGCGCGCGTGCGTGCACATAATCCCTATTTTTGCATGCGCGCGCGGCCGTCTCGGGGCGTGCCCTCTCGGCTTGTTTCTTCTTTATATGAAGTCCGAAGATGCACAGGTGCCTACGGCTCGAGGCCGCGGCCTTTTCTGTGGGTAGGCTTGAGGAAGTAGAGTGCAAGTTTGTCCCGCTACGGATCAAGGATTTCTTGGGATAGGTGTTGGTCTGTCCTCAGCGGGGCAGGCAATTTGGAAGGATCTGTGGTGTGTTCATGCCGTGGGCATTGGATGTGGTGGGGCAACAAAGGCAAAGGGAATTGGAAATGTGAAGCCACTCTTTGGCACAACCTTTTGTAGGAATTCAGCAGTTGCGACGGGTTGGCGCATCTTGCAGAACCTTCTTGCAGCATCTTGACAGGAATGAGTATTTAGGAACCAATACTACGACCAGGACAAGGAAGCAATGCTTTGAAAATGCATCCCCTCTGACCGGCGGCAGGGGATGCTTGTGACTTGCACATGACTTGCACAAAACTTGCCACCGAGCCAACACACATGAACAGAATATTGACTTTTTTTGCCCGAATTGGTAGGTTAGTAGGAAGTTTGCCTGGAAGGAAGTTCTTTTTCTCTGAGTCACAGCAACCTTCCCGCCGATGGAAGCTTGCTTGGAGATGTGTACTAGTAGCAAAGAAGACTGATTGGATGGTGCCACAGAGATGCAGTCTTTGTGGGAGGTTGGTAGGAGGTCTCACATTTGAGCACTTGCTCTCCTGGATGTTTCAGGGTACCCGGTGGGCAATGATCTTCACTGTTGAATGTTTGGACCTCGTTTTGACCCGTCTTGGCAGGATCATACCGGCTGTCTTGACTTCATCTGTCCTACAGGCTTGGTCTGTTCGCAGCACTGCAGCAATGTTAGCATTGGTCAAGTGAGCTAGATGTAGTTTTCATTTCCTGTCATAGCACGTATCTCGTTTAGCCGAATGCACGACCACAGGCTTTGGTGTGAGATGCGAGCGAGGGAAAAATTGCAATGCTCCAATCAACATCACCGCGGAGTCAAGATCTTGCAGCAAGAATGTCACTTTCCTGTCTTGCAGTCTTATTGGGGGGTGGCAGCAACTTGGTTTCCAGCCCAGCTGGTCTGATGCAGATTTGACATGAAGCTGTCAATGCAACAGACATGAAGTGTAAATCAGTTACAGGCCTATTGCGATGTCTGAAGTATCCAACAGCAGCATGCCTCTTACAGTCTACTAAAGGCTGTGCTCATGATTACATGCACAGGCAAAAACGCATTTCACAACCCAAATTTGCTTGCAAAAAATCCAGCTACAGATGTATCCACAATCCTGGGCCTTGAGGGTACAAAGCATCCACTTGTCTGCTTTTTAAATGCTAAGTTCAAAATTCTATTCCCCTGAATCCTGTCAAGGCTGCCGGCAGTAATGGCTGTCACAATTTACATTGAAAGGACGACTCCTGGATGACACTAGCTGAAGACGGCTACTAATGCTTTCAATTTCTTGAAAGAAATACACAGCTGTCCTGTAATTGAAGCTCCTGCTACCTGCCACCTGCATCCCTGGCCATCCGGTCAGCTTCCCCGCTCGCCTGAAAGTCTTTGAACTCTGCGAAAGCCTGCGGATGCTGCACCATGCACTGCTGCATCGCCTCAAACTGCCCCAAGCAATCCATGTCCACGTTATCGTCCTGCAAGACAGCATCCTCTTGTTACTTAGCCGTCATGTGCTTTAAATCTTTCAGTGCAGCAACCTGGGAGGCCTTGGCTACCTTCATGCTCAGCAAAGCAAATGTTGCAAGAGACAGTGAAGACGAAAACAAGTGGCAAGACAGCACAGCTATGCCGCGTGAGCTGGTGCATGCTGGATGCAGAGCCCAGAGACTGCATATTAAAGGACCGTTGCAACAGTAACAGCTGGATGACCATTCTTTGCACAGCAGGAGGAGCAACAGCCTGCGCACCTTGTGCTTGGCCTGGTGTCTGAGAAAGCACGAGAAGGCTGCCTCAAAACTCTTCCCGCAGGGCCCGCTCCTCAGATCGTCCACACAGGGGCACGCCAGGGCCTCCGCTATCTGTTCGTCTATTTTGTGGTCCTCCTCGGGCTGCTGGGGCTCTGCCTGACGATCTGACATGCTGCTGTCCTGCAGCACAAGGTACAGTCTCTTTTTATCCTTTGTAGCGGTCTGACATGTCTTACACAAAGAATCACAAGCTTTTCAATAATGTCCGATGTCCCCTCCTGGACATGTGAACTTTGCACTTGAGGCAGATCAGCTCAGGTTGTTCAGATGGTGATCGAGTGATCCTCACTTGTATGGTGCTTTTAGCTTCCGCGCTCATGATGTAATGAAGTGGTTTTTATCAATTTAGGCGTCTTTAAGGTGATGCTTTGAGGTACAAACGTATATACTAAGAGGCGACAATGGCCAAACACAACTAGGCTCCAGAAGCAAAGATAGAAGAGCAACAGGGGAAATAATAGAGAGATTTGAAGAGAGCAAGTCTGTGTTCAAACAATGGTGTTCAGTCTTTACTTATCCGAAATTTAAACCGTCACTTGTCATTGTGCAAGATAGAGCGTTTAGTAATGCGGTGGTACGTGTCCTGCCAGTGGCATGCACTGTTGCTGTTAGTGCGATGAGATAGATGACCACTTTCTCGTTAACGTTGTTACAATTGATATCACCGGTCACTTCAAGTTGCAACCTTTTCCATTGTGCCAAGCGCAGGGCTATAGCCAGAACAGTTGCTAACGGTGACAAAAACAGGAGGGGCCTTGGATACAATTGAAGCAAGCACGAGGTCCCATCATCTCTGCTACCAATGACCACAACGCATATTGTACAGCGGGTCACAGACTTATTGGCCAAGCAGGGCACTCCTCTCGGAGAGCCGTTTTGACAGAGCATAACCTTCTCATCCAAAACAAATGAGATTGATTGCACGCAGCCATGATCATGATCATGGCAATTCCTCATCCCAAACTATTGACCTCCTATCCATAAATTCATACCCCTGTCAAATTAAAGGGTCCCTTGACAGACAAACACTTGACATGGAAGAACCTTTTCAAGAGACACCTCCGCGGAGAAATCACAGCAAACACTGCTCAGGACAAAGACGCCAAGCATGGTTGCTCATCAGCAAAACTGGCAGCTCCACAAGCTGATCTGGTGCCACAGCAGTGACCAATCTGCCAAAGCTCCGCATTTTGTCAGACACACCCCAAATGCACACATGGAGCCTCAAGTGCCTATCCACAGCAAGCAGGAAGGCATCTCAAACCCACGTCCATCCATCTATGGCCGCATACGCACAGCAAAGGCACAAAGAGCTTCTTCGCTGTGATCCCATCCGCACTGCATCTACAAAGGCTGCCCTACCAGCTGACACGAAAGCGCTGCATCAAATGAGCACCTTCAAGAGCCTACCCACAGATCATCGCTCATCCAAGAGCCAGGAACCCTCCAGGAGTCCTTCCAAATAAACAACGTGGTTGTGACATCAGCGATGGAAAATGCGCTGACATCAGCCGCTGGTCCCGGGCGGCTTGGCGGCCGCAACCGGCTGCGCAAGGAGGTTTGGCATGGCGCCCAAATTGGATCCAGGCATCTGCAAATGCAACAAAGTGCTCAGGTCAATGTTCTTGGACTGCAAATCTGCATGTCCGCGTGTCGCAAGCCAAATGTGTGACATCTCTTCCCATCGCCGTCTGAAGAATCTCACCCCCTTACGATGGAAAATGACAGCTGTGAGGAAAGAAACGCAGCTCCTTTCCTGAGACGGCGATGAAGCAAGATATGAAACATTTGCCACACTGCCTTTCACCAGACTTGCAGAGAACCGATACACTTTCTTTCCTGCCGGAACCCAAATGTCTCCTACCACCTCTGAGAGATTTGGTAAACTTGACTGAAGTCCGCCTGAGAAAAATCATTCCCACTAGCCCGCCTAAGAGAAGGGCAAAAACGCTGAATCCTGATCTGAACCACATGCATTGGAAAGGGTACCTGGGGGGTCACCTGGGGTGGAGCCATGCCGCCGGCGATCATCTGGCCGGGGGCCATAGGGGGGAGCCCCCCCGGCTGCGGCGGCCGCGGCTGGCCACTGCCGGCCATCATGGCGGGGGGTCCGCCGCCGGCGAGGGGCCCGCCGACAGGCAGGCCGTAGCCGCCCGGGGGGCGCATCCCGGGCAGCCCATTGGGCAGCATGCCGGGCGGCAGGTGTTGCCCGGGAACGCCCCCGGGCTGCTGCCCCGGCTGCAGCGGCAGCTGCATGCCCGGCTGCCCCTGCTGCATCGGCTGCTGCATGCGCGCGGCCGCCGCCTGCTGATGCGCCACCAGGTTCTGAGCCGCCTGCATCTGCAACGCTTGCGGCTGCATGCCCGGAGGCATACCCGCTGCACCACATTGCACCACTTGTCAGTACCAGCTCACCAGTCTTAATACTGTGTGAGTTACCATTGCAGGGAAGCCACAAAATACCTGCTACTACCGTGCATGCCAATAGCACACCCCTGACATGCACAATAATAAGGCATGTTCAGAAAGTAGCATCTTTGGCCAACAATTCTGCGCAGGCACGAACAAACATAACAATGTCACAAAATGCAGCAAAACAGGCACCTTTTGGAAGGGCCTGCCGTTGCTGGCCCTGGATGCGCTGGATGAGTGCATTGCGCATCTGCGCCGTCAGCTCGCGCCCGTCCGGCAGCTGGTTGGTGCGCAGTATTTGCTGCAGCTGCGCGTTGGTGATCTGGCCCCGCTGCTGCTGCTGCTGTTGCTGCTGCACGCGGCACGGCAATTGTTCTTCAGACAAATATTCTACTTGCATGTTTGTTTAAGACAGGGGAATGGGCAGAAACTGAATGTCTGACTCCTTCAGGTGCAGACAAATGGATGAGTACCTGGGCTGTGCCGCCGGGTGTGCCAGGCCCGGGTGCCATGGGCATGCCAAAGGACATGCCAGCCGGGCTGCCGGGGATGCCGCCGGCCGCCGGCTGCTGCTGGAGCGGCCCAGGCGACGCGACCTGCGCGGGGCCGCCGCCGCCCAGCGACGCGCTCATCGGCAGCGCCGTGCCGTTCGGCGGAGCCGCCTGCCCCTGCGGCGGCTGCTGCTGGCTCGCCGGAGGCAGCGCGGGCGGCATGCCTGGCATGCCGCCTGCCATTGGCGGCTGCTGCAGCTGCTGATCGGCGCTGGGGGCCGGCCCGGCCGGGCCGGCTGGCGCGGCGCCGCCGCCGGGGGACGGCGGCGGCTGGACGAGGTTGGCGGGGAAACCCGGGGGCGGCGGGTGCATGGGCGGCATCGGCGCATTGAGCGCCGGAGGAAACGCCTGCGCTGGCGACATCGGCCCCGCGCCCGGCATGGGCGGCCCGGCCAGGCCCGGCGCCATGGCCGCCCCTGGCGGCGGCGCGATGTTGGCCGCCTGTGCCGCCGCGGCTGCAGCTGCCGCCTGAGCAGCCTGCACTCCAAGCCACCCCCTCAGTCTTATTCCTTCGCTAGAACACTGCCCTGCACACCTATGTTCAGCGCGCCTTATGCCAGAAACTGTTCAATGGAAAGAGAGCACAAGTTTCACACCTGGGCGGACGCGGCGGCCTCGGCCATGTCGGCAAGCTCCATGGGGTTGCGGTAGGTGCCCTGAGCGGTGGCGAGCACGCCGGCGACAACGAGCGCGTAGGAGGGGTGCGCCTCGATCCGCTGCGATGCGGCATTCCGCGCGCGCATTTCGTCCTGCTGCCTGTTCTGGCGCGCCTTCTGGCCCACGTTTGCGAGCGCGCTCTGGTGCGTGCGCAGGATGTCAGAGGGCATCGGCAGCGACTGGTGGATCATCTGCCGCGCGCTCATCTTGTCGATCTGCATTGCCGCCAGCGCGCTCTCCTCCGTCGGCTCCGCGTCGCCCTGCCCGCTCATCTGCGCGCGCCAGCAGCTCAACCTATTGAATCAAAACCCGCAAGCCTTTCACCTTGGCAGGATCTACCAAGGGTAAGGTCAGATGCCTCTTGGGGGTGCGCCCCTCCATGGCTCTGCAGAGGTTGCCTTCATCATCCAAGGCTGTAACTTGCGCTGGGGTATAACCTCGAAAATGAAGGAAACATTCGCATAGCCTGAGGTGACGATGACCGACCATGTCGCCTACTGTGTCACTCAAAATTTCTCCAACCCACATGCTCCCACTGCATGACAGCTGCACAAGTGATTGCCTATACCCACAACACCAAATCCTAGCGCAGCACAATGCCCATGCCCAACAAATGTGCTGAAGGACTGTTTCCCCAAGGGTGCATGGGCCCCATAGTGCACCCCCCTGAAGCTCCCAAGGGTGCAGCAGTGAGAGGCCCCCACCGTGATGGCTCGGAAGCGCTGGCGGCAGTTGTGGGGGCTGCGGTAGATGCCCTGCATGGAGCAGGATGCCGCGAGCACGTCGGCCACCAGGAACCAGTTGCTGCCAAACTCGTGCACGATCGCGCACAGCAGCCGCTCCTCCTCCGGGCTCCACGGTATCGTCTGCCCGCTGCCCGCAGCCCCGCTGCCGCGCCGGCCGATCTGTGCAGAGCAAAATTCTCGAATCAGGATGGCCATGGACTTGCATGGGTACAACCCGTCAGGCTGCTAATGTTGGCTTCTGCTAAAGTTGAACGCGTGATACAAGGCTGTGGCGACGGCTTTCAAAGTGACCTGATCTCTATAAGTGCGATGCGCTCTACAGGCCAGGCCCAAATATCTGGCTGCTTTTTTGCAGAAGGGCGAACCTGGTAGCCCATGCTGTCCATGCGGTTGAGGGCCTTCTTGTTGGCGGGCCCCCCGGTGGCGCCGCGCTTGTCCGGCTGGCGCATCATGCCGCCACGCTGGCGGTCCAGGCTGGCCGCCACCTGGCAGCAAAACGTCGAACACGTCTCACTTTCCCTCCCATAAAGTCTGCTTTTCTCTCAAATCACTCTATAACAATCCTAATTGCACAGAAAATTATACAGAGGGAGGTTGTCTCGTTCCTCATGCGCAGATCGCTTTGCACACCAGGCTTGTTGCATCCCTGCCTATAAGCAACCCGTGGCTTTACGGCTGTAGAGTTGCCATGGCCGCAGCTTTCTCCATACGGGAGGTCATCTTGTGTCACAATCCTAGGCACTGTGCTGCTGGGTGATGTTGCTGTAAATCTGTCTCGGCCCTGAAAATAGCATCGCACAAAGCTCAGAATGTAAGGCCGCACCTGAGAGGCCTTGCGCGCGGATATTCGGCGCGGCTGCACGGGCTCCTCGTAGTCCTCGTCGTCCAAGTCCCGCCGCCGGCGCTTGCGCACACGCTGCTCCGCGTCCGACAGCCTGCCGAGCATGCCACAATTTAAGACTTGAATTTGAATCCAGATCCTGCAGTTCGGGCTGCTGCATGAGAGTGTCTTCCAGACTGTGCGCTGAGAAAGTTGCCAGCTACACAAGCTCAAACGTACAGAGCGGGAACCAGAGCCAAATGTGCGGCCGTGAGGAGCTCTCCGTCAGCAACGCGCATCCATGCAACTGCTGCTCACCCAGATGAGCAGCTCCGCAAGGGGACAGCATGCAACCATCGGTGTGCAAGGCACTGCAGAGTGGGCCTCGTCCAGTCAAGTTGCTTGGATCTATGCTTCAAACGAAGGCGCACATCTGCGCTAACTTCACAGTAGGCTCGCAATGCCATGCACGCCAGGTCAACAAAAGAAATCAGGGCTCGCATGCGAGATGACCATCAATGATTTGGGGCAGGTAGTCATCATGAGTAATCAAGGGCTGGGGGCGCACTGGCGGTCCGAGAGGCCGGAGGAGGGGCGCAGGCTACTGGTGGGCCGCCGGCCGGGGCCGAGGCGTCTGCCCAGGGGAGTTCCCACGTCCGCCACATCATCCAGCTCCACATAGTCCTCCAGAATGTGCGGCGCCAGCCGACCCTTCTTCCGCCGCTTGGCTGTCAGCCCTGCACCGCGCAATATCGAACAGCGTTCATTGAGACTCTCAAGAAAGGTGGCATGCATGCTCAGGAGCTGTAAAATAGGTCAGTATCAAACGGTATTGAAGAGGTGCAGACGAATACGCACAGCTTCATTCCCTCTGAGATTCCAAAAGCATATGAATTTGAAGTCCTCAAAGTCTGCATCAAACTAAACTACTAAGGCAATCAGCTTGACTTCGTATTGGAGCAGAAGGAAACGCACCGAGCGGCTTGTCCTCTTCGTCGACGGTGGTGGCGCCGTCTGCGGCGTCCTCGGCGGCCTCCCTCTCCTGCCGCTTTATCTCCGCACTCTCGGCCGCCGCGCGCCGCGCTGCATCAACCTCTTCTTCCCACTCCCGCTCCTCCTGTTGCACCAGACCACATATTTGCTAAGGCATGGCAGTTGTGTGCAATTCTTTACTTCTGCAGATTGTCAGCAACACGCACATCAGCCACCAGCGTGTCAGGAACATCTCGATTTTCATCTTCCCGTGGCGTCATAGATATGGCACTGAAACGAGACTCCGGTTCCGTGTGAAGCCAGAGGGACAGCTGGAGTATCAATGCACTGAGAGTGAACCAGCCAGAAAAGGCTTAAATTGTGGCTCAACATGACTTTCTTCGGTGGAACATGTTGCTAACAAAGCGAGCCGAAAAGAATGTCATGAGAGCGCACCTGCAGGCGCAGGATGACATCTGCCTCGGCCAGCTCGGTGATGTGGCGCTCCAGGAGCTCTGGCAAGCTCTCCGCCGCCTTGTAGGTCAGCATCAGGTCCCCAAACGACGCCGGACCATGCAGCAGGCCTGCACCATGGACACACACTCTGGTCATTGAGATTGTCAGCAGAATCTGAGGCCCGACAACGTGAGATCTGCGTTGTAAGTATTTAAGCACATGAAACAGGCTGATATTAGAGCAGGCATGCAGCGGAGAGGTTACGATTCCTGCGTGTGCGCATGAGTAATGCAAGAGGCAGAAAGGTTGCTTTGAAAGTGGAACTCTGTGCAGGACATTGCATATGCACTTCTCCCGCAACTAGGCAGGGAGAAATTTTCAATACGCAAGATGATCAATTAAAAATTGTCATACCGTTGGTGGCAAGGCTATTGGTGCCAGAGGTGCCAGCGTTGCGATTGCTGGCCATGCGCTCCTTCCTAGACTTCAGTGACTCCTCCTGGGCAGGAGGCAAATGAATTGAGAGACATGTCAAAGCATCGCGGCAGGCTCAAATGATGCTGGAATTTCTTGATTTTAAAATTCCGGTGGTGCTGTTTCTTCCCCAGCAATGATCAGTGCCAACCCGCCTTAGTTCAGCAGGTGCTCTATGGGAATAGAGTTTGGGAATGAGGATACATCTCACGATCCCACTAATTCCTGCTATTGGTCAACCCTGGTGCTATCAGCATTGTGGCATCGGGCAGACCAACCCCAAAAGCACCAAGGACGGACCGATTTTACCAACAGAAATTTTAATATGTGAGACACCGTATCACATGTTATCAAAGGCATTCCCCACCTGCGCCATTGCCTTTGCGGCCTCGGCTCGAAGCTGGTCGCCCAAGGGCGTCGCTTTAAGGCCGCCCTTTTTCGCCGTAGCTGCGGCGGCATGCGCGAATGCACGTGCAGCAGTCCTCTTCCACAGCCGCTCCTGCGAGCACAACCGCCGGTGTCAATTTAGGTGGTGTTTGACTTTAGGCCGCTCAAGTACCAGTTGTTTGATTTGTCAAATCAATCAGCACATGTGCTACCCTTGCATTTCTGGCAGAAGACAGGCTTATAGCTACTACCATCACTCAGATGAGCGCCGTAGCATGTCTGTCATGTGACAGAATCCCCAAGGGAAGGAGATGTGCTGACCAATGAGTTTGGGGCAGCCTGTCACGAAGGTGGCATGTCTAGAAAGGTGCTCAAATATTCATTAGCCCTTGACTAGGCACTGAGGGCTTACATGTGCGTGTTTGCAGTGCAACAGGAAACCACGCGCACCTGCCCAAAGTCGTTTGCCAGCCAGCGCATCTCCTGCAGGATGTAGTCGTGGCCGGTCGGAGGCGCGGCCGGCTCCGGGTGCGGCCGCTGGAAAGCCAAAGAAAGCGTCGCGCGCAGGGCTCGAATCGCCCCCGCGCTCGCCAGCAGCGTCTCCTCGCGCTTGCGCCGCTGCGCGTCCGTCTCTTGTGGCGTGCCCTCCCGCCCCTCAGATGCGCCCCGCACACCCTCGCCTTTGCTGTCCGCCTGTACGCATGCCCCACCCCGTGAGTCCACGCCAATTGGGCTCAGAACTTATTGTGGTCAGTGTCGCACACATCTTCTATTGTTCTATATATTTGGTCGGCCTTGATGGGATGGAAAACCCGACAGAAAAATCCACCTGCACTTTATATACGCACAAAGAAGCGGAAGGACATGCGCCGGACATACAGAGGGACCAGCAGGATGTCCCAATTAAGTCTGAGTATACGTGAGACTCAGGTGTTGCAGCGCAGCTAAATAACATTGACTTCCATGGCAGGCGCACCGGGGAGGGCTGGCGATCATTGGGTGGCGGAGTGTCCGCCTTCCTCTGCACCATCTTTTTGACGGCCTCCAGCTTCAAAGACACTGCTCCGTTGGCAGGCAGGCCTGTGATGTCCACACCTGCATGCATGCATGCGCTTCTCAATGCCACACTTCTGGGGAGCTCTTGGCACAAGAGGAAGCACACACTGCTCATCCGCATCATGCACGCCCTCTGCGCACAGTCCAGCCATGTAGCGCTAAAGATACCAAGCAGATCTCAGATGTATAAGGATGCTGATTTTTTCCTACTTCAAGAAACCCACCAGCCTTGTCTACAGGTGGCGCAATGATGCCATTTGGCCCTCGGGGCATCTGCTGCTGCGACCCAGAGCTGGGCCGCCTGTTCTGTCCCATGGGAATCAGTTTGACACTCCCCAAGGCAGCCTCAAGCTGCCCTGCAGCACTCCAACGATCTATGCATGCGATGGAGACGATACGTTGGTGTTGTTTCGGAGCAGGAGGATGTCGCTCCCTTCCTGATTCATCTTTCCTGGATCATATGGACATAAGTGTCAGTCGGGAATGCCAACACGCCGATCCGCGATCTTGCTACAGTGCGACCTCAAAGAAACACTGACGGTAACGCCAGTTGAACGGAGAAGAGCAGACCACCCTCTTCGCACAGGGGACACAAGGCGCATAGAAGCATGGGAGGTGTACGGATTCTATTCATCGAGATGATCAACAACCGACAGCACGTCGACATTTTCTGACGAGGATTCGGGATCTAAAACGACAATAAGCAATCCAAGCCACCCGATGTGCGCAAAAGCAGACCAAGCAAGATCGCGGCCAGAGGCATTGAAACATCAAGACCGACAGCTCAGATCCCGACAAGCAAACTCGGGTCTTCTGCAGCCAAAAGCGCGACAAGAAAAGATATGACCTTGATTTTTAAATCAGCATACCACGATGGCATGATCACACCAAGCGAGGATCTGCCAAAGGTAACCTCCACCACTGAAACTCGATGTAACAGTATACACCAGGACTCCAACTCTATGCTCAGGCCTTCGTTAACCATTTTGCTGTGGCATTTTTGTCCTCAAAAGAACAATCGAGCAAAATAACAAATAGATAAAGATCGGCAAGCAATGAAACACCAGGCAAAACGCCCAAACTTCAAAGTTTCGATGCTCTTAACTTGACACTGGAACTTTAAACACTTTATTGAGGGCCCAGAATCGCACGCATGTGCACTGGCGCGAAGCAAATCTTTATCAAATGTAACAAAGAAAGTTTTGGAAAAAAGGGAGAGGGCGCAGGGGCCGTTGAAGGTGCACCAAACAAAGAAAACAGATCAGCTGTCAAACAGGTGCTCACCAGAAAAAGGCTTCTTTCTCGCTCTAGAGCGTGCCGGACGGCTGGCCGTGCCCCATTAGTAGTATTCAGGCGCTTTCTGGTGGATTTGGAAAAAGGACTTGTCCCGGGCGAGGTGAAGCAGGCCCTGAAATGCACTCAGAGTGAGGCTGTTCATAAACTCAGCAAGACTCTCCCTCCAGATGTAGATATTTCAGCGCCCCTTAAAGTGACGTAACCGCTGAAGAACGCCGTCGGCGTGGTGCGCATTAACAAACATCATGACCTAACCAATTTGGACTTGACAAAAAGCTTCGCAATCGAGTCTCACCGACCCAGATGACCCCTTGTGGGGTTGCGGTGGTATGTGCAAGTTCCAGTGAATAAACGTCAAAGTAGCAAGAATGGCCCTCAGCGGTTTTTACCGCAAACTAGCGACCCAGGTGACTGGGCGCCTCAGATATGTGTCGCCCTTATGTCTGACTGCCACCGAAAAAGTATTGCATACTTCTGCGGTTGCCGGGGCGATACCGGATCCCAAGCCGGTGCCGCTGCCGAAGCTCAAAGACAGGTATATTTTGATCTCGGGAATAGTTTTTGGATATTGTTTCTATTGCTCTTGCTGTGCATAGTGACATTAGACAGGCTCCTTATCTTAGCAAATGCTAGTAATCAGTATTCTGAGCTAATTCGCCTTCGTGCAACCTGCAGCTTCCTGGATGGTACATCTAGTACATACTTGGAGGAGCTTGAAGAGCGGTACCGGGCCGATCCCAGCAGCGTGGACAAGACATGGGCCAGCTTTTTCAACAGCCTGGGTATGGGACGACTTGCTTTGCTCTGCCTTATTGTGCAGCACACCAAGCTCACTACTGTCCTGTCCTGTCACCCTGTTGCATAGTCTTCCCTGGCGATATCACCATCTGACAGGCCAACTTCGCAGAGAAGATCGACACTTGATGACACGTGACGCATCTGCTGCGGCAAGCTCTGATCGTTCAAGAATTGATGTGCGTCCCTCACATGATCCTTGCCATCTGCAGAGCAAGGGGTGGCGCCCGAGGCAGTGGCCGAGGCGTACCATGCGTACGAACAGGGCAGCAAGGTGTCCCCCCTGTCAGCAGCGGCAGTCTCCAACCAGACCATCCAGGAGAGCCAGCGCCTGCTGCTTCTTGTCCGCGCATACCAGGCATATCCCTTAGCTCGTGCCATTTTTTTGGACCTCACTGCCTTTCCATGTGTTCACTGATTGTTGGCATTCCTCATCCCACAACCGCTCTCACTTCCTAGCCCAGAGACGCACATGCTATATCCGTCAGTTCCCCAGGCGATCCCTTGCCCAGTATTAACTCTACCTAGACATGCATGACCTCTGTGCCGGCATGCGAGGCTTGTTTGACAGCAGGGATCAGAGGGCAGGCACCTGTCGCTTGTGCTTTTCTACTTAAAACAGCTGCCATAAAGCAACACAGGAGTAACATATACAAATCTATCATTAAGTGGCATGTGAGTCAATTTTGTTTTACCATCTGTGTAGGTGAACGGGCACTTCATGGCGAATCTGGACCCCCTAGGACTGGACAAGCGGCCGATGCCCATCGAGCTGGACCCGGCGCTGTACGGCTTCTCAGACAAGGACCTCGACAGAGAGTGAGCCACGCACAGGCTGCTGTGCTCATGCACACATCTGCGCGCAACACATGTCGTGTACCCTGATGAGGACTTTACAGCCTCCTTGCTTCACGCCCCATATGCTGGACCAATCAAACCTGCAGCAGCACACTAAACATGACATGTTCCCACCATTCTCGCAGCATTCCTGCAACATGCAGTCTGCAGTACAGGAAGCGTACACGAAAGTCTTTGCTGGCACTCTCTTTAAGGACTTTATCTTGCACGCCAATGCCTCGAGCTAAGGAGTGCACGCATTCTGTGGGAAGGCAGGAAGTGCACGGAGGAGTTTCAAAGAGGATAAGGGGTATTATACTTCAAGGGGCATTAAGCAGGGTTTTGGGGGCGCGCAGGTTCTTTCTGGGCACGTGGAACATGAAGGGGTTTCTGAGCGAGGAGCGCCCCATCCGCACGCTGCGCGAAGTGCTGCAGCGCCTTCGCGAGGCATACTGTGGCACCATCGGCTACGAGGCGCGCCTCTTGCACCTTACCATTCCTCCATAGTTGCACCATTCGGTCAGAACACTTCGGGGACCGTATATACGGCCGAATATTCGGTCATACGGTATTAAAATATACGGAATACGGTCAAAAACGGCCTATTTGGCCCAAAACACCGAACATACGACCGAATATTCACCGTATGCCGAATGGCCGAATGCGTATGGTGCAACTATGCATTCCTCAAACACCACCCGTCCACTCTGTGCTGTGACTGGTGTATTCTGTGCTGCAATGCACCCTCATGCAAGTGCTCGAGTGAGGGAATATGGCTCCGGAGTTCACTGCTAAGGGTTGCAGCACCTGGGAAGCGACATTCCACATCAAGATGCAGACATCAGCCTATCACTTTATAGTCAGTTATCCATAAGTCTGCCAAGATAAGTCGCGTGAGGCGCTGCATGTGCTGCGCAGTACATGCACATTCCAGACCGGGAGCACTGCAATTGGCTGAGGGATCGTATCGAGACCGCCGAGGAGGTGAGCGCCTCTGTACACAGCTCATTGGGGGATTCACTGCAAAGAGGACCATAATCACATTCTGCTGGCTTTGAGAGCCCTTGCCGGTTGTGGGACTGCTGAAGGAATAGCGGCATTGGCAATGCTTTGCTTCGTTTTGGAGGCTGTCTCATACAGACTAGGCAAGGGCAGGCGGCGACGGTGGAGTGTGGGATTGGTCCACACAGCAGGGCATAACACAGATTGACTGCGTCCAGACTCTTTTAAGTTGGTTCAGTGCATGACGCAACTGGATCCTGAGGATCAGGCATCCTGTTGCGTGCTTTATCTGGAAGGCATTTGCGAACACAGCCTGAGCACAAGTCATATCACAGCACACATAAACACCAGAAATTCAAAGGCTGGGAGTTGAATGGGCATAGCTTGGCGCTATATCGTGAAATAAATACGCCCTGCGCAGTTCAAGTACACTCCGGAGCGCAAGCTGCAGATCCTGGACAGGCTGGCATGGAGCGAGATGTTCGAGAGCTTCCTGGCGAACAAGTTTGCTGCGGCCAAGCGGTTTGGCCTGGAGGGCTGCGAGACGCTCATCCCCGGCATGAAGGCGCTCATCGACCGCAGCACCGAGCAGGGCGTCGAGTCCATTGTCATGGGCATGCCACACCGAGGTGAGGCCTCCGCCCTCCCATTCAAGCAGAGATAATCTCAATTTAAGCTCTTACATGCACAATTTGGTTCAGGCATGTGCCTGTCACGTGCCTTGCATGTTGCAGCCATGGGAATGCCCCACTTTTCCGTTGGTGCACAGTGGAGTCAGTGGCTAAAATGAGAGAACTGTGTCTTACTGACGGAATGTGGGGTCAGCCCTGGAATTTCTTGCATGCATGCCCTATCAAGGCGAGGCGTCTGCACTGATGTACTGCACCCCAGCCGCAATGCGATTGACCGCAGAATATAACAGTAGAATACAAAACTGCATGCATGCAAGGTTGTCCTGCTTTGAATCTACTTGCCTCGTTTGCAATCACTCCACTTGCAATCATCACGGGGACCTTTTGCATGTACCCCTACCCTATCACTAGAGATATCGTTGAATGTGGGCTGGCGCTCTCGGTGGGAACTGCGAGATGTCTTGCACAGTCTGTGGTTGGGCAGATGGGCGGATGCATTTTGCTTGGCAGACGACGCTTCTAGGTCATTATTTCAGTTGCTGTCAAGGGTGCCAGGCCGGGTTGGGTGGAAAATCTGGTTCTGCACTTGTTGCGCCCCTATCTCCTTGCATCGCACCCAAACTTCTGCCTGAGCCTGGGTCCCGCTCCTGCGCGCAGGCCGGCTGAATGTGCTGGCAAACGTGGTGCGAAAGCCACTTCGCCAGATCTTCAGCGAGTTTGCCGGAGTAACTCCTGAGTCCGGGGGCGGTGAGTGGTCCGGCACTGGCGATGTGAAATACCACCTGGGCACTTCCTATGACCGCCCTACCACCTCCGGCAAGCGCGTGCACTTGTCCCTCCTCGCCAACCCCTCTCATCTCGAGGTAAGCATGATTTCTTGGCCCCTGGCAGCGTTGGCCAGGTTTCAAAATAGCGGGCAGGTAGATGCCTCGGTGCGGCTGCATCCCCTTCAGAGGTATGTAGGTCCAGGTTTTGGGCCGGCTATTGGATTTTGGGTCTCAAGAATATGGTGCACTGGTCAGGAGACTAGAATGAGTGCGGTAGCGATAAACAATTCTTTTGTGGTTGTGGATGGGATCCATGTATGGGATCAGGCTGGGGTGTTTCTAGATCCCTGGATGCACGGGCACCTGAACTACCCTGGGCCTATTTGCATAAATGAGTCTTGTATCTGGCTGCATAAACTTTGTTTGGTGGTGCCACTTGTAGGCAATCAGAAATGGCATGCGTGCCTTGAAAAGATGGAACCTCGCTGCAATCAATCTGATGCCTGTTCTGGCCCTCAAGACATAATCAGGCTAAGGGGTTTCTAGAAGTCAAAGTTGGCTTTCTTAAACAACTGTGTTTTTCAAGTGGCAGCTGATTCAGGAGGGCAGGACGCCTGTCTTGGCATGACCCCTATTCTGATGCTGAGGCCTGTTCAGGCAGCACACCAGTATTTCCCTCAAAGTCCAATCTACTGTTTGAAGGCGCACCACCAGTGCTGTCTTTGAGGGTGTTCTGGCGCTATTGCCGGCTGAGGCATTGGGCCTGTTTCTTGGGCCATTTCCGGCGCTGTAGAAAGAAAACTTGAACGCACTACAGGGAACCCCATAGGAGACCCTTCACATGCGTTGTGCAGAGCCAATAATTGCTGAGCTGGGGACATCGCTGAGCTGGAGCGCGGTAAATAGAATTCTACGTCACACGCCCCCTGCTAGACCCATGTGGGCATGTTGCCTGTTTTGGCGCTGAGCTTTGTGCTTTTTGGCTCTGCACAGGCGGTGGACCCGGTGCTGGTGGGCAAGGTGCGCGCGAAGCAGTACTACAGCGATGACGCCAGCCGCGACCGCAACATGGGCATTCTGCTGCACGGAGACGGCAGCTTCTCGGGGCAGGGCGTTGTCTATGAGACCCTTGACATGAGCGCCCTGCCTGACTACACCGTCGGCGGCGTCATCCACATCGTGGTCAACAACCAGGTGCTGACTTTTGTCGCTGCACAGTGAGGAATCAAAGCCAGGCACAGGGCGTGGGTTTGTGTGGCTTGAATGGCATGCATGTGGTAATGTTGCTGCAATGTGGCATGAGAATCTCTCTCTGAGATTTTAGGTGTGGGAGCTGCATGCAAGTCAGCTGCCAGGGTGCTTTTTTCCCCACGGGTGTGCATGCGCGCATTTTTCTAGCCATGTGGCTGCTACATGGCCTTCTTTGTTCTCCATACTCGTTTTAATTTTCTAGCGAAGATTTGAATATCCCCTTGATCTTCAACTGTTTCTTAAGTAAATGTCTGGTGCTATGGGAGAACGTCCTTTTTTTTGATATCTTGACCATTATTCGGTACTGGGAAATTTATAGCCGGCTCCGCTGTCACACAGGTGGCGTTCACGACGGATCCGCGCAAGTCGCGATCCTCCCCCTACTGCACGGACGTGGCCAAGTCCCTCAACGCGCCGATCCTGCATGTCAACGGCGATGACGTGGAGGCGGTGACTCGCGCGTGCGAGCTGGCGGGCGAGTGGCGGCAGCGCTGGAAAAGTGATGTGGTCGTGGACATCGTGTGCTACCGCCGCTATGGGCACAACGAGATCGACGAACCCTCCTTCACGCAGCCCCTCATGTACAAGGTTTGTTCCCTGGTCGCTGATTGGCCACTGCTCTGTTGTCACGCCCCCTGGTGGATTCTCTGGTGGATTCCCCCCCGATGAACTTGCATGTGTCGGGTGTATGCCCACCTCAACTTTGTAGCTTTTTCACTGTATGCCAAACCGTCAAATTGGGAGACCGTTGAGGTAAGTGAATAATGATTACTAGAGATAGCGGAAGGTATGCAAGCAAGCAGGACTCTATTGCCTACTTATATTGGGACATTGATATAGGGATTGGGGTGCTTGTTGCGTGCGTCAGCGCCCCCTCAAGATTTGCTGCCGTGCATGCATGCTGCTGGGCTGATGATTTTTGAGAAGGGCATTACAATGGATGCTCGCAGAAAATCAAGAAGCTGGAGAATGTGTATAAGATCTACCAGAAGCAGCTGCTGGAGGAGGGAATTGTGAAGCAGGAGGACCTGAAACAGCTGCAGGACCATGTGTCCGGCATCATGAGCGCCGAATTCGAGGCCGCCCGCACCTACAAGCCTGAGGTGAGGGACCACCTTTAATCCTTTTTAAATTCAGATTTGAGCTTGCAATAGCCAGGGATTTGGATGGGTACTTTGGATATATTTCCAAAAGCGACCAATGATTGGGCATCCAGCACGAAAGATACCTGTGGGATGCCGATGTCCTGGTCATACCCATAGTCCTGGACATCGGCATCCCACAGGTATCTTTCGTGCTGGATGCCCAATCATCGGTCGCTTTTGGTAATATTTGGCAGCTCTACAGCTACTGGAATTGCGTGGCCGCTGTTGATAGCAATATTTAAAATTAAGGGTGCACTTCAGAGTACAAATGGGAGCTTGCATGAATATGAGAGGTAGAGAGATTTGCAGGTCTCTGGGTAGGGCAGTGAAGCGAATTACTGGCGTCCTGTGGCTCGTGGTGACGAGTTTCCACCAGATTGGTGGTGCTCGTTAGCGAGAACTTAATCACCCTTGCTGGCAAGAGGGTGCATTGCCTCGGGGCAAAGTGACACCCCATGGCTATCACAGCAATATAGGAGCTGTGGAAGCCAGACAGCCAAGCCTGTGCGCTGCAAATGCGCTCTCCTTCACCCTCAGTGGTTCCCAGGATGTCAGATGTCTGACTTGAGTTGATCCATGCTTTGCAGGCGAAGGATTGGCTGTCGTCTTACTGGTCGGGCTACAACTCGCCCAGTCAGATGTCGCGCATCCGCAACACCGGCATGCCCCTTGGTGTCCTCAAGGAGGTGCGCCCCCTTCTGCCCCTTCCACTCCCTGGGATCATTCTTCCTATCTCCTGGCACGATCATATATGTACCAGTATTTTGGATCATGCTTTCGCACAGCGCATGCCCCTCCAAGTCCTCAAGGAGGTCCGGCCCCCTACGCCAGGGGCCCCAGTGTTTCGTTTAAGGATTTTGGCTGGAAGCCAATGTGGCTACAGGCATATGCCTGAATCAAAAGTATGAAGCCACAAAAGCTGGTATTTTGAGAAATTTTCTCCTGAAATTGGTGTTTAGGCTTAGAAGGGCTGAAATTTGGCTTCCTGCACCGGTGAATGAAATTGTAGAAGCCAACTCGTGGCTTCAAAGTGGGACTTCAAAGTGGGACACCCTCAGGTGCTTTATGCGCCACAAAAATGCCCTGTTTATTTGTTAAAAGCCACATTGGCTTCTCAACGCCACTAAAAGAAACCCTGCTGCCCCTCCACTTCCAAGGAACCAATCATTTTTTCTCCTGCCAGAATTCTCTGTCTGACGTGTGCACCGCATCATGCTGCCGCAAACTGCATGCCACAGAATGTTGTCATGCAGCGGAAAGTCTGCATGGGTTCGAAACAGAGAAAGGAAAGTTCTTGCAACCTACGCGGCTTGCTGTTTCATTCAGGGTCTTCTGTAGCATGTCAGCCTGGCATACTGACTTTGCAAAGGTGTGCCAGTGAAAGGAGATCAACCTCTATATGCACGTGGCGAGTCAAATATATTGCAATCTGGGTGGACGCAACATACTGGGATCGTCCTATGCCCTAAATACATTGTCTAATTCGCGCGCAGGTGGGCTACGCGCTGACGAATGTGCCGGAGGGATTCACGCTGCACAAGGGTGTCAAGCGAGTGTACGAGCAGCGGCGCCAGATGATTGACACTGGGGAGGGCATTGACTGGGGCACAGCCGAAGCACTCGCCTTCGGCACCCTGCTCTCCGAAGGTGGGCTCTGTACACTAAGTTTTAAGTCTTTTAAGTTTAAGCGGCACAAACATCGCAAGTGGTGCACGGCGCAATCCTCCACACTGTTGCAGGAGCATGCTTGTCTTGACATGCCAGGTTCTGGTCAATGATGACTCGGCACCTTCCTTAGCGGAGGTGGGCTCTGTTCGCTTTGTCATCGCGGGAGCGTCACACTTGCCTGGGACTCTTATATTCTGTGTGCATTTGTACGGCAGGTTCTGCTGGCTGTGAGCTGTGACCTGCTTTGTGGTCCATGAGTGCTGCATTGTACGAGTCTGTGTGCATGTTACCTCGGAGACGTTCTTGGGCGCATTCTCTATGGCATTCGGAAGGTTGGAATAGTGGAAGATTCCCAGGGCCGTGTTGGAGGTTAGTCACATATATTGGATGCGTGTCCAGGAAACCACGTGCGGCTGAGTGGCCAGGATGTTGAGCGAGGCACCTTCAGCCACCGCCACGCCGTTGTGCATGACCAGGTGGGCGCTCACACAACTCCCTAGTCAGTTGTACTTGCTCCCTGCAGATGTTTTGACTGGTGCCGGTGGGATGATCAGTCGTGTCAAAGGCACATTCAGCAGGCTCTTGTCGGCTTGGGAACCCATACATGGCATTAGATGGAAGAAACTGGCTGGGTTCCAATGTCCACACGTTCCTGCCGTGATGCCCAGGACACCTGTAGCAATGCCAACATTGCCTCACAGGTTTCAATGCACATGACACATAAGCGTGCTGCAATGAATACCGCATGGCCTCTTCGTCGGCTTGCTCATGTTAATGCGGACGACGCCACCATTTCTGTTAGCGGGGCATTCCCAGCTGGCACCGTCAGTCAGCATGCGTAAGATTTGCCATAGCGATACCTTGCAATTGCGGACTGACCGGTGCCTTTTGGAGATGTCAGGAAAATTTTAAGTTCCGCTGGACTGTTAGAAATCAATGAAAACTCCGTAAGTTATCATTCACAGTGCACATGGCTTCAGAGCATGCACAGAAAGGCAGTCAATGCATGACTAAGGGTGAGTCGCCACGCAGGTGACGGGGGAGTCATTCACGCCGCTGAGCCACGTGTTCAGCGGGCAGAAACCGGGCCAGTTTACGGTGTCCAACAGCTCACTCTCCGAGTTTGGCATATTGGGCTTTGAGCTGGGCTATGCGCTGGAGAATCCGAACTCGCTCGTCCTCTGGGAAGCCCAATTTGGCGACTTTGCCAATGGCGCCCAGGTGCGCGCCTGATGGCATCATGTGCATGAGTGTCTGCTATCAGTTGCGCTTTATTTACAGCCCTGCTTCTGTCTGAATGCAGCTGAGGGCCCAATCACTGTATGAGGCAGATGTCACTGCTTGCACGTTGCGCGATAGATGCAGTTCTAGGTATGCAGGGTCGGCTTCCAACAGAAGTGCAGAATGTTCTTAAGCAAGGGGTGGCTGTTTACATGTTGCAATGGCGAGTTTTTGCGGCGGGAATCCGGGTTGCAAGAAGATCCCCAATCTTGTGGCTTGTCGTCAAGGCTGTATGGGCTTGCCACGGTCTCCTGGGTTTCCATTGCAGACCAAGTACAGCCTTTCTGACAGCTGCTCCACATGGCAGGTTCTTCAGCAACCTAGGTTGCTGCACGTCTTTTCGAGTGCTCTCACGGCCACATTCCGTTCAAACAGAGAGCATATCTTCGAGAGTTTTGTGTGCGCGCGCAGGTGATATTTGACCAGTTCATGTCGTCGGGCGAGACCAAGTGGCTGCGCCAGAACGGCCTTACCGTACTCCTGCCCCACGGCTATGACGGCCAGGCGCGCATCCCTTTCCCTCTGATTGCGCAAGCGGATCAAATGTGTCTCGTGCGTTGATCTTTACTCTGAAGTCAGAAATGCCAGGCCCGCTACTGAGTAGCTCACCCAGGGGGAAGCTAGGACGGCCCCTGAGGTGCTTCCTGCTATGGCTTGCAGTGCTTGCCTGTCTTATGTTTGCCACTCCTCTTGAAGCTTCTCCACATGATGCATGCATTGAGTTGCACGACCTGCATACATGCTGCCCCCTGCTAACAGAGACTGATGTATATACTAAGCATTGCGCCCACAGTGTAGCGGGTCTTGCTTGGGTCTGGCGAGTCCAGCAATAGGGTATATGGCAGCCTGCAGCTTGCGTACAAGTGCACCTTGCGTTTTTCTGCAGGAATAGCATCTCAGTACCAATAATCGTAAAAGAATCATGAAAGAATATGATATTCGGCACAGGGCCCGGAGCACAGCAGTGCGCGGCTGGAGCGGTACCTGCAGATGGTGGACGAGAATCCCTACGAGGTCCCCAAGGTGGACGAGTCCAAGTGGTTCTCCGGCGGCCACCTGGGCGGCCAGATCCAAAAGATCAACTGGCAGGTGACTAATCGCGCGCGCATGCATGCCTGGCAATACTGAGCTGCATGTGACAGCATGAGACCGACACGGGCACACAGTTTAGAGGTCAGGACAGCACTTGAGACCAGCCAGAGAGCTGCACGAATATCTTTATCATCTCTCCAAGACCTCGACTGAAGATTTATTCAGGCTCCATAAATTCCCGGCAGTGGCTGCCCTTGCTTGGCATATGATGCTTTGTCACCTGTGTCACACGTCTGACTGGACCTCTGGGTGATTCATTGCCAAAAGCTGCGCCCATGCAGGCAGCGCGTCATGTGCAGGAGTGATTGACAGTCAACTGTGTGCAACCACCCTGACGCCACCCAGATTTGCCAGTTTTGGATGGCCATTGTTCTGAGGTGTTTGCATGCATGCACACGCGCACTTAGCCTCTACATACAAAGCAAAATTCCCTTCTAGGGGTTTGGGGATTTGGCTTCTGAGGTTCTCTGCACCTTGTCAGCAATGCATGTCATCTGAAGTCTCCGCAGCTTGCTAGAAAATGATAGAGATTGCTTGCTTGTCATTAAATTGAATTCTGTGGATGCATGCGCGCGCAGATTGCCAACTGCACGACGCCGGCCAACTACTTCCACCTGCTGCGGAGGCAGATCCACCGGCAGTTCCGCAAGCCGCTCATCGTGATGTCCCCCAAGAATCTGCTGCGCCACCCGCAGGCCAAGTCCGGCCTCTGGGAATTCGATGAGATCCCCGACGACAAGGTATGCGTTCTGAGGAGACAGCCCCTTGTGTCATGTGTCAGAAGGGGCCCTATGGTTGTGCGCATGCTTTCTTCAGAGGAGGCAGCCTCCACCCAGCTTACAGGGCTGGTCACTATCCTTTTGAGCTAGAAGGGCGGAGATGAGCTAAGGCTCAAATGAGGGCTCGTCTTGGGATCTGGCTGAAGGGCATGGTGCATTTGAAATTGTGTGCTCGTGCTTCTGTACTGTCCTTTTTGCATGCACCTCAGCCACGTACAGGCCTCTTGAAACTGGATTCTGATGGCGCCCTGCGCCGTGTCCAGAAAGACAGGGTAGCACACAGAAGGAAGATTTTTTATAATATATCCGCCACAGGGAGTGGCCCTGTGGGATTCAAAATACTGCGTCTTCGCGTAATCCTTAGGGTATATATTGCCGGGGACGTGCAGGGCATCCAGGGTGTGCGCTTCAAGCGGCTGATCATGGACGAGAGTGCCTCTGACCGCCATCCCCACCCGCCAAAAGAAGAAGGCTTCAAGCGCCTCGTCTTCTGCTCTGGAAAGGTGCGCACGCAAGTCGACACTCAATATATGACTGCATTCCTGTCGCTGCAAGCAAGTGCCAAGCAATGTGATTTGCAATGATAGGGAACATGGCTGGCCGTTGTTAAAAGCGTACCAGGAAATGCTCAGTGCCTTCATGTGCTTCAGAATCGTCCCCTGTGTTTCGCGGGGCCAGCGTTGTGCCAGGGGCCTCTCAAGGGCAGTCATTGAAGCATGGAGTTTTGCATATGTCAAGTTGTAAAACCCGCGCTGCATGTGCGCACGAAATTGTCCCTGGACCTGGGCAGCTTCGGGCAGGCAGATTCTGTCCCTGAGTCTTCATCAGAACTGTCTCAGGCAAGACGGTGACCTGGGTTTTAGGGCATGAAATATAATATAATGAATATGAAATAAAAACATAACATATTATAATAAATATGATAAAATATCAGCAGTGCTGCGGTGTGCCTGCAGCTGTACTATGAGCTCAAGGCGGGCCGGGAGAAGGCGGGCACAGAAAGTGAGGTGGCTCTGGTGCGTCTGGAGCAGCTGGCGCCGTTCCCGTTCGACCTGGTCATGCGCGAGCTGCGCCGCTACCCCAATGCTGAGATTCTCTGGTGAGTCGCCGCTGATGTCACGTTTGCTGCTGAAGGTGTTTGCAAGCCATTGTCTACTACTGCTGCTGCTGCTATGCCTTGCAATCGTCCTTTATTTTACTCATGGGAAGCTGTGCTTTGAAGAGGAAGTGGCCCGATGGGTGTTCCCCTGAACAAAATTGTGCAAGGAAGAGTCATGCACTGATGGTGCCGCTTCTACTTGCACTGCTCATTGTGACCTTTGAATGTCAAGTCCTGTGAGCTCTGCTACCTGCAGCTGCCCCACACTGCCACACGCAGTCAGCATGACGACCACTCCCGTGCTCGACAGGCGTTGTTGTTTGGCGTGACATTCCTGGGAGAATCAGGCATTGATGTATTGTGTTCTGCTGTGCACAGGGCTCAGGAGGAGCCGATGAATATGGGCGCCTACTTCCACGTGGCCCAGCGCATCAAGACATGCATGAGCGAGGAGAACCGCCCCATCCCCATGCAGCTGCAGTATGCTGGCAGACCCCCCTGCGCATCGACCGCCACCGGCTTCGGCAAGGTGGGGGGCCCCTTAGTAAAACTTTTCTTTTCAGTTAGCATCGCACGCGTTTTAACAGAGGCATGTGTGAAGGATTGGCAGCTTCAAAGGGACAGATTGCGGCTCCTTCTCTCTGCATTCTTGTGTATGCATATGAAGTTCTCCTTTTCTCTGTGTTGAATTATGAAAAGTGCAGGTCTTACCTGGTGCTAGTGGCTCTGGCCGGTGCATGTAGAGATCAGTCACAGCACATGCTGTTGTCCATATCTGCTCTGCATTCTTGCAGCCTCCGTGGTGCTGTCATGCACTACTTGTTCTCCTCGGCAATGAGTTGTCCAAGCTCTCTGCTCATGTATTAGATTCCAGGCTTCCAATTGAACGTTGCAGCATTGGCGTGGTAAACAGCAAGAGAGTGTGAAGGCATGTGTCAGCGATAATATAATGTTCATTGGATAGTCTTGGGCTGGCCCTGACATGGTGGAAAAGGTGCCAAGATAGGCCGAGCTGGAAGGCTGTCATAGAAACGCTGCTGCGACGCACCTAAGCCAACTGTGGCTTGGATAGGCGTGTAATAATAATAATAATAATAATAATAATTGTGCTTTGGTGCTGTGCAGGTGCATGCACAGGAGCAGGCAGCGCTTGTTCAGGCTGCTGTTGAGGTCTGACAGCCTCATGGCCCCTTTTACTCATGCGAAGCACATGAATCACAGTCGGACAGGGTGTCATTCTTTTTACCGGTTGCAATTAGGGTGTTTATCGATATCTTGGGAGCTTGAGCCTGTTATCCCGGGATCATGTAAGGACTCGTGAACAATCACACCAAGGTCGTGGTGATGGTTTTTAACCAAGATTCTTGAATGTTCACACTCTTTCAAGTGTACTTGATCATATTGTGTATGCGGCCCACGCCTTTCCACATATTGTGTTGCTGCAGGCATGAATTAGAATTGCATTACACTAGCACAAGAGCATGCAACCACCCCACGACTGCGTCAATTCTGCCATGCCCTCAGAACAGCAGGCAAGCAGCTCGGCTGCTCAGGACCCAAATCACATCACGGGCTGCATGGGGTGCAGTCAAGCCCAAGCTGTGGATGCAATCTTGAGCTTCTGCTGGTGCAAAGAAGAAGAAAAGTACTGTAAGAATGATGAACAGCTCAAGGATGTGCGCAGAGTAAAATGGTTGAATCAGAAGAGAATCCCACGAAAGCAGACATGCAACAGCCACGAATACAGGCGCACACATGCTTGGCCTAGCAAGCGTGCAAAGAAATATCTGCAAGTCAGATCAAAACTCTCTCCATCACCTAACCCTGGCCAGCAAAGGTCTGGAGCTGCCTTGCTTGGTTTCCACTTGGATATCTTCCCTTCACTCACTCTTCTTGCTCTTTGTATGGCTCCTATTAGAGATGACAGATGTATAATTAGTGTGCCACTGGAAAGGGCGCAAGTCCCAGACAGGTGGAGCAAGAGCTGGAACTCACATCTGCGCTGTGCTGTCTTGTGCTGCCGGGGCCGGCATGAAATTTGCATGAAGTTGCCTTCACACATGTGCGCTGTGTTGCATTTAGCTGCATCCAAACATGTGGGCTGTTCCTCCATTGCAGGTGCCGGAGTGAAACCTCCCTCAAATACCTACGTACCGAGGTCATATACGGGCCCTGTACGGACTACGCCAAATGGAGCGATGGCGCCAGTGACGCCGTTGACCACGTCCCGGCCGCTTGGGGGAGCTTATTATGCCCTGCCGGCCTACTCCAGCTCCCAGTACCACTACATCGGGAGTCGGCCGCTGTATCATTCGTGCGCGCGCGTTCCCTTATCGTTATTTGAAACGTTTGCTTCATGTACTTTGTGTATCAAAATTCTGCTCTGAGGTCAATGAAGAGCAGGTATAAGGTAATGGTGGATGGCAAACAGATGGAGTACATACGAATAACAGCAAGTGTCAGAGAGCATCTTAGATGGACTTAGGCCACGATTGCAGTAAACACACTATAGACGGTGGACCATGCATCAGTGTTGTGCACAAGTTGGACAGCGTGTTCCATGCGACAGAGTGATGAGTGATTTTCTATGTTGATGCAGCTGATCTGTGCCATATGTCCTGTGCAGGTACCCTTACGGGTACAGCCTCCTGTTCATCCCCTACTACTCTGCCGCATACACCGGCAACCACTGGGCGGTGTACAACCAGCAAGGTCAATTCAAGGGCTATGCCGATGGGGACATTACTAACGGCGACTACGATTATGACGACGGCGACGGCCTGCCGTCCGGGTGCCAGCTCAGCACGCCGCAGGAAGCTTCCTCGGCTGGCGTGCTTAATATGGCAAGCCCCAATGGCTCGGCCCCGGCCCCGGTGAGCGCCAATCGCTCGACCGGCGCGCAGCAGCCGCGGCAGCTTCTGTGCAAGCCGCTGGCGGCTGCCTACATGCAGTCGCATGGGTTCTGGACCAAGGGACACATTGTCGTGGTTGCGATATTCTGCAGCTTTGCGGGGATCATACTGTTGACCGTCCTGGTCTGCTGCATCTGCAACGGCTGCTGCAGCTGCATTGGCGAGTGCTTTGGCTCCTGTTGCGAATGCTTCAGCGACTGCTTTAGCAAGTGCATAGTCTGCTGCAGCGGCTGCTGTCGCGGCTGCTGCAGCAGGAAGTCCAAGCCCAAGCTGCAGACCCCTGCTGTGAAAGTGCAGCAGCCGCAGGAATCTGTATGGGATGGCGCCAGCAAGCCACACAAAGAGGAGCAAGTTATGGACTCCAACTGCAGGGTGTAGTCATGGGTGACTGGCCTGATCCTGAGGTGTAGACACCTGCTATGGCTATCACACCCGGGTTACTTTGTATATACGGTATAGGACAACGTGGTTTTAGCTGAGTGGTTCTGCCAGATGGCATCCACTCCACTCTCACACACAGAGCTAGTTTTGTATGTTTTTGGGGGCCCTGTCCGACTGTGACCTCGCCTGAATTGCAGGTTCAGGCCTGTAGGGGGCAGTGCTCGAGGGACGTTCCTCTTGCTGCTTTGCGTTCATGTGCAGTGGTGCACGGCCAACCTGTCTGTGAGTACTCACTAGTAGCTTCAGCACAGAGGTACTCCGGCTGCAAAGGCTGGGAGTGGGAGTGTAAGAGTTTTGGAAGTACTGTTGAAGTCGCAAAGACATTCGAAGTGTGCGTCGCATTATGTCCTTTAGGACAACCGCACGGCGCAATGCGGTTTCTACATTTTGGAGCTTCAAACTTGCGCTTGTCCGAGCCTGTCAGCCAAGATCTTAAACAATTTGGTTTGCAAATAGGATCCTGTACATTGCTTTTTACATGTGGACAGCAGCAGTTTATATTCAACACCCCACCCTTCCCGCAGCAGGGGCAGAAACAAGTCATGACTAGTACATTTATGATGTTAAGGACAATTGGTCCACCTCATTATTTATACCAAAGGGGCGGATGCAGGGACCCTATAGCTATTTATGACTTTGTGAGTGGTTCACTGTTATGCGCATGCGCATGCTTGCTTGGGACACAGCATGCTGTAATTACAATCTTGCTGTGAGCCGCCTGAGCACATGTTGTCTTGGGGTGTTAATAGACATATCTATACATCAGCAGCCCCTCCTTGGCAGCATATTCTTGCAAATGCTGATAATGGTGTATCATCATGCCAGTGCTACATTGGCGCCTGAGGCGCCGTGCCTCTGTGAGCTGTGAGCCCAGTAGTTTTGTCACAGCTTCATATTATACTGTACCCCAGGAAGTAAAACCCAGTCAGCACCGATAGAGAAGAAAGAGACTGCCCATAAGATCAAAGGAGAAAGGACAAAAAGATGTGCGAGCCCATGCCCATGCACATGTGGATTCAAAGGAACCCTACTTGTTCACCCCCAACAATAGACCTACAATGTTATCACCAGAAGAGAGAGGATGACATGACGGGTGACAGGAAGTTCCAGCCTGCTTTGCCGGAAGCTGGAGGTGGGTGGCACGGACGCTTGATGTTGACATCAACAGTATATCGCTGTCCATTTGTCGAAGTAGATTCGGCGATCGCACATCTTTTGTACTGTCTTCCTTCGAAAAGCGTAGCGGCGATATACCCCAAGTGTCCACGGTATTTTGAAGAAACCAAACAAGGACGATTGAGCTTGCACACCGCCCATATTGCCAACATCTCCACTGGTAGCGAGTGTACGCACAGGAAACTTGTATTTTGGCAGTTCATCGTTCTTCAGGCGCAACCAGTCGCCTGGCCCCAACCTCTGGAGTAAACTCTGATCACAGGATGCAGCCCGTGACCAAGAGTTGTAGGAAGACTGCTCCTGGCTCAGGAAGAACCACAATACTATTCAGGGCAATTATCCTCTTGACATTGATACAGGTGAAGCACGTCAAAGTATTGGGTGCAGTCCATTCTTACGATCAGTGCCTCCCGTACTGCCACCTTCCCTGTGCACACCTCACTGTCATGCGTATATGAGTGCTCAATGAGCCTCATGACAAACGTTATAAAAGAAAATCGCATGGCAGATCACAGCGCAGTGTTGTCTTTGCCGACCACATACGCTCAGATCAAGCCCAGGGTCGGTGCCCCTGGAGTGCAGGCAGCTCCTCAAACACCTTCAATACCTCTTTTCATGCACAGTCTGTGTGTGTTGGGGGCAGGCCAAGGGCTCTTTCGGAGGAAGCTCTTCTGCACCTTCAAGCAGTAGCAGCAGTTCCAGTAGCAGCTCGTCTCGGAGCACGCCGAGCAGCTCCTCAAGCAGCTCCTCCTCTTCTTCCTCTTCCTCAAGATCGACTCCCTCTTCGAGTTCGACGTCTTCCTCGTCTTCCTCAAGCAGCAAGGGAGGCCCTTCAGTGGGTTCGTCAGGTCAGACATCACTTCACTCCACCTCAAAGTTCAAGCGCCTCACAACCAAGCTTGGCTTCCTGTCAGCAAAGCAACTCCTGCCATTCGCACGTTGCGTCTGTATGTCATTCCAGGTTGGCACATGCGGGTGGCATCCTGTTGATAGGGGTGCAGAGTCTTGACACAGGATGTGTGGCACAAATATGCGTATGTGCACACCTGTCACGGTGATGGGTCTATAGTAGATGGGTGCTCTGTCTGTACATAGATGAAGTCAGGTGTTTACGTGGCTCCAATCATAAAGCCCAGCTTCTTGAAGGAAAGAAGATGGCTGGCAGTCCACCTATGTCCATCAATCAGTGCTGCATACAATGCTTGCACAGCTCTTGCACAGTGTACCCAGTATTGAAGGCTGCACCTGCGCTGTCCTGTCCTTTGCACCGGCCTGAACGAAGACATGCGTCAAGCTGCACACACCCCAGTGCGCTGTTCCAGTGCACACGGTTATTCTTAGTGCACCAATCTAGTAGACTGTTGATGGACAGTCTCTTCTGCACTGCAGGTTCCGGAGGGAAGCCTTCGTCAAACAATTATGTGCCGAGTTTATACACCGGACCGGTGCGGCCGGCCGCGAACGGCGTGTATGCGCCGGTGACGCCATTGACCGGGTCTCGGCCGGCCGGTGGCGCATATTATGCCCTGCCGGCCATATCTAGCTCTCGGTCCACGTACACCCAGAACCGTCCTCTGCAGCACACGTGCGCACGCGTTCCCTCTCGCTGGCTTCCTAACACTGGTGTCATCATTCTGATTTCTGGCTGCTTCTTGTATGTGCTGCCTCATCCTCCAGGTCACTGGGTATGAGGGTGTGCCGTCCCCCATCATACTTCCACGCCCTTTCTGAGTCCGGCTGTGAGCCCTTGCCTTCATATACATGTGTCTTGGGGGTACTGCTCTAAGCCTCATTACCAGCAGGGGGAAAAGAGGTGGTATAGGTTGTTGAGGTAAAATGGGAGAGCAGGAAGTGCCGTGCAGTGTCCCTCACTGGACTGAGCAAATTCGCTCGGCAACTTGCGGCCGGTGCCTTAGCCATCTGCAAGGTTAGGAAAGTTGATTACCGGTGACATTGTGTCTTCAAGCACTGGCGCTGCTGACGTGTGCACAATTCATGTGCGCAGGTACCCTCCCAACTACTCAATCCTGTTCATCCCCTACTACTCCTCTGCGTACACCGGCAACCACTGGGCAGTCTACAACGAGGGGGGCCAGTTCTGGGGGTACGATGACGGGGACATGACTAACGGCGACTACGACTATGACGACAGCGATGGCCTCCCGCCCGGCTGCCAGCTCAGCACGCCCCAGGAAGCTTCCTCGGCTGGCGTGCTTAATTTGGCAAGCACGAATGGCTCAGCTCTCGCGCCAGTCTTGGCCCCGGCCCCGGCCCCAGCCCCGGGAAGCGCCAATCGCTCGGCCAGCGCGCATCTGCCGCGGCAGCTTCTGTGCAGGCCAGTTGCCACCGCGCAGGCGGAGACACAAACATGGGCTGAGGCACACCATGGCCTGATTGTGGGCCTCGCCAGCGGCGCGGCGGGCATACTGTTCACCGCGCTAATCTTTGGCTTAGTATTCTGGGAAGATTTGAGGAAGTGCTGCAAGAGGAAGCCCAAGCCGCAGACACCTGCCGTGAAGGGCGCACCGAGTGCAGTCGTCCCCAAGAAATGATGCTGCCAAGCCTCACCAATGTGGAAGCATTTTTGGAGTTCACTTGCAGGGTGTGAACGCTCTGACTGCATTTCTTAGTCAGTCTGGGGGCTATCCTCCTGGTGTCTGTGTGAGTTTCTGAGGCATGAATTTTCCAAGGTACTGAGGACACTTTCATGGTGTCGTTTCGTTTGAGTCGTCATGCCCCCGATAGATGCACTGCAGTGAAGCAAGCACAGCAGGGTGATCGATACATTTGTGGCTAGGCGGCCCAATTTTGAACTGGTTTGAATTGCCATAGTTGGACTAACAGGTCCAGAAGTGAATACCGAAAACCTTCTATTTGACTTTGCAGCGCAAGACTGCATGCAGCTGCTTGTCATACTCAATGATTACTTAAATTTTTCTCACAAAGTTGTTGCTGTGAGCTCACATGCAATCATGTGAGACTACTCAAGTATATTCCAACCATTCTCACTGCGTTGCAAGTCATTCAAGCAAAACCTGGCATAGCACAAACCTAGCAGCTGACGCAGACAAAACCTTTACCGTATGTACCGTGTATCTTCACTGTTACGTAGACTCAAAAAAGATGCTGCTGCCACATTTTGTTGTTAAAACCTGCTGATGTACACTCCAATCTACATATCGCACAGCACAGCATGCACACAATTGCTTGATAAAGACGTCACCGTGCAACCCAAAACAATTTGCTACACACCCATGTGCGCTATCTGCAGAAAACTCAGGCAGCAGTTCGGTACAATTGGCCGCCGTCGTACTTAAAGGAACATGCCCAAGTCTTATGGCTGAGGCACTGGATAACCCTGCGGGCAGCAGTGCTCTAGGCATGCACCGCACGCGCCAGATGCCACGGAGCAGGGGTGTATGGGTTTCAACTCCCTCTATCCTCTATTAACTTCGAAATACTCTATCCAATTGTGCTGACAAAGCGTCGCGGAGCCAATTCCGGCCAGCTAGGATCTCCTGAAATCCTTTGAAATCCTGCTAGTTTCGCCGCACCTCAGGAGCCATGGCTTTTCAGATCAGCAAATTTCGAAGGAACGGTGTTCAGCGGTCAAGGACTCTACGGAATTCCTTCTTCGAAGGTCCATGATGGCAACGTTGGACAATGTTCTTCACAATTTTCGTTGTTCAGCGCGGAAGGCGAACTGGCGTGTGGTCTGGCGCCCTCGCATCGGCACCTGCTCTCACATGTCGTTGCACGTTGTGATCACAAGCCAGATTAGTGCCAGAAGCCAAGAACTGTCTTTCGTCATCACCTCCCAGCCAGCGTGTCCAACGTGTTAGCAATTACTCGTCCGACACGCGTGTCACCCACGTGTCCACCCCCTCTCGTTCCGCTTTCCACCCACGCATACTTCGGAAGTATTACTTCCAGTTGAGACCCACTCGCATTTCATGTAGAGTGCCACGAAGATCAAGGATGAGTTTGGTTTAGACTGCCTGATGCATCAATGTGCTTTGTTTACACAGCCGATACCTTTATTGAGAGTGGGTAGCCGGTCCAGCACACTAGTGAAGATATGGATCCGCATCGATGAAGTCCCCATATCAGGATGATTTTATATCTTCCCAGGGTCTCTGTCTCAACAACTTTGAGGCATGCTGGGATTGTGCGGCAATGCATTGGACTCAAGACTTGGAAAAACGCCAACGAGCGGCTATGTTGATAGTGAAATTAGACAGTAATTGTAGAATTAACCCTGAATTACTGTGGATCTCAATAACTGCAGTTAGAGGTCCCACCTCCGCAGCGCTGCAAGAAAGGTTGTTCGAAGTTTAAAAATTGGTCTGTTTAGAGCAGAGCTGGGGGGTGAAATATGCGTACATGCCTCCAACCAAGCTGACTTTGCCGGTCAATCAGATTCTCCAAATTCTAAAGGCCGTCCTTGTTGCCTAAAACTTGAGGTGTTCCTCCAATAGTTTGCACAATTCTTGATGGTGCTCACAACATTCATCGACGCTTTACAGTCACCTCTCGCCTGCAAGAGGCAAGTATTAATTTGCAGGAGGTAATACTCTTTTGCTACACCGGCTCTTTGGCCGGCAATGCTCTCCGTTGCCGCTTGTGTGCTATAATTCTCATTACGTCAGAAGTTTTCTCTGATAATGCCGCTCAGAATCCAGGAAAGAGAGCGCCTATTTCCTCTTTGTCTTTTTGCGGTTGCGCGGCTTCTTGGGGGTGCCCTGCTGCGCGGAAGCCGGCAGGAAGTCGGCGCGGGGGTTACTACTGCTGGTGGCAGCAGATGCTGACTGGGCCGCAGCCTGAGCAGGCGCTGTCGGCTGCTGCGCATGTAGCGCACTGACTGCCTCAAACGCCGCCGTCGCCTCTGATCTGCTAGAACTGCTCTGAGCCTGCAACAGACATATAGACAACATTTACGACCTTGACAAAGCCGTTGGTCTTGTTGCTCTCCCTCTCCCAAATGAACGTGCCATCCTATCCGTTTATGAAGAGGATATGAGCTGAACCTGCAGCCCTGCAGACCCTTGCTTCTTCCTCTGGAGCCGTAGTGACCACCATTGCAGCTGCAACATCCTCTATGCGAGGTGAATGTCTGCAATTTGGTGCAGCATGGCAGAGGCAGCTGTGACATGGCATCATGCATGCCTAAATGAAGGCACTCATGCACCAAGCATGGAAATTCCGGACAACAACTGTAGTGGCCTGCATTGAGTGATGTCATTGCGATGCAGATGTTTTGCTGCTCACGACAGCATGCGTATGGAAAATGCCCCAGATGCCATCACTAGGCCAGCAGCTGCCTCTTCTGGCACTTCCTAGTAGACACTTAAGTAAAAGTCCTTCTTGATCCATGCCTACTGCCTTGTGAGCAATTGTTGCTCTCGGTATTGGTACAAGAGGTGCAGGTGCACACCTTGGCTCGCCTGGCGGCAGCTGCTGCAGCTTTCTTCCTGGGCGAGTCATCTCGCCACCTGGGCACATGTTCTGCCAGCCAGCTGCCAATGTATGGTATCCACTTCACGTCCCTCCCACGCAGAAAGCGCCCTTCTTTCCGCCACGCCACGACTGATGCAACAGTGCCTGCATTGAGTCAGCTCCCTTAGGACATGGCGTTGTGCTCAGTCAGGCAAAAACAGCAGTCAGTTCAAGGACATACGTATGGCTTTCCGACACTTATTGTCGGAAGGGACTCTTGAGCTCATGGAGTGACAAGGAACACTGGTGATCTAACAATCTGCATGACTGGAGGTGCCAAGGAAGAAGAGTTCACCAACAAGGATGGCCACTGGAAGGCTGCCTGAGTTGCCTCTTATTTCCGCCACTGCATATTTCCCAGCGCTCTTCTCCTTCTTTCTCCTCTCCTTCAGGTCAAGAAGTCGACGAGCATGGACTTCATCTGACCAGCCCATCCCACGTCCCTAGCACACCAACAATCTTGTACGCAGTGCCACCAGCAAAATAAAAGCTTGAAAAGCGCACGGGATGTACCAATGTGTACCAGTGGGGTACATGGCAGGTGCAGCACTTTGTATTCTGCCACCTCTACTAGAACTGCATCTTGTGCAAGCAAAACATTGCAACGTGAAGGCGGAAAGCATTTACCTATGAGAGTTCTGGAGATTAAGCTCCTTACACCAAAAGAGGATTGGCGTGCAGGCTGGGGCGTGTCAAGCTCAGAAACCTCTGGGAATTCTTGTGGATGTTAGGGATTATTGGCTCCCCCTCGGTTCCCCCTTGCAGGTGATGTCCTTGCTCAGCTGCTCATATCGAGACCAGCAGACAATACTCGACGTGCAGTTTGAAAGCAAGGCTCAAGTGTGTGCATTGTGCAAGCCCCTGCCACAACCTGGGACCCTCGTACTTCCCCTGCGCCAGGGTCCTTAATTATGGACACCGAGGCAATTCAAATCTTTAAACGACGCCTACCTCAGCGGCTGAGGCTCAGCCCAACACTGCGAATGCACGATTTTCTAGCCTGGAAAGCGTCTCCTGCTGTGTTTTCGGAAGAGCTGTGCCCGCAAACTGCAAGGACCGGGCTTCGCGGTGCGTTATCTGGCGTGCTCTGGTCCGTACATGTGGAGGGGTATGCCCAGCAATTTCTCAACAGTGATCATCACACCCTTTGTGGTGGAGACATGTTTGCCGGCAATCGTGGCTTGCAATGCGGCTTTTGCTGTAAAGCACAATAAATCAGCACAAGTGCACCAGACGTTCGAAGACTACGGGAAAAACTAGCTTCAAATGAACTGGTCAAAACTGCTGCCAGCGGACATGCAGGTTGCAGTTTGCCATGATGTACTGCATCAGGCGTCCCACGATGAGGGTAACATCGACAAAAATGAGAAATACTGTATAGGTCCTTCACATCCGTAGTGGACAGCTTGAAGGTGCAGCTGCTGCATCTAAATGGAGTGGCACTCGAGCAACAGCAAGCATGGTGGTCGCAGCAAAGTATTCATATCAAGGCTCAACGTTGAGCTCGACATGACTTGTGATCCAGCATGATTTAATCGCATCCTCGCTCTTGGTCTTCCTCTGTGTCATAGTGTCTCTTGAGAGAATATCTGTCTGCCTCCAATCCTGCCTGTTGCTGCCAACATCCCATAACTGCTGTGCAAGAGGTAAGGGCGCCTCTCTTGTATTGCCTACCAGGACTTCTCCGGTACAGGTGTCTGAATTGAACATTGTTGGTCACAAGACCCCTGCTGGATTTGGGTCATACAAAGGAGCAGTACTCTTGTGCACTGCTCCTGGCTGAAGCCGAGGCACAAGACGATAAGACTGCAGGCACGAGTCTTCGTTCAGGTGCTTGTTTGGCAGCCTCTGCCTCCTCCCAGCAGAATAGCTACATCAATGACTGTGTGCAGATCACATTTAATGATATCGATGTGGAGGTGCCTGTTGCGCCAAACACTGCAGCGATTCCCCACCCCTACCATGGCCTTGATTTTAACAGCATCTTCAATTATATGTGTGGGATGTGTGGGGCGCCCCAGCCCCAACAAAGGCTTTTGGGTGCAAGATTACTTTTGACCAAAGCCTCAAAGCGGGCATTTGCTGACAGATCATGCCCCCGCAATGAGGAGCTCGTTCTTGTTAAATCTCTTCATATGAAGAGAGCATGCATGATCATTGCTGGAAGATGTCCTCACCGGGTAGCAATGGGGCATGGAATCAAAGATCCACCAGTGTATTTATAAGAGACGAGAACAGTGCATCTCCAACAAGTTTCGGCGGCTTTCCATGCTGGCAACTGGCATTGCTCATGAGATCAAAGCCAATTTGTGATTGCCTTGTTTTCAACTTGTCTGTTGTTCTTGTTGCTGTTGTGCATGCCTTCCTTCCTTGCTTGCAGAGGCGGATGGTAGAATAAGTGTAGTCTATGCCCAGCACAATTGGACTCCTTGGTATGTAGGGAGAAAGGGTTAGGATCGATCTGAACAGTGTGCTGCGTGTTGCATGTACACTGCCGCTGCATGCATATGCAAAGAGCTGGCAAAGGATTAGGATCGATCTGGACAGTTTGCATGTTGCATGTACACTGCCGCTGCATGCATATGCAAAGAGCTGGCAACTGGCAGCACTTTGTACTACAAGGTATACATAGTTTTATACTGTGCCACTTGAGTAAGATGACTCATCATGACTCGGAGTCACACAGTGAGGATAACACTTGCGCAAGCTCTGGATATGTGGTTCTGAAGCTCAGGTGCTTTAACATATTGTAAATTGACGTCAACAACGCAAGAAGTGCCACAGCTATCAACAAATTTAGGGTTCTGCCTCTGTACCGTCCATCCTCCCCTCGTTTTAGAGAAGCAAACGAATGATCTCCCCATCTGTCGAGGATTTTTATCTGCAGCTGATAATCCACAGGAGGGCGAACAGGACTGTCCACTGTTAGAAATTCTCACCTCGCTTGATAAAAATGCGACTGGCGTGGATTTCGCTGGTCTTAAAGGAAGAAAGGACTGGCAGAGAACCGGAGCGGTTGCTAACAAAGCATTATTTTTAGGCGATCTATGCGAAATTTGCACGATGCCCAAGATGTATTTTACATTCTAATTAGACGATTTACGTGTTGTCCGGGACAACACGTAACACACTTTGTCCGTCAGAACTTCACGGCCGCGCGGGCGACCGCCCTTTTTTCCTCAAAAGACAATTTAACAGGAGCTGAACGCAAAACAGATTACCGAAATCTGTACCTAACATCTCACGGTGTATGTGCTGCGCCTGAAGGGTAGCACGCTCGAGCAAAAGCAAGCATGGTGGCAACGGCAAGGTGACCGCTTCTCATCGCTCTCGGTGCTTCTGTGCTTGCAACAACATGAGCTAAACAATGCACGCTTGATATTTGCAAGATTTAGATTGAGATATTTGCGCATGAGACTAGCCGAAAGAGCGTCCGTCTGCAGCCACTGAATTGCTGTGCAGAACAGTGTGATTCCGATGTCACGACAAGACGGACTGTTGGACGGCAAGCGTGCCGGGAGCTCTACAGTGAGATTCCTCTGAAAGTGAACATTTCGGTGAACAGGTCCCATTCTGGGTTTCGGCTGCTCAAAGGAGCGGCGCTCTTCTGCGCCGTGCTCATAGCTGCAACCGCCCAAGCCGAGCAAGTGATAAACACGGCTGCAGGTACGACTCTTATTTTCGGTGCTCTTTCAACATTTTTTGTCTCCTACCAGAAGAATTTGGGAACGCAACTCCAGAGGGTCTCTAGCAATAGCAGTTTCTCGGTTGGCATCTGAAAGAGTATAGCAGCGTCAAGCAAATCTATTGTATCAGAAGCTCTCGCTTCTAACGCTGGATGAATACCTGCAGCATAGCCCTCTGCGAGTGGTGCAGGCATCTCCTGTGTTTGCAACATTGTTCTTGTCTTCACCAGACGAAAAACTTTTTGAAATACGGATCAGAGTCAGGATTAAACATCTTATTCATATCCACAAGGAAAATCCCACTTAGCCAGAGAGTACCATCCGAGACACCCAGGCATTTTGCTCAGAAGCCCTTGTCAAGACCTGAAGAGAGTGCCGTAGTGGCATCTTCACAGCATGACACATACCGTGGTCACCAGCTCAGTCATGCCTGCACATGCGCGCAGGTGGCTCTTCGGTCGACACGATCAGCCTGCTGACTAGCAGCCAGATGGAGGCGATCCAGGACTCCAGGATTGGAGCCCTGGAAACGAATGTCACAAGTATTCAGCTCAAGCTAACCGGCCTGCAGGCAGTCGTCAACCAATTGGTTGCTCTGGTGGTGAGTCTCTTTGAACTCCAGTTGCAGCTTTGATATAGCTTCAATTACAAGTGTGTGTGTTTCTTGAGCTCAAAACCTCAATTGCAAGATGCTGTCTAAGTCCTGCCGACTTGCCTTCTCGTTGCCAGGCATAGCATGGAAAGAGGATCTGACAGCCCTAAGATTATTACTGGTGGCATGTTGGCTTCAGGATACTGGGTTTCCTTTGCAGTTCCGACAGAACATGTGCCTGGCCATGCATGACATAAATTGAAGCTCGCATGGCGCGTCTATAGATACTTTCACCAGGGGTTTAAACTGTCCGGATCACCCAAGAGGAATACTCCTAAACCTTTTGCCACCCTCGCAGACCAATGGCACCGGCGCCTTCAGTGCAGGGTCGAAAGCAGGTGTGTACCATTATAGACCCCTCTACATTTGTGAACCGCTGCACAGCCAGAATACCGACACTTCCTGTCCTTCATCAAGTCATCTGTTCAACAAACGCGTCTCTGTTATTTCCTCTGTTAGTCCGCTCTGCACAGCTCATATCAGCGGTCAGCAACCCAGTCAATGGGTACCATGGAGTGATGTCATCCCAGTGCATGTGCACACCTTGCACAAAGAGCAATGTTACTAAGCGTGCTTTTGTAGCACTTACTGAAGAAAGGGCGGTAGAAATGCATGTGCTCTCTTGGCTTTTGATAATTCTGCAAAGCACGTTCTGTTATCATATGGGGTGCGAGTTTGATTTTTGATGTCCCCCTGGAGATGCTGTTTGCATCAGTAGGGCTCACAGGGAGTTGCCAGTGAAGAGCCTGAACAGGCAATGATTATTCACAGCATAGTGCAATTAGTAACATACTTTGTCATCGTGCAGGTCCGACTGGCCCTGCAGGACCCCCGGGCACCCCAGGTAAGAACAGCACCTGCCCAAAATCAAGGGCCCCGGCTGGCAGGGGGCGTAGAAATACTGAGCAGTCTTGCTTGGATTTGGCGAGTCCAACAGGGGTTAGGATTGTGGCAGCCTTTAACTGCAGCCTGTCTGCAGGACGCATCTTGCCTTTTGGCAGGAAAAGCGTGAAATATTATTGATAATAATATTAAATTCATGAGTTTATTATTAAAAGATTATACTGACTGAGCAACATTCACAGCAAGCAGTGTTTCTTTCACTGAAAGTGTTTTCATCTGTGGCCTAGAGTGGTCTGTATTAGGGCATGCTGATCAGCATATATAGCTGTTTGCTGCTGCTTGTGATGTTTTGCATTGCTTGCTGCCGTGCTTTATAGGACGTGCTGCTGCGTACTTGCTCTTTGGCTGCGCTATCTTGATCCAGCACATGTAGATTGTTCATCCGTGGGTGCCATTGGAATCTGCTCAAGTCTGCTGTGTCGGCTGTGGCACATCCTGCTTTCATAGGCATGAGGCAAGTGGGATCTTGGGGTTGAGCCCTATAAAAACCCAATTTCCGCAGAGCAAATGCCTGATGCCCACGGTTGATTGGGTCTTGCTTGGGTCTGGCGAGTCCAACAAGGGTAGGATTGTGGCAGCCTTCAACTGCAGCTTGTCTGCAGGACGCACCTTGCCTCTTGGCAGGAAAAGCGTGTAATAAAAAAATAATAATAATGCCTGATTACATGCGAGGAGCGGTGCTATGATGCTGCATGTGTGGCACAGGTCTTGGTGGCGCTACTGGAGCACCTGGGCTCTTTGTGACAGGTGCTTGCCTGGATCCATCTTCTGGACACCTTTGCCGCTGTTGCTTGTACTGATGCAACTTTTCTTGCACCGCACATTCTGAGCTCTGGACACAGAGACATGTCAAACAAAAACACACGCTTGAAAACTGTATCTCCAGATTGGCAGCAGCTGCCAGGGACAGGAACTTGTGTGGCATGCAGCCTTGCAGAAAGTGTTTGCCGGCATTTAAGACGGAAGCTTCCAAGTCTGCACAGCAGCTAGACTCTTGTGCAACATGCAATGCAGGCACAATGTCAGGCTAGGACGTTGTCAGGAGGATGCTGTGAAAGGAGAAATGCTGACAGCACAGTTGGTTGGGATTTAAAGAGTTGAATTTCAAATCTGCGCAGGTCCCCCCGGCCCCGCCGGTCCCCCCGGCCCACCAGCGGAGTATTGCAGCATCCCAAGGAATGCCGACGGCGCAATGTTCAACCTGACTCGCATCCCAACCGACCTCTCGGTGCTTTTCAACGATACCACGTAGGTTTTCTTGCAAAGGCTTCCTGCTTACCTGAAGTTCAGATCTTCAAAGCCACACTGTCAGCTTCCTGATGGCAACGTAGCCATAAACAAATACAGATGAAGGTAGCCAATTTTGTGGAGTTAAGGTCATCTGTGAGGACTTGGACAGCCACCGTTTGTCTTATGGACACACTGCAGGAAGAAGCAGCATCCCACCCCTTACTAAGCTCCGCAGATGCAGACTCTCAAGACACCGCCTGTATGTCAGAAGTTGTCCCTGCATGAGAACTGAGCCAGTTTTGTGGCTTCAGCCGCTCTTTTCATGCATGCATGAGCGCAGCCGCATTGGCTCATAAGCAGGGGTTGACAGTGCTTCACCAATTTGAAAAGATCAAGGGCTGCCCGAATAGCGAAATTCAATGGCTCTGGGCAATCCCAGGGATTTCTGATCTGCCTAGTAAGTCTGGCAGCCAAATATATCGACTACTAGATTTTACATTTTGCCAGAAATTCACGAGCAGACAGTCCTGGGCGGACCAGATCCCCTCCCAACAACCCAAAAGCATGAGCTCAACTCCAGGGAAAATTCCCCTTGGGATGGCAAAATCTTCTCACAGCTGCAATGCTGAGAAAGACTTTTTCTGACTGCAGGCTGGACACGCTCTGCTACGTGTCAACGACCAACAGTGCGAGCGTCTTTGGCAGCTACTTTGCGCCTCCTACCAGCAACCCCGATAGATCATGCTGCAAGTGCAACGCGCCGGCTGAGCGGGATGATGCACCGGTTGCATGCACCCCGCTCAACCCCTACTGCATCAAGCAGGGTCTCAACGGGGGCATGTGCTACTCAACCACGAGTCGCCCAGTCGCAGGCGATCTGATTGGAACTCTGTACCAGTACCCGGGCGACAAAACCAAGAACCAGATGATCTGCGGATGCATGAATTGATCCCTTCCGGTGCTGTGCTGGGCTGTAGAGTGGCTCTTCTAGGATCCTTTTGACACCCAAGGATGCTGGGCGCATTCAGATGGTTTGCGGCGGGCTGGTTTTGATTTCATTTTCAATGTGATTTCAAAGAAACCAGTTGTTTGCTTGCACGGCTGCACTGGGGTGAAGAACCTCTCTTGATGCGCATAGCTGGTAGAAACCAGGTGGTCTGTTGGACGTTTATTTTAACTCCATTTTGAAATTGATTCCTAGGACTCAAGATGTTTCTTTGTGTGGCTGTACTGAGGGTTTGGGAGCTACTCTGGAAGTCACTTTGAGACCCACGCGCTCCTTTATGGGAAGGCATTTGCCACCACACACCTTTTCAAAAAAATTATTGCTGTCTTTCTGCTGAATGGTGATGCCAGCATTGGATGTGTACAGTGCTTGTCATGACCAACGTTGAAATCGCGCAAAGGCGTGCTGAGATTGCTGACATTTCCATTATCCCTTATCACAGCTAATCAACGTTGCTGTGTTATACCTTTCCATGCATTGGACACTGTATTGCATGCTGGCTTCTTGTACATATTCTCTCCTCGTCTGGACAGCTGTGTTGTGCTCTCCGGGCTGGATTATCCTTAATGAATGTTCCAAGCCACGAGTGCAGACATTTACAGTTGATACTGATCAGGCATGACCTCCTGCCGCATGGATCAGCACTGCAGAAGAAGCATTGTTGCTTTGGATTGGTGGATTTGACTTAGAACTGGAGCCGAGAGTGTGTTCATTTCATATTTTATTTTTCATTTCATCCCAAACACGTGCTTAAGACCCGTGTTAGAGTGCGTTTTTGGAAGTGCATCTGACAGGTCATGACTACCAGAAAGGTGCTTATGTCTATCAGTATGACTTGCCATTGGTGAAGTCATTGGGCTATCTTATTGTTTGTATGCAGATGCAAGACGGCTTTGCTGAACTGTAGATGTAGCTTGAACCTGGGTCTATCCATGGCTAGTCATGATCATGATATGCAGAAGGGAAGTGTAATCACACCACCGTACGGGTATATACTACGCGGTAGTGCCGGCCCGGTTTGCCCTGTAGACGTATATGAGACATAAATGTGAGATACACAATTGCCATATCTGTTCCTTCAACTTGAAAATCTCTTCAAGTTGAGACAGGTAGACTGTCACAGAATATTATTCCAGCCCTTAAAAAGTTGCACAAACCTTGCATGCTGCAGCATTCCATTAATTCCCTTCCAGATACGTCGCTGCCCTTTTGGCATCCAAGCAGCCAGACTTCCAGTCCGAAAGTGTCACACTTGATTGCCAGACTTGTTCTGGCGGCTGCGTGCCCATGGCTCTAAGTGGATAGTCATGTCTAGAAAACGCTCGCGGGAGGAGGCGGGCCTCACTGCTGAGGAGGAGGCTCAGCTGCTCCATGCTGGCCCACACACAGAAGGCGGCTTCTTGCAACTGCAGGTGGGGAGGGCTGCAGAGTATTTCCTACCTGTATGAGTTTTGTATTTATGTATATCATGTTATCCATGTAAAAGGTTGCAATTGCTAACGCACAGATCTCTCTAATGTTGCCATCTCCTCACTTTGTTGATCTGGAGCGTGTGGTGAGACTTGTACAGCGCTTACATAATTAATTGGTAATTCCTAGAGGCACTCATGAGCATATTGTCAATCGACGTGAGTAGTAATGGCCGCCTTTGAAGAAAATGCGTTGCTCCATTTGACAGGCCAAGGAGCTTGTGGCAGCGCGTGTGGTGGATTATGCACGGGAGGATGCCCTTGAAACCGTGCTGAGGAGGCTTCAGACCACACTCGCCAAAATTGATCAGCGCACCGTCGCAGAGCCGACCAAGGAAGTGAAACGTTATCTGGAGCTTCATGGCATGCCTCAGGTGGGCCTGCCCTGACACAAAGGTGTCACCGCATCCTTATTATCATCCATCATCTGAAACTTAGATACAAGCATACAACAAGCGAAATCGTGTACCTTTTGAGGCGTGCAATGTTCAGACAAAGAGACCCATGTATCCATCTGGCTCCCTCCCAAACAGGACATCCCTGTGCTCGACAGCTCCAGCAGATCGTCGTTTTCTTTCTTCGCATTTGAATATCTCCCTTTTGGACGTCCAGTGGATCATCAGAACACAAACCTTACAAATAAATCCCAAGCTGTCAGCCGCCAGCGCGTCACACGCATATGGCTCTTTGCATTCTGCCTCATAGTGAACAGTATCAGGATTGCCAAATGTTTGACGGAATGCAGACACATGAGAAGTTTTGATATGAAGATGGGCAGTGACAGACTGCCTACAAGACCAATGAGCCTCAGGTGGCACAAAACAGGTCTCTGAAATGTATTGAATGGAGTAGTAATGTGAAGCTTTCTGCCCGCAGCGGCCGCTGCGATTCCACCCACCAACTTCGGTCGTCCCCAGCGGCAGCTGGGCTGCACGCACAATGGCACAGCCGAGCGCCACAGTGGATGTTGCCGTGGAGATGCCACGGGCCTGCTTTGACGAGAAGGACCATCTGAACGGCCGCTACTTTGCGCGGCGCGCTCAGTACCTTGGAGAGCTGGCGGCCGCGCTGCGAAAGAAGCCCAGCTTCCGGCAGGTCTCCTGGGAGTTCCTGGGCCACGACGCCAGGTGCAAGGCGGCTTCATCTTGAACATTTTACACATTAACAGGGGACTGTGAAAAAATAATTTAGAGCTGATGTAGAGTAGCCCGACTGCATGGAGCCAAGGGTCCGGACATTGTGGGCATTTTCATGAGCTTTGTCAAGTTGAGAGGACAAGTCCTGGGAATTTTGTGAGTGCATGTGGCAGGGGTAGAGCAACGTTGTCTTAACTCCACGAAGTTAAATTGCTGTGCGGATAGCGGGTGCTGCCATCTGCACATGCTCGCTGCAATTCCTTGTTCTGTGCTGCAGCCAAACAACCGCCATCTTAGCTGTGTGACCACACCTGAATGCAATGGAAGGTCAGGCTCTTCATGCAGTGTTGGATGTAAATGTCATCCGGTTTTATGCAAGTGTTCACCTACAGCTCAGCAGAGTTCTTTGAGTCTGAGGGGTGATATCTGGTGTGTGCAGGAAGCCAGTGCTTCTGATCAGGCCACAGCCCAAGGGGCACGACAAACCTTTACATTTTTCCATTCGCCTGATCCCCACCGTCGCCCCCGGGATGTTCCCCCTGCAGAAACTGGCGCCCGATCGCAACTGCCTCCGGCCGACAAACGGCGACGCGGCCGCCCCGGATGAGCAACGCGCTAAGGAGCTGCCACCCACACCGCTGTACAACACCGCTCTGCTGCAGGTTTTTCCCTTCAACTTGTTCTGGCCACAATAACGCATGCTGTGATTAAGTGGCTGGATTGCTGGGACGTTTCCTCGGCGCTCGTGGATGGAAGGATGGAAGGAGGACTGGTAGGACTTACCGAGTCTATCTAGGGGTAGGATATGAGGCAGCTTGGCTGCAAGTAAATGTTGCCTCTCTTGATGACTTGTCCCAAAGGATATTGGGCTATCTACTGTGAGGCCAGCTGTGCAATGGAATGCGGCTTGTGAGGCAGTGTCGGCTGTAGAGATCTGCCTGGTGCAATATTGTTGCATGGCAGGAAAAAGTTGACTAAACAGGTGTATTGTTACATGGCAGGACATGCTGGCGGATGTGCACCAGGCAGCGCTCCAGGAGGCCATCACAGCACTGCCGCAGCTTGCAGACGCCATCATACTGCTGAAGGTACATTTCCACTCGGAGACACAAGCTCTTGTGGCATACTCTGCATATAATTGTCATGTGGTTCAGGGGATGTCGAGAAGCAGCTCTCGTTGTACTGGCAGCTGGCCACCAGAGCCGATTCTGTTGTGCTGAACATCTCCAGTGACGTCTTCCCCAGGTAGACAGTTTTAGGGGAGAATGCATAGTAGGAGAAGGGTTTGTCGATGCTTGAGATGTGCTGTAGATTATCACCCTGAACTTTGGAGGACTTTGTTTAAATTCGTTTGGTGCCGGCAGGTGTGGGCAAGGGCGCAGGGACTGGAGCAGGAGCCAGACACCTTCAATGGCTTCCTGCTGTCCATGCTGGCCGCCCAACTGGCCAACAATGGCACCCTGGTGCGGTCTTCTCGCGTCACAATAATGTGTATTCCAGCAAACGAAAACAACGCTGGTCTTGCAATTATCATAGCCAGGCGCTGATGCTGTCAAAAATGCTTGTATGCATGTCGGCACCATATTCACTGTAGGTGTCTGATAAGGGTGCAATATGTGTGTGCCATCTCAAAGCACACAAGCTGACTGAGGGGTGCAGCCATGAGGGTGTCTCGTAGGCTGACACACAAACACCCGCATGCCGCACATTCTCATGAGGCTTGTGCGCTGGCGTTTGCAGGGAAACTTGTATATTTTAAAACGTTGTGAATGCCAATTGTGATGTTTAGTGAGACTTTTGTTGTGCTGCCAGCGCAGACGCAGGCGATGAGCCCGCTGCAGGCGGCGCGGGCGGTGATGCAAGCGCTGAGTAACCCGGCCACGTTCTCGCGCGGCGTTGCCATGCAGCGCCGGGACTGCGCTGCCGCCGGCCAGCCGCCGGCGGCCGCTGTGTGGAGGGAACAGCACGGGACGGTCTTCGTCGACCCTAGCGGCTTTCTCAATCTGGCTGCCCATGTGTCGCAGAGCGGCCTTGCACAGGTAAGCGGCTACTTTCAGGCAGATTGGATGTATTTGTTATGACGATTCCCATTTAAAGATTATTCTTGACAGGTGGATGTGCAGCCTGTCAATGTCAGTTTGGGCTACAACCATCTTGAGCTGAACACCTGTCAGGTCTTGCAAGATGTAGTGTCACGTGTGACATGCACCAGGAATGACGTGATGGCAGACCTCAATGAATATGTCTGGTGCTCAGCACAAGATGTGGCTAGTAATTGCACCTCCCGACACGCGGTGACATCCCCTGTCATCAGACTTGAAATGTCCCTCTTTGCTGATGCATGTGTTGTTTCTGTGCCTGATCAGGCGCAGCAGGCGGCCAAGCGGGCGGTGGCGTTGCTGGATCATCCGACGGACGCGGTGGACGTTTTCGAGGCCGTATTCCTCACCCCTCAGGCAAGGGGCGCGCCCTATGACGCGTTCTGGCGCGTTTCATCACCCCTGCCGGAGAGCGCAGCATCCCTTGAAAATGACAGCCCGCCTTGGAGGTATGCGCAATGGCATATCTGCCTTCTACGACCTCCTTTGTGACTCATTGGGACCACAGCGTTGCCCTTGGTATTGCCCTGAGCAGTCAGTGCGCTAGAGAAGAGCAACACTTGCCGCAAGGCTGGTATATTATGCAAGTCATGCTGATGAACAGCGCCGCATTTCACATTGTGACGTGCTTCTTATGACGGGAGAGGCCCTCGGAAGGTCCATTTTTGCACTCTAAGCAAGTTCTCTTAGGAATGAAAGCAGAAAACAGTAAGGAGATATTGAGTGAATATTATCCCTCACAGGGATTTTGAGTCACGAGTGGAGTCGTTAGTCGCTCAAGCGCTGGGCGCACGGGCAACTGCGGTGCGCGTGTTTCGGCGGCGGCTGCAGGGCGCGCCTGATCTGGCAGGGCATGTGCCAGCTGGCGACAGGCTGGAGATCCTACTGGCTGCTCAGGTACTCCATCGGCGACGCTTGGAACACCGCACGTTGTCAGGGTAGCAAATTTGTCAGAGCTGATTCATGGCAACTTGTTTGCGCCGTCAGCCTCTTATTGCAGTTGCTATGTTGCCCCTTCTTTTTCTGACACTAAAACGCATGATCCTGGCAGATCTAGGAAGAGGAATTAGCCGGGCAGTACCTGTTCTTTTGCGGAGGTCACGTGATTTAGTGCCAGTCAACAATGCTGCTGCTTTTGGCAGGTGTTGGGTGTTCAAGGCACACCATGCATCCTGCATGGGGCCCTCTGGCACCTTGCCTCTGGCAGGAAGGGCGTATGATTTTCGTGTGACACCAATGACATGACAATGTTTGTCAGTTTTTTTGGAGAAAAAATGTCGATGATATATGTGTCGAGTGCAGATGGATCCTGCGACTGCCCAGAGGGCACAGGACGTGGGCCCGCCTCTGGACAGCCCAAAAGCAGCCGCCTTCCTGGAGTTCTGGGGCGAGGACATCGCTGACAAGACCCGCTTCCAGGTACGCGACTGATTGTCTCTATGTATTTCACCTCACAGAACTGGATAGGCCTGTCGCTGCCAAGGTCTCAAGTTGTGACTGTAGCATCTGGCCATTCTATGACCTTTTCCCAGGACAAGGGAATGGGCAATTTTGCATAGTCTTTACTTTGCACAGCAGCCCTGTCGCTCATTTTGCATGTCTTGTCATCTTTTCTCAGGAGTCTTGTCATGGGTGTGCTGTGCCGCTGCCCCTAGGTGTCTCACCTTTGCCTCTGTGACTGATTCCTATCTCAATCTTATCGATGCCTACTTCAATATTGGGCCAGAACAGTATTTTGATTGCCCTTCTTTTTACGGAATGCAGACACGTGAGAAGGTTGTGATGTGAATATGTGGGCAGTGACAGACTGCCCGCAAGACCGATGAGCCTCAGGTGGCTCCCAACAGGTCTCTAAAACAAAAAATGATAATATTATCGATTGTTGTCTGCCCTCAACAGGACGGCTACATGGCGTATGCAGTGACCTGGGAACAGCCAGGGGCGGCATCTGCGACCAGGCACGCCATCGCAGACAGGGCGGTGGCCCACGCCGTAACCAGGCACCTCGGGCCGGAAGCACAGGTCAGCGGCCACGCGGATTTGCTGGATGAGGCGCTCACACAGAAGGGCACGCCCCCGGACGCCCTGGCCGGCGCCCACAGGTGCGGTACTTTGCCATCTATGTCGTTCTGCACATTGCATGCAAGCTACAAGATATGGTGTGGCCTCTGCTGTGCACTGTAAGAGGGTGCGCCTTGAGTTTCAAGATATTGCATGCATCTATCCTGTCAGGGGTCTACGGGTTGGGAAGGCACTGGCCTCATGTTTACTGTCAGGGCAGAGGCAGTATTTTCAATGCTACTGAGCTTGAGCCTCATTGTGAAGTGTTTTGTAATTGACGAAAAAGGAGGAAGAGAAACTGAAGAGGAAGATTAGTTTTCCTCCCACACTTGAAATGGAGTAATGCGAGGTGTGTATGTGACAGGGCAATCACGGCGGCTGCAAGGAATCTGACGACGAAGCTTCGCGCAGCTTCTGCGCTGCCACTGCGCGTTGTGTCGGTGCAGCCGCTGTCGGCCGCGTTGCGAGACACCGCGGCGTTCCCCCCGCTGGTCCACCCGCTCGCCACAGCAAAGCTCAGCGGTGGCGCCGACCGGGGGGACCTCGGCCGCGTCCCCCGCTGCCTGGAACCCCTGGAGCTGCTCCTGCAGCTTGAGGGCTCAGGTAGGATTTGCTTACTTCCCCTGAACGCTGTATATAAATATACACCGGGAGGAAATCCTGGATGAAAAGAAGGTATGCATTGGGTTTAGGTTGTTAAAAGGACTGACCAGATTTTTTAGTTGCCCCAAAATTGTGTCGGGCATTTGAGCGTGTGATCTTCAGTTGCAGTGTCAAAACATGTGAGCCTGCATGATGCCATCCCAGGCGGGTGTAAGATCAGGTAGTAAAATTTGATTACTAGGGCGCGGGGAGTGATGAGAGAAATGCCTGTTTGAGCGTGTCGCAATGGATCAAACCGCGGCGCGCGCTGAAACTAAGTTCCATTTGAACGCTTGGCTTCTGACCCCAGCGCCCCAGTCTGCTATTTCATATTATGCTCTGCCTTGCCTCATACTCTGTTCCTGGCTATCATTTTCTATACCAATCCAGTGCATGCTAGTCTAGGCTCTTGTGATGTCCTGGCTGCAAACAAAAATTACCCAATCAGGGAGGCAAGTTGTGCGGGATTACCATTCACAGTCTGATTTTCACCCTGCAGTCTGCGACAATGGCATTGCTCGCCACGTATGCTTACTGGATAGGTGCTCAATAAGGGCCCAACAGTTGTTCAGCAATATAAAGACAATTCGTTGAATTGATAAATGGATGATATATATATGAAAGATCCGGCGTGACACCTGGTGGTGAGCAGGGCGGTGGCCTGACCATCCAGAGGCGTTCCTGAAGGCCAAGGCGGCCATGGGGTGCCAGCTGGCGGATGAGCTGGCGTCCGGCTTTGGCATGCGCGCGTCGGCATCCCAGCACTGCGTGGACGTCTTTGCTGAGGGCTACGCCTTCCGCCTGTACCTCTCCAGCGACAGGTGGGCTTGCGCTCTGCTGTGCATGCAGGGATGATATGACTTCTGAGAAGCAGCGGCTGCAGGTCTAGCAAGCATGCCTTGTTTTCCCCCAAGGTGGGGGGCACTGTGCGCTGCTCCAAATGCAGTGAGGAAGGGTAGCATGCAGTTGCTCTTCTCAGAATGCCGAAGCTGTATTTGCCGATTCGGATAGCAGTGAGTATGAATATTTTTTCCCCCAACGGTGTTGGCAGGGGCCTGTCATTAATTGCAGCTGTGCTGAGGGAATATGTCTGCTGGACACGGCCCGTGGAAAAAAACAGCTGTAAATGTGTTATTCCTTACACACTTCTCTATTGATAAGTTGGGTGCTGAAGGGGATCTTTGTGACTGAGAGAGGCGCTGCTGTCTGTCTGGCTTGCAGGGACCAGGCGATGGCAGCCAAGCTGGGCAGCCGGGAGGATGCGTTCCCGGACGGGCCGGCCGCTCAACTGGCGGCTGCCGCCAGTTACACAACTCTGCAGCGGCGAGCGGCGCACCACGGGCTCATGTCAGGTCTGTTCTCTTATCGTGCTTTAGGGAGTTGAAGAATCCCAGGGAGCACGCAAGACTCAGGGCAACGCGAGCGCTAGGACAGGACGAATGGCTGGAGCTGCCAATCACTCTTGGAGATTTGGAAAATCTCATGGGCGGTGGCTGATTATTATTTCCCAGACCCTTATGTTCCCTAACCATCCTCATCGGCTGAAGGCCTTGTTTTTGGTGTGCCCTGTTCAACGCCTGAAACATTCTTCCCTTTGAAGCAGTCTCAAAGGAATTGGGCATGTCCTCTCACATTGTCCATCGTCAGACTGGATGTTGAATTTGACTGGTAATTCTGTGTGTGCAGCGCTGGCCGGGTCTGCACCGGCGTTACCTGCAGCCGCCCGCCTGGCGCAGCGGTGGCTGGGCGCACAGATGCTTAGTAACCACTTCTGCCCCGAAGCCGGCGAGCTGCTCACCGCGGCTGCCTTCTCCCCAGAGCGCGGCCTCCCAGTGCCAGGCAAGTTGCTAAGACCGCTTGCTGATTGCCTCCCTGCAATGGGGCCACTTCAATGCATGACATGTTGAGGTTTGTTTTGAATGTGAGCGAAAAAGCATGACCCTTGGAGACAGGTCTTAGTGTTACCATGTGAAAGCAGAATAGGCAGACGAAAGGTTGTTTGTCTGGTCACATTGTCACTGAACAGTGTTATACCATGGAAAGGTATGAATGAGGAGTCCTGTGCATGGGCTGTTGATGGAACTGAAGGGTGCGGTCGGCAATGATGACAAAGTTATCCGCGCTACTGAGATTTTTAGTGACGACAAGGATAAAAATGGTTGAATTTCTTGACCTGAGCCACCCGCACCCCTACCATAATCAGACTCCAAATTGAAATCCTGGCCCGGCAACATGCGTGCCAAAAGATCGCCGCGCCTAATTAGTATCCCTCTGTGTTGCCTGATCAGGCACGCGTCTGGGCGGCTTCATGCGCTTTCTGCTCCTGGTTGCCTCTTTGGGCGAGCGAGGGGCGCGCGCCGTTGTAGTAGATCCTGACAGCAGCATGAAAGAGGCCGACCGCGCAGCTGCATTGACATCTCTTTCAAGGGTACGATGCATGGAATTGCTTTTAGAGCACAGATGGTAATGTGTGACACGTGTGTAAGGCCTCTCTGGACTCGCGGAGAGTATGTGCACATTGGCCGCTTCTATGCCTGGCTGCATCTGGACGTCTCTTGATGTTGTCATTGGACGCTTGGGCCCTTCTTTGGAACAGAGAGGTTGTGCTCTCACTGAGAAAATAGATATGCCTTCGAGGGACCCAATTATCCATGCCGTGCATCAAGAGAAGTCTAGAACGCTGTCTTCCATGTGCTAAGCGCTCCTTATGTTTACTTGTATAATGCGCAGCCCATGAGCAGCTCTCAGGATCTAGTGTAGCTGCTGACTGTGCCGGTGACTGATGCTGACTCACCTGCGCAGGCCGCTCGGGAGGGAACAGCACCGTCCCTGGCGCTGGTGACCACCTATGACCCGCTCTCAGAGGCGTGGACCCGACAGCGGCCGAGCGCCGCAATTGTGCGGAGGGCCGCTGCTCTGGCGGGCCGGTCACTCACCGTCCTCCAGGTAACTTCTGATGTTTTTGCTGTTTTGTACAGGTATTAGCGTGCAGCATGCGTCATGTATTATATATTTTTGGTCCGAGAGCCTTTGGGGAGGGTTGGGATGCGTGAAGCTGCACTAAAGGTGGCCGATAGTTTGGCAGGCAACGTGGTGTGCCAGTCTGGTGCGTGTGTAATGTTGTGCCCTGGACACGTGGCGGCCAAAGCCCCTTCTGTAATGCTGATAAAGTTTTGGTGAAGGTGGTACTTGCAACTGAGGTGATGTTGCCCTAATGCTGCAAAGCGTATAGGACACGTTCATTGAAAATATGCCAAATGTTCCTTGTATGGCTGTGCGCAGGAGCACATAGAGCTCGGGCGTCACACAGCCGCGGCCGTGCGCGCGGCCGTCTTCGGCCCGGCCATCGCGGATTTTGATGCGTTACTAATGCTTCGGCGCGACGCGCTCCCCTCGGCCGACAGGGCGGCCCAGGGAGCAAAGGCGCTGGCAGATGCCGCGCGGAAAAGGGGCTTTGCGCCGATGGAAGGGTCGCGCAGCGAACAGCCGGACGTGCGCGCCCGCGCAGTGCTGCGTGCCGTGCCGGAAGGTGAGTCACCGCTCGTGTTTGAATTTCGAGCTCACACGCTGTATAAGTCTGTAATCTTCTGGTGTTGCAGAGCCAGTTTCAAGACTTTGCTTTTAGCTGCACGTCAGAGTGGGTGATTGCAGTGTCTGGGACACCATTTTTTTGATGGTTCACCTCATGTACAACCCTCATTGTACCCACGCCAAGACCTATGCAATATCAAGTTATGAGAATAACGTCATCCTGCATGCTGTTGCAGCATTCTTGACTCTGCTGCACTTGCTGCTAGCCTCCAATGCGGAGCTGTCCAAAACGTAGAGCAGTCTGCTGGAGCTTTGGAGGCTTCAAGTGCTAGAGAGACTTTGCTTGGGGTGACAGTTTCTTGCAGGCTCTTAACTGCTGACTTCTGCTGGTTGTGGCTGTCAACAGAGGTGTTGAGGAAGCGGGGCCCGGAGAGAGTGGCAAAGGATTTGCTGGTGGGCTTCGATCCAGTCAGCATCTACCTGGCCGGCCTGCAGCGGCGATTCGACGGCGTTGCCACCTTCTGTGCAGATATTCTGGGCGGCCCACTTGTTGGGGTCAAGTGGAGCGCTCAGGTGGGGTGACTTGACTTTTACAATGCTGTCTTTTAGCTTAGATTTACTATTGCATGAATGCCAGCTAAAAGAGAAGGATCTGTCGCATGTGAGCCCGTCTTGTGCTCCCCAGGTAGAGGCGCTATTTGCATTGAGATGAGGCACTGATGTTTGAGGGATCCTAGCTTGTCTGAGATCTGGAATTTCAGGATTGCAATGGCCCAGGAACCAATGCAAGCATGCAAATCTGCCAGGCTGGGAGGCTGACCTGCATGCATGCACTGCTCCTGCAGGTGTCGGCACCTCATCAGTTGGTGATTCAGATCAGCCACGCAGTGCGGCCGACTTCTGCAATCTCCACAGCAGCAGAGCCTTCCGCCAAGAAGGCCAAGAAATCTGAGCGTAACGGCTCTGCGGTCAGTAATGGTATAGAGGTTGCAGCAGCAGCCGTGAGTACTGTGGAACTCGACAGATCGGCAGCTCTGGAGGACATGCGAGCGATGGGGGCTGGTTTGGTGGAAGAGGTCTGGCAAAAGAGACTAGGCTCTTGAGCTGAAACTTTGAGTTTGATGTACGATAGCAACAGTGTATGTGTTTTTCGGTGTTGGTGTGGCAACACTGGGAGGTTACATCAGCGAATGAAAAAGAGAGTGTTGGTGTTCGATTGTCATAGTGAGACTCAAACGCATGCATTTTTAGAGATGCCTCGAGGCTCAACGCACAGAGTAAAACTTGATACTACCTCGGAAATGGAAGCTTGAGCTAAATATAGGGTTGCGATTGCAACCAGCACTGGGCTTGGAACGGCGTGTAAGTAGCACAAAATGTATACGTAGCAGAGATGTGAAAGCAAGCGTCCATGGAATCGTAATGCAGGATCTTCAGGGCAAATCAGTCAGTCAAACACTGAATTTTACATCGCTTCTGAAAATTCATGTTGATTAAATCAGCCATCTCAGAGCTGATCCACTGCATGTGTGAGATTTCTCAGATCAACGGCCAGCGTGACATTCAACTACTCTTAAAACACTTTGGTAACACCAACATGATCGTATCGCTGGAATTAACGAAGCAACTCTCTCGGCAGAGGGGATCAGGAAGGGAGTGGAAGCTGGGAGGGAACTCCGCAAGCGCGTCGCCTGCTTCATGCCCCGTCAGAGGAATATCTGACCAACTGTCGTAGTTTTGCAGGGCCACAAGAAGCTGCGTAAAGGTCGGACGATTTCAACCTGTCACGCACTGGAATCTGACATAGGCAATTATAGGTCTGTAGCGAAAGGTTGCCGGGCGCGGGTTGGCAAGTTTAGTACATGGTTTGAAGGGCCTAAGGGATTTGGGAAGTTGGAATTCAGCCAGCGCCTGGGCGTCCGTGCCGACGCGGCATTCGGGGCAAAGGTCTTTCTAGACCTCCATAGGGTGGTTTGACGGGCCCGGGCTACACAGACAACGTCATTCGTACAGCGATGTGGAAGATGGCTCCAACCATAGCTTCTTCTGCCCAGGAAATATATCTTTGACTCCAAAGCATGCTCGCACGCTTCTTCCGAGATTCAGATTTTGTTTTCGCTCGAGTAAATGGCGCAGCCGGCAGTGGAGCAATGGAGCCCTGTGGCCTTCAGCAAGCACCGTACAGTTGGCATCCCTCCAGGTATCGTAGGGCGTCATGCTACCTTGCCAAAAGTAGTCGATTAGACTCATAGATTTGGTTGTCTACATGCAACGCATACTTGACCTCTCCGGCTGAACAAAATAAAAGTTGGTCATGGTGAAATGTTCTGGGGCATTCCATGACTTATTGAGTTGGTGGATGGGTCTTTGCAGCCATAAAAACCTGTACAGGGCTACATGCCTGTTAAGAATAGATTTGTCGCTTCTTTCAATTGTTCATAGAGATACGTGTGCTGTGCAGGTCTTCGGACCAGGAGTGCATCGGTTGCCAAGTGTGGTCCCCTCAGCGGCGAGATTAATGTGCTCGTCGAGACGTCAGACGCGCCTGACAGGCTGCATGTCTTGACTGAGGAGGCCCTGAACGATGTGACCCTCAAGCTCAAGCTGAAGGGATGGTTCACCACCAACCAGACGCTGGTGAGTATCCCTCCCCAGATGTGAGAAGCTGCATCAGCGCTATATTTTGTCATGTTTCGCCGTTTCCTTCCAGCTTGCAAGATTCGTTGAAATTCTGCACCCTGCGATTCTGTCTATTCTGTGCCATATGCATCCTGACCATTAAGACGCACTCATAAAACTGCTCTGCTAAGTTGGTTGGGAGGCCTTCGCAAACGCATTTGCACATTATTTTAAGTACTTCACTCAAGGAAGACAGCTAGTGTGAGCCAAGTCACTGGGCACTTTTAGGTGCTGGGGGAGAGGGAGCTGCTGAGGCAGGAAGTGCAGGATGAGCTGGCGAACGCGGCAGATGCAGAGTTGGGCCCAAAATTTTTGCACATCGTGGTCAAGCTGGCGGACATCGAGAGTGTCTACTTCAACACCGCCTCCGGCCGCAAGCTGCAATTTGACCAGGAGACTGACCAGCGGCCCCGCAGCGCGCTGACTGCCGCCCTGGCCACCAGCCCGCGCAAGGAGGACGCCCCTGTAGACAGCACTAGGTGCGCATGTGCCGTCATGTGCTGCACCCCTGTGATGCATGCCAGAAGCATCAAGACTTCCCAGTCAGTAGTAGTGCTTGACATTGCATGCGGTGATTTGGGGCATTTTGGCATGTCAAACTCGTTGGAGACACGACAAGCGGGCCGAATACTCCTGCACTGCAATGGATCTTTCTCGTGTGCTCTGTCATGCATGCATGTGCCTGCTCCCTCACTGCAAGTCCGCCCCGGCGCCGCATGTGTACATCCCTTTCCATCTCCCAGCCTTGCATGAACAATACTAGACGTCCTTGATATAAAGTACACTGCTTACATGCAATTGTTGTGTGTCCCCTGGCTGGCCGGGGGGCGGTATGAATGCTGAGCACCGTGCCCACGCTTGATTGGGTCTTGCTTGGATTTGGCGACTCAGAAAGGGGTTAGGATTGTGGCAGCCTCTAAGTGCAGCTTGTCTGCAGGACATACCTTGCCTTTGGCAGGAAAAATTGTGTGATGATAATACCTTAATTCTTACATGCTGTTGCAGCCTGGTGGTGCGGGGCCTGGTGCTGGGAAAGGGAGAGCTGCTGAGCAAGGAGCTGGCGCGCAAGGGGCCGTTGGATGACAACGCCGTCGTGCACCTGGTCGTGCGCCGCACCGCCAAAGTCAGCTGGTCCGCGCACGGCAATGAGTTTGAGCTCTCCATCTCCGCCTCTGACTCCGCCGAGACCGTCAAGCGGTGAGTGCCTCAGTGCTGCTTGCAAGGATTGTATTTTTGGGCTGTTTTCAAATAGTGTTGGAACACCTCCTCATTCATTGTTGCCACACCCAGGTTGTGCAAGTCCCTGCCAGCATACTGCGTCTCTTGTGACCGCAGAGGGCTGGCAGAGATTGACCGCCACGGTATGGCTGCAATGGGTGGATTATCAAGCCAGAAATCCGTCTGGACATGGGAGCATTGCTTTGTCCCTGAATTGTGATACTCAGTGCGGTGTGCATGAATTGGGGTCTTGGCTGTGGGAGCCGTGGCCTTACGAGCTATTTCTCAAGTGCATCCACATTGTACTCGTGTCCCTTTGCCATATAGGTGACCGGACAGGCATGCATGCGCTGCACGTAGTTCTGTTCTTGCGAGCGTCAAAATACAGCTCACCCCCTGACGGTGTCCGATGCGTTGATGCAGTCGCGCAGAAGCGGTGAGCGGGCTGGTGTTTGACTCTCACCAGCTGGTGCACAATGGCGAGGTTCTCAGCGGCAAGTCTCTGGCAGAGTACGGCGTGCAAAAGGGCAGCGTGCTGGAGCTGGTCCCCTACGAGCCTTTTGTGCACGAGCCCATGCCTGAGGGCTCCCCCCTGCTGTCCTCCCCCGCCCATGAGCTGGTGAGCCGCCTGTACCTTGCTGACCGGTCATAACTCATCTTTTAAACGGAATTCGTTTTCTGCGTCTTTCCCCCTCCAGAGATTCTTGCAGTGACATCCTCTGGACTCGTCCTGGGCATGCACGTACATCATGCCCACTGTGTTCACCATACTTACATCCTGTAATCCGCAGGGGTATATTTAAATTTAACTTAATTTATCAGCACTTGAAGAAATTCAGTGATGCTGATCTGCATGTGCTGTGTTTTGTGCGCAGTTTGACGGCTTCCAGGCGGCAAGGGCTGGCCTGAAGAACGGCCACGCGCCAAAGCTGGCCACCTCCGGCACTGGGGGGTCCTACTTCATTGCCGGCGCTGACGGCAAGCCGGTTGCGGTGTTCAAACCCCTGGATGAAGAGCCGCTCGCGATCAACAATCCCAAGATGCACAAGGTGTGACTCGTTACCCTGTATAACCTTCGTATACAGCATTACTAAAGCCTAATCTATTCCAATGGATCTGATGCATAGGGTGTTGCAATGCGCTATGACATGCAGAACATATGAGGAGCCTATTTTGGAGCTTGTCTGGAATGCCACGTTTCCCAGCAAGCTCCGAACAAGTCCACTGATGTTTTGCATGCTTGACAATGCCCCCTCTCAAGTGTAACCCAAGCGCTCTGAGAAGGAGTCTTTGCTGTCATGAGTGTGCACTGAGAGAGTTGCTGAGAGTTGCACACGCTGATGTGCGCTGCAGGGTGACTCATCGGGCTCCAGCGATCACGGGCTGCGCCGGGGCATCCGCCCTGGAGAGGGCGCCATGCGCGAGGTGGCCGCATTCCTATTGGACCACGACCACTTTGCAGGCGTGCCGCCGACCGCGCTAGTCAGCTGCCACGCCGGCAGCGAAGACGCCTCTCAGGGCGCCAAAGTTGGCAGCCTGCAGGTGTGCGACCGGACCTTTTCCTGGCAGATTATTTTTTGATGCTATAATCCTTTGATTGCATCAAGCTCGCCATGACACTGCATCGCTGCTGACCTGAGCTTTGGTTCTGCGAGAAATTTGCTGGAAACCTTACAGGCTGCTTGTCTGCTTCTCTGCAACGTGCATGCAAGCAGCTGGAATTGCATCATATAGTGCCGTTCTGTGTGTGCAAAGGTTGTGCCCTTGACAGCACCAATATGTGCCTTCCATTTCTTATTGGGTGGCCTGATATATTGCCTCAGGCGTACGTGGAGGCGGAGGGTGACTGTGAGGAGCGCGGCATCAGCGCGTTCCCGGTGCATGAGGTGCACAAGATTGCGCTGCTCGACATGCGCCTGGGCAACTGCGACCGCAACGGAGGTGCTTTTCTGCACCAGCCTCCTTCAAATGCACTGTTCTCCCACCATGCATGTGAAATTTGCAGACGTCCGTGCCCTTTGATTTCTCCTGCCAGGGTGCCTTGCTGCACTGCTTCTGCATGTGCTGCCGATGCTTGCTCGCAGAATCAGAATGCAAGTGTGCATGGCTCAGCAGCACGACCGGATGCAGCGTGCTGTACATGTATATTAATATCATGTGAGGGGAGGTGTCGTGCACTCGGTCAGGACTGTTGATGATCAGACACCGGCAGTGTCTCCATGCACCACACCACCTAGGCCTCTACAAAATGCCAGCTTTCTGATTGTCTTTTTGACAGTGCGAAGCAGGCTCTTTGGATCGATTTGTCATGTCACGTGTGCTGATGAGTGGTGTGGCGCTGCGGCAGGCAACATTTTGGTGAGGAAGGGGGCGGAGGGAGACAGGCAGCTGGTGCCCATCGACCACGGCTACATTCTGCCCGACTCCTTCCAGGACATCTCCTTTGAGTGGCTCTACTGGCCCCAGGCCCGCTCCCCCTTTGGTGCGCACCCTCGTGACTACCACTTCCTTGCATCGCTCAGTGCTACTGGCTGCAGCTTTTCTACTGACAGTTTGCGATCAGGGGGATCATTATGCAAACGTGTATATGCCTTCTGCTGACCTTTTTTGTGTCTTGACATGTCCTGCACGTATAACAGGCTCAGCAAGCCCTCATACTTGCTGATCCTGATCTGAAGGTGGGACATGTCTGACATAAGCTTGCGCTAGCCACCTGACTTGACTTGTTAGGACTCTGGGATCCCCACGTACAGATGTCCAAATATATTCCCCTCGAAGCTTGTGCCTGGCGTTTCTTGCCTCGCTGCTGGGGTACAGCAAATCACTCAACTATCTGAACCTCTACCCGAAGGCGTCAAATGTCAGACAGGATATTGTGCTTACTTTACCAATCATGATATATGATGCTCACAATAATATCTTCTCCCTCTTTGTAGACGAGCGCTCGCTGGCGTACATAGAGGCTCTGGACGCGGAGCGGGATCTGGCGATCCTGGCGCAGCACGGGTTGGGCATCCGCCCCGAGTGCGCGCGCATTCTGCGCGTCCTCACCGCGCTGCTGAAGAAGGCTGCTCCTCGCGGCCTGTCTCCCTTTGACATCGGCTCCATCATGTGCAGGTGAACAAATAGTCTGCATGGTGTTGCATGCTGCATGTTTGCAGATGCTGCATGCTTACGCAATTTTTGCGGCATGATATCAACTGATGGGGCAGCTCCAATGGGTTCAGAAAGGGACAAGCCAAGGCTGCAAGCATGATGTTGAATTGTGTCCCTCGCTCAGTGCTGCTCGGGCTTGTTCTTTATTCTTTCTTTGACGGCCACTGGCTGCCATTTGGAGAACCTTGTGCACTGCTAAAGTCCTGCCTTTCATCCATACACTTGATGGCAGGGAAAATAATGAATTCATGGGCGTGCCGGAATCTGCATTCGCTCAGCAGATTCCGGCACGCTGGGTTGGAATCCATTGATTGGCTTTTGATCACGCTGACTGTGCTGCAGGGAGGGCATGGGAAAATCTCCCCTCGAGAAGCTGCACTCGCGCGCTACTGCGCAGGCAGCTGCAGCCGGGTCCATGGTCTCCGCGGAACCGCTGTACCTCCGCTGCATGCACCGCCTCATGGACGAGTTCCTGGAGGAGAGTGTCTTGGACCAGCTCCCCATCGGTGCTTGACTTCGATTTGAAGTCAAGCGCTTCGCTTGCTTTGCATAGAGAAAATGAGCACGTCTGAATTCTCTCCACCTTCTGGCAGCTTCAAGGGATGGTCGGTCTGCTTTTGGCATCCACCCCGGGAGGGGCCGTCGTAAGGTGATCAGCTCAGAATCTCAAGATCAGGTCAGTGGGCAGGTTGTGATTCCTGTGAGGCGCGTCATGCCTCTCAAGTGCACAAGGCCGTTTTCAGGTCTCCTTAGAGGCGTCTGCTCAAGCCACAGTGAATATTACAGTGGTGGGTGGGTTACAGAGTCTTCCCTCCTGCACCTGGGGTTCTGGAGAGTGGATTTTTTGCATTATTGCCTGCCTGTAGCTGCAGCACTTTTGCAATGTGCATCTTTTCTGAGGGGCATCATTGAGTGGTTTATAGCTGCAGCAGCAAGAGCAGCGCAGGGTGAAACAAGTGATGAAGAGGACTGCATTGGGAATGCATGCATGCAAACAGCATTATGTGATAATGGTGTGCATTGAGTGTACACAGACTAACATTATGGTTATGAGAGTGTGAGGCGTCTGGAATATACCAATGAGTGTGCGAGTCAAGCAGGGGCGGGCTTGTGACCCTGCAGAAGGCTTGCTCCTCAACTTATCCATCCGGATTATTGTATGCTGAGCTCTTTGGCCAGCAGCGCTTGGGGTGCAGCTGTTTTTTTGTGTGTGAGGGGCCCAGGACTGTCCCTGTGTCCTGTGGGCAATGTATCAGAAGTTGGACATATGTAGTACATGATGGCATTCATCTTTTTTCCAATGCAGCACTGGCGCAATATAAAAAATTTTGAAGCGGTGGCTCTGATCCTGCGTCAACGCTGCACCTTAAAAGGTCTTGTCTGAGGTTTGGATGGGATCTTTTTGGAGCTATCTCAGACAATCTTCTCGCATTTTGGGTTATGCATGCAAGGTCGGAAGCTGGACTGCTGCCTTGAGTAGGTCGTCATTAAGGCAGCACTTTCTGCCAGGATACGCTACTGTTGCCCATCCTAGACTCTTTGTCCATCACTTGCATGCATGAGCAATTTACCATGTGAAGCCACCTATCATCCACTCCTGTCCAATGACGAAATCTGAATAAGGATGTAAAAGATTGTTAAAATCAGCATGCCAGCATGTTTCACAACGTGGTGATTTGTGAGATTGGCTTACAGAATTGTATCACAAGTGGAAAGGAGAAGCATTACATCTACATCAGAAAAGGGTTCACACATATATGGACACTGCAGTACAGCACTTCTTCAAATAAGAAGAGCTCTTGCAATGGCTCTCAATGAGTACATCCGTGGGTTCAGGAGCGTGGGTTCCTTTGATCAACACTCAGGGACTTGCAGATGGACACATAATTGACCTTGTCATTCTGTACTGGGCTGCGTACTTCACGTACTTCTCATCTAAACTCGAGTTCACACAACAAATAAAGACAGTCAGCCGCAGTCTTGCATGCCTCGGCAGCTGCTTGGCCACAAGTTATACAAGCTTGACAATCCGGCTGAGCACTGAGCAAGGCACAGTTAGTTTATTCCACATGGCAGGCCAGCTGGTACAGCCTTCAGTTGCCCTTCTTGCCGCCGAAATCTGCACACAGAGCAGAATTCATTCTATAAGCATGCACTTCTTTGCAAGCAGTGCCAGAATACATCAACGCAGGTGCTCTTTCAAAAGGAATTTGAGGCTTGCTGGTGTTGGTCTTACTGATCAATCCCATGCATTCACAGCAGTGCCACAGTGCACAGATGCATGTTGTGAGACTGCCAGGCAATTGCAGAGGGATTGCATCTGGTTGTATAATCAATTTACAAAGATTTAGTGCATACCCTTCTTCTTGGGCTCCTCCTTCTTCTTGGGCTCCTCCTTCTTCGGCTCCTCCTTCTTGGGCGGTGGCTGCTCCTTCTTCTTGGGCTCCTCCTTCTTGGGCGGTGGCTGCTCCTTCTTCTTGGGCTCCTCCTTCTTCTTGGGCTCCTCCTTCTTGGGCTCCTCCTTCTTCTTGGGCTCCTCCTTTTTGGGCTCCTCCTTCTTCTTGGGCTCCTCCTTCTTCTTGCCTGCCATCACATTATGCGCCATGAGTATTCTGTGAACAAGCCTGCCACAAGGCAGGAGTCCCGATAGCTAAATTGATGATTTAAAAGACAATACGAAACCGGTGAGTGTTCAGACGCTTCTCTGAAATTTACAACTAGAAGGCGACAGGTCCAGGCACAGCGACCTATGAAACCCAAACGAACGCGTTATGCTGTCATGTTTCGAAAAGTAATAAATTTTGCACGAGTATGAGGACTACGCACCGTCGTATCCACCGCTGCCGGCACCGCTAGAGCCGCCGGCACCGCCAGAGCCACCGTCACCGCTAGAGCCGGAGGTCGAGGCTCCGGAGGCACCGGTGCCTTGCTTCAGAGTGCGCCTCAGCAGGTCGAAGCCCTCTCCGGCTTCCTGTACAGAAAACGTGACAACTTGAATCAGCATCCCGATCGTCTAGAGTGTCGGATTGCACAAACCTACCAAACCAGCGTACAAACAGGTTGAGGTACACTATATGAAAACCACATGTACTTATGGCTACTTCACGCAATGTACAAGAAACAACCCAGCCCAGACAAAAGAAAGCTCACCTGTCCACTCATGGCCAGAGATTCGCTCGGCACCGGGTAGCGGGCACCTGAACGATGGTACAAGCCTTATAGTGTGTTTCGTGATTCAGTAAAACCAGACCATGTTGGCAACATCAGCCAGTAGGCAATCTTGACCACGACATGATCGGCTTTTGTGCGATCGCAACACGTGGATTCTGGAAGACAAACACGAGAGCCCCGATGAGGTGGGTGACATCGAATTTTGCCATGGTATCACCTGTCACAAATGCGAAGAGTAGCAGAGCTGCCAGAAAGGCGAGAACTTGGGTCCACTTCATTGCGACGCGGCCTTGGTCAATGCGATCTGCACAGTGTCAGTGAAAGCGATGATCAAGATCTCTACTTTAAGCTCTAGTTGTACGACAAGAAATTGCATATTTAAAAAGATGCAAGCTCATCAGGACGACATGTGGTACCAGATGCTAGACAACCGCTCACATGCGGCCTCGTGTCGGGAACGTCGAAACAGGACCCTTCTTCTGTGTGCAGGAGTTCCTAAGAGCCATTGCAATGAAGTTGCATACCTTGTGGGGGTGGTGGAGAGCTTTGGGCTGGCAGGTGTCGAAGCGTTCTTGATGTCAATGCGATTTGGAAATTTTTGACGCTCCGTGACAAGGTCTATAGATCGATGATTATGCATGGACCCTTATCCTCTAAATATAGATAGATGTACGAGTCATCAGCTTCCGAGCGGAACATGGTCGTCTGCCATTGATAAATCTTGAAGTATTTAGACGTAAGCAATATGATCCGACGGCACGCTCTCCTACTGTGCGCCAGTGCAGTTCTCGCTTTGGCTGCGACGCCCCATCTTTTCCGGCAATCCTCATCCCTGTTGAGCAAACCCACCAGTGATAGCGTACATATCTCGGACGATGCAAATGTTAATTTTGCAGTACATCCTGAGGGCAAAGATGCCATCTTGACCGGCAGCCTGCAGCCTGGAAGACAGCTCCGGAACCCTGATCAGCTCATCGATGTGGACATCCTCTTTGTCCTGGACCCCAATTTTTACCTGTGAGGCACTGCCGCTAAACATCTTGAGTAGGAATACCTTGTCATGTTCTCAGATTGCTAATCTATTATATGACTAAGCCCTCTTACCAGCCACTCTGCCCTTTTACTAGGTGCTGGGAAACCGTCCCAATTGATGAAAACGCCAGGCAATCCCTCATTCCGTGGGTGGCCAGCTTGAAAGACGCCCTCACTGCGACGGCGGGGCAACCCCAAGGCTTCGATCTCAAGGTTCGCTTGCCACACCAGCTCATCTCGAATTGCTGTCACAGGACCCTGCTACTGGGTTGGCTCAAGGAGGTGATGTTGCCAGCAGATCCCAGACGAACATCACGCGGCGAAGGAATTGCGAGACAGCGATTTCACTACCTTCACGGAGCTTGCTAAGGCCGCGCTGATAGAGAATAGCAGCTCCATTCCCCTGCCATCAAATCTTCTGCTCATGTACCAAGCTGTCACGTGAGACCCTTCTTCCTTCATATGTTCGACTATAAACACTGGCAGTGCAAATTTTGCAGGATATTTGCCGTTTAATGAGTTTGAGTACAGCATTATGCAGCCATGAAAGTCGCCATTTTAGATTCCTCATTTGTGTGCAGGCTCAAATCCGGAGCAAACCTTCTCGAGCTTGACATTAAATGCCGTGCGTGCAGACAAAATGATATGTTATGTTTCTGTGAGCAGGTCAAACCATGGACTTGCAGAATTGGGTCTTGTGGATGGCAGCCATGCATCTGCACAGAAGCAGCTGCACCTTACCACAAGCCGGCTGAGGGTCACGAGCGAGGATAATTTCTGGTCCACAATGCTGGATGTGCAGACTGCTACAAAGGTGTGCGGCTCTGCAGCGTGCTCCGCGTTTTTTCATGCTTTCTGCATGTGCATGTCTAGCTTCTGGTGGCTGCATGTCCGCGGCTGCTGGCTGCCATTTCTGCAGATTCTTCTGTCTTGCAGGCTGCCAGCTCTGAGTAACTCACTCCCTTGTCCCTTATTTCTTTACATGCAATATATCGGTAGCAGAGCATGCATTTGTGGCATGTTGCCCATGGCTACTGCTCCTCAGACAGCCCTGCTGCTGCACTGCTGAAAAAAGTTGGCGTTGCTTCTGATATTGGGCTTTACATTAACAGCAGGAGGTGAAGTCTGGGTTGGGAGCGGTCCTTGCCAGCTTGACTGGAAGCAAGAATCACGACCCGCTTCAACACATCCCCAGTGAGATGCTGATCCTTACCCATACATGACTCACCTGGACATGCACTGTTCATGTCACATATGGTTCCTCTGCAAGAGCCCTGCAAGCTGTTGTATTTGTCATAACTAAGCCCCTGCATGCATGCCTGCTGGGGTCAGACAACTAAACAGGCTTCAGAAGATCTGACCACACAGGTCACCTTGTATGTGCATTTGGGTTCACCACGGAAGCTTGGCACGTTTTGCAGGTCTTGCAGATACGGTGATTGTGCTGCCCCGGATCGTCCCGCAAGTCCGTAGCCTCGATCCGGACCGCACACCCACCGAAAATTTCAAAGTCTGGGATATGGCAAAGCTGACTGGACTGGTGCAGCACTTCTGCAGCCTCACAGGCGCGTCCACTCTGCCCAGCCTGGCAGAGTGGTCTGTGCTGCCAGATAAGGTGTGTCCATATTCACTTACTGGCAATTACATTAGCTGAAGTGAGCTGAGCTGAAACGACTCTGTCAGTGTAAACCTATCCAAGACACAACACGTTGCAGCAGCGTCTTTTTACCGCGACGTGTCTGCGGTAGCCGTTTAGCACACATGATGGTTCCAAAATCGATGTGCTGATCATCTTGCATAGCTCTCCGTTTCTGCATGATTCTAGAGGAGTGTGTCTTGCCTGATTTATGATGTAGACTGGCATGCTTGCAGAAACGGCTGCACAGCATGTACATGGACTATTACGAGGCAGACCCCTCGACGCGCACCCCACCAATACCAACGGTGTTTTTGGACCCCCCGGGCTCGGAAGCAGGTGGGGTGCACCACTTTGAGCTGGAGCTGCATGCATGCATACGTTATTTGAGGACAGCATGAGATTGTGCAAAACTCTAGCTTCTGTTTACACGCACCTGCCTGCTTAGACATGATGCAATGATGTGGAAAACATTCTTTCTGTTTGGGAGGACTCCTCTGTGTCTGTGCTGAAAAAAATGCATGCCAAGAGATGATGCGAGTGTTGCAGAGATGTGGTAGTGTGCTTTGATGTATTTGCTGTTGACAGCTGTGTCCCATTCTGAAACACCTGCCCTTGATCTGCACACTCTCTTGTGAGGCTCTTTCACTCCTCATGAACATTGGGATTCTTATCCCCTGCAGATATGTTGGCATTGTGCCACAGCAGCTCGCTGAAAAGCAGCGAGGCACACACTGATGCCACGATGCGGCTGATCTATGAAGCGTTGTTGGACCTACAAAAAGAGCAGCAACGGGTGCAGGAGCTTGGAGCCAAAGTAGACCGCATCTCATGTAAGCCTGTTTCCCCTTTGGACCTCAGGATCAGCATTCTTACATAGTTGCTTTGCATCTTGAAAATCTACCCGAAAGCACCGCTGCTGTCTTTCATGATGTTTACAGAGGGGCCAAGAAAAAAATTCAATTTAAACTTCCTTCAGCTTGTCTGCAAATGCACCTGTCCGCTGGCAGGAAATGCGTGAAAATTACTACTAAGAATACTAACCAAGACTTGCACTGGAGATTGCCGTTTGTGTCCGCAGTGGTGACAAACAATGAAGAGGAGGGAAGCTTGCGCCACTTCATTATAAAGAGGGAATTTGCAGAGGGGGCAATCCTCGTCAAGAAGGTCAAATTCCCTTCAGAAGCTCTGCCCACAGCAAACAAGTCTGCTCCAGCACTGTACAGGTGCGCAATGCCATTCCTCTTGAGGTCTGAAATTTGTCGTGGCAGGACCTCACAGATTAAAACTGATACAGAGTGTGTGGCCGTGTTGGTACTTTATCGCGGAGAATCGTTAATTGCACATCAGAGTCTCACAGGGCACAGGCCTGCAAAATTCCAGAGATGCAATTAGCAGTTGCATGCTGTTCAGTGAACAGTTTGGAGCTGCATGACTTGCCTTGCAGCTGCATGCAAGCAAAATTCTACACCAAACGCGATATTATCTGCAGAGTCAGCCTTCATGGACCTTTCAGCAGGGTATCTGGCAGCAAAGACAAGTCCAGTTATGTTACTATATTGTTGTTTCCTCCTTGTGTTTGCTGTGCTGAATTTCAAGGCATGCATGCATCGCAGAAACTAGTACTGCTATAATTTTGATGACTGTATAATTTCCACCCTTCATCTACTCTAAACCCTACAATTTTCATTGCAGTCCCCACGAAAAAAATATATCTTGTAAAGGTCTCTTCCCAAAAACTCCTAAGTCCTACACCCTAAGCAGAATCGTTGTAGAAATGTTTCCTCGGTGTATGCCAGGGGTGATCATCCTTGGAGGGCTCGGCCGCCGCTGCCAGAAAGAGTGCCGGAAGAGGTCAGAGCATCTGGACTGGTCACAAGAGAGCCGTACCTGTTGGAAGCTGCAGAGCTGGTGTCGTCCAGGAGCTGTGGAGAAGGGTGGCTGCTCCAGCCGCACATTGTGGACATGCCAGATCTCGAGTACAGGTATGTCTTTTCCACCTTGTACTACATCGACCCAAATTTCTGAACTGCCACATTTATGCTTCTCGTAAAGTCTATCTCTCGAAGGTGCATACCAGGCATTGGCAAGGGCGTCCAAATTGTGAAGAGGGGGTGCCAGTAATGGTTGAGAGGAGTAGGACCCACTTTAAAATGGCAGGATCCTCCTGCGTTCTTATTCAGAGATGTCCTTGTTGCCGGCACAATCTGACTGCACATTATTTGTCGTAATGCCTTGTGGTATCAAGCAGGAAACAGGACGGTGCTCCTATGCCTGTCGTTCGGCTCGATGGCATGAGAGAGAGGCTGTGGGTTTGATGAATGACCTAGCTGTCTTTCGCTTCAAAAATTGGAGATAGAGTGTGCTGGTTTAGTTAAAATGAACCTCCAAAGGGCTTGGTTAGGGGTGCAGTAAATCTGTGTCTGACTGGGGCTAACTTGCTGTGCAGAGTGTATCTCTTTGGGGGAGCCGAGTCGAGCGGGACCAACAAGGACTCAGTTGTGGTGTACACCCCATCTATCCTGGACGAGGGGCTGTACCTTGCCAATCTGACACTGCCAGAGGGACACTTCTGGAGTGACATCATTCAGGCTCCAGGTCTGCATGCATGCGACTTTCTCATATCTCTGCACTTCATTTCATCATTTCATTTCATTTCATTTCATTGCACAACATCTTCTGCTGAGTCATTGGCGACGTGGAACCCTGGAGCATCTCGTAGCTCTTGCGGCATTATGTTGAGCATTTGTTGACGGATAGATTGACCGTTGGGTCTTTGAAATAGCGCCTTTCTTGGGTAAGGCAGAAAACTCTTCTGATGGGTCGATTATGCCTTGGGTCTTCAAAATAGCGCTTATTTCAATTACACAGAAAACTGTACTGTTTCAGGGGGGCCACATGAGGAGATAGATGCTGATGTGGAGGGGTTGTCAGCAAAGCTGGGTCAGGAGCGGGCTCCCTGGGAGAACCACCGGCTCTACAGGAAGATCGTGGACGCTGCTCTCAGCGGCGCTCGCGCTATGGCTGCATTCCAAGACGTTTCTCTCTCGACGGTGTGCTTCTGGTTCCCTGCGTTTCAATCTATTACTGCTTTCTCAAGATGGCTTCTGCACGCATGGCACTGGTGCGAGCTTACATAGCAGCCTAAACGGAATATAGCAAGGTTTGTGCAAATTCAGTATATCCCGGTGTCATGTGCTCTGTTGATATTTTCAACTTGAGATGCGCATGCATGCCATCATAGATGGGCTACACGCATGGTCAGGAAATCACACGCGCAAACACGTGCGTGTAAACTGCCAAAATGTCTACACGTGCTTTACACGTGCGTGTAGCCTTGGGTCACGTGCCCGATTACGTAATCACTCAGAAACCGTCAAAAATAGCTCAAAACCCGCCGAATTCATAGTAGAAGGATCACCAAACCTTTCAACATGCTTTGGGAAGCCTTACAATGCTATAGGGCCATTTATAGTGTGCATGAATGCTTCTTTTAGATGAGGGAGAATTATAGAGGGTATCCTCCTCGGCTCCACCCTGTCTAGTCAAGAGCCATTGGTGGGGAAAATCTATAATTCTTCACACCCAAGCATGCTTAAATGAGCTCTCCAGGCTTAGGAACGCCTACCATGACATCTTACCCATGTTTGGTGCCCTAGAAGTGCTCCAAACCCCCATAAATAGGAGTTTGCGTGTGGAATGCGTGTACTAGGCCAGAAAATTCCTACGCTAGAGTACAGTGCGTGTACGTGTAGCGTGTACTTACACTAGAGTAGCGTGTAGCCCATCTATGCATGCCATTGACAAAGTTCTATGTTACTGTCAGGGGCACTTACTGAGATTATTACTAATTATATACTAATGCAGGTGCGCCACATGTACGCCCGCATGGATGTAGTGCTCGGGGTGTACTGGGGCGAGGATGGCCGGATGTATGTCCAGATGCTGATCAACGAAATGGACTGGTTTAACTCTGCCGGGGTCATGATGCGCTACTGGCCTGTCGATTTCTCAGAAGAGGCAGCCGCTGCTGCCAACGGTCCAAAGCTTGTGCCGATGTTCCTGCGGGAGCTTGCCCGGGCATTTGATGCCAGCCGCTGAAGTTTTGGTCCAAAGGTCATACGTCAATTGTATAAATGAAAGGGTCGATGTATACCGGCGTTGAGTGAGTGCAGCATTTGGCATTACCAGGGTGGAGTTACTTTATAAAGTGTTTGCCTATGCAAGAGAACTTTTCTCTGATTGTTCCGCAATGCATGTGGATACTGCGCACTGTCGTACTGCAGACTCTGAGAACCTTTTCATTGCGTCACTTGCTTTTTTCCAGATGATCTGTGTGTCCGAGACCAACATCTTTAAGGCTGATTCTCTGTGATGATCCATGAACCTCTTGAGCAATTTCAGGCTCACAGTGTGTCCAGATTTCCATCGATGATGGCAACTGTAAAGAGTGTAACCGCCCATGTCACTCAGCAACTATTCCTGAGGTTGTCCGAGCAGCAATCAGGACATGCATGCAATGGGACGTTTAAATACAGATTCCAGAGTGCAGGTACAAAGAGCACACATGCATGAGCATTCCCCTCCATACATAGAACCACAACCTCACTACTCAGAGCAGGATAGACAATCGAAATCTAACAGCAGATGCAAACAAACCTGGGCTTTTGAACTCCAAAATTTCAGGGCCAGCACAATGGCGAATGCTGCCTTTCCTGGGCTGGTCCAGCAATTGAGAGACCAGGCCGCCTCCAACCATCTTAAAGTGCTGCCCACACAAGTTGTTTCGGCAGAATTGCCTGCCAGCCGGAGAATTTCACAGATGACTTACTATTTATACCACAGGCTTTTTGTGATGACCTGCATTTTACTTCGACTCCAGAACCTTGGAGACCAGGCCTGCTCCAACGGTGCGCCCACCCTCGCGCAGAGCAAACCTGAGGCCGGCATGCAGCGCTAGCGGCTGCTGCAGCTGCACCGTAACGCGCACATTGTCCCCCGGCATCGCCATGCTGATGTCATCCGGCAGGGTCAGCGTCCCTGCACGTGCAGACACGATCCCCAGCCATTAGATTCCCTCACGGCATCAGTTGGATGGTATCTGCTCCAATGCAGCGGATCCACACTTGTGAGCAGCATTGCACCATCTGGATTGCTGGTTTCGTGACCTCACTGCAATGAATCTGCTGCCTGGAAGCCTATGCAGGGCACCTTTCCTGCCAGTGCAGAACGCATGCATGCATGCTGATGTCAGACCAGTCCTGTCTCAGAAACCTCCTGCAATGCACGGTGAAGATGCGAGATTGCAACATTTGGGGTCGAGCTGAGGTGATCAGCTTGGTTTGTTGCTGGTAATGAAGACAGACAGTTCACACGGGGTGACTCACCGGTGACATCAGCGGTGCGGATGAAGAATTGTGGGGAGTAGTTGCTGAAGAAGGGCTTGTGGCGGCCGCCCTCCTCCTTGTTCAGCACATACAGCTCCGCCTCAAAGCGGCTGCGCGCGCGCATGCTGCCGGGCCTGCACAGCACCTGCGCGCACATGCGCACATGTCGTCAACACTACATACTCATGCGAGCACCTACAATACCTGGAGCACGCTCCTTAATAAAAAGAAACGCAGCAGTGCCAGTCGCATGATTGTTATAGTCAGCATCAGGCGTGCTGATTCATATGAGACTTCGCACATGTGTGCTAATTGGAAAAGTCCTTCTCCGGTGGAGAAAGACCTCAAGATTGACCCGCATGTGCTAGGCTAGCGATCACATCATCCATGGTCCTAATGAATCACTAGCAGTCTCAGAGTTCCCCACACTCTAGAACATTCTGCCGATTGGATGAGATATGACCTGGCAACACCGGTGCCTTTCCGCCTGCAGCATCCTAGGACATGCATGTGCTCAAAAGAAATATAAATGGAAAGAAAAAAGGAGAAGTAGTAAGCATGCTGCTGCAAGGTATCGGACCTGGCCGCGATTAACGTTGCCCTTGGAATGCCGCGCAGCCGCAGGCCCACGCCTGCCTTTCAACTCCACGCAAAAGCCAGAAAATGGAGAAAAAAAACATACTTGTGCAGAGAATCGAACCTGGCCGCGTTCGACGTCGCCCTTGCGGATGCCGCGCAGCAGAAGGCCCACGTTGTCGCCGGCCTGCGCCTGAGTCATGGCCCGGTGGAACATCTCGACGCCGGTGACTATGCTTTTGCGGGAAACTCCCCCTGACGCCAGGCCCACCACCTCTATCTCGTCGCCCACCTTCACTGTGCCCGCTTCAATCCGCCCAGTCACTACTGTGCCCCTCCCCTGCGCACACCAGAGGACAGACGTTCAGGTTCACCAGTGCTCACCTGTCCAGCACAAGTTGGCTGTAAAGCACAGACTGCTCAGTACAACTTGCCGCTCAGTTGCTGCTCGGTGCAACTCTTGGGATTTATATGAGATGTTACAATTTTGAGTACTGGGGACAATGTTAGTGCTGACAACACCTGCACACATATCTGTGATCCTCCTCTCCCTGATACGTGAAAGAATCATGTACACGCCGTAGCTTAGGTGTGCATGCACCTCCCATATCCCATGGAGAGGAGAACCATCACATTTAGGCGAGCAGGTTTTGGTCATAATGATCCTCAATCAAAGTGAACAGCTGGAGAGGAAGCCTGCTTCCAAGGGAATTGTCCGCATCGCGAGGACTACATGCAAGCATAAGAGTTAATCACTGGCATGGCCAGGGTGTCTTGGCCCTCTATTTCCTAGGCAAATTCCGTGCGTTCTACGGCATGCGCTCTCTCTAAAATACAAAATCTTCGGCACTTCATGTACATGAGGCAATAGATCTACCTGGATGTTGAACACGTCCTCGATGGGCATGGCAAAGGGAAGGTCGATGGGCCGCTCCGGGGCCGGCACGCTGCTGTCGACTGCCGCCATCAGCTGCCGCACTGATTCCGCACCGATCGGCGACTGCTCTCCTTTCAGGGCTGCCAGCGCCGATCCCTGTTAGAAGAAATGAAAGTTGTGATCATGTGGCAAAGAACTCCTGCATGGCTTTTTCATCTGCATTGTTGAAGTTGTTTCACATGCTGCTGGCACCGGGAATTGTTGTCAAGGTGCTAAGAAGAATCCCGAGGCATGCGGAAGGCAAGCGTGGGCCTTGCTCAACAGCCAGCCGATCACAGCATCAAACTCGCCTTCTTTGTTATGCTCATGTCATATCCTGATGCTGCTGGCCAGAGAAGGAAGAAGAATGTTAACAACCAGCTGTGCAGCGTGATGCAAAGGTGGCTGGCACACTAGAGACACTCTCCTTCCGGTGGGTTTAGCTCACCGACACATTAAGCATGCCGCTGCCTGATCAATTCATCAAGCTTTCGACTCAAAACCTACCGCCTTGCCTGGGTGATGGGAATGTCATCCACTGGGAAGCCATAGGTGGAGAGCAGCTGCGCCTTTGGCTTCTGATTTTAGGGTCAACCAGTGTACTGGGTGATTTATAAGGGAGATCTTATTCATGTTCGCTGAATTGCATGCGGCTTGCCTGGACGATGGGGATGTCGTCGCCTGGAAATCCGTAGAAGGAGAGCAGGTCCCGTAGCTCCAACTCAACAACCTCCAGCAGCTCAGCATCATCCACCAGGTCAACCTGCACGGCGTGACCAATCCTTCTGCCAACCATCTGCAAGCATAGATCATAGAGGAAGATGACTGAGGACGAAGAGGACTGTTTTGTGCAGGGACAACCATATGGTCTTGGGCTGTCCCGAAGATCTGAGGAGGAGGGAAGCACAAAGCATTTCTTTGTCAGCACTCTGAACCCATGGATTCCGGTGCATGACAAGCCGCAAAGAAAATGTTTTACAGGGGCAAGTAAGCACTTCACCCTCCGGCTTTGGGCCATCTAGAAGCACTGATATACCCAAGATGCCCATTGCGGGAGGTAGGAAGTCCATGCTTGTCCCTGCAGCACTGCCGGCTCAAGGTAGCCGCCAGATAAGTGGCTGCGTTGAGCGTCGGCAGGCTGAGAAATGCTGATCTCGCAGCGATTTTTCGCGGCATGCCTTTCATGCATGACTTGCAAGGGCTGAGGCTGAAGGCTTCAAGCCACATAGGTGGCAAGGGGTATCCCCGGCAAATCACGACTTGGCTGTCATGAAGTCCCGGGCGTATCCCCTGACCTTTTTGGCCAGACCCATGGGGCAAACCGGGGGTTCTGGCCACTCCCTGTCAAACCTTGAACAACAATATATTGAGCTGAGTTCCCAAGAGCAAGTGTGACCGACAGAGAGGGAGGCACGGACCTTGTTGAGGTAGCAAACGAGGCTGCTGACGCCGACTTGACGAGCCAGCAGGATGTGTTCGCGCGTCTGTGGCATTGGCCCATCCGCTGCCGACACCACCAGGATCGCCCCATCCATCGACGCAGCACCTGCCAGCAAACGCAGCATTCAACGTTCTTCACATTTTCTGAGTGCATCGTCCCTGTTGCTCTCGTTGGGGTGCAACTCTGGGCCAATGCCCTGAAGCAACCATGCCTCATCCCTGCATTCTCAAGAAACCAATAACTTCTTCCTTGGCCCCGCCAAGGACAGTCACACTGCGCTTTTGACCTCATTTTCATCAGCAACTTGTTTGCATGCCTTACTGGCAATCAGGTCTCCAAAGAATCAGATTCTGCATCTCCAATTCTCCAGCTCTCAAAGGATCAGATTCTGCACCTTAAGGCTTGCCCTGACACTAGGCTGGAACTGCAGTTTGCTTCCAATCTTACGAAGGATCAGCATCACTTTCCTTCAAGACATCTTATTGCGGACATGCCATAGCATCCTCGATCTCATGCCTCACCGGTGACCATGTTCTTGACATAGTCAGCATGGCCCGGGCAGTCCACGTGCGCGTAGTGCCGGTGCGCGGTCTGGTACTCGACGCAGGTTGAGTTGATGGTGATGCCGCGCGCGCGCTCCTCCGGCGCCTTGTCTATCGCATCAAACGCCACCGCACTGCCGCCGCCCTCCTTGGCCAACACCTGCAAGAGAATGGCAAGCTTTCTGGATGCAGTGCTTTGCGAGCCCTTCGAAGGATTGCTCCCAGTGCTTCCCGAAGTCTGGCAGGGCATGCCATGCCAGAAGTTGGCTGCAATATAATTAGCTTGAACCACCTGGGACATTTATATAGTGGGATCTGGGCCGTCTGATGTCTGTGATAAAAGCTAACGTGACTGTTGTGCTCTAATTTTGCGCAGAAAGCAGAAATTACTTTTTCTTGTGGTGTCCAAAAAGTGGGCATGTGTCCAGGCAGCAACGCTGGAATGAGGTCTTTGGTAGCGGTGCGGGGGCACAGAGATGTACTGCAACGAACAACAGCGGCAGGCTCACCCGCGTGATGGCCGCTGTGAGGGTGGTCTTGCCGTGGTCGACGTGCCCAATGGTGCCTATGGTGAGGTGCTCCTTGCTGTGGCTGCTGACATCATAGGCCGGTACAGGCGCCACTGCTGCAGCAGCCGCCGCGGCCACGGTCAGACTGGGTGGGTGGAGCGGCAGCTGCCTGCTCTGACTCCTGTGCTTTGTCGGCCTGAAACGCAGCAGCATTTGTCGTTCTTGCCGAACAACCCTTCGACCGTCAAGGTGTCAGAGGAGGCATTCAATTCAAGCGTAAGGCAGACTCTGGAGGACGTTTATGAGCTTGGGATGTACCTGATGCGCAGAGACGCGCTTTGGGCAACCCTCATCCCCTTGTGCCGCTGGAAGAGGGCGGACGACCGTGCTTTGGGGCAGGGCAGCTGCGAAGCGCACGCCGTGCAGGAGGCCGGACGTGCAGCCATCCGCATCCAGTCGTCTCGCTCGGAGGAGACTGCGGACACAGCCCACTTGTCAACTTTGACCCAGGTCTCCTACCGCCATGCTCCACAGCTGAGTCACACACACGTCTGCCTTCCACCTTTAAGGTGGCTTAGTAAGGGGCTTCAATCTATGATATGAGCCCAGGGGCTGTTTAATTTTAGATTGCGGCCGCGCACGTCTGCCCGACTGCTTGCAAAGGAAAGTCATCTGGCACCTTCCAATGGAGGTTTGCGGCGATTACATGCCAGCAGCACCAGGCACAGTAGCCCAGGAAGTGAGGAATGAGGAAAAATTACCTGGGGAGGAGTGACGGTTTCCAAGGCGGGGCCTGCCGATCGACAGATGAACAGTGGAAGCTGATGCCATCGGACGTTAAAGTTCCAGACCTGCTGCCCTCCCAATTCAATAAATATTCGAAAGCTTCACTATAAACCGCTTTTTGATATGTATGATGTCTCTCATCAACGAAATCTGGCCTCTCTTGCGTCTGCAGGCAGCTCTGTGCGGCGTGCAAAAACATCGGACAGCGGACAGCGATGCAGCGGCGGCCCGGTGGGTCCACCCTTTCGATGAGCTGCCGACCCACCAGGTTCCTGCAGCTCTCTGCCTTAGAATTTGCAATCTGCAAATGCTGCTGGCCTGACACAAATGATCTGTCCCTGTGACTTCAAAAGGCTGCTGCTTCAGAAAAGTGCTCTGCGGACCTTCGCCAGCAGAGTTTCTGTGGGTGCCCGCCAGGGGCAATCCCCTTTGTACAGAGTGTTGGACAGTAGCTTTCACAGCCAGCGATCCCCCTCGTCTTCCTGGACACCTAAAGGTCTTGGCAGATCAAAGACGTTCTGCAGCATGACCGAGGCAGCACCGGCCCCCGCTGCAGAGAACGGCGCAGCTGATGCTGAAGTCGAAGCACTGAGGAAACAAATCGCAGACCTGCAGGTGCTTTGATAGCTCAATAGAGCACCGAATCCTATTTGTAGTTTGAAAAGACAGGATCTAGCAATTGCATGGAGTTTGCATTCAGTGGGGTGGTGCACATGATTGGGAGGGCCCCATACAGCTACTGTCGCAGCCCATTACGATCACAGAGGATATGTGCAATGCAGGTGCAATTAAAGCAGAAGGAGAGTGCAAGCACAGTTGCTCCATACTCTAAATCGTATGACAGGAGCTTGATCAGCACCATCATCGACTCAGAGGATGGTGGCTTGCATGCGGTAAGAAATTCAAGAGATTGATCTGCATTTGTCGCTACATGCAAAATGGACTATGTGAAGATGTTGAAGTATTCAGCCATGATATGAATTGGTGTACCAGCGAGCTCATCCCTGTGTATTGCAAGGATTGCATGAGGATCCAGAAATGTTGTTCTGCAGGTCGGGCAAACGCTGAGAATAGGCGGCTGGGTGAAGACTGGCCGCGGCGCTGGAGGCGGTGAGTGGGTCTTCTTGGAAGTCAACGATGGGTCTTGCTTCAACAGCATGCAGGTGCAGAACCCCATCCTTTCCACGCGCTTGCTAGTACCTCTTACTCTTTACATTGCGAGCAATGTGTCCATATACCTGCACTGCTGTCAGTTTTTGCATGTGCACATGCTGGTGGCCTCTGAGTTACACCACATGAGCAAAGGCACAAAGCTCAGATACCAACATCAGCATGCATGGCTTGCACTTGTATACACGAGTAAAGGTCACATCCCTTTCTGCAGGCGTTAGTCACCTTGGAGGTTGCAGAGGCTGTGGGAGGTTTCACCGCACTGACTCCCTCGGGTACGAGCGTGCTGCTTGAAGGCCAGCTCGTGAAGGCCCCAGAGAATGCCAAGCAGGTCTGCACATGCTTGATCAAAACATCACTAATGTTTGCTTCATCCTGCATTTTTGCATGCCGGGCTGTTGCACAATACGCTTTCTTTCGCAAACATGAGCGGAAGCCCTACATACACATGCCTCGTTGTCCTTGGATTGGGGCAACCAGATGGACCCTCAGTGTTGCAGTATATGGGGCCAAGCAAGTCCTGCACAGACATGCCTTGGGGCAGTAATACGCCGATGTCATGCAAAGCAGGAGTTCTCACAGTTGAAATATTGAGAGTTTTGACCCCGGCTGGTGGGGCACACTAGAGACAGTAAGCACGGTGTCCACGGTTGATTGGGTCTTGCTTGGATCTGGCGAGTCCATCTAGGGGCAGGGGTTTTGCCAGCCTGCACATGCAGCTTGCTTGCAGACGCACCTTGCCTTTGGCAGGAGTTGCGTCTAATAACGATCAAAATCACTCTCAGAGAGCTTCGCAGCGTCTGATGCTGTCTCCATGCATGCGCGCAGAAAGTGGAGCTGAAGGTCTCCAAGGTGGTGCACGTGGGGGCCTGCGACAACAGCGCTGGCAACTACGCGCTCGCGAAGAAGAAGATGACGATGGAGTTTCTGCGCGGCCTCATGCATCTGCGGCCCCGCACCAACACTATTGGGGCGGTCGCACGCATCCGCAACGCGCTGGCGGTTGCGACGCATGATTTCTTCCAGTCACATGGCTTCCTGTACGTGCACACGCCACTCATCACCTGCTCTGACTGCGAGGGCGCTGGAGAGATGTTCCAGGCACGAGCTCCCTTCCATACAGAATCTGATGAATGCACAAGGCACACACACATTCATCAGAATGCACAAGTGGATGAGACTGTACAATCTACCCTGCCGTACCTACCGTACCGTACCGTACCAAGCTCTGACTACTACGTCCAGTGTTCACTGCTGCAGCACTTAAGAGCATGAAAATGTAGGCCAGAAGGCAGACATGTCAGGGGCATGCATCAGTGCGCTGGAACCTCACAGGGACACAGGCATTCCTTTGCAGGCATGGGCACCAGTGCATGCAGTTTGGTATAGCGGTCTTTCTCAGGCCATGGGCCGTGTGGCTGTGAGCTGTAGCAGGCACACCACTCCTAGTATTTAGGTGTTTTTTTTCCGGTTGTGTTTATTCATGCAGAGGGGAATGTGCGTACTTGAAGACTGTGCGGCGCCTGAGGCACTTATGGCTGTGTCTCTGTGTTTGTTTCGGAGTCCCAGATGAGCTCGATAAACAGGGGGAGTTTTGCCATGAAGAAGGCCGAAATGCACCCAAAAATCGCGTTGCAGAACCACCCAATCCAGGGCTGTGGCGTAATGAGAGGAGATGCAAAAGCAAAGCCTCGTCCGTCGCTGGCGCTGTCGACTGACTGTGTTGCTGCGCCGTGATTGTCATTGCGAGGCACACCCAATCCCATGCACAAATCACCTGCACCAGCCACATTTTGCACTGAAATAATTCGTCACCTCAAGGGGCCTGCTGCGCTGAAATAAATTTTGCTCTTTGGAAGGCCTGGACGGGGGAACTCGTGGGCTGAGAAGAATGCCTAGTATGGGGCAAAACAAAATAAAGGAAAGGATTGATATGATAGACACTTTTATGCGCATTCCTCTGGTCATTAGTGCCCAGATGCCCTCTACGTGGGGCCCCCTATACAGCTAGCATAGCAAGGATGCATAAATTGCACACCTGGCTTGGGTATATGCTCGGGAAAATCTATGTGCATGTGATGGGTTGATTGCCCACGGCTGATCGAGTCTTGCTTGGATCTGGCGAGTCCAACCAGGGATATAATTTTGGCAGCCTTCACCTGCATCTTTGTCTGACACCTTGCTTCTGGCAGGAGCAGTAATGGTAATGATGGATGGGGGTTGATGGAAGAAATTGCGGTGCACAGGTGACGACTCTGCTGTCAAAGGCGGAGCAGGCTGACAAGGAGCCCAAGGTGACAGAGGGGGAACTCCAGGCGCTGGAGGCCGATGTTTCTGCGCAGGGGCAGGCGGTAGCTGCTGCCAAGGCAGTGAGTTTCTCCGAACTCTCTATTGCCCTTTATGGTCCTGCCAGCATGCATTACCTGCATTGCAAGACAACATGTGTATGTGATTTGATTCTCAGTGCATGCATATCCGTCTGCCAGGTCAGTGGCAAGAGTCACAAGAAACTTGGAAGGAACATCCGGTAGGGCATGCATGGAAGGCAAGCATGCATGAGAATAGTTAAAAGTTCCTTTTGCCAACATGTGGCCCATATGATGCATGGCTATGACAGGCTCCTAACAATTAGGGTAGATGGACCGCAAGGGCGCACGCCGCTGTTAGCTCGATAATTTGCTGGAGGCCGGCAGAAAGCCATGGTTGCCCTTAACGGGGAAGGATAATGGTCATAAAACGGTTTTGTGCTGTGAGCGTAGAAGGCAGCGGAGGACAAGGCTGACAAGGCGCTGCAGAAGGCGCTGAGCGCAGAGGTCAACAAGCTGCAGAAGGCCAAGGCCGCGCTGGCGGCCAAGAAGGAGAAGGCCGAGCTGCAGTGAGTCCCCCGTCCCTCCTATGCCTCAATTTGGATCACACAATCTGAGCAATTGAGCACAGGCTGTATAATGAACTGGTCACATAAGCGCTTCATGTTAAAGAGAGGGATCGGGGCCAGAGGCTGCCCTCAAGTCCAGGGCTTCTCTCTTGCAGTCACAGACTTGTGCCATCTGTTTGAAAGGGATATCCTCATCTCTTCTGCAGACCAGCAGTCTTTGAGACATGAGACAGACATGGGGAATCCCACAGACACCCTCAGCAGGAGTGTCTTCCATGCTCTGGACGTGCGCCTTACTCTGCTATCTATCCGCGGTTATGAAACCCTGTTCCTGACCCTTGAATAACTCCCCTGCAGGGCGCGGACGGTGGGGGGCATCGAGCGGCTGCCGGACGGCCGCATCGATTACACAGGAGACTTCTTTGCCAAGCCCTCTTACCTCACCGTGTCCGGGCAGATGAACGCGGAGTACTATGCGTGCGCGCTGTCCAATGTGTACACGTTCGGGCCCACCTTCAGGCGCGCCCCTTTTGTCGTCCTTTTTTGCTTTTGCGTCTGGCATGCGCAACAGCTTCCTGCAACATCACTGCTGGAGTATCTGGTGTGCATCCTACTGCAGGCCTGTTGTCCTCAAGCCATACGTAAGTTTTGGACATCGTCGTGACGCTGTGCTCTTCTTCCTTCTTCCTTGAAGACTCTACCGAGCGAATCTGTAGAGTCTGCTGCAAAGGGCATCGCCAAACAGCCGCAAATGATTGCATCTTCTAAGATTCTGGGCGCCAGAGTCCTCTACAGTTGGGAGAAGGGTGCAGGGTCGGGCACACTCACTCGCCAGGAGTTGTTCTAGTGCTTTCTTATCCTTCTCAAGTGGTGCGAACTGTCCGCGGGATTAAGACCCAGAATGGACCGGGATTGAACAATAATAATCCCTTGCGCTGCCAATCAGATTTTACGTAACCGTCACGGGAGCCCTCTGTTTAAAACCAATTTCTCGCGGCAGTGTGGGTGGTCATGTGAGTGCATGTGTGCGCTGGCTGTGCAGGGCGGAGAACAGCCACACTGCGCGCCACCTGGCGGAGTTCTGGATGATTGAGCCGGAAATGGCCTTCGCTGACCTGGAGGATGACATGCGCTGCGCTGAGGACTACGTGCAGCACTGCTGCCGCCACCTGCTCGCCACCTGCATGTGGGCTTACTACCCATACAAGCTCTCTGACTTCATTCTTTGAATTCGGAATTTTCAAGGAGCCCTGGCAATGCATGTGAGCTGGTCTGGCCAAGGAAAAATGGGCCCTGTTTTCTGGATCCATCACATGCAAGTAGCTGTACTGATAGTCTGTTCGCTCTCATGAAAGTGATAACTTTCGGGGCACGGCTGCCTGAACTGAAGGCAGATGTACACACGTCTATTCGTGGTAGATTTACGCATGTAACATGCATGTCCGCAGGCAAGCCCAACCGTTGACCTGGCGAGCAAGCCATGGGATTGTGTGATTCTGACACGTTGGCGCATTGGCGCGTTGGCCTTCAATTGCTACATGCAATAGTCTGGGCCATGTTTGATACCTGCTTCAAGCGTGCACGACAAATGAGTGATGTTTTGTCGCAGGCCGGACCTGGAGTTCATAAACAAGCAGGTGGACTCGGGGGCGATTGCGCGGCTGCAGCAGATCGCGCACACGCCCTTTGAGCGCGTGACCTACACGCGTGCCATCGAGATCCTGGAGGAAGTCGTCAAGTCCAAGAAAAAGAAGTTTGAGTTCCCAGTAAGCTTCTGCTTCCTTTCTGCTCATTTGGGGTATCCAATGGCCCAAGCGAGAGACACACACCCAAAGCCATGGCGGATATATCTGAAGGGGACAGTCAGTTCGCATGCAGCGCATGCACACATATTAACGATCATAGCAGACTCCACATGTAATTCTGATGTCCTGTTTTAAAAATTTTATCACAGGTGGAGTGGGGCATTGATCTGGCGAGCGAGCATGAGCGCTACCTGACGGAGGAGGTGTTCAAGAAGCCGGTGATTGTGTACAACTACCCCAGCGCCATCAAGGCATTCTACATGCGCCAGAACGACGACGGCAAGACAGTGGCCGCCATGGACGTGCTGGTCCCTAAAGTGGGGGAGCTGATCGGGGGGTCCCAGAGGGAGGACCGCCTGGAGGTGCGCCCCCCTGGTCCTGTCTCTTGCTCTGATGAACAAAACCCTGAATTCTTTCCTTTCACACCTGCTGCTGCATGCGACTGGTTCACAGGAGAAGGTGGCGTCATCACTAGCCAGGTCAGGCAGAAAAGTGGCTCTGTCTGCACTGTGCACCAATGCACTTAGCGGGTTGGAGCTGCGGACCTTATGCTCTTTAATGGCTGTTGCTGGTCACCACTGCAATGTTAAAGACGTCCTTTAGCTTGTGATGCCGGGTTGGTGCTGCATGCCAAAGGCAAGGAATCAGCTGCTCACAGCGAGATAGCAGAGCGTCCTGCTGGACCCAGCCCTGGAGGCATCGCCACCCTGCCAATTCCCTTGCCATCAAATTTTCCCCTTGCAGAGCGCTCCTGACCCTACCATCTCCCCTCACAATCAATCATCCCCCCTTGCAGGTGTTGGAGGCACGGCTGAAGGAGGCAGGCATGCCGCTGGAGCCGTACAGCGGGTATCTGGACCTGCGCCGTTACGGGAGCGTGCCCCACTCCGGATTTGGCCTGGGCTTTGAGCGCCTGATCCTACTTGCGACCGGCATGGAGAACATCCGCGAAGTCATCCCCTTCCCCCGCTGGCCCGGCCACGCCGAGTACTGAGCTGCTACTTTTCCGGGGTGGACTCTTCCCAAAGGGATTGCATAATCACCGCGAGGCAGCCCTATCTCAATACATTGTGCTCGCACTGCCCTTTATGTATTGCATTGACTCTTGGTTAAAATTTTTGCCGGGGCCGGGGATTCAAATTGGGGTTTTGCCTGCTTGGCTGTCAGCTCAGCAGTGTGTTGTGCAGCGGAGAAGATAAGAGCCTTTTGGAAGTGCGTCGGTCGGGTTTGTGCGCTGTGCAAGCGCGCGAATGATTGCTGAGAACTGGCGTTTGAGGTGGGAAATGCCCTGAAGAGGCACACTCTGGTGTCAATCACCTGCGCAATGGGGTTCATTAGGGGTGATGCTGTCTTTCTAGGGACTGTCTTTCTTCAGTGAAGTTTTGCTGTGGGTTCGTAGGAAAATTGTTCAGGTGAGCAAGCAAAGGTCCCAGGATTTGACAATTACTGGCCTCTGCTGCTTTCATCCTAGGATTGCGCTAGTGGTCGTGTGAACTGTCGGATATATCCTAATGCAATTGTCGGATATTGCCGTACATATATTTCTGTCTGCCTACCAGATGAGTTGTTCGGGCGCTCAGAATTTCGAACTTAAAGATTTTTATGGTCAGAAACATATTTTTGCATGCATTTGCTTTTATATAATCCATGATCATGACGAAAAGTGTTGCAACCGCGTCCAATTGAACTGAGCAGTGGTTCGCTCTGGAACTCATGGGGGGTTTGCTATGGAAGTTCCATTATGGAACTGCTCTTCTATCACTTATGTCGACGTCACATGAATTGTAATGTTTTTCAAAGCGCCCCAGTCATGTTGACATCAAGAGATGCGCCTTCTTCTCTACGTGAAATTTCCTTCGTCTTTCAAGCTTCGCACACGCCGCTGCGCGATTCGGACGAGGGAACGTTCAACATGTGCAGACCAGCACCTGTATTATAGGACTGCAATCAGACAGCCTAGCTAAACCTCACAGCTGAAGCAACTTTCCTTTCCAAGTCAGGATTATCCAAGTAAAAGCAAAAATGGCTTCCAGACTCACGTTGAGGACAGTGGCGCGATCGCAGACGCTATGGACACGGCCCGTCTCGACATCGGGTGTGCGCGCTGCTGACAAGGACGACAAGAGCATGTATGACAAGGTCAAGGACAAGGCTGGTGAGCTATTTCCTCATATAAATCCCAGACGGTGTACACCTGTAAGAGGACCGACAATTGATCCTGCCTGTGCAATGGTGTGCGGCTGATGACATTCCGCAGTTTTACTTTGGAGCAAGCATTCGTTTTAATCGTCGTTTTAGCAGTTGAGCTCCAACTGAATTAAATATCAACAGCTATGTTATGGATGGCAAAAGTTTCTTGCGGGACTTGATAAATTCTGAACGTACCTGCTCATCAGCTGCCGATTTGTGACGGTTGTGACGTCTTGAGTTTCTGTCTGGCCACGACCGTTCTCCTATTGTCGTGAAGTATACGGGGTTTGCAAGTACATTCTTGAGGATTTCTCACCTTTTGTGAATGGTAATGGGGCTTGCCATGTGCAAGTCAGTACTGAGTGTGTGTTGATCAAGATCTGAAATCGTCTGTGCAGGTGAGGTCCTGGAGAATGTTGGACAGGCGTTCACAGAGAGCGGCAAGGTCGGCAAACAGTTCACAGAGGATGGCAAAGCAGGTATGATGCTTGCCTAGCCACCAACAGGGTGCATCTTTCAGAACTGATCCCCTCCACTGTAGAGCCGTTGCAGCACAAGGCATGAGCGATTTGCATTGTGCGATTCCCAGTCATCGTAGAGTTCTAGTAGCACAAGGCATCAGCGCTTTGCATTGTGCGATCCCCATTCGTTGAAAAGGATTAACCGCACAAGGCATGAGCAGTTTGCATTGTGTGATTCCCAGTCGCTGTAAATTTCTAGCAGCACAAGGCATGAGCGGTTTGCGGTGTGTGATCCCCAGTCATTGTATCAGTCTAGCAGCACAAGGCATGAGCGATCTGCAGTGTGTGATTCCCAGTTGCTGTGAAGTTCTAGCAGCACAAGGCATGAGCGATCTGCAGTGTGTGATCCTCAGTCATTGTAGAGTTCTAGCAGGACAAGGCATGAGCGTTTGGCATGGGTGCAGGCGGCAAAGCTGAGGAGGTTGGGGGCCCCTTGGACAAGGATGGAAAGGTTGGACACCAGTTCACAACAGATGGTGCAGTAGGTAAGCTCCCCGCACAGTGCAATCTGCGCAGCCTACCTCTGAGAGCATACCTTCTGAACAACCAAGCATGCTCCTGTGCTCGGGCCGGCATACAATGGTGTGTTTATTTCTCTGCCATGCTAGCAGGTACGATGAGGTTTAGGGTCCATTTTGGTGATTTGGTATTGAAGTAAATATGCCGTAATTTGGCCGTGATTTTACGGCCTGTGAGCATTTGAGCAAGCTCCTGTGTTCGGCTCTGCATGCGGTGTTCTTCCCAAGTGCTCTGGCCTGCCAGCAGATCTGTTGAAGCTGTTGCTGAGAGGAAGATGCGAAAAAGACACAAGACCGCTGGAGATGCTAGCACTAATGGTATCCTAATGCACTGTGATTGCAGGTGGCAGGGTTGAGAAGGCAGCAGAGAAGACAAGGGAGGCGGGCAAGGACGCGCAGAAGGAGGCAAACAAACACTGAAGTCTGTTCTAGGAAATTCTTGTAGGAATGTCAATGCAGCCTCAGTTTTTCACATTGCTGATTGTGCTTCCCTGAATGCGCTGCATGCCAAGTGGGTCACCACTGCATTTGCCCCATCTGCAGCAAATGCATGCCTTGCTACATCAGCTGAGCGCACAATTCCCCTGGCACTCGTGTCAGGGATGTGCCTATGATGCGTGGGAATAGAACTTATGCAATACCATAGGAGAAGGAGTGTCTTGTCCAGTGTGAAGTTCTAGGAGGGCTAGCACGAAAGTCCCATACTATGATGTCCCGTTAGCGTCCTTGCTTTTGTACAGACCAGTGACATTTGCTGCTGCTGCAACTTTTCATGGAGACAGCAGTTCACTGCCTGAGTAGCAGCTGTCTTCACGCTCGCATGTAACCCATCTAGCTAAGGAAGTTGTGTGCAATTGCAGCTTGCTGAATTGTGACAGCACTGCTGGCAGCACGTTTCTGGTGCTCTTATCCCGGTGTTGCAATTTACCAGCTTTGCTGAGTGGATCATTGCATGTTCAAGAGTTCCATTGTTCTGCTCTGGAGGTACTGTTTTGGAAGGTACCTTTCACTCAGACAGATGTTTTGAAGAACATGAGAAGGGGGTAAATGGAGGGGGAGAGAGAAAAAGGAAAGAGGGTTTCTTGTACGGACAGCTCGTAAACATCGCGACTCGCGCCAGTGTTGGCATCTCATCGTCCATCGTACGATTCTGGCAATTCTCGAAGTAGTGGTCAACCGATCAGGTAGAAGGCGCTCCTTGACTTCGGCTCGCGCAAACTCAATTGCCAGTGTAGGCATTGGAAACCCATCGCGGCGTCGTTGACAGCTATGTCGTCCACCACGCCCATCATCCCGGACTTGAAGGGCAAGCGAGTCCTTATCACAGGTGTGTTACCTCGTTCCACCCACGTTCAATCACCTTCTTAATGTGGTTGCAGCAGTTCTTTTCAGGGGCATCGGCCCAGTCTTCTTTCCGAACGAACTGTTTCACGTCAAAATATCTTTTTTCCCATAAGATATTTCCCATCCCTTCGTCTTGTGCATGACAGGTGGCTCTTCGGGCATCGGCAAAGCGGCTGCGTTTTCTTTCGATGCAAACAACTGCAAGGTTGCGATCCTAGGAAGGAGGCTCGAACGCTTGGACGCAGTGGTAAGATATAACCCATCATTGTTCCGTTCGCTGCTTTTCTTGTGCTAAATGAACACATTCTAGGACTTGTTCGAGTGCGAAACCGACACGAACGTTGATCAACCGCTTCCTCACAGAGTCTCGTGTGCACATGCCTTCACAGTCGAAGCAGCTGAAGCATGGGGTGTCGATTGTGGCGGACCTGACGAAGGAAGAGGACATGACACGCGCCGTCAAAGAGACCATTGAGAAACTGGGTGGCCTTGACATCTTGATCAACAGGTGCACGCATGGCTGACTCTCCCCTGTGGCTGGGAATATCTGAGTGCACTCTCAAGTAGAGATTCTCAGATTTGAACTAGGTGCTGCACAATGTTTCATTGCAGCTTCAAGGAGGGCACAGCAGAAGCGTCAACCAGCCAGTCACACTACATTGCAGCAAGCAATGTAAGGCTGATCCGGATTGAGGGTGGCTGCCTGAAAGATGTTGTAAGGTTGGCAACCAAAAATTAGGCGCTGGTGAACATGGTCACAGAAAGTAAATTTCTGTGCTGCGCAGCGGCGGGGCTTCCACAGGGCTGCCGGGCGACGACGAGGCGGCCTTCATAGCAGAATTCAAGCTGCACGTCACAGGTGTCTCTTGATTCTCCCACAGTGGCTCGTAATTTGGCAGAGTCTGCATTGCAGAGGCCTGTGCATGATGATTTCCATCGAGTGATGGGCACGGGTTGCAGCTCATGCGCATGTGCAAACAGAGGTGCACACGTAAAGGTGGATGCTCAAGGAGATTCCCCAACAGCTGTGTAATGCAGGGAACCTGACGCTCATCAAGGCAGCCGAGGAGGAGCTCATCAAGAACGAGGTGGGCACCTCCTGATGGTGATGTGTGTGGCAGATCATTTGAATCTGCAGTGTATGTCATCTGCTGTGCAAGCTCTGAGCCTGGGCAGAATCTAGGATGTACGTTTAACCTCGACATGGGTCTCTCAGACAATTAAGTCCCTATCTCAGCGCACGCCTAGACACTATTGGCGCATACTGACTTTTCCAGCCGCAGGAGATTAACAGCGGAGGGATGCAGCTAGGAGGCATCTTTAGGATTCTTACAGGATCCTGCAAAGGCGTGCGATTGTTTATTATTGTTTCACGCTGATCTTGCCAGGAGGCCAGGTCATTTGCAGACAGGCTGCAGCTAACAAGCACAACATTTGTTTCTGTACAGCAGTGATGTCTCAGGAAGTGTTATTTGCTGGCCACAGGGCTCAGTGGTCAATATTTCTTCTGCGATCGCCATAATGCCTGCAACTGGATTCCTGACTTATGGCGTGGCCAAAGCGGCTCAGGACAAGCTGACCAGAGACCTGGCCTTCCAGTATGCCCCCAAGGGCGTGCGCTTCAACTCCCTTCTTCCAGGTGAGTGTATCCACAGCCCTCTGTGGCAGTAGTGTCCTCAAGGCATTCCCTGGTTGAGTCATGTTACCGAGAGCGGCCAAGAAGGAGACTAGGAAGTGAATTATTGTCATGTACTTCCAGAATTGTGGCCTGCCGAGCAAGTCTGCACATTCTCTGGCTGCAGGCTTCAAGTGCTGCCCTGCAATGCATGCTCCTAGGCAACAGAGAGCAAGGCTAAACCAGATGTATGGTGCCAGTCAGTTGCATGCAAAGATCAGGGTGATAGATTTGTTGCATGAGTGGGGTGTGAGTCCAGGATTTAGTCAATTGCATTCTCGATGGGGGCTTTAGATTTCCAGAGTTGTAATGAATGGGTGTTCTACACCAATCTGCATGGCGGCAGGGCAATGCATGTCATACTGCAGGGGATAGACTTCCTGCAATATACTACACGCTCAGAATGTGAATGAGCAGCGTGTGAATTGCATTGGCCCCGGTTGGCGGGGGACGGTACAAATACTGAGCACTGTGCCCACGATTGATTGGGTTTTGCTTGGATCTGGCGAGTCCAACAAGGGGTAGGAATTTTGCAGCCTCTACATGAAGCTTGTCTGCAGACGCACCTTGCCTTTGGCACTGCCTGGCAGGAAAAGTGTGTAATAACAATAATAATAATAATAATAATAATAATAATAATAATAATAATAATAATAATAGCATTGCAGGTGTGATAAACACAGAGCTGTATGATGGAATGGCAGAGGCCAAGGGTGTGCCCAAGGCTGATCTGATGGCGGGTCTGGGGACCACCCACCCGCTGGGTCGCGTGGCAGAGCCAGAGGAAGTTGCCGCTGCAATTGTTTTCCTGGCGTCCAACGCCGCATCCTTCATCACCGGTGTCAACCTGCTTGTGGATGGAGGCATGACCCTTGGGTGAGTGCAGGTCCCAGGGAAATATATGGGCCAGGGAAAACTCCGTATTCTTCCACTAGCATCTCCAAGGCACAGGCATGGCTATCAGGCTCCTAGGTTTCATAAGGTTGTGCTTGCAGAGATATAGAATTTATGGCTTTCATTTTTGCGGTTTCGGTCTATCACAGGCCTGCAAAACACTTGTCTCTGCACCAGCAATCTCAGGCTGACTATGAGGATTTTTTCTGCGCTCACACAGGTACTGGTTCAACAAGGGCTGAACCTGAGATTGAGGCGAGACATGCGCATTTGCACGTCTTAGCAAATGCGGGGATCGGTATTTAAGCAGGTGCAGAAATGCCCTGCTTGTCATTCAGACGCATAATCCACAAGAGCTTGATGGAACTCTAATTCTCCAGCACACCTTTGCTGCACCATATCAACTGAATCTGGTGCTAAACTGTATCTGAACTGCTTTCTTGAATTCAAGTACTTTGAACAGTCTTGCAAATAAAGAACTTTAGGGCAAACCTTTGGTGTGTAACAAGTGGTCTCTAATGACACCTTGCGTTGCCAGCACGAATAGGCGTTGACTCATCGCCCGTCATGCTTCCCCCGCACATGCCATGCATGCACCTGCCATCCGCTTGCGCATAGATACAACAAGATCAGCAGAGTTGTGGACTGGCGCACATATCACCATTCAGATAATGATAAGCACTGATCAACTCATAATTATATATGTGAAGCATGGATCTTCAGAGTGTGCTTGCAATCATGGCGCTTACATGATATTTACTAAACAACTGATCAAGACTCCTCACAGTGACCTTGAGGTCTGTTTTGTAAGGGCAAGGTTTCCACATTGAAGACGTGATTGCTCTGCGCGGTATCTGGGCGGGGAATGTATCGTTTAGAGCCAGCTGGCATTGCTCGCGTAAATACTGTCCGGATTTGTTCTTCGTTCGTTTGCACCGGTGGCAATTTGTGTCCCAGGCTCGATCATACAAACCAGACACCTGCCCTGCATGTGCCCGAATAGGGCAGCAATTGGACATCTAACTCCCCATCTTTATGACTAAATCAGGCCGCCACTGATCTCACTGCCAGCATGCTCACAGCTCGTTCTTCTGGCCTCCCGCATCACTGTGATTGGAATGATCATTCCTGCTGCTGCTGCTCTGCATGGCTTGCCGCATGGTGTGCACCTCCTCAATCAGGTTCTGCACATCTTCCATGTACTCTGCATGCTTTGCTGAGTCGCCTGCTGCTGCCTTCTTCAGTGCCTGCAGCCTGTTTGTCGGGTCCGCGCCCTGCCACCCCCACAAAAGACACACACTTCACCATTTGCTGTTGCAATTCCATTGGGAGTGGTAGGATCGCCTTAGCATGCCCTTGGCAAATTCAGGCCTTCAGATTCTGTAAAGCAGCTGAAGGACTGCATGGGACAGCTATCTGATCATGCTGCTCAAAAAAAGAAGTTGCACCAGAGTGCAAAAGGGCAACGAAAGCACACAGAGATTTGCAAGCATTCCTCCTTTCGGAGGCTGCCAGCAGGATAGTTCTGGCAGGCCACTACTTATAACTGTCACGCATGCAGCTGTGTCTCTGAACAGTCATCTTCACTTCAATTGCACACCACGTGATGGCACGCTGTGCCCATGTGAGCCAATCTGATTCTGGGCCGTAAATTCTCTTTTCCCAAGTGTACGGTGCTGGGTTCATACAGGGGCTCATAGTCTCTCAAAGGACAACGCAGCACTTTGAAAGCTGTCGTTGGCGCAGCTGTGACGGCACCTGGAAGAGCTGTAAAGCGCCCGGCATGTGCATGAGGGATTTCAGTGCGAGCAGCGCCTTCTCAGTCAGGTCCCAGTCGTCAGCGCTCAGCTGCTGCTCAATCTCCCTCAGCAGCAAACTGCCCCGTTCCGGCAGCGCATACAAATGCTGCGCTGTGTCCTGCATCCAGATGTGGCACAAAGTCCTCTGAGCAGAGTCCGGCTGAGCACTTGCATGAGACCTCATGCAAGTGTTCACCTGAGAAAGTTTCCTATGGTGGGAGTGCTTTTCAAGCATCATTTCAGTGCTGCATCTGCAGATAAAACATTTCTAGTTTCCTGTTTCTGCTACACAGACCTGGAAACGTGCTGCATACGCTCTTGAGATTTGTAGACCGTCTTTGAAATTATAAGGAGAAGTGCCTCTCCTGAATACAGCATAAAGCAACCAACTCTGCAGTAAGGTTTGTCACTAGATCTGCTGGCAAGAAACATCTCGTGACAAGCCCGCAGCGGTTCGCATTCATGTCAAGAGAGGATCACTGAGAAGGGACAAGAACAGGTGGGAAGGTGATGTCAGGCTGAGGTGGCACCTGGTGGTGCGCCAGGTCAGCGATCATGGCGAGGGCCTTGCGGCGCACGTTTGGGGGCGTGTTGTGCCCAGCCAGCAGCCGCTGCAACGTGGCCACCCCGCCCGACTCCAGAAAAGCGCGCCAAAATTTTTCGTTCCCCAGCAGCTTGCTCAGCGCGTACAGCCCCTTGCTCGCTGTGTCGTCCCTGGCATCCAGCCTGATCACCTGTGCAGATCACACCTTGATTCAAATTTGAACAAAAATGGGCCATCGCACCAGACAACACTTTTCTGGCCTTGAGATGGACAGATCTGGAGCAAAAGCATTCAAGACATCGCGTCAAGAATGTCCAGCTGGTTGGGTACTGGTCTACTCTTTGTCTGCCGGGATCCTGATTGTCAAATCACTTCCTGCACCTTTCTTCACCTACCAACTCCATAAGCAGGTGCGAATGGTGACAGCCACTTCACTCAATGCTACCCAATGCAATCACCAATGGCGTGCTTCAAGGACAGCTGTCCACAATGCAAGAAGTCATGTTTCGACCTGCAACAACTTTTCCAGCATGTCCTGGCCGCACGTGTCCCACAGCCGCTGCTGGAACTCCTCATTGTTGGATGCTGCCACAGCCAGCGCATTTGCAGCTGCGGCCCTCAGCGGCCGCGAGTTGTGCTCGCCCAAGGCGCCCTGCAGCATCTCGAAGCCGCCCATCTTGTGCAGATCTACACAGAGGGGCAGGCCTGTCAGCTCTCCTTCTCATTTAGGAATCATCTTGCTCTTGGGAGACGACGATCTGTCATGCGGACGGCCAAGGCCACCAGCAATATGTCTGAGGCTGCGCCCTGTTAAGGGGCTTAACTGTGACTTCCTCAGTGAGAAGCACTCCATTCCAGATGAATCAGGTGACAGGACCTCCTATAAAAAATTCACATGAGTGATCAAGACTGAGCCGTGACGTATTGCAGGGTTGCATGCATGATTGCACTGGCAGGTAGGTTGCAGCAGCAAGGCAGCCCACCATTGGCATTGTCGACTGGCTCCAGCAGGTATGACAGCGCCTCGAAGGCCTGCAGGCGGGCATCCTCCCCCGACACAGCATCATTGATTATATTTGTTGCGGCCTGCAAACACCCATGCCCTGCCTCAGGGCTCTGCTCAACATGATCAACTCTCCTGGTCAAGTTTAATATTGCTCATGAAGGGTATTTGCCAGACATGCACCTGGTGCCTGCACTTGTACAAGGCATGCATCACTATGTGGTGGTGATGATCAAGCATAGAAATGACTGCATGCTGCTCCGGGGTGAGGGTCAGGTCATTGGCGCTACCTTCATCAGCTCTGCTTCTCCAGGTTCCTTTCTCAGGTACTCAATCGCCTGCCCACAGCACATACATGCAATGGTGCATGCATTCTTTGGCTTATCAAGCAAATCAGGTCAATCAAAATGGACCAAGACGGGCAGAAGCTGAGACAAGGCGAATCACCTCCTCCGCCTCTTTCTTGCGCTCTGCGGCGTCCTGAGGTACCTTGCCACTGGCAGCCTCCCTCAGGACCTTGGGATCGCTGTGCTCTGTATGCAAAAAGAGACGGATAAATCATTCTCCACCATACTCCAGACCTCGTAACATTATTTACATGTATCCCACCGACAAGAGCTCGGCAAGCGTGGAAGTACTCACTGATTGCCCAGTGCAGGAGGTCCTGGAGCTCCTCCTTGTCAGGCATCGCTTGAGCAGCTGACTTATTGATGTCCACTGCCTCGTAAGTTCCTGAGACTTGGACGCTGCCATTCTGCAGGACGTCCACTGTATCTAATTTGCCATCATGTTGGGGCTTGACCTCTTCAATGCCATGGCTCAGAGGGGACAATAGGACCAGCAAGGCTGACAGCCAAGCAGCATAGAGCATGGCGTTCATTGTGATTAGCAGTTCACAGATGGATCATGACTTCTTGGGACATCACACTTTGTAAAGAATGTTGTGCACAAGAGGTGGAGACTCCCAATATGGGGTCCTATGAGAACGCCTTATCACTATTTATCAGGATGAGTGTACCAGCAAAAACTTGCCCAATGGTAGTGCTAAATATCGGATTTTGCTGCAAGTGCAGAGGAGTGAAGAAATCGATACATACGGTAAACAGTTTTCCGATCGCACAATAGCCGACAGCAGTACGTCTTGAGGTCCGTGTTGAGGCAGATTGGCAAGAAGGATTTACGTCGCAATGGGAAATTCAATGCCTTAAATAAGGTTTCTTATCTGAAGAGACAAGAAAACCTCCTGCAGACTCATCTGGACAACAAGCCTTAAGCCCACGGCAGCTTCCAGTCGAGAGGAAGCCAGGGGGTGGAATGTCGGGATGATCTCGCCATGCAGTTTGCGAGGAGTAAACAAACAAGTATGCAATATAAATTTTTTGCGGTATCATTAGTAGCAGGTCAATAAGCAGAAGGTAATGGCCTGCTAGCAAATAGGCATTGCTTATACTTCCATGCCAAGCACAATTTAAGAGGGCTTACGTATTCATTCTAAATAGCACGTTCAGTGTCATTTTTTAGCATTAAAAAGCTGAGAAATATATTTTTAACATAAAGAGAAGACTCCACCTGAACAATAACCCTGCTTGAAAGATTTAGAATGCCTCAAACCGCAGTTTGATGGAGCTTGCAGCTCCTGAGGTGGCCCAAAGGTGGCCAGGGCCTCCTACCAGCCCCGTGAAGGCGGTTTGGCCTTCTGAGGCGCCGCAATTGCAGTTTGCAGGCCATGGATCTGCGGGAGGTACCGTTGCCCTGCATCGAATCCAGGTAGGTTTTATCGCTCTTATGAGTACGTGGGATGTTCGTGTTCTATGTTTGACCTGGTCTGCTCCTCATGAGCGCATTCTAGAAGTCCCTCAGCACAAAATGCTGTCGGTCCTGTCCCAGCAATGCGACCTTGATATTTCAACTTGCCCAGGAGCCTCAGCAGGGTCAGCGGGAGCAGAATGCAGTTGGTGCTGCACAGCAGCAGCTGCCACTGGTACTGGACCTACTGGATGCTCAAGAAAACCACATCAGCGACAGCGTGCTGCATGTGGCGTGGGCGGATGCCAATGGAGCACTCCTCTTGGCAGCTGCAACTCGCTCCTCCATCGTTGTCTTCTCACTACTCAGGTCCCTTTCATGCCGTGTAGTAGCCTAACAAGAGAATTTATCGCCTCTATGTTGCTGTGGCTTTGGACTTAGAGGCAATGCCCGGAGCATGCAGCATTAATAACTGCACTGGCATTGCTGGCATGCATGCGTTCTTGGTATAGCTCATCCTAGCACTGCATGCATGGGAACTGCACTGGCATTCCTGGCATGCATGCATGCATGATAAAGCTCATCCTGAAATCTATGAGGTGTGATTGCATGCAGGTATTTCCAATGGCTGCTGGGAGATCTTGATGCCATCAGCAATGTCCAAGGGCCCCTGGCAGAGCAGCTGTGCGTGGTGGAGCTGAGCAAGTCTGAGACCATCTGTGGGTTGGACTGGACGCACAAGGCTGATGGCCTGCTGTGCGCTGACTCATCGGGCGCTGTCACAATGCTGGGGTCTGTCACCTCAGGCAAGCACTCTCATCAACTGCCTGTCTTTGAGCAGTACACACTGGCGCTGGTCATTGCTCTGATATCAATGCTCTTGTTCTTATTGTGCAGTAGAAATTCACAGTACATGACTGTACCTTACCTTGCACTATATGTTTGATTTCCAAGGGGAGGCTAAACTGCAACTATAAGAGCATATGCAGCTGTTAGACATACAGGGGTCTGACGCGAGGTTTTGTGTGGCTTCGGATACAGCAAGGAGGATGGAAGATGGGCAGCTCCCAATGATGGAAGGCCTTGAGGTGCTGTGGAAAGGGGAAGTCAGCGAGCCACAGACTTTGCTCAGCGCTGGAAAGACTGCTTTCTCCCCGGCTGCATCTGCAGCAGGCTCCAAGATGGTGAGGCCCTGCTTCATATATATCACCATATTTAAAAGGTCGGCTGTGTGTTGTAATGAACTTTGAGATTGCATTGCTGCCAATGCCATTGAATGCTAGCTGGCATATGTGTCTCATATGTGTCTGCCCTTCAGCCAAGTAATTTCTAGTTTGTGGGGGAGCAGGTACAGGTGTGGTGGCCACCTCAGCAGCCTGATGCATCTCTACCAGACCCAGCAGCTGCCGTCAAGCAGGAAGCTGCCGCCACCAAAGCGGTCGCTGAGCCTGCCGGTTTCTCATCGGAGACCATGGCTATCCTGAGCAGCTTGGGCGGAGGCAAAGTGGACCCAGTGGAGGCACCGGACAGCACACCAGAAGCAGACGCCCCTGTGAGTGGCATTCCTTTGGTCTTACAGCTCCTGCACAGCCAACAAAGGGATTGGGGATTTCTAAATGGCCTGGTTACCAGCGTTGTCACAGTGAGTCTCACCTGATGTACAGGCGGAGCCGGATGGGAGCAATCAGCTGAGCATGGAGCAGTTGCGGCATACTTCACCTGTAGTGGCCGTACATTGGAGTGGCGCAGACCTGCTGCATGGTATGCCTGCACTCCCCCTCTTGTCCATACTTCTCAGAACCTAGCTCTCCTCTGCCCTCACGGCCAATCATTGAACCATTGCAGTCATGGTGACTATGGTAATAATGTTAAGAGGAAGGCCTTGTTGCACAGTTGAAGTTGTCCTGTGCAAAGCAGGGGATGCAGAGGAGGCAGATGGGCCCGCGGGGGCGCTGCTGCCGCCAGCTCAGCCGGCGTTACTCACCATGACTCGCGACGGCGTCATGCGCGTGTGGGTGGAGGTCACCATGGCGGCTCAGCAGCAGCGGCCGGCTGAGGGCGCCACGTCACCAGAGCGGGCTCCTGCTTGGGGCGCCGCCCGTGGCATACAGGCAAGTTTCAGACAACCCTTCCGCTTTTATACTTCTGTAGCATGTCAATACTAATGGCTGTTATATTTGGTGACTGATGTTGAGGCCGATATGCTTCCTTCTTGCCAGTGCACAAGAACAGCAGAGGATTGGTGCGACTACATCATCTGAATAAAGTGAGCTTTTGAGATGCATCCAATATGGCTTTGTGTGTCAACAGGGCAAGCAGAGCGGGTCACATTTCTGCGTAACGTTAGTCATCCAGCCGCCGGTGGGTGCGTGGGATTTGGGCCGGGGGGCGCCGCGCATCTGCTGGGCCGTTCCCTCCGGACCAGAGCCGGCCACGCGGCCGGAGCTGCGCGCGGCCAAAGTGCTGTGGATTGTGGGCTTGGGGCCTGCCCCTCTGCCCTCAGGCAAGTCCCTGCCGCTGCATCTTTCTGTTGAACACACACGTGCTTGTCATCTCTTGCATGCATGCCTATTTTGTGGTTTTCATCGCAATCACGATGTGGAAAGCTTTCCTTCCCGTTTGCGTGTGGAGTCACATCGGATGTCACATTTGCACCCACAGAATAGGAGGGAAGCCTTTCCCATATCGTTTTGTGCAATGCTTTCTTTCACCAGTGCTATTTTCTCATGTCTCTCGAGATCTTGTCGGAAGGTGGGTTCTCCTTGTGATTGCAGGACCAGAATCAGATGCTGGCGGCGGCCCTTCAGCGGCCGCAAGCGCTGATCGGCTGCTGCTGTGGGCGGTGGCGGGCCTCACTGGCGTTGTGATTGGCGGTCGTCCCGGCAGCAGCGCGGCCGGCCGCAGCGCGCGCGTTCCGCGCGCTGTGCTTTGGGGCCAGCACGCTGGCAGCCTGGTTTGGCGCTCCCAATTAACGGTGATTTGTTCTTCATCATCACAGAATAAGGGCTGTGACAGTCATCTGGAAGCTAAGGCTAGGTCAACATGCCGGTGGGAGGCTCTGCAGATGTGGTACTTCCAGCCAGGGTCTCTCTTTATTGGAGAGACCCTGGCTATATAGGAACCATTAAATCTGGAACTCCTTTTGCTGAGCATCCTTGCAAGTCCCTTGAGTTTCAAACAAGTTGCGTTCTGTCTTGACTGACAAAGACGGTGCCTGATACTGTACCGTGTTTTGGACTTCAGGGCCCACGGACGCTGTCAGCCTCGGTAACCGTGGCAGAAGACATTCCGGTGCTGCGCGCATTTGAGGCCGCCAGCGCAGAGCACGGAGGGAACACAGAGCTGCGTGCGTATCGGCTGGACACTGTTGAAGATGACGAGGCAATGACATCATCCCTGCCTCTTCCAACCTCCCCAGGTGACACATCTCTTAAAAATATAGGAGTGCCATGGGTACTGCCTGGTATCTTTGCTTCCCTATCTATGACACTGGCCAGGTGTGCATCAAGAGATTGTCTACAATTGAATTTTCTGCATTGATTGCTTCATCTGTGTTGCCGCCCGCAACTCAGGCCAGTGAATACGTCATACCGCTTGTGTCAAAGGGTGGGACTTGCCGTTGGTGCCATTCCTTGATATGGTAGAATCCTGTGCTGTGAGGCACTTATACCAAAACGTCCTTGTGTGCATGGCAGGCTCAGCGTTGCCGCCAAGGCATCTTCAGGTCCACGCGCTGACACAGACAGAGCTCCTGGGCCATGCATCACCTGTGTCAGCCGTGCTTCCCAACGAGGGCCTGAACAGCGTAGCATCTCTGGGCAGCGATGGCAGCCTGTTCATCTGGAGACTGTCCCCTCTGCAGCCCTTGCTCAGCCTCACACTGCCAAGGTACAGTGCAGTGACTGAGCTCTGGCCTAACAATGCTCTTCTACTTTACTGCAGGTTCATATAAAGTAAAGGGAGACTTCAGAGCCATGTATTGTAGTCTTCTGTTGAGGAAACTCTTCGAGCATGTCTTCTCTTTTGCTGAACATGAATTAGCTTGGAGAATTAGTACGAGATCACAAAGGATATTATGTAGCATGCTGTTATGCGCTGTAGGAGCTCTGCGGAGGACAGCAGCTCTGCAAGTGCCTCAGGCCAGTTCACTGCAGTAGAATGGCTGCAGCATAGCTCCGCTTCGCAGAGAGATAGGGGCCAGTGCCTGCTAGCTGCAGCATCCTCTTCTGGTGTCTCCATATTCGCTTGGAGGCACAGGTGCACTCCCGCTCTCTTTGCTTGTGACTGTGTCTTCATGCCAATCTTCTCGTTGACAGATCAACAATGATGCCCTCTTCTGCTTTGACAGAGTCTGTAGAGAGAATGTGACTTCTGGAGCTGTCACTGATGTGTTTTGCATGGAGGAACAAGACAATCTTAATGCATGCTGATATTCCACCCTGCTCCAGACTCTGTGATTGTATTTGCATCAAATTTACAGGATTTTTTGTCCATGCCTTGTAGGCAGCAGAGGCTGAGGAGAGCGGGAGATGTGAACCCCACACTGCTGACTACACTTGCGCTGCCGCCCAGCTCAGGAGTGGTGAGGTGGCTGCACCAGCCCTACCAAGCAGCCGGTGCCTCTCAGGAGCCTGACATTATCACCCTCCTTGGGTGGATCGCCCCTGAGCACTCAGAGTGCAAAGATCAATCCTCCAGGTGGGTTGTCTGGATTTTATGTTCTTTGAAGGCTGCTATGGAAGTTTAATAAGAGCGATTACCATAACATGCAGCGAGCGTGGCCTACTTACAAGATAAAGATATTACGAGGACTGATTTATTTGATTGTTCAGCAGGCAGGACAAAATCGCCGTCTGGCAGATCAAGGCGCAGGAGGGTGGCATTGAGGGCGGCCTTGTCAGCAGCGCAGCCTTGTCAGGCCTGGAGCCTTCTGCAAGGGTGACGTGTTTCGCCAGCTTGTGCGGCGGTGCACAAGATGCAGTAGCAGTTGCAGGTTCGCTCCAAGCCTCACATGCATAGGGTAGTAAAGAGCAGGATCTTGTAGTGCAAATGCGTCTGTAGAAGGGGTGCAAAAAACGAGTTTGCAGCGTCCTGTGAGGGCATGTCAATGAAGTTCAGTGCACACATTGTTGAAATGCAGTTTGCTTCGCGCAGGTGACTCCGCTGGCTGCTTGCATATTGTGGGTTTGGAGGACGGAGGGAAATGCGTCAAAACCTTGGCAATAGTCTTGGGGACAGAGCGCCGCAGTGAGTCTCCATCTCATGCATGCCTTTGAGGCCCTCAGAATTGTGAAAACCTTTCTTTTTCCCCAAGCACAAGACATGTCAACTACTATGATTCAATCCCTCAGACATGACTTACATATCTGTCCAGTATTTTTTCTGCCTAAGAGACGAGTGACCTGATGCAATGCAGGTGCTGTGGTGGCTCTCTCGAGTGCATGTGGGGGAGCCAGAATAGGCGCGGCAATGGCCAGCAGCCGTCTCATGGTGTACGAAGCCCAGTCGGGCGTGGATTATGCGCTCACCGCGGACGTCCCTCTGCCATCCGAACCCACAGATGTCGCGTCCCTGCCGCTGCCGGCACCGGCTGTCGCTGTCGGCTGCACCGGCAGGTCTGTTTCAGCACCTCTCCCTTGCATGTTTTTATGCGCATTCAGTGTCCTGATGAACAAAGGTCGCGCAGGGCAAGCTGCACATAGACATGCAATTTTCCCCAGCAGTGCATGGCAAGAATTTCCCTTGCTGTCAGTGCAAAAGGTACAGTAAGTAAAGAGTAAGTAAGAGTACGGAGTGATAAGAGGGAGAGAAGTCATCTTGTTCAAGAGGACTAACCCAGAGCCCCACTACATTCATTCTGTCCAAGATTCTGCCACTTCATGTCATTTGGGAAGAGTGGAGCAGACCGGGGTATATGATGCGCATGCAGGGGGTTTGTGGTGGTGTGCCGCGCCAGAACAGGTGCCTGGCAGACACTGGCTGCACTGTCGCCCACGCCGCTGCCAGGGGCAACACTCGCGCCACTGCAGCCACCAGATCTTCTGCTTGCCGCACTGGGAAACCAGCTGGAGAAGTACCGCGGCCTGTCGTCTCCCAGTAGCATCCCTGGTGAGTGCGACTGCTTCACAGTTATGCTCTTGTGACCAATCATATTGCGTGCAGCACATTTGGCCTGCATTGGGTGAGGTGTGGGCTGGCCATTGTGGATAGGTGAGGCATATGCATATTGGCATGTCCAGAAATTTGCAAACGGCTGATCATGGATGCTCCGTTGAAGGTGCTGTCATACAAATGACTGCACCGTTTTTGGAGCTCCCTGATCTGCCACTCCCAAATGTCAAAGGCCTGGTGATACGCGTGTGCCTCTTCCATAAGTTTCTAACTGTAGAATTACCCAGTTGCCAATGACTGATTGATGCTTGCTTTTTGGTTGTACAAATCACCGTGCTGAGCAAAAACCTATCCTTGAAACAGTATCCCTGATTTGCAGGGGAAGGAGATCAGTCGTTGGCTGAGCTGGCGCTCAGAGTGGGGGGGCCGAGGGCGCCATGGGACCCCCTGGTGATCCGCGGCCTGCTGTCTCGCGGTCGCCGATCGGCCGCTGCGGCTGCTCTGTGCCACTTACTGGCACGCCTCAAAGCCGTGGTGCGATCTGGACTCGGCTCTGTGCATCTGCATGACTTGTAAACAGTTCTGGGATATGGTATGTGTATTTTTGGGGGCTGCGACTGGTCTCCAAAGTTCAGTGACTTTGTGAGCGCGCTGACCTCCTTCAAGAGCACTGACGTGCACTTCTGGGCCAAGGCATCACAAAAAGCTTTGCTACACATCACAGTATGTTGCAGGAAAGATTCTCAGGGGATGTAAAAACCACTGTAGATTTAGACTCCTTACTATTGTCCCCTGTTGCAGGAGGCTGCTGGTGGGCCAGACTACAGCACTCTGGAGCCCGACGCAGACAGCAGGCCAGCTGCAGCAGTATCTGCACAGCTGCTGACATGGGCGCGCCAGCTCAGCAATTTCCTGAGCAACCCACAAACGCATGCAAACTCCCAGCAGCAGAGCAGCCGTGCCACAGCGAACGGTGGCTCCATCGTGCCCCGTGAGGGACGGTCTTCTGCTCAGGTGCAAGGGCAGACACCTACCAGTGCAAGCGCAGCTTCGGTAGATCCCTTTGCCTTTAACATGAGCAGCTTTGGCGGCTCTGCCGGCTTTGGTACTGACGCGCCCTCAAGCGCGGCAGCGGCAGCACAGGACCCCTTTGCCTTCAACATGGGTGCCTTTGGGATACCTAGCGCATTGGGTGACAGCTATGAGGCCACAGCTGTGGATTCAGCGAGCAGCATGAGTCATGAGGGCCGAGATAACAGCGCCTTAGCGGCTGCCGCGGACGCATATGCCTTCGATGCAGGCGCCTTTGGCATGCCAGGAGGAACACAGGCAAATGCCAGCACCATCAATGAGGATGCATCTGCAAACAAGCAGGGATCAGAAACCCGGGAAGGGCAGCGAGCAGCAAGCAGCGCGGATCCCTTCGCATTCAGCATGGATGCCTTTGGGGTCGGTAGCAGCTCACACCTCAATATGGAGGAGGATGACAGTTCCTCAGATCTCTACGCCGCTGACAGAGATGATAAAGGAGATACGAGCAGTGGGCACCAGAATTTAGCAGCAGCAGCCAGTGTGGCGGACCCGTTCGCCTTTGACCCAACCAGCTTTGGCATGGAGGCTGCGACTGAGCCACAGTCCCAGTCCAGCAGAGCAGAGGCCCCCGTCAGCGACAAGTCAGGATCAGATCAAGTTTCTGCTGAAGCACCTTCTCAGAGCGCAGCGTCAGGGAGAGTAGCAGCTGCCGCCGACCCCTTTGCTTTCGACATGGGCGCCTTTGGAATGGGTGGCTTTGCAGCGGCAGATTCAGCGGCTGACGACACCGGCAATGACCCATTTGCCTCTGACAGGCATGCAGAAGTGCCGCAAAGTCCTTCAGCAGGGGCTTCAGACATCCTCTCAGGCACCCTGGATCCTGCTGCATTCGGAATGGGCGCTGCAGAGGCAGTTGTCTCGGGCAAAAGCGGTTTTGAAAGGTGCAGAGCAGCGCCTGATCAGTCGTCGGGGGCAGGGAATGCTGATCGCGCACAGCGCAGCAGCCAGCTGGACGCCTCGACATCCTATTCTGGCGGCGTGACTAAGGATGCCAAAACAGGCAGCGCCCAGCGAAGCAGAGGCATGCATGCAAAGCTTGAAGCGCCGGTCAGGGAGACTTACACGCTGTCAACAGTGGAGCTGCAAGATCTGCAGAGGCTGCTGTCCCTTGCTGCTGGATTGCCGAGCCAGGACACTGAACCCGGTGCGGCACTGCATATATTGCTGTATTTCTGAATACCTCTTCATGCTGGTACAGGAAGTGCGCATCTCAGGATGGACCAGGTTTGGCAGACCAAGTTCTGTATATGTTCTTCTGGCGCAATATCACAAGCAGAGTAAAGCAAGCTATGCAGCAGCAATGGTATTCCCTGAACCAAGCGTTGGGAATGTTTGTTTGCAGAGGAAGATGGAGATGAGGAGGCGGGTGGGAATGGGCTGCCAAAGCTGGAGCTGGACAGCAATAGCATCAGTGTCTGGCTTGGGTTGGAGAGGCTCGACAGAGATGCAGTGCAGGAGCTGTTGGGCCTGGCCAGTGTGCTGGCAGCTGCTCAGGCAGAGCCCCTGGACGAGCCAGCTCAGCGGCTGCTGACGTCCCTGCAGGTAGATTTTATACCATTCGCATGCTATCCGGCGTAATGACACTACAATATGCTCTGATTCCTGGGTGTCTGATGAGCTTGACTATACCTTACTGGTCACAAGTACCGAGCCCTTCACTTTATTCCGATTTTCTGTCTTACTCCTCCTGCTGCCAATAAATGCAGTACAGACAGGCTCCTGACAAAATTTGACAGGCCTGCTATATCCATGCTGCAGCATGCATGCAGGCTCGTGTGCCATAAAATATGCAGCATGTCATGAAGTCTCCACTCTTTGACCTTGATGCAGGTTGCCCTTGTTCCCCAGCCTGCCAGCAACAAGGAAGCTAAGCCTGCACCACAAAGGCAGATTATTCGCTCCAGCTCTAGCCTGGCCAGCCTGCTGTCAGCAACAAGAGGCACCACTACACCAGGTGTTCCTATCAGCGTGTCATATATATACAACTGTGTTGTTCCTTCATGACCTTGCACCCCTGTAAATCCCAATGATGCGCATAAAGTGCATGCTGCAAGGCTAATAAGCGGGGAATGTGCTTACACAGACAACTCAGAGGAAGGGGGTTGGGAGAGCAATGTGGGCCTGTTAGAGGGCGTTGACATGCACGCTGTCCTATGGGCGCTGATGTCAGCATCGCCTGGCGCCTTGCTGGACGCATGCATGGCCACGGTGTGCTCTCATAGCAGGATCATCTTATCGGCGTTTCCATGTTTATTTCCAAGAGCTTGAATGTAATGCTGGGCACTGACTCTGGACCAGCCCTAAGTTGGCTGGTAGCAATAAAATCTAATTGACTGACTGCCTGGCTGAACATGCTATCACGCAGTGTTTATGACAGATTTTGGCTGTCATCAGCTTACCTACTTGCTTGAAAGCGCATTCACAGTGTGCAAGAGAAGATGCACGTGAGATCTTTGCATGCAGGTGCCCGCGGACACTATGGTGGAGGAGAAGCAGGAGCCCAAGATCAACTTCACATACAGCGGACAGAAGAAGCTGGACCGGGGCTTTGGCTTCGGCACTGCCAAGCCTGCAGATGCGCAGGATAGCGTTAAGCAGCTCAGCTGGGAGCGCATGCGCAAGGTGGAGCATATCTCATTACAACAATTTGTACCTTTCACCTTGCTCACCAAATGCAACGCAGCAGTCTGCTATGGTTTCGTTTTCTGCAGCACTTTTGCAGATGTGCGTCATGCATTCAGGAACGCATGCATTAAGGCATGCACTATAGTGAGCATATGGCACATGCATGAAGCCACCCATGTTGGCTTGATATAGATCAGTAAAGTGCACGGAGATCCTTGAGCGTTGAGTGAGATCAAAGCAAAAGCTGAATGCGCGTTACTGTACATCAATTGACAGGCAGGCGCCGGGTTTTGGCTGACGGACGCGAAAGCGGTGCGGCAGCAGGCGGAGGCGCTAGCAAAAGCCCAATTTGCAGCGAAGCGGGACCCCTTCGACTGTGCGCTTATGTACATTGCGCTCGGCAAAAGGACCCTGCTGCAGGTATGATTAAGTCAACAAGCAACTGCATGTGTTATTGTGCGCCTCTTCGATTGACAGCACTCATCAGTTGTGAATCAGTCCTGACGGTATCGGATACAGCTCGTGTCTCTGCAAGCCATGCCCTTGGCAGATAAAAGGAGCCTCAAATCTACTCTAGATGACCAATTTTACATTTCTGGTGTTTTTGCATGCTTCTCCATGAGCTGGTGACCATGGGACATTTTGAACATCTCGCTTTGTAAGTCCCCATGCTTGGTGACACCCTGCTGATTGCAAAGCTGTGTTGCAATTGCAGGGGCTCTTCCGCTCGGCGCAGCACAAGAAGCAGGCAGAGTTCCTGGGCCGCTCCTTCACCTCTGACAAGGACAAGGCTGCCGCCGCGAAGAATGCTTTTGTGCTTCTGGCGCAGCACCGGCCGCAGCTGGCTGCAGCATTCTTTATCCTGGGTGCGCACAACTCACCAACATCCACACAAGTCATCACCTTGAACAAAGCACGCTCTCCTTCTTTTAAGAAGAGAATGGGTAATAGTGCCATCCTTTTGCACGTTTTAGGCTCTTCTTGCCATCTTGTGTACTTGTGAACATCAGCGATGTATAGTTTTCAGTGACGGTGGATGCCCTGGTTGCTTGGAAGCCATCGTATGCCTTGTGTGCATGTCTTGAGGACCAAAGGCTCCTCAGCAATGCTGACTTGCGAATGTCATGTTCCTGGTATGCCTCTTAATCATGTGAGCGCATGCATGCATGCAGCGGGGCAGCTGAGGGATGCGGTGGGCGTGTGCGCCAATGAACTGGCCGATCCGCAGCTCGCCATCTTCCTGTGCCGCCTGCTGGAGCCGGCTGGCGGGCCCCTGCTTCAACACCTGCTTGCTGACGAGCTCCTGCCACGTGTGTCCATTTCTTCATCAACCATTACAAAGAATGCCCATATCCACGAGTGCAGAAGCCGAACAGTGCTTCAAGAGCTGATCAAGACAGAAATAATGAGCTGTGGCAGAGATGCGCCTGTCTCAATGGTGGACATGCAACAAATGCATCAAGAAGTGCTTTACGAAATATTTCAAGGGTTGTGACAGAGATGCCCACAGCAAGCTGCATCAAGCCTGAGCGAGCATGTAGCATGAGGGGTCATGATAGAGATTTTATTGCTCGACTTATGCTATGTATAAAAGGTTTGTCGGACTCTTGTAGGAGCGCTGGACAAGCAGGATGCATGGGGCGCTGCTGTGCTGGAGTGGCTGCTGGGGCGGCCAGATCAGGCGCTGCACACTCTGCTGTCATCTCCTCCTGCGCCATTGATGTCCCCCCAGCAGACTCAGGTAACCCTTCACTTGGACCTGGACTTTTCTCTGCTCACCCCAACTCAAAGGCCAGTCTGGCACCTTTGCAACCTGTCGTTCTTCTGAGCGTGGAACAGCCCCTTAGTAAGAACACAAAGAGAAATTATAATGAACACAGATTAGATCCTTTGGGGCTGCGGGAGAGAAATTGCTGTTCCTTCTACTTGTTGTGAGCCAGCACATGATTGGTGTCCGATTTGCAGGTTGACAGGGCTGGTGCGCCAGAAGAGGCGCTGCTGCTGGACTTCCTGCACCACTGCACCGCAACCCAAGCCGCCAGCCTGGTGCCCGGGCCCGCCACGATGTGCACGCTGCGCACCCTCGCACAGCGCAGCGCAGCAGCGTTTGATTCTGCCGGCGTGCCTGATCTGGCGCTGGAGGCACTTGCTCTAATGGAGGCGTTTGAGCAGCCGGGCGGCGCATTGCAGCCGATGAAGACAGAGCTCGCTGCTTCTGCGCTGCTTCGGCTGACTATCGGTAGGCGCTCCTGTTGGCCCATCTTCTCACTTGCTTTGCATCTTTGCTTCAGATTACATGATCCCGATTCTTGTGAAATCCCTGGCAAGTTCTGGGGAGTCTTGCATGAAAATTTGCTGATAATCCTGGCTGGTGTGGCAGCAAAATTTAGAGAATGCCCGTATAAGCAGAAGCTCTTCACTGGAGTGGAAATCTCCCAAGACTTCCAGACAAATCGGCAGTCTAGAATGGTTTGCGCCAGAAGCTGAGAAGAGTGCGCATCGATTTTGCAGACGCAGGCAGGAGGGCGAGCTCGGATGCAGGCAAGGCGTGGAGGACGGCTGCGCAGGCAGGGCTGAGCGGGCTCCTAGAAAAGGGTATCCTGCTGGAGCCGGAGCCTGTTTTGGAGCGGCTGGGTGCACTCGCGGCGCTGCTGCGGCCGGGGGAGGCGCCTGCTTTGGCCGAGGAGCCGTCCACGCCGTTCTCCGAGTCCAGCAGCCGCCTGTCCTTCAGCCGCGATCGCAGGTGGGTTAGAGAATATATGAAGTGTCACTTGCTAGACACAAACAACCAAGCCATAAGCTCAGGAAATAAAAATCTTTCTACATTTGCTGCAGACAGTCTCAAATTCCCTTGCTGTAGAGACATCAAGTACGCAAGGTTAGCAGAGCCACATGACATGTGCCGTGATGGGCTAGTCAATCTGGATCGTAGTGGCGAAATATGGTTGATTTTGCCAGCGTGCAGGAACTGAGGGGTCTGCTGTGTGGGCAGGTCTGGCAGCGTGCGCGCTGGTGCGGGCGGCTTTGCCGGGACGCTGTATGACGGCGGCTGGGTGGTGCAGCAGCTGCACGACAAAGTCTTCACCGTCTGCGCAGCCCAGGCCGGTGCGCCACTGCCTCTCTTCATTTTTGTAATTGTTGCACATATTTTCAATTAAATTTACTCTACTCTGGAATACAGTGTAACTGGCGTTGACTAAATTGCCCCTGTGCATATTCTGTACTTTTCAGACATATGCCTATCACATCTTAAGATAGCTCATGTGTTGGTGAAAACCTGCAAAACGAGCAGGGGTGGTAAGGTCACGGTTGTAAATACATCAAGGGATATGACACGGGGTCCATTTTAGGGGATTGGAGCGGCGAGGGGCGCCCGATGGTGGCGGCCACGGCGCACAAGGGGCTGGTGGAGCTGGAGGTCACGCCGCAGCAGACCGTGGACGCATCCGAAGCAGCTTCCTTCTCAGCTGCCGCCTCTGACGCCAGCTCAGCCGCCAAGGTTGGTCACTGCTCTGTGGATGATGGCGCTGTGCCACTGGTAACACAACCCATAAGTATTGTGTTTGAAGGATGTGCACAAAGCATGAGCGCATGGGAAGGTTTGTTATGTGCTGTGATAAGCGGTTTAACAGTGCAGTGGTTCAGGCAGCCTCACTGTGCCAAATTACATTACACAAAGATGAACTTGCTGTGATTTGGCAGGCACATATATGCAGATGCCTAAATAATATAAATACAGTAAATGCATTTTACCCTGGTCAACAGCAACATTGCTTGGACAGTCTCAGACTACTAACTGGTTGTGAGCAAAGCCTGATGCATTTGCTGAGTTGAATGGTCCATGTGCAGGGCTCAGTCTTCTCGGCGCTGCTGACTGACATGATGGAGGCAGTGCGCTGGCCGGCCGCCGCCACGTCATCCGCCACATCACCCGCCATGTCAGCAACCGGAGATAACGCCTCCTCACAGAAGTCACCGGCCGCTCCGGCCGCCGGCGCCTCTCCGAGATCGTCTCCCAAGGCCGCCACCCGCGCGCTGCTGTCTCTGACGTCTTCGAGCGCGCTGAACCCCCGGGACTCGCCGACGGCTAAAGTGTCCGCGCGCACTGACAAGATCGCCACTGTCGCGCTGGCCTCGCACCCCTTCCGGCCTCTCTACCTGTCAGGTAACCCCTTGTCCTTGCACTGGACGTATTGTCAAAGGAAAGCTTGTCTCTGTTTATTTGTTGATCTTTTAGGCACAGGGAATGGGAGTTGGCATTATTTTGCAGTCTGCGTGGTTTTGCAAGAATAAGCAGCAGAAGAAAAACAAAAGAAGGGGGCGGAAAGGTGTGTGGCAGTGATGAATTGACTGATGGAGCAACTGAGAAGATGTGACCTGCTAAACCTTTTGATGGATCCTTTCTTGAACACAAAGTAAAATGTTGCAGGCAGCGCGACGGGGGAGATATATCTGTGGCAGATTGGCGCGAAGCAGGCGACCGCCGGATACACTCCAATTCCAGCAACGCTTGGCGCGGCGCCTCCTGCTGCATCGGCCTCGATATTCGCGACACCCAGCCGCGCATGGAACATCGACCGCCCGGGCGCGCTGGCTGCACTCGGACACTGGGGCCAGCCTCAGTCTGTGCGCCCCTCTTGATGAATCTTGTCCACTAGGTTTTTTTTTGAAGTCCTCCGAACCATACAGTAGACAATGTTTGCCACTGTCTGATCAGGCATGCCATTGAAAGCTGATGCGGCCTTTAGACAGTGCAGAAGAATTTCTGGCTTCCATTAATTTTGCTGAAACTGTGCAAGACGCCGTTGAACTGCTTGATTCTTGGTGATATGGATTTGAAATCCTCCAATGAAAGTAGAAAGACAAAGCTGCTCGGCGGTGCCTTGTAAGGTGCGTAGCGCAGACAAGAGAGGGCAGGTTGTGCCGTCTAGATCAGTCTGAAGGGACGGAATGTGATGCCTTCTCTCCATTTTAAAATGGAATGAGTGATAAGTCTTGTGAGGGGCAAATGGTATGCAGGTATGCTTCAGCGAGGGCGGTGAGCGCTTTGCGGCAATTGGCCAGGGCGGTATGGCGGCTGCGTGGCGGCTAGACGCCCCGCAGTATACCCGCTCTGATAGCGGGCCCCTCGCTCGCTCCGATTGGTGCCACCAGGTCAGCAACTCTTAGTTTTCAACCCTTTTTGGCAACTGAGCAACGGGTCGAGCGCAATTCAAGGCTTAAAATTATGAGCTCACGCCAGGCGTGAGCTTACGTGAGCTCACACCTATTTGCCTTGAGCTCACACTTACCTATGAGTCATGCCTTGCCTCGTGACCTAACATTCATCCGTGAGTCCACGCTTTGTTCTGTGAACTGACACTCACCCGTGAGTTCAGGCTGTGTCTCGTGAGCTCATACCTTGTCTCATGAGCTCTCATGAACTCATACCCCTTGCCCCGTGAGCTCACGCTTTGTTCCGAGAACTCACACTCACCCATGAGCTCACACCTCTTGCCCCGTGAGCTCACGCTTTGTCCCGTGAACTCATACTCACCCGTGAGCTCACACATTTCCCCGTGAGTACACGTGAGCTCACACCCCTCTTCCTGTGAGCTCACACCCTGTCACGTGAACTCACACTCATTCATGAGCTCACACCTCTTGCCCCGTGAGCTCACGCTTTGTCCCGTGAACTCATAC
>JADEYI010000094.1_pt1 | contig 164865 bp, 173 predicted proteins | sample 8542331 | NCBI WGS metagenome assembly JADEYI01 (sample SAMN16510988, study PRJNA670497) | mine drainage metagenome | isolation source: biofilm near Copperflume 1 | place: Germany: Marsberg coppermine Kilianstollen | collected 2018-02 | reverse complement strand
ATAGAAAGCTATCTAAATATTATGTCGCATAACTAAATTGTCACTATACTAGTTTCCCCATTGACCACGAACGGCACTAATAAATTTCGAATCGAAAATTGGAATAAATCACACCTTCACCTCCGATTCATTCATCACTTTAGTCTGCACCTGAATTGATTCGTGGTGGATCAGATGGAGGAGATCGCGGGTGAACCCTTCCTCCAGACCCATCGCCTTCAGTGTCACGCGTTCCTATCAGTTCGAAATCTAACAAAAACTTAAAATCCCTATTTGTAAAAAGGGGATGATTGGTTGGAATTGACATGGACTTCATTGGAATAAGCCGAATAGCTAAGGTTCTTATGAAGCGGTTTCTAAGCGATGTAGATTCAATATCATTCTTCTAAAGAACTTCAAAATGTAGTGGTAGCTTTACCGCATGAAGGTTTTGGTAATTGAAGACGGGAAACAACTTGCGGAAAGTATTGTTGGGTATCTCAAAGGGGAAGGACACCAATGCGAGGTGGCCGATACGGTGAGCGCTTCCATAGAAAAGATTATGCTGTACGACTATGACTGTATCTTACTGGATATATCCCTTCCAGATGGTAATGGACTGACGGTTTTAGACCAGCTTAAAAGCGAGGGAAAGACAGATGGCGTGATCATCATTTCAGCCCACGATTCATTAGATGATCGCATTCAGGGACTAAAGTTAGGCGCTGATGACTACCTCGCCAAACCCTTTCATCTCGCTGAACTGGGGGCACGAGTTGAAGCGCTCATTCGGAGAAAAAATTTCATGGGTTCAAATAAAATGGTATTCAATGAACTGACCATTGACGTGCCTGCACAAAAAGTGAGCGTGCAAGAAAATACGTTGCCCCTTACAAGAAAGGAATATGACCTCCTTTTGTTCCTGATCTCGAATAAAGGAAAAGTCGTTTCCAAAAATTCAATTGCCGAACATTTGAGCGGAGACATGGCCGATATGCTGGATAATCATGGCTTTGTTTATGCGCACATCAAGAATTTGAAAAAGAAGTTGAGCGAAAGCGGGTGTAATGATTATATAAAAACAATTTATGGGTTTGGCTATCAATGGGAAGTATGAGCAAAAAATTATTAGATAAAACGTTACGCGTATATCTGCTTTTTTCGGTGATCGTGTTGTTTGTCAGTGCACCCTTATTTTATTTTCTAGCCAACGAAATTTTTATTGATGAAGCAGACGAGACGCTCCAGTTGAGGAAAAATGAATTCATTGCCAATCATCTTCCTTCATTGAAAGCAACCGATGTTTCCGTCTGGAACGCTTTCAATCGCGATGATAAATTGGAGGCGAATAAGGCTAAGATTATGCATGACTCGATTTTTTATCAATTTCATTTTGATTCGCTGGCCAATGAAAATGAACCCTATCGTGTTTTGCACTCGCCCGTGCGCATCGAAAAAATGCCTTATGTATTTGTTGCCCGCATCAATCTGGTGGAGTCCGCTGACATGATAACGGGCATCGCATTATTGTTTGTAATCATTCTCAGTACGTTATTAACGGGGCTATACTTTATAACGAAATATCTTTCTGCCCGCCTTTGGAAACCATTTTATTCTACTTTAGAAAATGTAGAACACTTTGAATTGGGTAAAAATACCAGGGTCGAGTTTGTTGTAACGGATATTGAGGAGTTTTCGCGGCTTAATCAATCGGTGGGCAAATTGCTTGAGCGGAACATGAATAGCTACAACCACCAAAATGAATTTATTGAGAATGCCTCCCATGAGCTGCAAACACCCCTGGCGATATTCCAGGCAAAATTGGATACGCTGGCACAGCAGATGCCTTTTACGGATGCCATTGGTAGAACGCTATCAGACATGAATGATTCATTAACACGCCTTTCTCGGATCAACAAAAATCTTTTGCTTCTCTCGAAGATGGAGAACAACCAATTCGCTGGGGGTGAGGAAATAGCGGTGAATGAAGTGCTGAAAAAGCAGATCACTTTCTTTTCTGAGCAAGCAGAAAACATGAACATTGTGGTAGATTTACAGAATTTGGGCAGTTGCACGATCAAAGGGAATCTAATTTTGTTCGAAATTGCGATTAGCAACTTATTGTTGAATGCCGTCCGCCACAATAAGGTCAATGGTAGAATTGCGATCAGATTGGAACAAAATGAATTGGCTGTTTCAAATACGGGGGTGCCGTTTGTGCTGGAAAGAAATAAATTATTTCAACGCTTTTCTCTTCCAGGATCAAATGGTGGAAATGGCCTTGGTTTAGCTATCGTTAAGAAAATCAGCGATTTGCACGGTTGGCAAATAAGCTACAAGCATGAAAATAGTGAACATATTTTTTTGCTTACCTTTTAAAATTCAAAAAAACTTCAAATTCATAGCGCACCTTTGGTTAAAATTTTAAACAAAACAAAATAATGAAAAAATTAATGTTGTTTGTAGCCTTGATGATGGGAGTATCATTTGGGTTTTCTCAAAAAATGAAAGAAGCGGAAGTTCCTGCCGCTGTAAAAAGTGCCTTGCAAAAACAGTTTCCTACCGCCAAGGATGTGAAGTGGGACAAAGAAAAGAACCAATACGAGGCAAGCTTCGATTTGAATAAAGCTGATCAATCTGTGTTGTTTGACGCATCGGGCAAAATCGTGGAGACGGAAGTAGAAATTGAAATGAGCCAATTGCCAAAAGGCGTAACGGAATACGTTAAGGCTAACTATAAGGGAATGAATGTGAAAGAGGCCGCAAAAATTACAGATGCTTCTGGCAAAGTTACGTATGAAGCAGAAGTCAAAGGGATGGATTTGTTGTTTGATAGCAATGGTAAGTTTCTAAAAGAAGTGAAGGAAGCAAAAGAGATTAAAAAAGAAAAAGATGACGAAGATGATGAAGACTAATGGTGCCGTACTAAACCTTCAGTTTATTTATTGTTAATTTAGGCGGGATCATTAACGATAATTTTTAAGCAAATAAATTTTGCAGAGACACAAAAGCTACTCCAAAATGGAGTAGCTTTTGTCATAAATATGGAGGGAGGGAATAAATACTTCCCTTTTATTGTCAATAATTAGTCAACATCCAGAATTACTTCAGATTGTCGCAGGATATTTGGACTTCTTAATTAAGTAAAATACTAGTAAACCCTATTTGTTTAAAAAATGAGAATTGCCATTCTGTTTTCTTTTTTGTTGTCATGTTCGTCATTGATCAAAGCGCAGGATCTGGCTTTCTACATCGAACAGGCAAAAATTAATAGTGCACTGATTCAGGATAATAGAAACTTAAGCGAAGCCGCTCGGCTCGAGGCCGAACGCCTGAAAGCGTTCTATACAAAAGCCCAAGTGTCCTTAACGGGTGCTTACATGTTTGCGCCTATTATCTCACGGGACAACAACAAATCTGACTTGGTATTGAATTCAGCCGGTACAGATACTAACTATTCAGGTTATGATATTGCCGCAAGTAACGCAGGAATGTACCAGGGGATGATCAACTGGGCAAAGCCTTTGTTTAGTAATCCACGCTATGAAGCGGCAGCCGGGCAAGTTTTGATCGGGGCGCAGATCAATGAGAACACAGCCCGGCTTTCTGCCCACGACCTAGAAAAATTTATTACCGATCAGTACATTCTTTGCCTCACAGACTACAAACAAACGGAATACCTTAACGATTTGACCAAGATTATCAGTGATCAAAAGAATGTTGTTTCCAAATTGGTAGAAAGCGGGATCGCCAAACAATCTGATCTCGCCCTGCTTGCTATCGAGCAAAAAACACAGCAAACCGCTTTGAATACTTTCCGTGCAACCTATCGCAGAGACCTGATGGACTTACGTGTCCTTTGCGGTATTACCGACACCACCTATCAGGTACTTGACGATATCGACCTACAACCAAGGGAAGACATTATTCAATCTGGATGGGTGGAAAGGTATCGTCTGGATAGCCTCAACTTGCAGGCGGCTCAAAAGCTATTTGAATTAAAATATAAACCTGTGGTGAGCCTGTATGCCAATACCGGATTAAATGCAGTCTATGCGCCTACTATTCCCAATCGGTTTGGCATGAGTGCGGGCCTAAATTTCACCATGAATTTGACCGATGGAAAGCAAAGGCAGATTACCCAGAAGCGCACTTCTGTTTTGATGCGCTCCACGGGACGTTATAGGGATTTATTTTATAAACAAAACACGGTAAGAAAGGGCAGGATATTGACTGAATTAAAATCATTAAATGAACGGCTCATCCTTACCGAACAACAATTACAGGAATACGTAAAACTTCTATCGTTTTATAAACAGGAATTAAGCCGGGGACAAATTTCGGTGATCAACTACATCACCACCTTAAAGAGCATGATCATTTCCCAACGTGATTTTGTGTTACTTCAAAATAATAAACAACTGCTTATCAATCTTTACAACTACTGGAACTGGTAAATTATGCGAACAGAATTAAAAATTTTTATCGGTTTCACTTTGGTGATGGCCGCTTGTCAAAGACCTGCTGTGCATGAAGATGTAGCGGTAAAGGCAAAGGTATCTGTTGATGTAATTGGCTTGAGCAAAGGCATCATTAAAGATGAACTCACGTTGTTTGCCAATACGCTCTATCTCAGTCGAAATGTGGTGACCGCCCAAATTCCGGCCTTTATCACCAATGTATTTATTAAACTTGGCGATCCAGTAAAAGAAGGGCAAATTCTTTATGTGCTTGAAACTAAAGAGCGAAGAGCGCTTGGTGTCGGAGCAGTAATGCCCGACTCGGCTGCCACTTCTTATGGTAAAATAAACGTCAAAGCCCCAGCCTCCGGAATCATCAGTACCTTGGACAAACAACAGATCGGAGATTATGTGTTGGAAGGTGGGCAACTTTGCACTATTGCGGAAAGTAATGCCCTTGCCTTTGCGGTCAATGTTCCCTATGAATATAAGCCGTTCACCAAAACCGGGGCGTCTTGTATATTACTAATGCCTGATAACTCTCGACATCCAGCCCGGTTTACCACGCCCCTTACTACTATGAACGTATTAGCCCAGACGCAAACGATCCTGGCAAAATCGGACGCGCCCCTTTTCCTTCCTGAAAACCTCATCATAAAAGTATTAGTGAACAAAAATGTGGAAGCAAAAAAACAAATCCTTCCCAAAGTAGCCGTGCTTAGCGATGAGATGATGGAAAACTTTTGGGTGATGAAATTAGTAAACGACAGCACGGCTGTTAAAGTTGAAGTTATCCCCGGAACGCGGAACAAAGAACTGGTCGAAATTATCAAACCACAATTTAAATTGGATGATAAATTTCTCACAACAGGAAATTACGGGCTGCCAGACACGGCTTTTGTAAAAGTTAATCGTTAATCGGTTCGCAGCTATGAATTCTTCCAAAGGTTATCTCCAGATTTTCGCCAAACCCATTTTATTCATCGGGATCTTACTGTTGGTTGCAGGTGCATTTTCCTACACCCGCATGCAAACCAATCTTTTCCCGGAAGTTTTATTTCCAAGGATCACAATCATAGCTGCTGCGGGACAATTGCCCATCGACCGGATGATGATCACGGTGACAAAACCACTGGAAAGTGCCGTGAAAAGAGTGCAAGGCGAAACGATCGTGAAGAGCAGCACAAGCCGTGGAGTTTGCACGATCGATATTTTCTTTGATTGGGGGCTAGATACTTACTCTAAGAAGTTGCAAATAGAAAGCAGGATCAATGAGATCAAGAATTTTTTGCCCCCAGGCGTAAACCTTTCTATTGAAGCGATGAACCAATCGCTGTTCCCTGTTTACGGTTATACCTTGGAAAGCCATGAACACAGTCAGGTGGCCATGCGTGATCAGGCGAATCTTTTATTGCGCCCCATCTTTTCGCAAGTGAAAGGGATTTCAAACGTAGTGGTGAGGGGAGGAAGAGCGAAAGATTTTGTGGTCATTCCTGATCCGCTCAAGCTTTCATCGCTTGGCCTCTCTCCAGCATCGTTTATTGCCGTCTTCAATGCCAACAATTTTGTTTTATCCAACGGCTTCATCTCCGATTATCGCAGGCTCTACCTATCACTTACGGATACTCGGGTCAATAACCTTGAAGCCTTAAAAGACATTATCCTGAAAAACGATGGCAACCGAATTATCCGACTGAAAGATGTGGCTACTGTCGAGATACAGGAAATGCAGGAGTTTGTGATCATCAATGCCAATGGAAGCAATGCCGTATTGATCGATTTGGTGAAACAACCGGGCATTAACTTGATTGACTTTGCCAAAGAAGTGGAAGAAAAAGCGGCCGAAGCCCGAACGATTTTGCCAAAAGGCTATGAACTAAAACCGTATTACAACCAAAGTGCATTTGTAGGCGACAGCATTGACAGTGTAGTCAAAACAATTTACGAAGGATTAATCCTTGCCCTCATCGTCATGGTGATTTTTTTGCGGTCGTGGCGGTCGAGTTTAGTCGTGATGCTCACGATCCCTGTTACATTGACCTTTACAATTTTAGTGCTTTATCTGGCGGGCATCACCATCAACATTATGTCGTTGGGAGCGATAGCCGCTTCCATTGGGTTGATCATTGATGATGCCATCGTGATCATTGAGCAAATCTATCGGGGTCATGAAGATCACCCCGAAAAAGACCGGTTTACTATTGTACGAGAAGCCATCCATGGTCTTTTCCCTGCGATGGTAGGCTCGTCATTGGCCACCATTGTGATCCACTTTCCCTTTCGCTTGATGAGCGGTTTGGCCGGAAGTTTTTTCAGAGAACTTTCTGACACCATGCAGTTGACGATGATCACCTCTTTTCTGGTGACTTGGCTTTTACTTCCCGTACTCCATTTGATGATCGGCTATAAGGCATCTTTGAAACCACACACGCATTCGGCTTCAGAATCCATCAACCGACTTTCCTGGCTTACCTGGTTTTTCAATAAACCGATAATAGCCTTTTTATTGGTAGTTAGTTTGGTCGGTTCAGCCTGGTGGGCTTCCGGCAAATTAGAAACAGGTTTTCTGCCTGAGTTAGATGAAGGCACGATTGTGCTGGATTACATTTCCCCGGCAGGCACTTCACTCGAAGAAACCGATGCCATCTGTAAAGAAATAGAAAAAATTGTGGACGCTCATCCTGATGTAGAATCCTATTCGCGTAGAACAGGGATACACATGGCCTTCAAGAGTGATCCATCAAACATCGGAGATTATTCTATCCAATTAAAAAAATCAAGAACGAAAACCACGGATGAAGTAATCAACGAACTTCGCAGGGACATTAGCGGTAAAGTAGTGGCCATGGAAGAAATTTCTTTCGGCCAACGCATTTCCGATTTGCTAGGTGACCTGATGAGTACACCACAACCTATTCAGATAAAAATATTTGGCAATGACTACGAAGTGTTGAAAAAATTAGCAGGCAAATCGGACACACTTTTACAGCAAATACCGGGCATTGCCGATATTAATAGCGGTTTGGTGACCGCAGGGCCTTCCATCATCTTCCTGCCCGATCAGGAAAAGTTGAGCCTCTACAAAATTTCGTTGATTGATTTTCAGAATCAACTGACCACCTACACGGCCGGGATGCCGCTGGGGTTAAATGCAAACGTGGCAACGCCTTCGCCTTTTCAAGCGGCCATGACAGGCGGATTGCAAATCGGCCAATTTCAAGAAGGTGAGCAAATGCGTAGAATTTTGTTGCGGTTTACTGATTTCAAAGACAATGATTTGAACCTTTTAAAAAGGCAATTGATTTTTTTGCCTGATGGAACTACACGGCCGCTTTCTTTTTTCTGTGACGTGAAAATAATTCCCGGTGAGATTGAATACCGAAGAGAAGATCTCAAATCGACTGTGATTCTTACTGCGCGCTTAGAGAATCGTGATCTGGGCGGTGCCATCAAAGATATTCAAAAGAAATTAAAGGCGGAGTTACCCTTACCACTAGGCTATACCATTGTTTATGGCGGTGCGTATGCTGAGCAACAAAAATCTTTCAAAGAATTGCTGACTATATTAGCAATGGCCACTTTGTTCGTCTTTGGGGTGCTTATGTTTTTATTCAAAGAATGGAGAATATCAGCCTTGCTATTATTCGTTTCTGTTTCCGCTATCAGCGGATGTATTCTTGCGCTTTACATTATAGGCATTCCGCTTAATGTGAGCAGCTATACGGGGATCATCATGATCGTGGGGATCATTGCCGAGAACGCGATTTTTACGGTAAATCAATTCCGTCAAAATATGCTTGCAACCAATGATGTAGATCAGTCCATCAACTATGCTATTGCGCTGCGCATCCGTCCAAAATTGATGACTGCTATTGGGGCCATTCTTGCGCTTATGCCTTTGGCACTTGGGATTGGACTTGGTGCACAGATGCAGCAACCGTTGGCTATTGCTGTCATTGGTGGGTTTATTGCCGGGCTGCCTTTATTACTCTTGGTACTGCCGAGTTTTATGCGGGTGCTGTATAAACGCAGAACTTAGTTGCCCGTATTTGTTCATTTAAAAGGGAACATTCACCGAATAAACGTATTTGCATCCGTTCAATGTTATTCTTGCGTGTTATTCTATTGATTGGAGTACCTTTAAATAAAATAGGAAGATCGAATCATCAACCCCTGTATCATGAATAACCCCAACAGACGAAATTTCCTAAAAGCCTCGGGTGCTCTCGTAGGCGCTCTTTTTGTCCCTGAATTTTTGCATGCCAGTGAGAAAAAAGGAAAAGTCGGGATACAGCTTTATTCCCTAAGAAAGGAAATGCTTGCTGATGCAACGGGAACACTAAAAAAATTGGCCAAAATTGGGTACAATGAAATCGAATCTGCCAAAAGCGAGAAAGGAAATTATTACGGGCTGTCGCCCAAAGAAATTAAAAGCATCACCACTGATTTGGGAATTAAGCTGGTGAGCGGACATGTTCACATTGATAGCGATTGGCTAAAATCTATCGATCAGGCGGCAGAGGCTGGGCAGGCTTACCTCATCTGCTCGGTATTGCCGAGTCAAGGTCAAACTGTCGATAACTATAAACGCAGTGCAGATATTTTTTCGAAATCCGGGGAAGACTGTAAAAAAGTAGGTATTACGTTTGGTTACCATAATCATGATTCTGAATTTGAAAAGGAAGGGCAACAGACCTTGTACGATATTTTGTTGGATAAAACTGATCCTTCGCTGGTCTGCATGGAGCTTGATCTCGGCTGGTTGATCGCTGCAGGAGCCAAACCAGATTTTTATTTTGAAAAATACGCTGGCCGATTCCCCTTATGGCACCTCAAAGACATGAACCTCAAGGAAAAGCACAGCACAGAATTTGGTAAAGGCGATGTGAATATTAAAGAACTCCTTGGCTACGCGAAAAAATCTGGTCTGAAACACTATTTCATCGAGCAAGAAGAGTATTCAGCTACGGCATTGGAAAGCCTTGCCTATGATTTTAAATATATTTCTAAATTAGAACACGGCAAATAAGTACTTTATCGCTATGATAAAAAAAATAAGCACATTTAGTCTACTCGTTTTCGCTCTTAGCGGAATCGCTGTAAATGCCTCCGCCCAAAATGGTGTCAAAGCCAATCATGTTGCGTTGTATGTAAAGGATTTAGCCAAGAGCGCGGCCTTTTATAAAGATGTGATTCAACTAAGTGAAATTCCAGAACCCTTCCACGATGGCAAACACGTGTGGTTGAAAACTGGCGACCACAGTCAAATCCATTTAATACAAGGAGCAGCGGATGTAACCAAACATGATATCAATTCTCATTTCGCTTATTCTGTAAACAACCTGCCTGATTTCATTAAACATCTTGACGCGATGAGTGTGAACTATGGCAATTGGAAGCAGACTTCTAAAACTCCGCAATTGCGTGCTGACGGAGTGAAGCAAATTTATTTACAGGATCCTGACAACAATTGGATAGAAGTGAATGACGATAAGTTTTAAGTGGTTTCCAATCGTATCTTTTTAATCTAACGATAGACGAACTCGCCATATTCGCTTTTGATGGTAACTTTCTTTTCATTAGATTTTTCCACCTGTCCAACAACCTGCGCTTCTACCCCAAAGCTTTTTGAAATTTGAATGACTTGATCTGCGAATTTCTCCTCCAGGTAGATTTCCATCCGATGGCCCATGTTGAAGACTTTGTACATCTCCTTCCAATCCGTGCCACTGCAATCGCGGATGAGCTGGAAAAGAGGAGGGGCTTCAAATAAGTTATCTTTAATCACATGCAACGCTTCGATGAAGTGCAGCACCTTGGTTTGCGCTCCGCCACTGCAATGGACCATGCCATGTATTTGCTGTTGGAGTTGTTTTAATAGTTCAATCACAATCGGAGCATAAGTCCGTGTCGGTGAAAGCACCAGCTTACCAATGGTTAAAGGGACTTCCGGCAATGTGTCGGCCATTTTATATTTCCCCGAATAGACAAGTTCATTGGGAACATTCGAATCAAAAGATTCCGGGTATTTGGATGCGTATTCTTTATGAAAGACATCGTGCCGTGCCGAAGTGAGCCCATTGCTGCCCATACCGCCATTATATTCCCTTTCATAGTTAGCTTTTCCGAAAGACGCCAATCCAACAATCACATCACCTCCCTGTATGCGGCTGTTATCGATTACCTCACTTCTCTTCATGCGGGCTGTCACAGTGCTGTCTACGATAATAGTTTTAACCAAATCACCTACATCGGCAGTCTCTCCTCCTGTGCTATGAATTTCCATACCAGATTGTCGAAGCATCGTTAATACTTCTTCAGTTCCTTCAATGATGGTAGAGATTACCTCGCCCGTAATTAAATTTTTATTTCTTCCTATTGTAGAGGAGAGTAAAATAGGCCCTTTCGCGCCAACACAAAGTAAGTCGTCTACATTCATGATGATTGCATCTTGTGCAATGCCTTTCCAAACACTTAAGTCTCCCGTCTCTTTCCAATAAATGTAGGCCAATGAAGATTTTGTTCCAGCACCATCGGCATGCATCACGGTGCAATAGTTTTCGTCTTGTGCCAAAAGATCAGGAACAATTTTGCAAAATGCTTTTGGAAAGAGTCCTTTGTCTAAGTTCTTAATAGCATGGTGCACATCTTCTTTGGAAGCCGAAACACCACGTTGTGTATAACGATCTGTATTCAATTGAAGCTATTTCAACTTTAGACCAATCCAAAGATAGCCCGGTGAAGAAAGTGGGTTGTAAGAATAATTGCTATAGTATTGACGAGGCTGACTGCCTGGCCCACGAGAGTTTGGATTATACCCAGGGTTACTTGAGGTAGCGTTATTGCTTTTCTGAACTAACCTTCCCGTCTCAAATTCCACCCCAAGTAAATCGACCTCATTCTTTTTGATATTAAAGGCTTTGAATGGAATCTTAGCTTCGTAAATATAAGAGCCATCTTCTTGCGCAATAATAGTTGATTCAATACCGTTCATCAATCCAAGCCGGCTTGAGACAATATTATTTTTGGCCAGACCGATCAATTCAACCACTTCCACATCGCTGATCCATTCTTTTTTCATCTGCACTTTTTCAGCAAGATCCACATCCTTGCTTATATTTATTGGTTTAGCGTGTTTTAATTCACTCTCGTCTTTACCTACCGGATACTTCAGCCCAACTTTCCCCTTTTTTTTCCCTTTGGGGTTTAGGCGAAGCGACAAGCCAAACATACCAATCTTCGCCTGTGTGATATCATCAGATACCTTTAAGCGGAAATACAAATTTTCCGCATCGTTACCCACATTAGAAAGAAACTTCCCATCGGGGTCAAGCCACCACTCTATAGGCCAATCATCCATTTTCCCATCAATAACTGGAGGTTTCTCAAAGGCAATGCTTTCATGAATTCCTTTTTGCGCTAAAGCTGAAAAAGAAAACCCCAATAGAATGAGTCCAATAAGATTTTTAATGCCATACGTTACGGTGCTTGTGCTAAAAATTGAAAATTTAAGTTGTTGATTCATAGGGCGTAAGTTCAAGAGTTGTTTTCCTAAATAAGGCTAAGCAATAATTATCCTTTTGACTTTCAAAATTATAATAAAGACCGGTATGTTAATCAGAAAAGTTCAACTTACAAAATACCTCCCAGACAACGATGCCAAGACAAACAGAGACATTTAACGAATGTTTTGTGCCCGTTTGCGGAATTTCTAGGGCTAAATCCCCTAATTCAATGACGGATTCACTTACTCCGTGCACTTCGTTTCCAAAGACTAAGCAATATTTCTTTTCTTTCGAAAAACTGAAATCCTGCAACGGCAAACTTTCTGTGGTTTGCTCAACAATGATGATTTGATAGCCTTCGTCTTTAAGTTTGGCGGCAACCTCTTCCGGTTTTTCAACATATTCCCAGGCTACAGAATCGGTCGACCCTAAAGCCGTTTTATGGATTTCCCGATGAGGTGGTGTTCCTGTAATTCCGGTAAGGTAAATTTTTTCTATGCGAAAGGAATCCGCTGTGCGAAATGCAGCGCCCACATTGTGGAGGCTACGCACATTATCCAATAAAATGCACACTGGAATTTTATCCACGTCTTTAAACTCATCCACAGAAATCCTTCCGAGTTCTTCCAGCTTTAATTTTTTCATGAATCTTAATCTTCACCCTCAATACCAAGAGGATTAGGGAAATTATTGATCAACTGAATCACTTCCTTCGCTTCCCGCACATCATGCGCCCGAAGAATGGAAGCGCCTTTCAGCAAAGCAATAGTATTTAAACTCGTGGTGCCATTCAACGCGTTTTCTGCCTTAATTTTAAGGGTTCGCCAGATCATTGATTTACGCGATAGGCCAACCATCACCGGCTTGCCAAGAATTCTTAGGTAATCCAAATTTCTTAATAACTCAAAATTCTGCCCCACATTCTTGGCAAAACCAAATCCCGGATCAATTATAATATCCATTACGCCAAGTTGGTGTAGTTGATAAATTCTTTGATGGAAATAATCCGTAATCTCTTTTAATAGATTTTCATAATCTGTTTGCTTGGCCATCGTTTGAGGCGTGCCTCGAAGGTGCATGAGTATGTAAGGCACATTCAATTCAGCAACTACTTGATACATGGCATCATCCAGGTTCCCTCCCGAAATATCATTGATCATGGAAGCCCCCGAATTAATCGCTTGCCGGGCAACCGCGGACCGAAACGTGTCAATCGAAATAATTGCGTCTGGGAAATTTTTAACAATAAGTTCAATGGCGGGCAAAACCCTCTTTACTTCTTCCTCCTCCGAAATTTCTTCCGCACCGGGACGGGTGGAATAACCACCCACATCTATAAAATCGGCATCTTCAGCAATCATTTTTTCAACTTGTTTCAAAATAGATGCCTCATCGGTGTACCGGAGTCCATCATAAAAGCTGTCGGGGGTTACGTTGAGGATGCCCATGACCTTCGGCACGGATAAATCCATCAGCGTACCCCGAAGGTTAAGTGTTTTGTTGACCGAAAATATTTTACTTTGCATCCTTTATGAATGATAAAACTGCCCACGAATATAAAGAGGTGATGACGGTGTGCAAAACCCTTTTTGCCAAGAAGACGCAAGATTATGGCACGGCTTGGCGTGTTTTGCGCTTGTCTTCCATTACCGACCAGATTTTCATCAAAGCCCAGCGCATCCGAAATATTCAGGAAAAGCAGGCGCAAAAAGTAGCAGACAGCGTTAAAGATGAATTCATTGGAATCATTAATTACTGTCTTATCGCCTTAATTCAGATAAACTTGATTCATTCCGATAAAATGGATCTAAGTTTTGCCGAACTAGAACCGATGTATGATAAGGCTGCTGACGAGACATTTGCCTTGCTGCAAAATAAAAATCACGACTATGACGAAGCCTGGCGCGATATGCGGGTCAGCTCGATGACTGATATTATTTTAATGAAGCTTCTTCGCACCAAGCAAATTGAAGACAATGAGGGAAAGACATTGGTGAGCGAAGGTGTAAAAGCGAACTATCAGGATATGATTAATTATTCGGTGTTTTGTTTGATTAAAATGTCCACAAACGACAGACAGCAGTCCACAGCAGAAAAGTAACTTATGGCATTTAAGTTTGAAAAACTGGAAGTCTGGAAAACATCTGTTGAATTAAGTTCTCTGGTTCACCAGGTGACCTTGTCTTTTCCAAAAGATGAGTTGTATATATTGACTTCTCAAATGAAACGTGCCGCTGACTCAGTTTCACTAAATATTGCTGAAGGCTCAACGGGACAATCCAATGCTGAGTTCAGAAGATTTTTAAGTTTCTCTATTCGCTCTGGAATAGAGGTAGTTGGATGTATTTATTTAGCTAAGAAAAGGAATCTTATCAATGAAAGTAATTTTAATTCTATTTATTCTTTGACGGACAGTTTAGTAATGCGGATTCAAGCCCTAAAAAAATCTATACCAATCAAATAATGGTCGACTGTCGTCAAACGACCGTGGACATTCACACTATGCAAAAATTCTTTGACCAATTCTCACGCTATTTCGTAGGATGTCTTTTCATCTTCTCCGGATTGATTAAGCTCAATGACCCCATTGGCACTGAAATCAAAATGGAAGAATACTTTGAAGTTTTCACCAATGACTTCGGGGCATTTTTTCACCACTTTCTTCCTTGGTCTTTGGAGATTGGGATGGTCATGATTGTGCTTGAAGTTGCCCTTGGTGTGGCCATCCTTATTTTCTGGCGCATGAAGTGGACGGGTTGGATTCTACTTCTGTTGATGGTATTCTTTACGTTCCTTACTTTTTATTCGGCTTATTTTAATAAAGTCACGGACTGCGGTTGTTTTGGCGATGCCATCAAACTTACGCCCTGGCAATCGTTCACAAAGGATGTGGGGTTGATGGCTTTTGTGTTTCATTTGTTTTGGTATAGACGCAGCTATGTTCCAGCCTTACGAACTCAAATAGGAGATGGGGTGATCATTGCCGTAGTTGCCGTGAGTTTATTTGCAGGGATATACGCGATCAACCACTTGCCTTTTATTGATTTCCGGGCGTATCGAATCGGCAACAATATTCCCAAGCAAATGCTCCCAGCGGAACAACCGATAATCGAATATGTCTTTGGAAAAAATGGTGACGAAGTAAAATCCAGAAAGTATTTATCGGCCGATGACGGGTATAAATATATTTCTTCGCGCGTTTTGAATGAAGAGGAAGCGAAACCTAAAATTACGGACTACAACGTGACCTCCCCGGAAGGTGAAGACAAAACGGCTTATACTTTTGAGGGCAATAAGTTGTTGATCGTGGTTTTCAACATCAACAAAGCCTCAACCAAAAATATTTCGGCTATCAGAGAGATTACGCAGAAACTAGAGGGCAAGGTTGATTGTTTTATCCTCACTTCCTCTAGTGCGGAAGCCACCGATAAATTCCGTCACGAAAACCAACTGGCCATCCCTTTTTACTTTGCCGATGCCACCGTATTGAAGACGATCATCCGCTCTAATCCGGGCATAGCCTTATGGCAAAATGGAAATGTACTGGGCAATTGGCACTATAATGATACGCCCTCAGCCAATGAAGTATTGAAACTGATTTCAGGGAAATGAAAATTTTTCTGATCGGCCTTCCAGGCTCTGGAAAAACTACACTTGGAAAACAGCTTGCCTTGAAATTAAATTTGGTTTTTATAGATCTGGATAAGGAAATTGAGAAAACACAAGAGCAGACCATCACCGAGATCTTTGAAAAGAAAAAGGAGGATTATTTTCGGGAAGTAGAATCGGTATTGCTAACGCGATATTGTGTTTCATCCGAAAAATTTGTGATGGCTACAGGTGGAGGCACACCTTGCTTCCACAACAACATGACAGTAATGAACCAATACGGAAAAACTATTTTTCTGGATGTTCCAGCTAAGGAAATAGCCGACCGATTGTTGAAGACCGATCTTACCGAGCGGCCCTTACTCGCGAAAATGACTACCGAAGTACTCAAAGACAAAATTGAGTTTTTGCGGTCTCAGCGAATCGGGTTTTATAAGCTGGCAAGTTTCACCTTCACGGGAAGTGAAGTTATGGTGCAAGAGATTATCGAAACGATTGCATAAGTAAAGGATCAAAGGTTGTAACCTACCGTAATCATAGCAGAAGAGTTGGTGTTTTTTATGGTGACGATGCTGCTAATGGAATAGGGGATGTAAGAGGAATTCCATTGAGTTTGTACAAATCCCAAATCCACAAAAAATTTGGTCTTGCGGTATCCGATACCTGCACTATAGCTGGTTCTGGTATTATTAACGTTGTTCTGAATTCTGGTGTAGGGATCGGGCATATAACTATACCCGAGACGTGCACGAAAACTCCCAAAGCGATACTCGCCTCCAAGCCTTAAATTGAACACGTTCCGAAGCAAGGTTTTTATTTGTTTGTTATCGGCACTAAAATCAGTAGGCGTATTGGAGTTGGAGGTAAAATGAGCATTGCTGTAATTAACTTTCTCGATCTCTGCAGTGATCAACCCGTGCTTCTGGATAAAAAAAGTTGCCCCTGCTTTCAATCGCCAAGGTGTGGAGAGAGCATACAAAAGCGGGGTTTGATAATAAATTGAATCCCTTAATCCGTTAAGTATAGTGTTATTGCTTGGATGAGTGACATCCACGTAATTATAATTGTTCCATCCAGAGCTTAAGGTTGCATTGTAATCATCGCTTACGGTGGGGTAATAAGTAGGTGTAGAGATGGAAAGGCCAAATTGAACGAAATCCTTGGGTTTGATTATTCCTCCAATCGTTGCATTTACTCCTGTTCCCGTTACATGCCAATTTTCATCCAATTCGAAACCAAAAAGCGGGCCGCTGGAAAAAGTCTCCCTATAAACTTTTTTCGATTGATAGTTAAGTGAGGCGATGCCGATGCCCCCTCCTAGATAAAAAAAATCATTGAAGTTGACGCCATAGGCAAGGTTAACCTGATTTTGGGCCCCAGAAATTTGCACCCGTTCATGCTGAAACGGAATCTGAGTTGCATAGGTATGATATTGGGTCGAGTCTCCATTTGGAACAATCTCGCTCAATGGTCCAAATAAGTAATTTTTATAACCCAACCATGGTATTGTATAGTAATTGCTATTGGGGTTGTTAGGGTCAAATAATTTACTTGGCGCTGCACCATAGGTATTACTTTGAGGGTCGTAATAATTATCACTTTGCGCAATAAATGAATCAATCATCGAAGTTTGCGTATTCGTTGCTTGATAAGTAAAATTTTGGTTGAAGTTGTTAGTGCGGGTAAATGAAATAGCAAAGTTCCCACTCAATAACTTCCCTCTGTTCTTATCTGTGTGGAGAACCAGGCTAAATCCCGGTACGTTGAAATTCGATTTTGAATCCGTTGTGGGATTGTTCAGATAACTAGAAGTGGAATTATAAAAATTGGTACCTAAAGAAAGAGTGGCCTCAGATCGGTTAAAAAACCCTAAACCAGCAGGGTTCGAATAAGCTGAACTGTAATCACCCCCCAAGGCTACCTGGGCATCACCCATTCCTTGAATACGGGCACTACCTCCAGGGCTGGTTCGGCCAAAAAGCAATGCTTCATCAGCATAGCTTTGTGCCCAAACATTTGATGAAATGAACACAATAAATCCTCTCAGCACAAGGCCAATCACTTTTCTCATCAAAATATAAAATTAAATCAGCAGAAAGATTTGCTACTTTATCGATGGCCGCCACCGTGTCCACCGCCACCACCGCCACTAAATCCACCTCGCATTCCGCCTCCACCACCACCAAATCCACCGCGCATTCCGCCACCGTTGAATCCACCTCCTTGAAACCCATTACTGCGCATTTCTCCCATTCCCTGGTTACCCCAAGTGCTTTGTCGAACCCCTGAATTGCCCCAAGAACTTTGACGCGCCCCAGAATTATTATTCCAGAAACTGCTTCTTGATGCGCCATTGTTAGAATTGCCCCAAGAGCTTTGTCGTGCACCTGAATCGCCCCCCCATGTACTTTGGCGAGCTCCGGAATTGCCAAATGAACCGCGATTGGATGCGGCATTGGAATTTTGTTTCCAGCCACTATTGTAATAGGAAGATGAAGATCGGTTGGTTGATGCTACGTTGCTACCTCTAAAAGCACTTGATGTGCGTGTGTTGCCTCCATAGTAGTAGGCGGTATTTCCGCGAGCACCTGCAGATGAGTAACCCCTAGTAGAGACTCCCATGCTTGTAGGGCGTCTCCCGTAAGAAGGCATTCCACCTTCATTAGCTACGCCAGAATTTACCACCGCCACTGAGGGATATCCATAACCCATATAAGGATAGCCATACATTCCATACATTGACCCCATCCCCATTCCGTACCCCATCCCCATACCATAGCCCATTCCGTAACTCATAAAGGGGTAGCTATACATGCCGTACATCATGCTGCCATAACCCATACCATAGCCCATTCCCATACCATACATCGAACCCATTCCGTAACCCATTCCGTACATTGATCCCATTCCCATTCCGTAACCCATCCCACCATACATACTAGAATAAGGGCTTCCGTATCCATAGTTATTTCCGTAACCGTTATTGGCATACCCGCTCGTATTGGTATTGCAATTGCAGGTATTGCTATACAAATTTTGATTTAAGCTGGGTTGATAATTAGATGTGAAATATGACGAGCTAGTAGAAGGATTTGATCCTGCCATATATTCAGGATTTTCATTTCGTGCGGAATAGCTATCCGAAGGATTGATCGTTTGATAGCTCGTATTCCGAACTGATTTCGCAGATGCCAAAACAACTGATTCCCTTTTTGGCAAACTCGTTTTTGCGCGATCCTTTGAATTGAAATACATATCATCATCTTCTTGGGCGAACACAGAAATTCCTGTTGCCATTGTCAACAAGAACAACAAAATCGATTTCGTTTTCATAGTCTTAAGGATTAACTCCTTGGTTGTTAACGTAAAGCTAAGCAATTCGGTTATTTAATTGAATAGTTTCTTTGATTAAAAATACACCAACTGCAGGCTGCTCTGAATATATTTGCCGCACATTTGTCATTAGAAAAACATTAGAAATGGGTAAAGACATCACGAATCGCGCAGACGATTATTCGCAATGGTACATAGACCTTGTAAAAAAGGCCGATCTGGCTGAAAATTCAGATGTGAGGGGCTGTATGGTTATCAAACCTTATGGATTTAGTATCTGGGAAAAGATGCAGCAGGCCCTTGACAAAATGTTTAAGGACACCGGCCATTCTAACGCCTATTTCCCACTTTTCATCCCAAAATCATTTCTTGCCAAGGAGGCAAGTCACGTGGATGGCTTTGCCAAAGAATGTGCTATCGTCACTCACTACCGATTAAAAAACAATCCGGACGGGAGCGGAATAATGGTTGATCCGGATGCCAAACTGGAAGAGGAGTTGATTGTTCGTCCGACATCGGAAACTGTAATTTGGAACAGCTACAAAAAGTGGATTCAATCGTATCGTGACTTACCTATTTTGATCAATCAATGGTGTAACGTGGTTCGTTGGGAAATGCGCACGAGATTATTTTTGCGTACATCAGAATTTCTTTGGCAAGAAGGGCATACCGCACACGCCACTTCGAAAGAGGCAGAAAAAGAAACACTTCAAATGTTAGATGTGTATGCCGACTTTGCTGAAAACTTTATGGCCGTACCTGTGATTAAAGGAAAAAAATCTGAGGGCGAAAAATTTCCTGGAGCCATTGACACCTATTGCATTGAGGCATTGATGCAAGATGGCAAAGCACTACAAGCAGGAACTTCGCATTTCCTTGGGCAGAATTTCGCAAAAGCCTTTGATGTGCAGTTCACGAACAAAGAAGGGAAACTAGAGTTAGTGTGGGGTACTTCTTGGGGGGTAAGCACACGGTTAATGGGCGCGTTGATCATGGCACACTCCGATGATGACGGGCTGATTTTGCCACCAAAACTAGCTCCAATCCATGTCGTAATCGTTCCAATTTTTCGAACTGAGGAAGAACTCGCAAAAATTTCTGCGACAGTAGAATCGATAGCAACTTCATTGCGTAAGCTAGGCCTTGCTGTAAAGTTCGATAACCGAGATACGTATAAACCAGGCTATAAGTTTGCCGAATATGAAATGAGAGGTGTTCCAGTTCGTATTGCCATCGGCCCGCGTGATTTGGAGAACGGAACGGTAGAAGTAGCGCGAAGGGATACCAAAGAAAAGCAAGTGATGAAGATGGAAGATGTGGTGGATGAGATCCCCAAATTACTTGAGGCGATTCAACAAAATATTTATAAGCGAGCGTTGAAGTTCAGAACGGAAAACACAAGGAAGGTTGACTCGTACAATGATTTTAAAAAAGCGTTGGACGAAACCCCTGGATTCATTTTAGCACATTGGGACGGGACGAAAGAATCGGAAGCTGCGATAAAAGAAGAAACCAAAGCTACTATTCGGTGCATCCCCTTGGATGCGCCAACCGAAATCGGAAAATGCATTTATTCTGGCAAGCCTTCTGACAGAAGGGTTTTGTTTGCCCGAGCATATTAATTTTTTTTTGAATGGAAACTCCAAACCAAAATAAAATCATTTGGTTTTTATGGGGCAATCCAACGTTTACGGCCAGTTCAAGGATACATGGGTTTGCCATTCATAAGAAGTTGGTGGCACTCGGGTATAATTCCTATCTGGCCTATGTTCCAAAATGGATTGAAGAACAGATTCCCCTTCCCCAATCCGCTTATGATTCGTTCTCTTCTTGCGTCAGACCCGATGACTTAATTGTCCTTCAAAAAATTAAAAACGCAGGTAATGTTCAAGCACTTGAGTACTTCAAAAAAAACGGCCTTAAAGTAATTTTAATTGACTGCGATTTGCCAATAGCTCTTGAAATAGCAAGAATTTCGGATTCCGTTATTTGTACATCAGAGGCCCTACGTGAAAAATATCTTGAAGTTGGTATAATCGCTTCATTTATAGAGGATGCCCCGGAATTGTTCTTTAGGAAAAGACCAGCGATCAACGACTCAATTAGACCAGTAAAGAGTAAAAAATTGAAATGCTACTGGTTTGGTGAGGGCGTAGATCAGCGATGGAAGGATGTGATTTTGTTGAAACAAATTATGAGCGATCCCCGACTGACAAATTGGGAATTGATCACCGTTTCCGATCACCCTGAATCCACCGTGCGATGGCAACCTGATTATTTAGAAATTATAAAGAGCGATGCGGATATCGTAGCCGTCCCCGTGTTTGATAAACGGGATGAGAATCAAGTCAAATCAGCCAATCGGGTACTTCAAGCATTGGCCTTATCACTACCGGTAATTTGTTCTTCTATTCCTTCTTATGAACAAGTGGCCACAAGTGGGAAAGGATTAATAATTTGCCATTCAGCCGAGGATTGGATCAACGCTTTTATTTCGTTGGAAGACGCAAATTTGCGAGCAAAGATGAGTAGTGAAGCGTACAAAACGGCAGAGCCTTTTGGGATGGATCATGCTATTGAAAAATGGCTAGCTGAACTGGGGGTTAATGAAAAATACAAGGTAAATGATGTTGCGCTACGAAGAAAAGTTCAACGTCAACTTAACAAGTTCCTTTATAAAGAATTGATCAAGAAGAATTTCACTTATATAGCGAAAGCCCCATTTTCACTTTCTTACCTACCCAGTGCGCTTATTTATTTTGGTAGGAAAATTACTTCTGCTTTTCGATAGACCTTCGATTCTATTAGGTGCATTTCAAAATGTCGCTTCTGCACCAAACGTTCCTACGGAACGCAAATATTACTTATTTGCCTTTTCTACCCTCCATTCGTTCCTATCGGATCGTTTCGTGGGTAGAATCAAAATAATTAATTGGAAACGCGTTCTGTAGGAACGACAGGCAATTGCGTCAATTGTATATAGCTCTTCTTGCTTAGTACAACCCCCAAGGTCTTTTCACCAAAAGCAATTAGACTTTGGAGGCTTATTGCAACCTTTGTTGCGGCTCGGCTACGCGGTGAATTTGGGTTGCACCCGATTCTATTTGCCTCGAAATCTATTTCAGCATCTTTAGCAAGGTACTCAATCTGCTTTTCAGATTTCTTCTATCTACAATAAAATCTAAAAAGCCGTGTTCGAGGACAAACTCGGCACTCTGAAAGCCTTTTGGCAAGTCTTTGCCAATGGTCTCGCGGATTACGCGAGGCCCAGCGAAACCAATAAGGGCAGCGGGTTCGGCAATATTAAAATCGCCAAGCATGGCGTAGGAAGCTGTGACGCCTCCCGTGGTTGGATCCGTGAGTAAAGAAATGTATGGAATCTTTGCTTCGTCTAAAAGGGCAAGTTTTGCGGAAGTTTTGGCCATTTGCATCAGCGATAACCCCGCCTCCATCATTCGGGCCCCCCCGGAGCGAGAGATCATCAAAAAAGGAGTTTTCGTTTTTAGGGAATGGTCGATAGCCCTTGCGATTTTTTCGCCCACCACAGAACCCATCGAGCCACCAATAAAACTAAAATCCATGCACGCTACAACGATATCCAATCCATCCATTTTTCCGAAAGCGGATCGTAGGGCATCTTTAAGTTGCGTTTTGACCTGCGATTCTTTGATGCGTTTCGGATAGGCCTTGGTATCAACAAATTTGAGTGGATCCCCCGATTCCATATTGGCATCAAGCTCGGTGAACTCATTATTATCGAATAGAATCTCAAAATACTCTTTCGATCCAATTTTTACATGGTGCTCCTCCTCAGGCACCACATAAGCATTGCTTTTTAATTCACGGGTGTGGATTATTTTTCCGGAAGGTGACTTAAACCATAAGCCATCGGGCACTTCACGTTTAGCTTCCGTAGGGGTTAAAATCCCTTTATCAGTACGTTTAAACCAAGGCATTTCGCTTTCAATTAGTCAAAGTTTCAACAGATCCAATTAGTCAATGATTCTCGATCCTTACAACTGCTCGTAAGAATCAAGAACCAGTTTCTGACACCCTACTATGCAATATCTATTGAGCTATCCAAATAAACGTCTTGAATCATATTCAAAATCTCAATTCCTTCTTTCATGGGGCGCTGGAATGCCTTGCGGCCTGAGATCAAGCCCATTCCTCCCGCTCTTTTGTTTACAACAGCAGTACGAACTGCATCGGCCATATCGCTAGATCCTTTGCTGTCGCCCCCCGAGTTGATCAGCCCTGCTCTTCCCATATAACAGTTCGCAACTTGATAGCGGCACAAGTCGATGGGATGATCAGAAGTTAGTTCGGTATAAATTCGCTCATCCAGCTTTCCATAAGAGCTACCACCTGTATTCAGTGCTTTGTAGCCTCCGTTGGTTTCCGCTAATTTTTGCTTAATGATATCGGCTTGGATCGTCACGCCCAAATGGTTGGCTTGGCCGGTTAAATCAGCTGAAACGTTATAATCGATTCCATCTTTTTTGAAAGCGCTGTTACGGGTATAACACCATAAGATCGTTGCCATGCCCAACGCATGCGCTTCTTCAAAGGCTTTGGATACCTCCTGAATTTGGCGAGTAGATTCATCGGAACCAAAATAGATGGTTGCCCCAATGGCTACGGCACCTAAATCATAGGCACTTTTCACAGAACCAAACATGATCTGATCGGCCTTGTTAGGATACGTGAGCAATTCATTGTGATTGACTTTTACAATGAATGGAATTTTATGCGCATACCTCCTTGACATTAAGGCTAATCCGCCAAAGGTAGTTGCTACCGCATTGCAACCGCCTTCGATGGCCAGTTTGATAATATTTTCCGGATCAAAGTAGATGGGGTTTTTGGCAAACGATGCGCCTGCGCTGTGCTCAATGCCCTGGTCGATAGGGAGAATGGAGAGAAAGCCAGAATTCGCCAACCGACCATGGCCAAAAAGGGTTTGTAGGCTTCTTAGGGTTTGTGTGTTCCGGTTGGATTGTAAAAAGATCTGGTCAACAAAATCCGGCCCTGGAAGATGAAGCAGACTTTTGGAAATCGTTTTGCTTTTATGGGTCAACAAAGACTCCGCATCTTTTCCTAATAGTTCAGTGATTTTACTTTTAGACATAATTTTTAGTTAGGTGAGGGAAACAAATATAAGCGTTCGGGTATCTTTCAACAAGGGTTAAATTACATGCCCGGTGAAAGCAAAAAACCCACTTCAATTGAAATGGGTTTGTGTTTGTTTAGTAGGTATTAGGCAACTTTTTTAGCAACAGGAGCCAATTTTTCTTTGATCCTTGCACTTTTTCCTTGACGGCCTCTCAAATAGTACAATTTAGCTCTGCGCACTTTTCCGGCTTTCACAAATTCGATTTTCTCAATACTTGGGCTCAGAATAGGGAAAATTCTCTCCACTCCTATACCATTTGATACTTTACGAACGGAAAAACTTTCGCCATTGGTGCCTTTACCGCGATGGTAAAGCACTACGCCTTGAAATTGCTGAATACGCTCTTTAGCGCCTTCTCTAATCTTTACGTGCACATTTATAGTATCGCCTGCTTTGAAACTTTGAATGGAAGCCCTTTTGGAGGCTAGTTCTTGTTCAACAATCTTCATTAAATCAGCCATATCGCTCTATTTTTAAAATCGGACTGCAAATATAGCAGTTGAAGGCGTATTTGGAAATTCATAAACGAATTTTACCCAATTAAACTTTAGGTAGGCTTTCAACGGATTTCCTCAGGGAGTTAGGCCAGGCCTTCTTTGTTTCGTTCTTTCCAAAGCCATATCATGTCTCCACTCCTCAATTTTAGCCCCATGGCCCGATAAAAGAACCTCAGGAATTTTCCAACCCTTATAATCTGCGGGGCGGGTATATACCGGTGGGGCAACCAACCCGTCTTGAAATGAATCGGTTAGTGCAGAAGTTTCATCAGACAAAACACCCGGAATCAACCGAATGATAGAATCGCATAAAACAGCAGCCGCTAATTCACCGCCAGAGAGCACATAATCCCCGATACTAATTTCGCGCGTAACCAAATGTTCGCGCACACGCTCGTCAACACCTTTGTAATGGCCGCAAAGCAGAATCAAGTTTTTCTTGAGGCTTAATTGATTGGCCAAAGATTGCGTGAACAGTTCTCCATCTGGGCTCATATAGATTATCTCATCGTACTGCCGATGTTCTTTCAAAGAAGAAATGCAGCGATCAATCGGCTCAATCATCATCACCATACCTGCCCCTCCACCAAAGGCATAATCATCCGTAGCGTGATGCTTATTGGTAGAAAACGGACGAAGGTCATGTACCGAGAGTTCCACGATGCCTTTGTCAATCGCCCGTTTCAAAATAGAATCAGCGAATGGGCTTTCAAGCAATTTTGGCAAGCAGGTGATGATGTCAATGTGCATGATTTCCTAAATGTTATTCGTTAAAAGTTATTGTTAATTGTGACGCTCAACCTACTAACTATTAACTTATTTCTTATCTACTGCGATCCGGTTATCTCTGTTGACTAGTTCCCAGGCGGTAAAGAAAACGGCTTTGCCTCGTTTTGCCAACAAATCGAAATCAATCTTACTGACCTCATCACTGGGTTTGTGATAGTCTTCGTGGATACCATCAAAATAAAAAACGATGGGCACATTGTTCTTGGCGAAATTCCAGTGATCGCTACGTTTGTACAGGTTGGTAGGATGGTTTTCATCATTGTAGGTGTAGTCAAAATCTAATTTGGTGTATTCTTTATTATTCCGTTCGTTGATTTCATGGAGTTCGCTCGATAATCTATCGGAGCCAATAATATAAACGTAATCGGGCTTGTCCTTGTGTTCAGGGTCGATGCGGCCTATCATGTCGATATTGAGATCAGCCACCGTGTTAGCAAGTGGGAATACGGGATGGGTGACATAAAATTCTGAACCAAACAAGCCTTCTTCCTCACCCGTCACCGTCAGAAACAAAATGCTTCTGCGTGGGCCATGGCCTTCTTTTTTTGCTTGTGTAAAAGCCTTCGCCAATTGCAAAACCGTAACGGTGCCGGAGCCGTCATCATCGGCACCATTATTCACTTTGTCTTCGCCTTCATGGAGGCCGATGTGGTCAAAATGGGCAGAGATAATGATGAGTTCATCTTTTTTGTCAGTGCCCTCCAGGTAGCCAAGCATGTTTTCTGACTTTACAGTTTTTGTCTCCATAGCCACTTGATAAACAATTCGGCTTGGCTTGATTTTGTTTAGCGGTTTTTTTGAAGGCTCTGCGGAAGCCGCCTTAAAAAGTTTTTCAAATGGCGTATTAAAGATTTTTGAAGCCACGGCTTGTTCAACAATAAACATCCCCTTGTTTCCACCCTGCTGATCGGGCTTTATTAGCGACAGCGATCCTTTCCCAAAAAAACCTTTTAATTGATCCGCAAACGGCTTGAATTCTTCTGGTTTTCCGTTGGCTACAATTAAAACCATTTGCGCCCCTTTTTCGCGGGCAGAAGTAGCCGTTTTGCGCAAGCCCCTTAACACATTAAAAGAAAGGTCATCGGCTAGGATAACCACGGCCTTATCTTTCACATCGATATAGGCGAAGTCTGCTTCTGCTGCCTTGCCAACAAAGACGGCATCCAACGAAACTTCACCGCCACTGCCGGTATCACCCAAAAAGATGATTTCGTTGAAATTCGAATAACGCGTGACACCTGATTTAAGATAAATACCCCCTGGCTTTGAAGAAGCGAGTGCAACCGTTTGGTAATGAGAGCCATTAACTGGTCCGAGAAGCCCGAGGGTCTCGAAGTCATTATTGATGAAAGCGGCCGCCATCTTTTGGCCGCGCGATCCGGTATAGCGGCCTTCCATTGCATCGGAGGCAATTATGGAGAGATTATCTTTTAGGTCACTGGGGGTAATCAATTCAGCATATTGCGTTGCCACCGAAGTTTGCTGGGCAAAGCCTAATTGTGAAAACAAAAGAGCAAAGCCAAAAAGGAGTTTTTTCATAAATAAATTTTTTTGATTGAAAGTTAAGCGCACCAAATAATCGCAGTTTCCCCAAAGGTATTATTCTGCAAGTCTATAATCCTAAATACCGTAGGCAAATTCAGCATGAGAATTTTGCAGGGAATCTAGACAATCATTTCTTGTTAGCGAGAAGAGTAAGCAACTGAAATTGATTTTTTGCCCTCACCAGATTCTGTTCAGGGTAGGTGATGTGGTAATACGTGTTTCCTCTTAAAAAATCTGCCAACATGCGCAAGGCCATAATGTAGGTCATCATCATTCCCGAAAAAGGAATCGACTTTTTTTCATCTTTGGTAAGGATGTCGCCCATTTCTGAAAGGTATCCTTCAAGTAGAGCCACATAAATTGATTCTCTCACTTTTACTTTTGAAATATCTTTTTCTTCTTCGTTTACCGGGCTCACAAATGTGCGCACCATGTCGCCAAGGTCATAAATAAAATACCCAGGCATTAGCGTATCCAAATCGATAGCGCAAGCGGCTGTATGCGTAAGGGCATCAAAAAGAATGTTGTTCACCTTGGTGTCGTTGTGCATGATTCGTGTGATTAAAACACCTTCTCCGATCAAGTGGTTATATTCTTTCACCAAATAGTTGAATGATTTTGCTGCAGCTATTTCCTTCTTTGCCGCACGAAGGGCTTCCGGTTTTGCCTTTTGAAGGGCATCTTCAAATTGTTCATAGCGCCTGGTCAGATCGTGAAAACGATCTAAAGTCGGTTTGAATAGTGAAGCATCAACGCCTGCTAAGTTTTTTGTAAGCAAACCGAAACCTTTTGCTGCTTCGTAAGCTTCCTTCTCTGAGCGAACTTCGTCAAGAGTATAGGTATTTTCGGTCAGCGGGTAGAGGCGCCACGGAAAACCTTCCTCATCGTAAAACAAATCGTTACCATTTTGATCAGGTAACGCCTGGGGAAACAAATAGTCGGGATGATGCTCTTTTAAATATTGATAGGCAATCCGGTTGTTGGAGGCAATAATTTTCGGGTGCGTAAAAACGTTTTTGTTTACCCGTTGAAGAACAAAATTTTTCTTTGATTCTACTTTGAATGTCTGGTGGATATGGCCAGACCCGAGCGGTGAGATTTTTGTTGCTGAGACTCCAAATTCCTTAATAATTTCTTCAGAAAGTATCATTTTCGGTATACGATCTAATCGTAAATATTTTTCCGATCTCCAATTTTTAAAACCTCAATGATTAATCGATAATGCTCAACCCGATAGATGACCCTGTAATTTCCACTTCTGATCCGATATTGATCTTGAAACCCTTTTAACTTCTTATAGCCAAAAGGAAATGGGTTGTTTCCTAAGGAAACTATCTTTTTACGGAGGTCGTGTAATGCTGTCAATGGGAGTTTTGATAGCTCTTTCTCAGCTGACTTTTTTATTCTGCCGCGGTAAGCCATGACGAGACTTGGATTTTATTATTTTATTCACAGCTTTTTCAAAATCTACACTTGGCTCGTTTACTCTCGAGGCGGCCTCAAGTCCGTCAATAAAATCCTCCAGTTCTTCTTTGTACTTTTTTAAATCAAAGACAACCGATGTCTTTTCTCCTTTTTGATCCACCACATAATTTATCCCTTTCATATTTTATTTACTTAAGTTGAACAAAATATACGGAGAACTATTACCAAAGTTTTGTTGGATAAGCACCCTTTTGCACAAGCTCATTTATTTTTCGTGACACGATTTCTTTGTCTTCTTTATAAGTGACACCAAACCAAGTACTGCCACCGGAAATTATTTTTACCTTTCCCTTATTTGATTTGATCATATCATTTACCACCAAGGGAATAAAGAATTCGGCCTTGCTATTTTGTGCATTGTCTTTTAAAAACGAATGAAACATCTGCTCTGTGAGCGGCATAATGGAAGGATGAAAGCCCCAGAAGTTCATCGAAGTCGGGGTTTCTGGATCCATGATCAGGTCACCATCTTTTTCCTTTGAAATTATCATCCCGTTTTCTTTTACAATGGTTGTGCGCTCTACCACGCTTTTCAAAAAGCCTTGGGCATCGCGCTCGCCACAGCCGCGCGAAACACTTCCGTGATCTGACAAGACGTTCTTTAGCGTGTAACCCACCATAGCATGTGTAGTCCTTTCGGTTTTAAAAAAATCAGCCGTTGCTGCAAATGCATCGAGGCCATAAAAGTCATCGGCATTGATCACGGCAAAGGGCTCATTAATCACTTCTTTGGCGCAAAGCATGGCGTGGCTAGTGCCCCACGGTTTGGTTCGTCCAGAGTTTTGATATTCTTTCGGGACAAAGGTATCCAAGCCCTGCACGACAAATTCAACTTCCGCTTTGCCTTGCAACTTAGGTAAAAACATTTCTTCTACCGTTTCACGAATTTCATCTCGCACAATAAAAACTACTTTGTTGAACCCAGCCCGAAGGGCATCAAAAAGCGAATAATCCATAATGGTTTCACCAGAAGGGCCAAAACCATCAATCTGCTTAATGCCACCATAACGGCTCCCCATGCCCGCAGCTAATACCAACAACGTAAGTCTTTCTCCAGTAGCCATTGTAGTTTGATTTTTTTAGTTTAAATCGAATGAAAATCAAAATTAGAGTTTTAATCCCACAATCAAACCCTCAAAAATGCCTTCTTCAAAAAATTATCTTCTTTCTATCACCATCATCGGGATTCTGTTTTTCATCTTTGGCTACGTGACCTGGCTAAATGGTACATTGATTCCATTTTTGAAATTAGCCTGCGAGCTTAAATCAGATGGTCAAGCCCTTCTCGTCACATTTGCCTTTTATATAGCGTATTTCTTTCTCTCCATACCCTCTTCGTTTATATTAAATAGAACTGGCTATAAAAGAGGAATGTCGATAGGGTTATGGGTGATGGCTGCTGGTGCATTTTTGTTTATTCCAGCGGCACAAAGTAGGAGTTTTGAATTATTTCTTACAGGCCTTTTCATTCAAGCTACAGGAATGGCGTTGCTCCAAACTGCTTGCAATCCATACATCTCTGTAATTGGGCCGATCGAATCCGCTAGTCAACGGATAAGCATCATGGGCATTTGCAACAAGGCTGCCGGGGCGCTAAGTCCGATTGTTCTTAGTGCCATCGTTTTAAAAGGGGCCAACGAAATAGAAGCTAAGCTCAAAGTGACAACTGATATTGTTTCACGGAATGAGTTGTTGCAAGAACTATCAGGCCGTGTTATCAATCCTTACTTTTCAATGGGTTTAGTCCTGTTTTTGTTTGGCGTAATTGTGTGGCTCTCTCCATTGCCTGAAATAGAAACGCCAACTTCCCACGATGACAAACCTGGTGTTATTGAAAAGAAAAGTGTATTTCAGTTTCCACATCTTTTGTTGGGTGTGCTTTGTATTTTCCTTTACGTGGGTGCTGAGGTAATGGCCGGAGATGTAATCGGCACTTACGGAAAAGCATTAGGAATGAGTTTGGATCAAACTAAAAATTTCACCTCTTATACATTAATATCCATGGTGATCGGGTATGTGATTGGGGTGAGCACCATCCCGCGTTTTCTGAAACAGGACACCGCACTTAAACTGTCGGCTATCGTTGGGATTTTGTTTTCAACATTAGCTTTTATTACAAACGGATATACAAGCATTCTTTTTATCGCTCTTTTAGGTTTAGCAAACTCCTTGATGTGGCCAGCTATTTTTCCGATGGCGATCGAAGGGCTTGGAAAGTTTACCAAGATTGGCTCAGCTCTTTTAATTATGGGCATTGCAGGTGGGGCAATCTTGCCACAGGTTTATGGCCTGGTAGTTAAAGTATTTCCTTCGCAAACGGCTTTCTTCATTTGTACGGTTCCATGCTACCTTTATATTTTATATTTTGCCATCAAAGGACACAACGTTGGCAAAAAACCAATAGCACAAACCGCATGAAAAAAGTCGCCTATCTTTTACTATTTTTTCCGTTTACCAAAGTTGAAGCTCAGGACTTCTATGTGGCAAAAGACCTCACCGCTGAAAATCTTTTCACGGTAAATTGTGAAGGACCAAGTGTGGACAAGCACGGAGATTTATTTGTGGTAAATTTTCAAAAGGATGGAACAATTGGTCTAGTTCATCCCGATGGTAAGGTAGAATTATATGTAACCTTACCTGAAGGAAGTACAGGCAACGCCATTCAGTTCGATAAAGAAGGCAATATGTTGGTTGCCGATTTCTCCGCTCATAACATTTTGAAAGTGGATACGAAAACGAAAAAGGTAAGTGTGTACTCGCACAGTGATCAGTTCAGCCAACCCAACGACATTTGCATTAACAAAAAAGGACAGCTGTTTGCATCGGATCCAAACTGGAAAGAAAGCACAGGAAAAATCTGGCGAATCGACACCGATGGCAAAGCTGTTTTACTTCAGGATAAAATGGGTACGACCAACGGCATTGAACTTAGCCCCGATGAAAAAACATTGTACGTGAATGAAAGCGTGCAGCGCGTGGTTTGGGCTTTTGATGTGGATGCCAAGGGCATCAGCAACAAAAGAAAATTCTTCGACTTCCCAGATTTTGGAATGGACGGAATGAAGTGCGATAAGGAAGGAAATCTTTTTGTATCGCGCTACGACAAGGGCGTGATCGCCATTATTTCCCCGCAAGGAAAATTGATCCGTGAAGTGCCATTGAAAGGAAAGAAAACGAGCAACATTACTTTTGGCGGAAAAGATGGAAAGACCTGTTATGTTACGTTACAAGATCGCAAGTGTGTGGAAATTTTTCGGTCGATGATTCCCGGAAAGAATTTTTAAGGGTTAATCTTCGCGATTGAAATTAATTTCTGTTTGTTAAATCATTTCTTAGTCTTAGGCATTTGTCGATTTTGATGATCGATGTTTTGCTTTTGTTTAATTTTTCGATAGTTGTCATACCACAAATTTAAAATAGTTTTCTTTTTACTAAAAAGGCTTCGTAGTCCTTTCCCTTTTCAAATTCTTGCCAGACCTGGTCTTGTAATCCATACACTTGAAAATCTACCATAATTTCTTCAAGATTTGCGGCTATTCCATTCGATAGAGTCTTGTCCTTACGTAGCTACTTCCAGTTGCATAGATCCAAGCATCAGGATGCTTTGCCATAAAAACATACAGGGTGGAGGCCACCGTGGCCAATACTTTTTGGCTACCGTTGTTATTGGTGATTACGGTGTCATCAATAGAGTCGGTACTTTCGTCATAGTCGCCAAAAGCAAGGTTGTAAACATCTTTTTCAAGCATTTGCGAATAAACAACTAACTTTTTGACCTTCCCTTTTATTCCCTCACTTATGAATTTGAAAAGAACTGCTTCGGCATCCGCAGTGTATTCATACCTCGGTAACTTCATTTCATTTTTTTACGAATATAAATGAAGGAGTGCACCAAATTCAAAACAAAATCATTCATTTTAATCCACTAAAACCGTTACTTTTGAGGTTATTATTTTTCCTTGGGCATGAAAATTTCTTACCACTGGCTTCAGCAATACATAAACATTACCGAGTCACCCGAAGAAATCGGGGAAGTGCTTACGTCCACGGGTTTAGAGGTGGAGCGCATTGAGCCATTTGAAACGGTAAAAGGTGGCCTTAAGGGTTTAGTGATTGGCGAGGTCCTTACGTGCATTAAGCATCCTAATGCTGATAAACTTTCGATCACTACCGTGGATGTTGGAGCTGAAAGGCCTTCTCAAATTGTATGCGGAGCGCCCAATGTTGCTGCCGGACAAAAGGTGATTGTAGCGTTACCTGGCACCACAATTTATCCCACCAAAGGTGAGTCTTTTACCATTAAATCTGCCAAAATTCGTGGTGAGCAAAGTGAAGGTATGATCTGTGCGGAGGATGAGATTGGTTTGGGGGAAAGCCATGCTGGTATTATTGTTTTAAAAACGGATGAAAAAAACGGAACGCTCGCTTCTGATTTTTTCAACATTGAATCCGATTTTGTTTTTGAAATTGGACTTACCCCTAACCGTGCTGATGCGGCTTCTCATATTGGTGTAGCTCGCGACATTAAAGCAGCTAAGGATCGCGATTTAAAATGGCCAGACATTTCGAAATTCAAAGTCCATAGTCAAAAACTGAACATTGACATTGCTGTCGAGAATACCGAGGCGTGTCCCCGCTATTCGGGTGTTACCCTTTCCGGTGTAACGGTAGGCGAATCACCGGATTGGTTAAAGGCCCGATTGAAATGCATTGGTGTATCACCCATCAATAACCTTGTTGATATCACGAATTTTGTTTTGCATGAAATGGGGCAGCCACTCCATGCTTTTGATGCCGATGAAATCAAAGGACGAAAGGTCATCGTAAAGACTCTTTCGGGGGGCACAAAATTCACTACCCTTGATAATAAAGAACGAGCTCTTTCTGAGAACGACCTAATGATTTGCAACACCGAGGAGCCCATGTGTATTGCAGGGGTTTTTGGTGGGATGCATTCGGGAATTTCTTCAAAGACAAAAAATATTTTTTTGGAAAGTGCCTGTTTTGATGCAGCCTATGTAAGACGAACCGGAATGTTTCACCAACTAAAGACAGACGCCTCTTTTCGATTTGAGCGGGGCACAGATCCCAATTTAACCCTGATCGCGCTGAAACGTGCTGCTTTGTTGATCAAAGAGATTGCTGGCGGTGAGATTTCTTCAGAAGTAATTGATGTTTATCCAAACAAATTAGATAACCGATCCATTGACATTAAATTCAAAAATGTGGATCGGTTGATCGGAAAAAAGATTCCCCATGAAGAAATCTTTTCTATTCTTGGTCGATTGGAAATAAAGTCTTCCGATAAGACATTAGAAGGGTTTAAAGCTTCCATCCCTACTTATCGGATCGATGTGGTTCAAGAGGCTGATGTGATCGAAGAAATTCTTCGCATCTATGGCTTTAACAACATTGAGCTTTCGAATCATGTCAAGGCCGATTTCTTGGCTTCTTTTCCTGAAAAGGATAGCACCAAATTCAAAAAGGCGATTGGTTCCATGTTAGCCGCCAATGGTTTTTATGAAATACTCACCAACTCGCTCACCAATGTTGCTTACAAAGACAAGATCAAATCAGAAAGTGAAGCCGTAGAGATATTGAATAAACTGAGCGAGGAGCAAGGCATACTTCGTCAAACGATGCTCTTCAGCGGACTTGAAGTGTGTGCCCACAACCTTAATCGCAAACAAAAGGATTTAAAGTTATTTGAGTTTGGCAAAATCTATGGGAAATCAGTGGAGAACGAGCCTGGTCTGAAAAATTATTGGGAAGATGAAAGGCTTGCTTTGTTCATTACAGGGAACAATGAGGGCGAAAATTGGCAAAACAAAAGCAGGCCGGTGAACTTTTATGACCTCGCCCAGGCTGTGGAACAAGTAGTAGAGCGTTCAGGGATGGAAAAAATTAAAAAAGAAACCTTTTCGGATGCTCCTTTTGAATATGGGATGAAGATTTTGAAAGGAAGTAAAACGTTGGGCCTTTTCGGTAAAGTTAAAAATGCATTGGCCAAAGAATTTGGACTAAAACAAGAAGTCTTTTTTGCCGATCTTTCAATGGATTTGCTTTTCAAGTCGGCAAACCCTAAGTTCGTTGTACAGGAAGTGCCGAAGTTTCCAGTAGTGAGGAGAGATCTTTCCTTAGTAATTGACAATCAAGTGAAGTTTGCAGATATTGAAAGCTTGGCGAGAGCAACGGAACAACGATTGATTAAAGAAATTATAGCGTTTGATGTGTATGAGGGAGAAAAAATTCAAGAAGGCAAAAAGGCATACGCATTGGGATTTACTTTGCAAGATGAAAATAAAACGCTGACCGATGAGGATATTGAAAAAGTGATGGTTAAATTAATGGCCGCATTTGAGGGCAAGATGGGAGCGGTTATAAGAAAATAAATTCAACACATTAGCCCTATTCAAAAAACCATGGACCAAGAAGCATTGAAAGCCAACCTCAACGGACTAGAACGCAAAATTGTGATGATGCTCAACGACTACAAATCGTTGAAAGATGAAATCCGAACCATCAAGCTGGAAAATCATGAATTGCGCACGGATTTGCGAAAGCGGGATGAGCAGTTGGCCAATTTTAAAAATCAGATTAAAATCACTAAAATTGTAGATTATATAAACCCGGAAGACGAAAGTATTTCGGAATTGAAAAGGAAGGTGGAAGAATATATCCGCGAAATCGATAATTGTATTGCCCACGTTAGCCAATAAAGCACGGTAAGTTGATGGATGAACTCTCTGTAAAAATAAAAATCGCAGACCGCGAGTACCCGATGAAAGTGAAACGCCTCGAAGAAGAGCGCGTGCGTGCAGCGGGAAAAATCATCAGTGAAAAAATAAAAAATTACCGTGAAAAATTTGGCATAGATGATAAACAAGACCTGCTTGCGATGGTAGCTTTTGACTGCGTGGTTGATAAAATGGCAGAAGAAGAAACCCTGCAAGTGATCGATCAAACCGTTGTGGAGAAATTGGACCACCTCAACCGTTTAGTTTCTCAGGGGCTCTGATTCCTTTCTAAATTTCAATTCCTTCTCCTTTCTAATGGCTCGTGCCTAACCGGGTGTTTGTTTAACACCTAATTAATTTCATTTATGGAATCCATGGAAATAACCATAATCGGGCTGATCGCTTTGGTCGTCACCGTCATTTTAAGTTTGCTAATTGGCAATTATTTATTCAAAAGGAGATTGAAACGAAACAAAACGGAAGCCGAGGAGAAGGCAAAACTGATTTTAAGAGAAGCGGAGCTGCAGGCGGAAAACATCAAGAAGGATCGGATCATAGAGGCAAAAGAGAAATTGCTAAAGATGAAACAGGAATTTGAAGAGGACGCGAACCGCAAGAAAAACCAGATCATCTCTAACGAGCAAAAGGTAAAACAGCGCGAAGCTCAATTGAACAAGGAGTTGGAGCAAGTGAAAAGAAAAGAAGGCGATTTGGACGAAGAAAGACAAAGCCTTGCCCTGCAACACGAGCTGGTTAAAAAACGCAAAGAAGAATTGGATCGGTTCAATGCCCAGAAAGTAGCTGTTCTGGAAAACATTTCCAAGATCTCTGCCGATCAGGCCCGCGATCAATTGGTTGAGTCGATGAAGGAAGAAGCGCAAACCAAAGCCAGCAGCTATATTAAAGACATCATGGAGCAGGCAAAATTGTCGGCCACTAAAGAAGCTAAAAAAATCATTGTTGAGACAATTCAACGCACCGCCTCCGAACAGGCCGTAGAGAATTGTGTCTCTATCTTTAATATTGAAAGCGATGACATCAAAGGAAAGATCATCGGCAGGGAAGGAAGGAATATCCGCGCTTTGGAAGCCGCTACTGGGGTAGAGTTTATCGTGGATGATACCCCGGAAGCGATCATCATTTCTGGGTTTGATCCTGTGCGCAGGGAGGTAGCGCGACTATCGTTGCACCGCTTGGTGCAAGACGGCCGCATCCACCCTGCCCGCATTGAAGAGATTGTTGCCAAAACATTCAAAAATATTGACGATGAGATTATTGAAACGGGAGAGCGCACGGTCATAGACCTCGGCATTCACGGACTTCACCCTGATCTGGTGCGTATGGTGGGCAGGATGCGTTTCCGTTCCTCCTATGGCCAAAATCTGCTACAACATTCCCGTGAGGTAGCCAACCTATGTGCCATCATGGCCGCAGAGTTGGGGCTGAATGTGAAGCAAGCGAAGCGTGCCGGTCTTTTGCATGACATCGGAAAGGTATGGCCTGAAGAGTTGGAAAAGCCACATGCCATCGTGGGTATGGATCTGGCCGTAAAGTACAAGGAACATCCAGTGATTTGTAATGCCATTGGTGCTCACCATGATGAAATTGAGATGACCAGTATGATTTCTCCGATCATCCAGGCGTGTGACGCCATCTCCGGTGCGCGGCCTGGAGCAAGACGCGAAGTAATGGAACAATACATGAAGCGCTTGAAAGAATTAGAGCATGTAGGGTTAAGTTTTGAAGGGGTAGAAAAATGCTATGCCATACAAGCCGGGCGCGAACTGCGCGTGATCGTGGATGCCGATAAGGCCACCGATGAGCGGGCGAGCCAGCTAAGTTTTGATATTTCGCAAAAGATTGAACGCGATATGCAATATCCCGGCCAGATAAAAGTGACCGTAATCCGTGAGATGCGGAGTGTGGCTTATGCGAAATAAATAATTATTTCTCAACCTCTCATATTGATTTCATTAAAGGTCTTTTGCTACCTTGGGCATAAATTCTTGATTTTATGAAGTAGCCGTACGGATGGAGTAAGTCGTCATTGGTGGCATCAGTGATGGTTCGGACGTTCGTGGAAGCTAACTCACAACACAAATCCCAGCAGCAACCCGACAAGGATAATACCCCAGGAGGGGAATCGGGTGAAGGCAATGAGCCCGAACGTGGCCAAAGCAAAAATGAAATTGAGGAAAATATTTGTCAAGGGTTGATCGATAACCAATGGCTGAAATAATAGTAGTGCCGCTGCAGCCACTAAGCCTGCGTTAGCTGCCAAAATTCCTTCCAAGGAGGCGCGGATGGGGCGAAAGTATTTCAAGCTGTCCCAGATTCGAACCATGAAAAATATTAGAAAAGTGCCAGGGAGAAAAATCCCAGCTGTGGCCATCAATGCTCCGGCAATTTCACCATGCGCGCCAAACTCGCGCATTGACAAAGCCCCAATAAATGAGCTAAAAGAAAAAACAGGGCCTGGCAATGCCTGAACTAAGGCATAGCCGGAAAGAAATTCCTGTGACGTCAGATAGTGTTTTGGTGCATACTGCACAAATTCTGTATAGAGCAGTGGCGTGAGCACCTGGCCGCCCCCAAAAACAAGGCTTCCGTTGCGATAAAAATTTTCGAATAGCCGAATCGGTAAAAATTCAGGTTTTGTTTTGGTGAGCCCACCCAACACGGCCGCAAAAACCAGCACGCCAACCCATAGAAAAAAATTGGCCCACGCCACATCGAATTTCTTTTTAGGCTCCCGGGGATGCGCCTTATAATTAAAGGCCGTGACGCAGCCGGCAGCAAATAAAACAATAGGAAAAACAAAAGGCGTCTTGATAAAATAGGAGGCCACCGCAGCCAATAGCATCAACAAAAAAGCCCGTGGTCTTGTAATTGCTTTTATTCCGATAGCGTACGCGCCATAGGCCACAAACCCTACCGCCATTGGTTGTATAAAACGCGTGAAAGCGATTGATATTTGGTTGGTTTCAAAACTGGCCAACAACATTCCGGCTACGGTCATAATCACTACCGAAGGTAACATCCAAATGATTAGTGTCAGGTAAGCCAAATTGGGGCCGCGCAGACGGTAAGCAATGCCGGTTAACGTCTGGGTGGAAGTTGGCCCAGGCAAAACCTGGCAAAGTGCATTTACTTCTAGTAGTTCTTCCTCTGTAATATATTTTTTCTTCTCTACCAGCAATTTTTGAAAATGGGCGAGGTGCGCTTGCGGTCCACCAAAGCATGAAAGGGACAAAAGTCCCGCATCCTTTAAAAAATTAAGATATTGAACCTGGGGCTTCAAGCTAGGCTATTTTTTTAAGCCGATTTCTTTCAGCCGTTGGTTAAGAAATTCACCTGCCGTAACGTCTTCCCATTGTTTCGGGTGATCTTCATCTACACAATTGGGCAAGGCCGCTAAACTCATCTCCGATCGGGGATGCATAAAAAAGGGGATGGAGTAGCGGGGCTTATTTAGCAAATGCCTTGGTGGATTGACAACACGATGGATCGTTGACTTTAGTTTTTTGTTGGTGAGCCGCTCCAACATATCGCCCACGTTCACCACTAGCTGTTCGGGCAAAGCGGTGATCGGAATCCATTTGCCATCGTGCCTCAATACTTGCAGGCCATCGGCACTGGCGCCCATTAATAATGTAATTAAATTAATGTCCCCATGCTCTGCTGCGCGTACCGCATCGGCTGGAACCGCGTCCGGATTTTCGATAGGGAAATAGTGGATTGGCCGAAGGATGCTATTGCCATGTTTTACTTTATCATCAAAATAATTTTCGGGTAGATCCAGATACAAAGCAATGGCTCTCAGCGTCTGCACACCTGTTCTTTCCAATTGTTTGTACACATCAAGAGCAATGGTTTCAAATTCGGGGAGTTCGTCTGGCCACACGTTGTCGGGGTATTCTTTTTTGATGGGATCCTCGTCTAATACGGTTTGCCCGACATGATAAAATTCTTTTAAGTCGCCCGTGTTTCTGCCTTTCGCATGTTCTTTGCCTTTTCCAATATATCCGCGTTGGCCGGCCAATCCGGGTAGCTCATATTTTTGTTTAACCGAATCCTCAAGGCTAAAGAATTTTTTTATAATCTCGTACAATTGAGCGCTAAGTGTGCTGGAAAGATAGTGGTTGCGGATGGCCACAAAACCGATGTTGTTGTATGCCTTCCCTAAGGATTCAATAAATCTTTTTTTCTTGCCAGGATCGTTCCCCGTGAAATCAGACAAATCCAGCGAAGGGATTTCTTCGTAAAGAATTTTGGACATGGTGTTCGCAATTAGGTTATCGCAAGCTAAATATTTTTTATGGTAATTTTATGGCCACTGCGTACGTTCAACTATATGCCGTTGAAAAGTGTTTTCCGCTAAAAATGAAAAGTAAACGCGAGTGGATTTAAAAACATTCGATAGTTTTACAAACATGGGAATAAAAAGATTAACCTATTGAAAGCGAACAAATTAAAATCATTCCGTCAAGAATTTGATTTTTCATTAGCCGGTAAATGGCTTTACTACGGCCTGATCGTTGGCGTGGTGAGCGGACTGGGTGCTATTTTATTTCAAACCCTTCTGGAGATTTTCAAAGAATATGCCATTGTTCATTGGATGGGGCTCAACCCCGGTGGGCCGGGAGGGGAAATCCCGTCATTCAGACTTTCCCAAGGAATCTTCAATCCCTTCCTTATTGTACTTATTCCTGCTTTGGGTGGTCTGCTGGCAGGCATCATTATTTTTCGTTTTGCTCCAGAGGCCGAAGGCCATGGCACAGATGAAGCGATAAAAGCATTTCATCACAAACGAGGAATTATTCGTCCATCCATTCCCATCGTTAAATTGATTGCCTCCATCATCACCATTGGATCAGGTGGCTCGGGAGGTAGAGAAGGTCCAATTGCGCAGATTGGCGCAGGTTTCGGAAGTTTTCTTTCCCTGCGGCTGGGGCTCGATGTGCGAACGCGCAGGTGGTTGCTTGCCGCTGGCATGGGTGCAGGAATTGGAAGTATCTTCAGAGCTCCCCTTGCCGGGGCCATCTTTGCGGCTGAGGTTTTATATTCCTCGGCCGAGGTTGAGGCAGAAGTATTATTGCCGGCCACGGTTTCTTCTATTATCGCCTACTCGGTCTATTCGTTTCGGTACGGGTGGGATCATATCTTCACTAACGTAGGCCAACACGGTTTCTCCAACCCGTTAGAACTTGTTCCTTATTCCATTGAAGCACTCGCCTTAGCCTTAGCGGCTTTATTATTTGTTAAATCATTTTATGGCGTAAAGAAACTGTTTTCGAATTGGGGAATTCCAAGGTTTTTGAAACCGGCTATTGGTGGCGCAATTACTGGCCTTATTGGTTTGCTGTTGATCGAATTGACACAAGACTATCAATATGTGATTAGTGTAATGGGCGGAGGCTATGGGATTTTGCAAGAAATATTTCAAAACGGAATTACGCATATTAGTTTGGCCATTCTTTTATTGGTGGCAATCGGGAAAATTGCGACCACTTCCTTTTCTATTGGGTCAGGGGGAAGCGCAGGCGTTTTTGGTCCTTCCATGGTGATTGGTGGAACGATAGGCGCGGCCACGGGTTATGTGATGCAATTAATATTTCCTGGCCTCACGCTTTACCCCTCAACGTTTGCGATAGTAGGGATGGCCGGTTTTTTTGCCGCTGCGGCCAACACCCCGCTCTCTACCATTATTATGGTAAGCGAACTCACTGGAAATTATGAGTTATTGTTGCCCAGTATGTGGGTGTGTTCCATCTCGTATATGGTAGCCCGAAAGTGGAGCATTTACAAAGGCCAGGTGCCAAGCAAAGTGTATTCACAGGCGCATTACGGGGAGTATGCGCATGATATTTTTGAAACCACTTTTGTTGAAGAAGCTTATAAGACAGGAAGAAGTGTTGTCGCTTTATCTACGGATGTGAAAAGCGAAGAGATTATCAAACTCATGACAGAAAAAAGACAGCGGATATTTCCAGTAGTGGACGAGGAAAGACAAATCATCGGCTCCTTTACGACCACGGACATAACACGAATGCTGCTGGGTGGAGAGGAATCTACGACCACCGCGAAAGATCTGATGCAACCGGTGCTACTCGAAATTGGCCCCGGAGAATCTATACGAAAGGCGCAGCAAATAATGATGGAGAATCAGGTAGAAGAATTGTTAGTCGTGGATGATCACATGCAGCCAGCTAAAATACTAGGTGTAATCACTGCCGCTGATATAATCAGAGCCTATAACCGAAAGCTTTCTCAAAAGAAATTTGGTAATGAAAAAGCTGAGGCCTTGCCCGATGATTATGCGGTACTCGGAAACATTGCTCTCAAGAATGTAATCGAAAAAGATATCCTCATCATTTCTCCAAATGCATCGCTCGGAGATCTTGTTAAACTGATAACCCAATCGAAACGTAATATTTTTCCTGTGGTTGATGAACAGGGCAAATATTGTGGCGTAATTCTGTTAAACGAAGTGCGCAGTATCATGTTTGAAGTAAACAAATATAATTTGGTAAGGGTAGCGGAAATTATGACTCCCGCACCGACCTTGGTGAATATTGATGATTCAATGAGTGATGTGCTGGACAAATTTGAGCGCTCAAATGCTTGGAACCTGCCGGTTATTGACCGTTATGAAAAATACCGTGGCCTTGTTTCTAAGTCTACTATTTTTTCTGTTTATAGAAGTCAGCTCCTGCTTAAATCCGGTGGCGGAGCTTAAACCAGTACTAAGTTTATAAACATTATCTTTTTAAGTTAAAATAGAAGATTATGTTTCAAATTAAGATTGAATTTTATCCGGCTTCTTTACTTTTGCAGTATGAGAACGATAAAAATATTGACTTTAATCATCACACTGATATTGACGAATCAAGCCATGGCTCAGAAACTCTCGATGTACAAAACGTTTGGCGGTGTGATTTACGAATTAAATGATTCAGTTCAGCTTAGCTCCAAACAAGTAGCAACAGTGCTGTACGCCAACAAAGATGCTTATGGAGTATTTAAGCAAGCAAGAAAATTGAACACCATAAGTGCGATAGCAGGTTTTAGCGGTGCTGCCATGTTGGCCATTCCGATTGTAACAGTGGCCTTTGGTGAACGATCTGATTGGGGTCTGGTTGGAGGGGGGGCCGCTTTAATTATTAGCTCAATATTTCTCAACCGGGCATACAAGGCGCGTGCCCTAGATGCCTTGGATATTCACAACGCCCATATCGTAAATAAAACTTCGCGCATCAGACCGAACTTTTATTTTTATGGAACAGGTGCCAAGCTCGTAATTAAATTCTGAGAAATGTTCACCGGAATAATTGAGACCGTGGGAGAAATAATGACCATCGAACAGTCAGGCACAAATACTCAATTCAAAATAGCCAACAATTTCAATGCCGCATTAAAAGTAGATCAAAGTGTTTCGCACAATGGGGTTTGCCTCACTATTGTGGAAGTAGGTGAAGGATTTCATGCAGTAGTGGCCGTGCAAGAGACCTTGCTAAAATCAAATCTTGGTGCGCTAAAGCCGGAAGATAAAGTGAATTTAGAAAGGTGCATGGTCGCCAATGGTCGCTTTGACGGACACATTGTGCAAGGCCATGTGGATCAGGTTGGGATTTGCACTTCGGTGAGAGATGAAAAAGGTAGCTGGCTTTTTGATTTTGAATATGATGCCTCGCTTGGAAATATCACGGTAGAGAAAGGATCCATCGCAATAAATGGCGTAAGCCTGACGTGTTTCAACAGCGTGGAAAACAAATTTAGTGTCGCTATTATACCCTACACTTATGAGTACACCAATTTCCACCAATTGAAAAAGGGCGATTCAGTAAATCTCGAATTTGATATTATCGGGAAGTATGTGAAGCGATTGCTGGGGAAGTAGGAAACGCTTGCGAAACACTCACTTTTATTGACAACACGATTGCGATCGCTACAAATACTGACAGAATAATCAAATTTGATTTCTGTTCGGAAGTAATTTTTTGGGCAATGACTTTGGGCTTCATTTCAACCTTTTTTTTACAAAGTTAAATCATGGCCTTATTCGGTCACTTGTGGTTTTGGATTCAAGCTTTCACATGTAAGGCTTTTGCAAGAATGAGAAAATTTTGAGCTAAAAGGCTCGTAAACAGGCGTTATTTATCTGCCTCCAAAGGGATTCATCGCACCCAACGCTCTTTTGCCTCCACCCATCTTGTTCATGGTCTTCATCATTTTGCGCATTTCCTCAAATTGTTTGAGCAGTTGGTTCACTTGTTGAATGCTCGTGCCACTTCCTTTAGCCAATCGGTTCTTTCTGCTGCTGTTAATAACATCAGGATTCCCGCGTTCTTTCAAGGTCATTGACTTGATGATCGCTTCTATAGGCTTAAATGAGTTTTCATCAAAGTCAACATCTTTCACTGCTTTACCTACTCCGGGGATCATGCTCAACATGTCTTTCATATTGCCCATTTTTTTTATCTGCTGGAGTTGCGAAAGAAAATCATTGAAGTCGAACTGATTTTTGCGCATTTTGGCATTGAGCCTACGCGCCTCCTCCTCGTCAAAAGTCTGTTGTGCTTTTTCTACCAAACTTACTACATCGCCCATGCCAAGGATCCGTCCGGCCATCCGGTCAGGATAGAACCGGTCAATGGCTTCCATCTTCTCACCCGAACTGATAAACTTTATGGGTTTGTCAACTACTCTTCGAATTGACAGGGCCGCCCCACCACGGGTGTCACCGTCAAGTTTGGTGAGCACTACGCCATCAAAATTCAATTTCTCATTGAATGCTTTGGCCGTATTCACGGCATCCTGGCCGGTCATGGCGTCCACCACAAATAAAGTCTCAGACGGTTTTAGCGCTTCTTTCAACCGACCAATTTCATTCATCATCTCCTCATCTACTGCCAAACGTCCGGCCGTATCGACTATCACTACACGATGATTATTTTTCTTAGCATGCTCAATAGCCGCCATGGCAATTTTCACGGCATCCTTGTTTTCCGGCTCGGCATAAACCTCCACGCCAACTTGGGCACCTAAAACTTTCAATTGCTCGATGGCCGCTGGCCGATAGATGTCGCAGGCTGTGAGCAGCACGGTGCGGCCTTGTCTCTTTAAATAATTGGCCAGTTTTCCGCTAAAGGTAGTTTTACCGGAGCCCTGCAAGCCCGCAATTAAAATCACAGCCGGGTTGCCTTCAATGGAAATATCCTCACCCTGGCCGCCCATCAAAGCGGTCAACTCATCGTTAGTGATTTTGGTGAGCAACTGACCAGGGCTGATGGCGGTGAGCACGTTCATGCCCAATGCTTTGATTTTGATCTCGTCCGTTACGTCCTTGGCCACTTTATAATTGACGTCAGCATCAATCAGGGCCTTGCGGATTTCCTTTATGGTAGAAGCTACGTTGATCTCCGTGATCCTCCCCTGGCCTTTCAGGGTTTGAAAGGCCTTTTCTATTTTGAGACTTAAACTATCGAACATTACTTTTCTTTATAAGATTGCCTTGATAACACTACCTTTAAATAGGCGACAAAGTTAAGTGGTTTTTTTTGTTTGCGAATTATCCTCGCACAACTCCACCAACACTCCATTCGTGCTTTTCGGATGCATAAAAACAATTTGTTTGTTGTCGGCACCGGCTTTGGGTTGGTCATTTAGTAATGTGAATCCTTTTTCTGAATAATCCTGGATGCTTTTGTCAATATCGGTCACTTCAAAAGCCAGATGGTGGATTCCTTCGCCCCGTTTTTCGATGAAACGGGCAATTGGAGAATTAACTTTGGTGGCTTCCAATAACTCTATTTTTATACCGCCCAGTTCAAAAAAAGAAGTGCGCACTCCCTCACTTGGCACTTCTTCAATCTTGTAATGCGGCTTGCCGAGCAGTTTCGCGAAAAGAAGATTGGATTTCTCCAGATTTTTAACGGCAATGCCGATATGCTCTAATTTCTCCATAACACCTGATTCAAATGGTTTTCTTAATTTTGAGCCAAATTCGGGAAACTTTTCAGGCTTTCCGAAAGTTTTAAATTAGCACCATGCCAAAAATCACCGTAGAAACAACCAGTGACGTGCACGTAGAGGCCGCACGCGTGCAACAACAGGTCAAAGATTACCTTGGGCTTCGCACCAGCGACCTGATGTTCGAGTTCAGTATCCTTGATGGCAAAGCTAAATTGGACCTGATTACTATAAATCCACGTCACAATCAATCTTTTTTGTTCCACTCCGAAACAGGGGCCGACAAAGTAGATGCGCTCAAGAAGATGCTGGATTATGTGCAGAATTATAAGGAGAAGGAGAATTCGTACACCATCCAATGGACTACTAAAAGCAACAGCGAATTGCATACCTCCTATTTTCGAGCGGGAAATATTCTGGAGGCGTTGGAGAAATTATATTATGCCCGCGACCGGAACACAATTACGGTATTTAGTGTTGTACTGAATCCGATCTCTTAGGGAAAAGAATTTAGCATTTAGGAGTTGGTATATAGAAATACAATTTAAGCTTATGATTACAGTAACCGATAAAGCAAAAGAAAGAATCACCACACTTCTTACCGAAGAGGGGCGCACTCCCGATCACAACATCCGCGTATCGGTGAAAGGCGGAGGCTGCTCTGGCTTGATGTACGATTTAGATTTCGATGACAAAATCAATCCGGCCGATCAGGTATTTGAAGATAAGGGCGTAAAAATTTTGGTAGATAAGAAAAGCCTGCTGTATTTGTTAGGCACTACGCTTGATTTCTCTGACGGGTTGAACGGAAAAGGATTTCAATTCATTAATCCCAATGCCTCGCGCACGTGTGGATGTGGCGAAAGCTTTTCAGTTTAGATTTTGATCAGGGAAAGATCAAGAACAAATTTGTTCACTTTCCCTTCGCCCCGTATTTTTTGCTCGAAGCCCCGTAAGACTTTTTCTGATCCCACTGCGCTGAATAAATAAGAAACCTGTTCAATAGGGTCAATCAACCAGGCGAGTTCCGCGCCATTGGAAATCCATATCTTCATTTTTTTTCGCAGATCATCGATGTGATCTGACTTAGAACGAACTTCAATCACAAATTCAGGGCAAATTGGAGCAAATCTGTTTTTTTCTTCCTCTGATAATAAATTCCATTTTTCATTAGAAACCCAGGAACCATCTGGTGATAACACCGACCGATCAGGTAACGTGAAGCCTGATGATGAATCGAAGGCCATACCTGATCCATCATTTACAGCCCAATTGGCCAGCTGACGACTAATTTCCATATTCCAAAATCCAGACAGTGAGGTGACTGGAGACATAATATAAATTTCAAGTTTGCTGTTCCTTTCTATCCGCAAATCCTTGTTTTCCTGACAAAACCAAAAAAACTCCTCATCGGTGAGGCCACCCGTGACTTTTCCTTTGAGCACAAAAGTTTCCATCCGTTAAAATTACTAAACGTTGTCAATAACAGCAATGCACTTCAACTCTATTGCAATAGGCGTGGGCAGCGCATTTACTTCCACAGTAGTACGGCAAGGCTGGGTGGCTTTGTTCGGGAAATATTCTGAATAGATTTTGTTGAACACAGAAAAATCATTTTTCATATTCGTAAGAAAGACAGTGACATCAATCAGGTTTTCCCACCGGGAACCAGACGCTTCTAAAACATATCTCACATTTTGAAAAACAGCGTGGCATTGTACTTCGATGTTATAATCAACGATGTTTTTATTTTCATCCAAGGTTACTCCTGGAATTTGAGTTGATTCTTTTTTACGTGGGCCAACGCCTGAAAGAAAAAGAAGATTGCCCACTTTTCTTGCGTGTGGGTATGAACCAACGGGATCGGGTGCTTTGTCGGATGATATAAAAGATTCGTTCATATCACTCAATTCCAAAAACCAAACTACTCCAGAAACTTTGCCAATCAGCTCCCGGTTTTTCAGAAGGAATCATTTTTACGGTGCTAACCATCCATGGACCGCGGCTGCTAATCGGGAACTTGATCGTGCCGTCATTTTCGGTATAATTGTTTTGCTGAAAAGTGGTGTTGCCGATCTTGTTCCAAACTTTTATTAGTTGGTGCGGCATAGGCCGGCCATTAAATAGCACTTGGCATTGCAAATAATCACCTGATTTCAATACATAAGGATTTTGATTCGGGATGATTTCGATGCGCATGCCGGTTCTTTTCTTAAAACTATCATCGGTTTTAGTTCCGGCCTGCACCAAAAGCTTAACGTAACGCGAATAAAATTCTTTGGATGTCTTGTCCATCGAATTGGATTTTGTGCGGAGTTCTATGATGTTGTCAAGGCCATCCTCTTTTAAGTAATCGTTGAATTTTTCTGGCGCTAACTCAATGTAGGCCTCATTGCTTTGCATAGAGAGGAGGTACGTTCCTTCTTCAGTGAATTTGTATTTCAATTTTTCCTTCGCGTCTGGTTTTATCTGTAACTTGAGATCAAGGTGCTTCGCCTGGTGGGAGAGTTCTAATTTTTCAATTTTGTGTTTTTTTAAATCCCACGGTTCTCCCTCAAAATTTTCGCCTACCAAAAAATCAACAACCATTTCCTCCCCTATTTTATATTTAAATTTCCTCGACTGCAACCAAAATTCATGCGACTGCACAAATTGTGTGGCAAGAAAAATTAATAAGAATATGATTACTCTTTTCTTCATCGTCAAAACTTAGTCGTTGTGAATTGGCCCATTTCCAATTTATAATTAATTCATCAGCGCTTCAATTTCCTCTGCTTCAATAGGAATGTTTTTCATCAGATCAATATTTTCCTTTTCTCCAACCCACACGTTGTTTTCCAAGCGCACGCCAAAGCCTTCTTCTTTTATATAAATTCCAGGCTCTATAGTCCAAACACTCCCAACTTGAATATTGTCGTGCATATTACCCACGTCATGTACATCCAGGCCGAGCATGTGGGAAGTGCCGTGATAGAAATATTTTTTAAATGCGGGATTTTCAGGATCCTGATTTTTAATGTCCGTTTCGGAGATCAACTTAAGTTTCAACAGCTCACTTTCAATAATTCTTTCGATTTCTTTTTGATAGTCGAAATAAACAATGTTCGGTCGCAGCAACTTCATGGCCTCGCGATGAACGTGTAGTACAGAATTGTACACTTCTTTTTGCCGTGCGGTGAATTTTCCGCTTACCGGAATCGTGCGGGTAAGGTCTGAATTGTAATTGGCATATTCAGCCGCTACGTCCAACAAGACTAATTCTCCTGCTTGGCAAGTTTGGTTATTTTCAATGTAATGTAGGACGATGTTATTTTTTCCCGAAGCGATAATGGGGGTGTACGCAAATCCTTTAGAGCCGTGATTTAAGAATTCATGAACATACTCCGCTTCAATTTCATATTCTTTCACGCCGGGTTTCAAAAATTTCAAAACTCTTCGGAAACCATTTTCCGTAATGTCGCAAGCCTTTTGAATAAGGTCAATTTCTTGCTTTTGTTTTACCCTTCGCAATTTCGCCATGACCAGCGCAGCGCGTTCATATTTATGCAAAGGGAATTTAGTTTTGCACGAATCGATGAAGCGTGCATCGCGCGTCTGAACGACCACATCTGATCGGTAATGCTCATTGGTATTAAGATAAACAAACTCCACGCCACCCATCACCATAAAATGCTGAAACGTGCTTTCGAAATCCTGCAGCCACATCACGGTTTCAATTCCCGAGATTGCCTTGGCTTCGTCTTTGGTCAATTTGTGGCCATACCATTTTTCAAGGTGTTCGTTGGGTTGGTGCAAAAAAAGTATTTCCCGTTTTTTCTCTTCGCGAAAACCAGGGCAAATCAAAAGGATACTTTCTTCCTGTTCTATTCCCGTAAGGTAAAAAAGGTCATTGTTTTGTCGGAACGGCATGGTGCCATCCGCATTGGTGGGCATAATGTCGTTGGAATTGAACACAGCCAACGCCCCGGGTTTCAGTTCGTTCACCAGGCGTTTGCGGTTGTTGATAAAAAGTTCTTTGGCAATGGGCGTGTAACGCATAATAAAAAATTATAAATTGAACCATCGCAATTTAAACAAAACTCCCATGAAGCGCTCACGAAAAATACAGGAAACTGGATGCTGGATACTTGATGCTCGATTCTGGATACGCGAAAATCTTGCATCAATCATTTTTGCATTGTTACTCCTTTCCTTTTCATCGTATGCTCAACCCAACTATAAACCGACCAGCGAAAACTTGAAAAATCGGGAATGGTTTCAAGACGCCAAATTTGGGCTTTTTATTCACTGGGGCGTGTACAGTGTGTTGGGCGATGGCGAGTGGGTGATGAACAACGAAAGAATTCCCATCAAAGCGTACGAAAAACTTCCGGCCTTCTTTAACCCGGTTGAATTTGATCCGGCTGCCTGGGTGAAGATGGTGAAAGATGCCGGCATGAAATACATCACCATCACCAGCAAGCACCACGATGGCTTTGCCATGTTTGATTCAAAAGTCTCGGACTACAACATTGTGAAGAAAACACCTTATGGAAAAGATGTGCTCAAAATGCTGGCCGATGAATGCCACAGGCAAGACATCAAATTATTTTTTTATCATTCACAGTTAGACTGGCACCATCCCGATTATTTTCCCCGTGGTAATACCGGAGGCGATTGGACCGGGCGGGAAGAGAAGGGTGATATGAATAAATACCTGGACTACATGGATGCACAACTTGGCGAATTGCTCACCAACTATGGCGAAGTGGCGGGGATTTGGTTTGATGGCATGTGGGATAAAAAAGATGCGGACTGGCGGTTGAGTAAAACGTATTCGTTAATACATCAATTGCAGCCTGGGGCTTTGGTAGGAAGCAATCATCATCGAGCACCGTATGCTGGAGAAGACTTTCAGATGTTTGAAAAAGATTTGCCCGGCCACAACACCACCGGCTTTGCTCCTGAACAAAAAGTGGGCGACTTGCCCAAAGAAACCTGCGAGACCATCAACAACAGTTGGGGTTTTAATATCCGTGATGCCAGTTACAAAAGCCGGAAGGAATTGATCCAATACTTGGTGAAGGCGGCCGGTTACGGAGCGAATTTTTTATTGAATGTGGGGCCGATGCCAAATGGAAAAATACAGCCTGAACAGATGGAACTGTTAAAACAAATGGGTGACTGGACGAAGCAATATGGCGAAACCATTTATGGAACCCGCGGTGGGCCGCTGAGTGCGCGGGAGTGGGGTGTGATGACGCAGAAAGGAAATAAAATTTATGTACACGTCCTCAACTGGCAAGACGAAACACTAACGCTTCCTAAGCTTGGCAAAAAAATTGTGAACGCTAAACTTTTCATTGATAAGACCCCAATCAAATTTTTAGAAAGTGATTTTGGCCTGAGCCTTCAAATTCCAAAAGCAAAAATGAATGAGGTGGATACAGTGGTGGAGTTGGAAGTGAAGTAGTTTTGAATTAATTTCTCTTCTTAAACTTCTTTCTTTTCTTCTTCCTGAAATCCGCAGCCTTCGCGTTGCTGCTTTTAATTTGTGTCTTTTGACCGGATGATTTCTTTTTGAACTGATCGGCAGTGGCATCGCCCTTGATTTCGTGGTTCTTGTCCCAGCCAAACACAATGTTCATCCCGGCACGAACGTTAAAAAATTGAGTGGAATTGACAAAGGTATTTAACTCCTTCCCGGCAAACGGAATACGGAGTAAGTTATCGCCTACCATGTAAATTTGAATAGGGGAAAGGTTTAGAGAAAATCCTGCTCCAATGTTATTATAGGAATTGTTGGACACGGTGTAACTCCCAGCCAGACTGAAGATCTTTCCAAAATGTTTATTCGCCCCTAATGTAAGGCCACTGGCCATTCTCCCTTTGAAAAATTCTGAAAAGAAGACTGCCGCCAGCGTGAGTTGCTTACCTACAAGATAACTCCCGTTCAAATACATGTGTCCTGGAATCGATGAACTGTAGCTGCCGATGGGTGATTGTTGCACTTTGAAATGATTTTGAATGGAATCACTTTGCGCCTGGAGATAATTGTTGCCGGGCTTGATGATTTGGTTTAAGCCCAATCCTTGAAAACTGTACGTTGCTTTGGATGGATCCAAGGAGTAGCCGTAGGTATTGTTTTTCCATTTGATGCTTCCGATGTCGAGCAAGCTGGCGCCAACAGTTAATTTAGAGGTCACCTTGTACGTGGCGCCAATGTCAAAAGCAAACCCGTTATTTTTTAAATAGTCCTTGAGTTGAAAATTGTATCCCGACTGCGTGAAATTGTAAATCCCTGAAGTGCGCACGTCCATCCCCGCGGTGGCCGTCATGGCATAGGTACTGTTGTCTGTGGTTAAATTAAAATTAGCGCTTTGTGTGGTGGCGTTTTCAAGTCCCTTTAAGTATTTGATTTTCGCCCCGATGGTCAATTTTTCATTGGGTGAATACGCTAACCCAAGCGCGGTTTGCAAATAAGTTAACGATTCGGCTTTTGGCGCAAATGAAAGTGTGGTGACACCTGATCCGGCAGTAGAAGGAGCGTTTCCATTAATGAATATACCTAAAAGATCTTTGGGCAACATCAACCGATTATAGGTCTTTGCTTGAGCGTTGAGCGTTACATAAAATTGTTTGTGCACACGTAAGCCAACACGAAGAAGGTCGATGGTAGCGGCCTGCGTGATGTAGTTTTTGGGTTTTAGTTTGCTGGCCAACTTGGTAAGATCAGCATTGACGGTTCCGTCCGGCTGTTTGCTTATCATATCTTTATAAGAAAATCCGTTATTAGAATAAAAGCCCATGAACGAGCTCGCTGGCAACCCTAGCGTAAAACTGTATTTTGGGATGATGGCGGGATTGTTGTCATTGCTTTGCGCCAGGCTGTTCATGAAGGTGAGCGTGCCTTCATTTTGACTAAAGCCAACCTGATAACCAAATGCCAAACAAAACCCAATTAACCAAGCTTTTTTCATCAGAAGGTAGTAGTGAGTTTAAGTTTTACAAGCAACCCGATTTTGGCAGTTAATGTATATTGTGATAGGAATTTTACATTCGTAGAGGTGCTACTGCTTCCGGATGTACTCATCCGAGCCACTATGATCATTTTAGTTGCCTGGAATAGCTTACTCACTTTGTTACTGTCTAGCGTGATGGGTTGATTATAAATACCTGCCGCTTGTAACGCTCCACTAGAATTCACGGTGCTTCCTTTTACAATTGGATTTTCATTGCTGGAAAGGAGTGAATCAATGACCATATTGTTTTTATCGATCAGGTATAATTGCACGCTTGCATTCAATGGAATTTCATTAATAATATTGGTTTGCAAGCTGGCGCTTTGCACCTGGGTTTCTGTTAAGTTGGTGAGATTCAAAGAGGCCGTGTCACGGAGAATAATATTCGAAGCGCTGCCATAAAGCGGAATTTCTACGTGCATTTTTACCCTGAGTTTGCTTGTATCTGCCATATAATTTATCCCAGCCGAAAGCCCCGGGTTAATTCTGCCACTCACTTGGTAAACCATTTGGGTTGGCGCAAAGCTGATCACTTGTGCCACATTGGTTACATTCACCGTGGTAGTAGCGGATGTGCCTAATGATACAGGATAGTTGACAGCGATAGGGTTGGCTGGTGTAAAAGTAAAAGGTAAGGATCCACCAGCTTTTTGTGCCTCTAGGGTAATAAAATTCACTTGCAGCGGAACCACGTAATCATCAATGGCGATTAAACTTAATATGGGTTGCTGAAAAGTAACTTGTGTGCCATTGATGAGGGTATTTCCAAGTGCAGAAAGATTGATTGTTTGAATAGGGGTTGTGGCTGTTTGGTCGCCAAAAAAACCTTTGATGAAACTAAAGTTCATCCCGCCCAAAGTAAGATCAAATTTCACTTGTGTGCCAAAAGGAATGCTCACTGCGTTAGGGTTTTTCTTTACCACTAGTGTAAGTAGCAGGGTGAACCGATTGGCCACCGGACTGTTGTACGTGTAGCCAACGATGGAAGTACTCCCGGTGCCCGATGCCTGAAAAGAAAAAAACTGTCCTGAGGCATTTGTGAATTCGGGAATCGTTACGTTGATGGCGTAGAGAAAATTTGGGTTTTGCGGGCCCAAGCTCATGTCATAACTTAGTGATCCACTCTTGAAACCAATTTCGGTCAGTTGCTCTGGGGAGATGGGCATCGTTACAAATGAAGTGCTCGTGGTAGAATTGTAATCCGCTGGCACAGGAGGGTAGTTGCCGGTCGGCACACTAAGAAAACGGGAAGTCGATACATCGGGTATATTGACTAAGTTCCGGATATCTTGCGACACTAACATCTGATCGTAGGCTAAATAAAGCAATCCGTCAGGATAGACTTTCACATAGGTGGAATCGGCATTTCGAAAAAGGTCTCGCAGCCCAACGCTTCCCTGAAGTAGTGGAATCGCCAATGTAGGTGAGGCTGAGGCTCTTTTCAAATTGTAATCCGCATTATTGAGTGAACACCCCGCCAGAAGAAGCAGGCTAAGGACACTGGTTAAGGATTTTGTCATTGAAACAAGTTTACCAAAATTTTAATCCCTTAAGACTTCACAAAGTAACTTTTTTTATCTCAAAGAAATGGGCTTACCTAAAAATAATGAGGGTGATTCTATCTAAAGTAGACAGCAACGGGGAATTACTTGATTACAGCCCTTCATTTCCGTGAGTTTCATCGCTTCTCTGGTTGAACCCGAGGTACAAATTTATCGGTAGGGCAAACGCGTAAATCACAATATTCCCAGTAGAACCAAATTTTTAATAGCAATAAATGAAATCGCAACCAAAATTCTTACAAATCATCTCCTTTATAAATTTGATTTATGTCTCCACGTATGCCCAAATCCATTAAATGCAAAGTTCTAGATGGCGAAACTGCCCGTCATTAACACATTTTCAACTATTGACTCAAAGTTTTAACAACATTCCGTAAAAACACATAATCATCGCACAGGCAAAAATACTTCAGCCATCATGCAGCGAGCACTTCCTCCTCCGTTTCGTTCGATGGTATCCAAACTTGAATGAAGGATCGGATTGTAATATTCAATTTTTTTTAACCGCTCTTTATCCAGGGAGTGATATGCTTGCGAAGACATAACCAGAAACTTATTTCCAGTGGCGTTTTCTACCTGAAGCATATTGCCAGCAAAGTGATCCATTTGATCCAAGCTGATAGCAATCAATTCTTTACCGCTTTTTTCAATTGTAGTGACCACCTTTTTTTGCTCCCCTTCATCTCTAATTGTCTCCAGGCAAATCACCACAAAGCGATCGGCTACACTCATCATCACGTTGGTATGATAAATAGGAAACCCTTTTACATCAGTGGCTGTGAACGAGATTGGCGTGTAACCCAATTGAGAACAGAAATCATTCAGCACATTCAAATCCGTGCGTTGCGAAAGGCACGCGTACGCCAATTTTTTTTCACGATCCAAGACCATGCTGCCGGTTCCTTCCAAAAAAATATCCTTGTCCTCATAAGCAGAAAGATCCACTTGGTCAGAGACCAAGAACTTTTTCTTTAACCCTTCTATTACATTAGGTTTTCGTTCCAGCCGTCTGTTCGCGGCAAACATGGGGTACAGCACAATTCGACCATCCTGGTGAAAAGAAATCCAATTGTTTGGAAAAATAGAATCCGGTGTGTGCGGCTCGGTCGTGTCATTAATCACCGTCACTTCAATTCCATTTTTACCAAGTACGCTGACGAAATCATCAAACTCTTTCAAGGCAGTTTCCTGTGCATCACTATCCTTTGTAGATTGAAAAGCATTGTTCACGGCCGTTTCGGCATTAAATGTAAATTGCACCGGACGGATCATGAGAAGATGGGAAGTCGTTTGCATAAGATTTTAATTTATCGCATCCCTGAGTAAAGGCATACTCATACAATGAAAGCCTCCGCGTGCTCTTGAAAGCTCAGCCGAAGGCATCAACACTAAGGTATCCTTGATGTCGTTTACCGACATTCTTTTGGATTCAAGTTCCTCCAGCAATTCATGCACATGGATAACCGAAAAACCGGCTTCCCTAAAAGCATCCGTGGTTTTATCGTTGCGGTCGTAGCCCAGCACCACGCCTTCTTTTAATGCCAATACATTGCACGAGTCTGTCCATTGCTCACGCAGATCGAAAGGAAACTCATTATTGCCGGAATAAATAAAAGTTATTTTTTCTTTACATTTTAAATCGACTTCGCTAATGCTGACCAGCAAGTCTTCCAACGTTTCAAAGTAGATGGGATTTTCTGGATCAAGGCGATTAAACTGCGTCACCTTAATCGGATCATCTTTTTTCCTGCTTTCCAAAATCCTTTCGATAGGATCAGCATCTTCTTTCAGAATAGCTTTCCGAGAAAAATTTCCCAGCATCACCCACACGTTTCGTTTTACTTGAGTAAACACCGTGTCGATGTGCATGTAATCGCGCTTTTTAGGAATACGCACGACCGACACTTTTTCCACCAACTTCTTTTCAAACAAAACCTTGACAACCTGATGTGCCGCTTCAACAGTGGTCCGTTCGCTCACGCCAACCAGCAAGTGGTTTGAACTGACCATCATCACATCACCGCCTTCCAAGGTCACTTTTTTTTCGTCCGTCTCTTTGGGCATCAAAAAATGATGAGAAGTATCTTCAATCTCAATGATTTTATTTTGAAAATCTTTGAAAAGCGGATGGTTATGAAAAATATATTTCGTCAATAGCGCTTCACGCGTACGCGCTTTTTTTGCCGGACGATTCAACAGCACGTGATCGTTTACGACCACACCGATATCGCGGGTAAAAATAAAGTTAGGAATTGGAGCAAAAAGCATCCGCCCATCATTTAACGTACCGCCAATGAACAATTTGGATAGCGTTGACCCATCAAGTGTAAGCAGAAATTTTTGTGTTTCATAGGAACAAAATTCTATTGCACAAACAGAAGCCACCAATTTCAGACGAATATCTTTATCCATCAATATTTTATCCAACAGCAATTGCAATTCAATTACCTTTTCCGATTGATGAAAATTTGAGCTGTCAGGCTTATAAAACTGACGATCGCTTTCAGGTGAATTAATGTTGTGAAGTTTCCCTTGGATTTTTTCAGGGTCAAGAAAGTACATTAATATTTTAATATAAAAGTCGTATTCTTTTTTCCGGATGGTGTCCAAATGAACGATATCTTCAAAAAGCCAATCTTGAGCTTTGGAGGGTACTACTTTGCCCAAACTACTGTCGGGACTGTGGACGAGAAGCCTGCGTAAAGTTCCTATTTCGGAAGAAACACCAAGGTGATCTGAAGACATAAAATTTAAAAATTAGCTAATTTTTGGTTCAAAAATACAGGTTTCAATGGAAGTAAATAACTTCTCTCCAGAAACTGCTTTTAAATTGAATAGGGCTATTTTTTTTGAAAGCCGAAAAGTCAAATCAAAGAAAAATTGATAAAAATATCCTTTTCATGTTTGTTTTAATGTTCCATTTATTTGCGCGCCAATACTAGGGCAAACTACAAAGGATGAGTAACATATCTATATTTCAATAAATGAAATGACTGATCAAAATAAAATTCACCGACTTCAAATAATTCTCTTAGCCATTCTCGGCTTTTTTCGCTAATTCGGGATTTGCCTAAATAAAATTCTATGAAAAAATTTATCTACCTCATCTGTTGTTTAACCCTCACCGTGGTTTCAGTTTTCGCTCAGAAAAAAGCAACCAAGAATGATGACCTACCCAAGTTTGATGCAGAAAAATATAAAGGCCTGAAGTGGCGCAACATCGGTCCTGGTCGTGGCGGCCGTGCCAATGCCATTGCCGGCCACCCACTTAATGATAACATTTACTATGTCGGTTACGCTGGCGGTGGCGTTTGGATGACCGAGAATGCCGGCCTCTCGTGGAAAAATATTTCAGACGGCTTTTTTAAAGTGGGATCCATCGGTGAGATCGCGGTAAGTGTAGCTGATCCCAACGTAATTTATGTGGGCACGGGCGAACATGCCGTGCGTGGTGTGATGACTTCTTTCGGAGATGGAATATACAAATCGACCGATGGTGGAAAAACCTGGAAGAATATTGGACTTGAAAAAACACGGCACATTTCAGACATCGCCATTCACCCCACCAATCCAGATATTCTCTGGGTGGCTGCACAAGGTCCTGTACACGGAGCAAGTGCCGACCGCGGAATTTATAAATCAACAGATGGGGGCGCCTCTTGGAAAAAGATATTGTATGTGGACGAAAACACCGGGCCAAGTAGTTTAAGTTTAGACCCTAACAATCCCCGCATTCTTTATGCCGCCATGTGGCAACACAGACGCTATCCTTGGAAAGTAGAGAGCGGACCCAATTCCACCGTTTGGAAATCTACTGACGGTGGAGAAACATGGAACAAAATCATGGAAGGTTTGCCAAAGGAGATGGGAAAAATTGGCGTGAGTGTCTCTAAGGCAAACTCAAATAAAGTGTACGCCATCGTAGAAGCAGAAAAATCCAAAGCAGGATTATATCGCTCAGACGATGGTGGAAAAAAATGGGCGCTTCAATCCAGCGATCAGACCATTACCTCCAGAAGCTGGTATTATATGGAGGTGTTTGCTGACCCGGTAGATGAGAATATCGTGTACGTGCTAAATGCGCCAGCCATGCGTTCCATCGATGGAGGCAAGACGTTTCAAAGGGTTCCGATCGCACATGGAGATACCCATGACTATTGGATCAATCCAAAAAACAATCGCAACATGGCAATTGCCGATGATGGTGGAGCCGAAATCTCTTTCGACAACGGGAAATCATGGTCGAGTTTAAACAACCAGACTACAGCTCAATTTTATCGGGTCAACGTAGATAACCGTTTCCCTTATTGGGTTTATGGCGGCCAACAGGATAACACTTCGGTGATGATTGCCAGCCGCACAAACGGTTTTGGCATAACTGATAAAGATTGGCTGATGGGCCCAGGATGCGAGAGTTCCTACATCGCTTTCGATGACCCCAATAATCCGAGGTTCTTCTATGGTGATTGTTATCAGGGACTAATCGATGTGCTCGATTTGCATACTAACGAAACAAAAAATCTTCAGGAATATCCGGCCACCAATCTGGCCTACAAACCTAAAGACATGAAGTACCGTTTCAATTGGAATGCTCCGTTGATCAACTCACCGCACGATCCAAAAATCCTTTATCATGGAGGCAATGTGCTCTTTCGCTCTACTGATGGTGGTATGAAATGGGACGTGATCAGTCCGGACTTAACCCGCAACGATACCTCCAAGCAAAATACATCGGGCGGCCCGATTACCAACGAAGGTGCTGGCGGTGAAAACTACAACACCATTTATTATGTAATTGAATCTCCCTTGGAAAAAGGAGTGATCTATACGGGCAGTGACTGCGGGCTTGTCTATCTCACCAAAGATGCCGGCCAAACATGGAATAATGTGACACCAAAAGATTTGCCGGAGTCAATGATCCACTCCATCGAAGTGTCTCCTCATGAAAAAGGAACGGTTTATATTTCTGCCTCGCGTTACAAATTCAATGACTACAGCGCCTTGGCTTATAAGTCGACAGACTATGGTAAAACCTGGGTAAAAATAAATAGTGGCATTGAGCCCGATGATTTTCTTAAAGTAATCCGTGAAGATAAAAAAGTAAAAGATCTTTTATATGGTGGTGCGGAACGAGGATTTTATGTTTCGTATAACGGAGGCACAACCTGGAACAAATTGCAAAGCAATCTTCCGGTAGTTCCCGTTACCGATTTAGCTATCCATGACAATGACTTAATTGCGGCCACCGCAGGTCGAGCATTTTGGGTTTTGGATGACCTTGGTGCTATCCAACAATCGAAAGGAGAATTTACTTCGATGAAACTTTACGAACCAAAACCCACTGTGCGGTTAACCAGCTTTGCGCCTTCGTGGATGGAAATTCCGGCGGGTACTGGACAAAACCCAATGAACGGAGTTATTTTTTCTTACTACTTGAAAGAAAAAGCAGACACCACTAAAATGACGTTGGAAATCATGGACATGAGCGGTAGTCTAATCCGAACCTACAACAACAAGAAAAGTGAAAACGCTAAAAAAGGAAACGTGCCTCCCGCTCCCGTTCTTCCGTCAGAGGCAGGCATCAACCGTTTTGGTTGGGATTACCGGAATGAAGCGCTGCCTGATTTGCCAGGATCATTTATCTATGGCGACTTGCAAGGCCACCGTGTTGCCCCCGGCCATTATAGAGCGAGACTTAAATACAAAAATGAAATTTCAGAAACGGAATTTGATTTGATTGCTGATCCTCGGTTGCAAGTGTCGCCCGAAGATTGGAAAGCGCAACAACAACTTTTGACGCAAATGGAACAAGCGGTAAAAAACATGCACAATTCCATCACCAATATGCGTAAAGTGAAAAAACAAATTGAAGGGTACAATGATGTGTTGAAAAATGACCCAAACGCTAAAGAGTTGATCAACAAAGGAAAAGACATCAATAAAAAAATAGATCAATGGGAATCTGATTTGATTGAAACCCGTTCGAAGAATTTTCAGGATGCAATCAATTTCCGAAACAAACTAAATGCGGAATTTCTGCAAGTGCGTAGCGCTGTAGATGCCCACGACCCTCGCATCACCCAAGGGGTGAAGGACCGCCTTGCCGATGTGAATGTGGAGTGGGATAAATCGAAAAAAGAAATGAATGGGCTGATCAACAACGATATCAAACAATACAATCAGCTTTTCAAAGACAAAAATGTGCCAGCAGTGACTACACCGGAGAAGGAGATTATTGTTAACTGATGTTATTCATAGGTATCCCTTGTCAATGATTTGCTTTGCAAGCCTTGTGGCTTCGTGCCTTTGTGGCGACCGCTGGCTAGTTTTGCCACTAAGTCACAAAGACACGAAGTCCCTTATGTAGCATGAGTTAATAGCAACTAAACTTTTAATCTCGTCAATACCAACTAGATGAAACACGCTGCCAAATCAATCCGGGCGTTTATCGGAGCTAAAAATTTCGATGAGTCGAGACAGTTTTATAAAGACTTGGGATTTGAAGAGTCGATCCTATCAAAAAGTATGTCTTTGTTTAAAGTTTCCGATAAGCTGGGGTTCTATTTGCAAAACGCTTACGTTAAGGATTGGGTAGATAACTCAATGCTATTTCTTGAGGTGGACGATGTTAATCGGTACTGGGATGAACTTCAAAAACTCGGACTTCAACAAAAGTATGAAGGGGTAAAGCTGACGCCTATCCGGGAAGAAAGTTGGGGCAAAGAATGCTTTTTGCATGATCCATCCGGAATACTTTGGCATTTCGGTGAATTCTATTAAAAAGCAAGCTCGGGACAGAGATTACCACACACACATAAGCAAAGGAGCTTTTCCGTATGGTCTTTTTTATGAATTTCCTCATTGACATAACCGGTTAGTATAGAAATCCAAAAAGCCAAAGGGGGATTTTATTTGCTACCCCTCTTTCCAAATCATCAGCCACCACGAAGGATTCTTTCACCCCTTTAATTTGCTTTGATGATTTTTCTTTACTGCCCACTTCAAAGGTGTATTTTCCTTGAACAAGGAAGTCTCCGGTCTTCGGATAACTTACAGTCAATCCGGCATCTTGCACGTTCGCATAAAACAAGGTCTCCCGAATGTTGCCTTTCTCGGGCTTACCCTCGGCTAAGGCATGGATAAGGTTGGTATTGTTCAAATAGATTTTATCAGGTTTGTTCATCAGGCTCATGCCGTGTACTGAAGAGCGTAGGTTTCGGATAAGTTGGGATTTTTCTAAAATATCGAACATCTCAACTATCCTCCCTCGGCCAATTCCCAAATCCGCTGACAATTTGTTGGCATTGGGAGTGAACGGCACTGACCGCGAGATGATATAAAGTAGCTTCTTCAGTTGGCGCAGCGAGGAGCCCTCCAAGGCCTTGGCTTCAATGAGGTCATAGTCAATAATAACATTGATCAACTGATTGATCTTTACAAAATAATCAGTCTCTCCTTCGATAAAAAATGGATACACACCAAACTGAGTATAATGTCGATACTTCGCAAGTGGAGATGCTATTTTCTTTACCAGCGGCACCACTATTTCTTCATGGTTCGATAACAAGTCCCCCAACTCTATAACAGGCAAGGAAATGGCATGGTGCAGCCCAAGATATTCCCTAAAGGACAAGCCTGGCAACAAGTAAGTTACCACTCTTCGCGAAAGGTCGACCTGTGCTCTTTGTAAGGCGAGGATGGATGAACCTGACATCACCAACTGAAGATCCTTTTTGAAATCAAATAGATTTTTGACTTCTGTTTGCCAGTTGGAATACTTATGCACTTCATCCAAGAACAGATATCTACCACCCTGTTGATAAAATTCTTCCGCCACTTCAGTCAGGGTGTGCGTCCTGAAATACAAATCATCTAAAGTGATGTAAAGGGTCTTTTGAATGGGAAGATTAGCTTTGATATGTTGTAGCATGAGTGTGGATTTACCAACGCCTCTGGCACCTTCAATCCGAATTCCCCTGGCTTCCCAGTTAATTTGATTATACAGATGACGATTGTAGTTTGAATGTACGGACTCAAGCAATCCACGAAACTTTATGATCAGTGATTCCAAAGTGTACTATTTAAAGTACAAATTTAGTATAAATATGTATTATTTAAAATACATTTTATTTTCACTATTATCGCTGCTTAAACTAGCCGCACAGCAAGCCTCCGATAAACTACACCACCATTGGCGCAAGCGTCCCTTGTGCCCCTCTCCTTTTCCGAACAATAAATTCAGTTCACCATCCCTTGTAAAAATCCTTCGGTAAGGCCACAATCCCTTGGTGGATTAATTTATTGTAATCGTTGAACGAGTCGTTTTGTTCTTTACGATGCTTCATAATGGGGTGCTTTTATTTTTTCCACTAGAAAAGCTCCCATTTCAAGGCCGCTCTTACTAATCGTATCATTAAGGAAAACATTTTGAGGGTAGGCAATTTTCATAAAAAAACCAAACTCTTTCTCTCTGCGAGGAACGCATCTACTCAACGCAATCGTTGACGAACCGCTCAATGCTGTTCGTGCTTTTCAGCTTCTGTTGTTTAAACCAACGCTCCTTTTAAACATTCTTCTTCTATCTTGCATGCCAAAATTGAAGAACTGACTTAATGCTGTTTGACGAAGAAAAAAATACCGCTAAGAAAGAACCTCGTCCATCTTTGCCAAAAGGTATAGTGATCGATTACGAAATTGGTTTCCTGTTCAATTTCGCTTCCTCCCGGTCAACCAACTTCGACCTTGAGCCGATACTTGTTCGTCATGGGCCTAAAGGAAAAGCCGAAGAATACAAGAGGATTTCCCTGCAATCAAACGTGGCTCTTGCTTACCTGAAGCCGTTGGACGATGCCTTCTACAATGACTTCCTTGATTTTTCTGACACCAGAATACTTGCCTGGATGACGGGCTCCGGAAACAAATTTATCCGAAACAGCAACACCGGCTCATGGACGCATGCCTCCGCCCGGGAGTTGAAAAATCTGCGCAAACATTATTTAAATTCATTGCACAAACTTTGGCCCCGACTCGTTGACTGGCCACATCTTTTTATTCTCAAGTCAGGTCGTTTCAATAACGCCACACAGCACCAGATAAAATTAAGTAAGGAGTCTCCAGAAGTTCGCCTTTCTTTTGAACGCGAAAAAGATAACATCATATTTAAACTTACTCTTCTATTAGAAGGTGAGATCTCAAAACTAATACTGTACAGAAATCTACTACTGGAAAAGGATAACGTATTCTACCTCCCCCCCGATGTAGCGTCACTTGAACTCTTTGAACTCTTTGCCCAGGGGGATTTGAAATTTCCGTCCTCCATGAAAACGGAAGTAGTGAAGAAGTACGTGCTTCCTTGGTCGCGCAAATTTAAAGTTGACATCAGCGAAAAACTGAACATCGAATTGTTGAACCGATCCATGCAATCGCGGGTGAGGCTAAATGAATTGAACGAATCTAACCTGATGATTCGTGCTGAATTTATGTATGACGATGAAGTGGTTGAATATGATCAGGAAGAAAGTCTTGTCATCGAAAAAGACAAACGGATCACCGTTATCCAACGCGACAAAGAAGGTGAGGTAAAACTGCACGAGTACCTCCGCACACTTCATCCCTCTTTTGCCAGGCAATTCAACAACCCTTACTTCTATCTCCATTTTGACGATGTGATGAAGAAAGGCTGGTTCATCAATATGATGCGAAGCCTACAGCAGGAAGGCTACGCGATACATGGATTGCCTGAACTAAAAAAATTCCGATACAGTACGCATGTTCCAGAATTCGCGATAGTGGTAACTTCAAATATTGATTGGTTTGATTTGAAAGTAACCGTGCAATGGGGCGAACATGTTGTGCCCCTGAAAGAAATCCGTCTCGCCATTCTCAATTGGCAAGATACCATCATGTTGGCAGATGGCACGCTTGGCCACATACCGGAAGACTGGGTAAAGAAATACAGTTTGTTGCTGCGCGCTGGAAAAGAAGAAAACGGTGTGCTGAAGGTTAGCAAAATGCACTTCACTTTGCTGGAGGATATTTTTGATAAACTCGACACTATTTCGCAGCGCGAAGTAGAATTACGTAAGCGAAAGCTGTTGGAGTATGATTCGATCGAGAAGGTATCCTTATCGAAAGAAATCAAGGCGTCACTGCGGCCTTATCAGTTATCCGGATTTCATTGGCTGCAAGCATTGGATGAATTAAATTGGGGCGGCTGCCTCGCGGATGACATGGGATTGGGCAAAACCCTTCAAGCCATTTCATTCCTTCAATTCCTAAAAGAGAAATATCCGGGAAGCACACAACTGGTGATTTGCCCCACCTCGTTAATTTTTAACTGGGAAAATGAATTGCAAAAATTTGCGCCCACGTTGAAATTTTATACGCACTATGGCACCCAGCGCGAGTTCAAAGAAACCCACGTAGAAGAACACGACATCATCCTCACTTCGTATGGCGTAGTGCGCAACGATTTAAAAGAGCTTTCTTCGGTGCTATGGCAATATGTAATCCTTGACGAAAGCCAGGCCATAAAAAATCCCGATGCGCGAGTTACCAAAGCAATACAACAACTGCGCTCGGTGAACCGCGTGATCTTGAGCGGCACGCCAGTTCAAAACAATACCTTCGATTTGTATTCCCAATTTAGTTTTTTAAATCCGGGATTGTTGGGCAACCGCGAATTTTTCAATCGTGAGTTTGCTACACCGATCGATAAATTTGGCAGCAGGGAAAAAGCGCAACACCTCCGAAAATTAGTTCACCCGTTTACGCTCAGGCGAACAAAGGAGCAAGTCGCCAAAGATCTTCCCGGCAAAACGGTAACCGTGCTATGGTGTACGATGGAAGCCGCGCAACGTAAACTCTACAACGAATACCGCAATAGCTACCGCAGCAAGTTGCTCAAGAAAATTGATGAAGATGGAATTGCCAAATCCGGGCTGGACGTGTTGGAAGGCTTACTCCGCCTGCGGCAAATCTGCGATCATCCCGCCTTGATCAACAGCACCGAAGAAATGAAAGACAGCTCTGTTAAAATTAATGAATTGATTCGCGAGGTAAAGGAGAATGCCGGCAACCACAAATTATTGATTTTCTCGCAATTCACGCAGATGCTTCAACTCATCAAAACAGAATTTGAAGAGTCGGGAATAAATTATTGTTACCTCGATGGCAGCACAGCACTGAATAAGCGAAAGGAAGAAGTAGAAAAATTTCAGGCCGATGAAAATATTAAGGCATTTCTTATCTCGCTAAAAGCAGGAGGCGTAGGGCTCAACTTAACCACAGCCGATTACGTCTATATTGTAGATCCGTGGTGGAACCCTGCAGCCGAACAGCAGGCCATCGATCGCGCCCATCGCATCGGCCAAAAGCGCAATGTGTTTGCCTATAAAATGATTTGCAAAGACAGTGTGGAAGAAAAAATCCTTCAACTGCAAGAGCGAAAGAAAATGCTGGCCGATGACCTGATCCGCGAAGATGCCGGATTCATTAAAACACTATCGCGGCAGGACGTGGAGTTTTTGTTTGGGTGATGAGATTGCCACCCGAGCATGGAATCATCGCAGTGGTCATCCACCTGCCAAACCGTTTAAGAAGTGATCTCCAAAAAAGGCGAAACTTAAGTTTCGCCTTTCGCCTTTATGATCCATTAAGTCAAATATTTCTATTTTTTGATAATAATTTGTCTTTGCAATACTGCATCCTTATAAAGCACCCTCAGATAATAAATATCCGAAGGAAGACCATCTGTTGAAATATTTAAGATTTTATCAGCTGACTGAACAGAGAATACTTTGTTAGAAGACCTGTCCATCATTAATAACTGGTAAGGCTGATCTAATGTATTACTCAAAGTGTTGGTTGAAATACTGTCAGTGACTTGGACAGTTATTGTTGATGTAGCAGGATTGGGGTAAGCACTGAGCCTTACTGGCGCAGCGATTCCACCGCCACCGCCACTTGACACAAGAGTTATACCTAAACTATGGGTCCAACTTGAACCGCAGGCATTATTGGCTGCACAGAATAGTGTGTAGCTTCCGGTTGTCGCTGAAGTGTTGATGAATTCAGATATTGAACCATTTGCACTCAAAAAAGAAAACCCTTTTGGCAATACCCAATTGAACGAGGTGGCTCCGGAAACTTGGTCACAAATGAAACGATAGGTAGAGGAAGCATTTAAACTTACAGGATTTGCTCCTCTGTACCCACTTGCATAAATCAATGTATTATTATTTGCAGCTGGCAACCCAACATAAACGGTATTATTTATAGACGTCTGGTTGGCACCGCAAGTAAGAGATGCAGTAATGACAACTGAACCCTGAAATCCTGAAATCGCTGTAAAAGTTCCATTGGCTTGTGAAGATACCGTAAGTCCGCTGGTATTGCCCGAAGACCATATAACAGAAGCGCCTGCAGCATTTGAAACGGAAAAAGAAGCACCTGAAGAACAAACTGAAGGTGGCCCAAGAATAGTTGGCGCAGTATACGGTGGCGTATAGGCACCACTTGTTATGGAAGTACCGCAAGAAAATTGCACTGTAACTGAGATCGGACCAGAGGTATTGTCGGCCGATGTGCCGCTTGGTCTGATTGATGCAGTGTTTCCTGTTTGGCTGACTAATGACCAACTGGGTGGAACATTCCATACATAGCCGCTCACACAACCCGATGAAGGACTAAGGCTTGCCGTAAACGTAACGGGTGTAGTGTTACAAAATTTACTCCCTGTATAGCCTTGCGGAACGCCCAACGTTACCACTGGATTTGTTCCATTTAATGTAATGGAAGCCGCAGCCGATTCCCCAGCCGATCCACATTGATAGTTAATTGAGCCCTTTACCGAAACGATACCCCGCACGGCACAACCATTAGGGTAAAGTGTAATGGCGTTGATAGTGGTTTGCGAACCGACATTGCTGTGCCAACCTGTTGGTATTGTCCAGTCATAGATTACTTCCGTTAGTGCCGGCTGTGCGATGCCGCCAGTGCCCTGCACGTACATGTGCGGTACGGTAACGGTAACCGACTTCGTGGTGCAATAATCAATGTTGATCGTATTGTTGTAGGAATCAAAGTTTTGATTGCCTACAGAGAGGATGAGTGCAGACCATGATCCTGTTTTGCTATTGTCAGAAGAACTTGTGCAACCAGAGAACGTAACAGAAAGGGATGCGGTAGCGTTTGGTGTGTCAGCCCAATCCACAGAAAGAGTCGGTTGGTTGCTTGACCCACTAATAGACCCATTTGTTGCTGACCAAAAAGGTGTACATCCGGTTGGCACAGTTACAGAATAGGTTGATCTTCCAGGGCAAATTGTTCCTGAAACTGAAGGTGCTGTCGATGTAAGACTAATTGTTTGGCCAAACAAAGTCTAGCCTAAAAGTTGCAAAACTAAAATCGATAGAAGCTTGCTAGAGTTTTTCATAAGTTTTAAGGTTTAATAGTTATTTTTTTTACAGGCCTGTTGAAAACGTAGCAGATTATTAAGTTAATGGAATGATTTTTTTCGGGAGGCGTCACTATAGGGAAAAATTGTTTGCTTATATCTTGTATTCCAAAATGGTCGATTACTTGAATTGCAATTCCATGGGGGGAGGTCAACGGGATGAAGTATCCTATCCCAATAACACCGCCATAATCATTATTTTTTAAACTTCTCAAGCCAAGTGCTTGACCAAAGCTAGAAATCCCCCCATTAGGATCAATTCCAAAAACATCCCGGCCTTTAAAAGACTCCTCGGTGAAATCTTTAACGTTATCACTAATTGAAGTCCAGGAAACATGCGCATCAACGCCCTTAAGCCAGTTGTAATATCCTCCTAAGGAAATTGACCATTTTTTGTTTTTTCCAAAATAAATGGAAGGCATGATGGAAAGCGTGATGTATCGATAGCTATAGTCTGATTCAACTGTCTGAACCAAATTGTGAGTTGCACTCGTATCGAGAGGTGCTGTTGTGAATTTAGCTTTAGTGCCTTTTTGCTCGAACAGTATTCTGGCATTTATACTTATTACACCTATCCTACTTTTAATTGGATGATAAAGCCCAAGTCCAAAACAATAACCAACTTTTAATTCTTTTTCATTTGTAAAAATATTGCTGCAATAATTATCAATAAACTTATTTCCATAATTGAAGCAAAGGCTCGGGCCGACCACAAACTCCACTTTATCAACAAATCTTTTGGGCATAAGTTTTCGGGCATCGGGGGTTTCTTGAGCACGAAGTATGGCTGCCCCCAAGAGGAGAAGAAATAGAAGTCCTGTTTTTATTTGTTGCATTGTAATTATTACGATGCTTTGCTTCTGATATTTTCCAATTTTAGGTTTTTTTTTTAACGAATGGTATTAGTGGTATAGGAGTTTTTCCTATATTAGTTTAAGCGAGCGCCTTCTTCGTTGCGCAATAGCGATAATGTCAATTCCAAATCCCAAACAACTCAGGCTAGCAAGGGTGTTTGCAAAAGAAATAGTCATTTTTCGAATCGCTAGTAAAATAAAAAACCCTTGTACATCATTAAATAAATATACAAGGGTTCATCCAACGACTAAGTGGCCCCGGTAGGAATCGAACCTACATCTTCAGAATCGGAATCTGAAATTCTATCCATTGAAATACGGAGCCTTAATCAAAGTTCTATTGGCCAAAAATCTGAAATTCTATCCCCGTCCGACTTGCTTCTTGTCGGGTCGGTATTGAAATACGGAGCCAATTCACTTATTTCAATGCAAAAATAGAGGAAAGCCATCAGCGAAAAAATTTATTTCTTGCCGTGAACACTAAAAAGCACCATGCCGACCTCCTTTCTCAGATTATTAAAAAGTCGGGAACACCCACGCAACATACTTTTCTGGATGCTTACCTGGGCAACAGTCATCCCCGATACCCTATCAATGTCCCTCAGCTGCGATTGATTGCAAAAAACTGGATCAAACACCATGAGGATTTAACGCTTACCGAATTTCAAACCCTTCTTACCTCCTTGATAAAAGCACCCTCTTCCACCGAAAAAACCATGGCTGGCCTTTTGCTGGATTATGCTAACGAGGAACTTCTAAAACTCAATCCAAAAGTATTCGATCAATGGCTCAACCATCTCACAGGCTGGGCAGAAGTAGATTCACTTTGTTATGGGCATTTTCATGCTGATTTAATGTTGGAAAACTGGGCAACCTGGAAAACTGCTATTGCTCAACTAAACCAAAACAAAAATATCAACAAGCGAAGAGCTTCTCTTGTGCTGTTATGTAAGCCATTGACCCAAAGCCCCGATGAGCGATTAGAGCTTTTAGCCTTCAAAATGGTGGATCACCTTACGCATGAAAAAGAAATCCTCATCACCAAAGCGATTTCGTGGCTATTGCGCAGCATGGTGAAACTACATAGCGAGGAATTAATGACCTTTATGAAAAAAAACAAAACTACTCTTCCAGCCATTGCCCTGAGGGAAACCTGCGCGAAATTGAAAACAGGCTAAAAGAGTTAAGACTGAGAGTTTCTGCACAGAAAGTTGGGGTGAAGTGCTCCCCAAGGAGATTGTCTTACCGGAAGGAACAGTCGGACGTGCTTGGTTTCCACCTTACAAATCATCGCAAGTGCCCGCAAAGACGTTTGTTTATTTTATTTACGTCAGTTAATAATAAGGCTAAAATTTTATTCATCAAGTTCTCTGGCTTACCTTTATTTACGATGGACGAACCACTGGAAAAAATAGTTGTATTTCGCGCTTACGATACCGCAATGGACGCTAATCTGGCCAAGACAAAATTAGACGCCTACGGCATCCCTTGCTTTTTAACCGATGAACATTTAACCAACCTCTATCCTATCCGGAATTCAATTTTCCCGGGTGTGCGATTGTATATATTTGAAAATGATTTAGGACAGGCTAGTGAGATCATGCGCGAAGAAAATCCTTGATACCCTAACTTTTCCTAAATTGCTCGTATCCAGAATCAAGTAACCGGCATCAAGTATCCCGTTCAAATTTTCAAAATCGTAAACTCCACCCTTCGGTTATTGGATCGGCCTACTTCGGTATCGTTCGTATCAATCGGTTTGGTCTCCCCGTAGCCGTGCGCTTGAAGTCTTGCTGTATCAATTCCTTGGCCAATCAGATAATCAACCACGGCCTGCGAGCGGCCTTGCGATAAATTCAAATTATATTCATCCGAACCTTTACTATCCGTATGCCCTGAAATTTCTACCGCAACATTTCCGTTTTGTTTAAGAAAGTCAACTACTTTATTCAATTCGATAAATGATTCTTGTTTTAAGGTGGTTTTATCAAAATCGAAATAGATATTTTTTAGACGCACGGTCATTCCTACTTCGATTGGCGTCATATAAATATTTTTGGTTACCGGAATAACCTTTTCATCAACTACCTGAACACTATCGGACGCATTGAGGTATCCCTCTGCCGAGGCAGTGAAAGTATACCAACCAAAATCTCGAATATCTTGATGGTAACTTCCTGTATTGGTGGCAGGCGAGAAATTTGCGTTCGTACTTTTTTGAACGATTGATAATTTGCCATTCGTTATTTTACTATTTGTTTTTTTATCAATCAGGTCACCGGCCAAGGCCAACTGCTTGGCTATGGGTGAAAGATAAATTTCCACATGCAGCGTAGTGTCATTATTGAGCAGAGGGATTTTGTAATTATTGGAATAGGGAAGAAAGCCGGGCGCATTGGCGGCAATTGAATAGCCATCCACCTCAGGTATAGGCGTTCCAAATTCTCCTGTGACCCCCGATTTTAAATTGATGGGTTGCTTTAATTCTTTCCATTTTACCTCTACTGAGGCGGCTATAGGTTTCTTTGTTTTCTCATTGTAGGTAATACCGGCAAGGAGTATCTTAATGTTGCGCGGCTTAAGAATCAGCAAGTCATAATTGCCGCCATCTACCTTAGCGCCAGAACGGGCGGTAAAAATATTTCCATTGGAGTCGATGGAGAAATAGGCGTCATCGGCCGAGGTATTTATGGATCGGCCTAGGTTTACGGGCACGCCCCAATTTTGCCAAGAATCATCAAGCCTTGTTGCTTTATACACATCAACACCGCCTACCCGCTCTTTCGTAAAACGGTTACTGGCGAAATAAAGTGTCTTTTGTTCGGGGCCAATGAAGGGCGCAAAATCATCGGCTACGGAAGTGATCTTTAGTTTTGCTGGCCGCGAAAAATCGCCATTGGATTGCAGGCTGCTTTCATATAAGCTGCTGAACTTATCGTTGGCGCGTTCAGAAAAATAAAGAATCATGTGCTTGCCATCGTTGGAGAGGGTCGCTCCGTAAAAAATGCCTTTGTACATATTTCCAAAATCGGTGACTTTGAGTTCCGTCCAGTTTCCAGAAGGGCTGACCACCGAAAACCCAACATCATTCTTGCCTCGCCCTCCCCGCACAAATAACGAACCGTCTGCAAGAAAATTAAATACCTGATTGTATCGGTTTTGATTAAATGGTGAGCCCAAATGTTTGGCTTTTAACCATTCGCCTTTGTCATCCAAGGTAGACACCCAAATATCTTGACTGCCGTTTTTACCATACGTATTTTCCGGATGGTTGCTTACAAAATAGTAAAGGCTTTTACCATCCGGGGAAATCACCGGAGAAACTTCATTGTAAAGGGTATTGATATTATCATTGATTTTCACCAATTCATAACGCGGACTTATTTCCTGGGCAAAAGAGATCATGCAACAAAGACAAAAGATAAGCAGATAGAGTGGCCTCATGGAGTTTATATTTGGATTAAAGATAAAAAATTTTCCCTTTTGTAAACCCGAACTTAGGTAAATCAGAATTACTCAGCTCATTGATCTTGATAACTGAATTTATTTCTGGTTAAAATCTTAGCCGAGTTGATCCGTTCAATGATCACTACTCTTCGTTTTAACCAAAACATAATCGGGTTCAATTCGATAATCAAGCGTAACCACTTCTGTTTTTTCCGAAGAAATAATTCCTCTTAAACTTCCTTCCTCTTGTAACTGAAACGGTTCTACATTCAATTGACTAGAAAAATGAAGGCCGCCTTTGCCATGGATTTTGAACATGACTTCTTTGGCACACCAAAAGACGGTTTGCTTGATGATGTCGCTTCCCGCATCCGCCAATTCAATCGAAGAAAATATTCGAGGGGCAATTCTTAAAATTTTCTCCTTGGGTTGCTCAAGATCAATGCCCACAGGGTGATCATAATCAATTTGAGCGGCCACGTAAGGATACGAATGGGAAAGTGAAAGCTGATGGGGATATTTTTCAAGAAAGGGTTTGCCAAAAATATCTTTGCGAATACCAAAATAACGCAAGCCCAAGTGGTTGGCCAGGGAAAGAACCAAATGCCTTGCCGCAAGCCACTCCAATTTCTTATTTTCATGCGTGATGTCAGTGGGCGGATAACCAATAAGTTTATTCTCAAGCTGCGTTTCACTTTCATTGATGTGCCAGATCGCCCAACCGCTTTGTTTCCCTGTTTGATGAATTTGTAATAAAGGCATTGGTATTCCGTTTTTAATGGTACAATTTTGGTAAAAATAGGATGCTTCACAAAATAATTACTATTGTCAACGCGAATACTTGCAATAGAAATACGAAAGTTGGGCCACCAATGCAAAGACCTCCAGTTCAACAGGCAGTCTTTCAGAAAACCACAAGGCTGGCCGACATCCCAATTTCAAAAAAAGGCTAAGAGAAAACTAGGAATGCAATTCCAAAAATTTGAATAATCTACAAGTCACCAAACTCCACACCTTCATCGGTCACCAAGACTGTGTATATGCCTTGCAACCCGGTGCTGCTCCCAATTTGTTTTTCTCCGGTGGGGGCGATGGCCTGCTCGTACAATGGGATTTGCAGCATTTAAGCGATGGCGAGTTAATCGCTAAGTTCCCCAACTCCATCTATGCGCTTCTCCATCTCAAGGAAAAAAAATTAATTCTTGCTGGCCAGAATTTTTCGGGCATCCACCTAATCGACTATCAAAACAAAAAAGAACTAACCTCTCTTCAATTGACTTCTTCCTACATCTTTGATATCCAATCTTTTGGAAACCATATCATTATCGCCACGGGTGATGGAATTTTAACCATTGTGGACTTAGAGAAATGGGAAATCAAAAAGCGAATTAAGGCTTCTGAAAAAAGTGCCCGTGCGGTTGCCATCAATCCAATGAAAGGTGAAATGGCCGTAGGCTATAGCGACTATAGCTTACGCATTTTTAGTTTAGAGGATTTCAAACTGAAGCATGAAATAATAGCTCACCAAAATTCTGTATTTGCAGTCAGCTACTCCCCCGATCGAAAATATTTACTGAGTGGATCGCGGGATGCTAAACTGAAAGCATGGGACGTGGATGCCAATTATCGCCTGGCGGAAGAAGTATCGGCTCATTTGTATGCGATCAACCACATTGCCTTCTCACCGAACGGAAAATACGTAGCCACCGCGAGCATGGATAAGTCAATAAAAGTCTGGGATGACAAGGATTTGAAACTCCTTAAGGTAATCGATAAAGGTCGCCATGCTGGCCATGGTACTTCAGTAAACAAACTGCTCTGGACTTCGTATAATAACCAATTGGTAAGTGCCAGCGATGACCGTACCATTTCTGCCTGGGATTTACTATTTTTGTAAATCGTTCTTTTTAGTATTGACCGCTTAGTGCTGTAAAGCCTGTTGAAAACATTTTTTAAACTTTTAAGTCAAACTATTTTTTTAAACGTTAAAGACAAATTATCATGAAAATCACGCCACTGGAAATCCGCCAGAAGACTTTTGAGAAAAGTATGCGCGGCTACGACAAAGATGAAGTGTACGCTTTCTTGCAGACCCTTTCGCAAGAATGGGAACGCACCGTTGATGAAACGAAGGAGATGCGAATTAAAATGGAAGCCACCGAACGCGAGGTGAACAAACTTCGGGAAGTGGAAAGCTCACTCTTCAAAACACTAAAAACCGCTGAAGACACAGGTGCCAACACCATAGAGCAGGCAAAGAAAACAGCCGAACTTATACTTCGCGAAAACCAGATGAATGCCGATGCGCTCATCAACGAAGCCAAGCGAAGAGCAAAAAATACAATTGAAGAGGCCGAGTCCATTTCAAAACAAATGCTGGCCGAAATGGAAGACCGGCTAAAATCGCTGGGGCAACATTACAAAAACCTTGAATTGCAAAAAGAGAATTTACTCTCCGATCTAAAACGGTTGGCTAACGAAACCATTGACCGGATTGATCGGGCTAAAGCTGCCAGCCGTGAGTTTGATCCCGATCAGCACCTTGCGTTGGCAAAACGGGAGACAAAAAAATCGCTATTTCCCAATGCGGATGTTGAAGCAGAGATGAAAAATCCTGAGCCCGTTGCTGAACCAAAACCCGAACCCGCGCAAGTAGTACCAACCGAACAAGCAAAACCTTCGATGGCAGAAGCGATGAAAATCCAGCGCTCCTTTTTTGACGAAATTCAATGAAGGGTAAAGTAGCGCTGGAAGGCCTGGAGTTTCATGCTTACCATGGCGTTTATCCGCAAGAGCGCTCTTCGGGAAATAAATTTGAAGTGGACGTGATGGTAGAAACTGAATTTCAGGAAACTGCCTTTCAGGACGACCTCAGTGGCACCATCAACTACGAAGACTTGTACACGCTCGTAAAAAAGGAAATGGAAAAGCCCTCCAAACTTTTAGAGTCTGTAGGCCACGCCATCGCAGAAAAAGTTCTTCAACGATTTGTCAGTGCCATCAACGTGGAAGTAAAGATCTCCAAATTCAATCCCCCTATTGGTGGGGTTTGTAGAAAGGCCAGTGTGGTGGTGAGCAGAGTAAAATAGGAAAACCTTTTGCGGTCTTTAATCATGGATATTTTACACCATCAATAGTTTGCAGTTCAATTTTTTTTCTTTTTCACTCAAATTCTATACCGTTTTTCTACCTTGGCACGCTTGGCCTAATTAATCTATGGACTATCGGGAAACTATTACCGGACTTTACTACCTTTTGATCTGTGCCGATGGCACGGTGAACGAAAAAGAGCTGACGCTGGGCAAGAAAATGATTGCAGCCGAAGGTTTCGATGCCCAGAAATTCGAAACGGCAATGGATGGCTTTAAAACCAAAGACAAAGCAACACTCTATAATGAGTGCCTTTTCGGATTAAAAAAGCTCGATAAACAAAAGCAAATCCGCACGATCTCGTGGCTATGCGTGATTGCAAACTCCGATGGGTTTATGGACAAGGACGAATGGGGGCTTATCTACAAGATTTACAACACTGAACTCAGCCTTCAACTCGATGAAATCATGAAGACTCAAAAGGAATTGAATAAAATTCTTCATGGGAAAGAGTTTCAGTCGTATGGAATTAAAATGGACGACCGAAAAGAAGATTGAATCCAAAAGGGCATTATTTCTTTCCCCGTGCAATCGCCTCTTGTTCTACAAACATAAAACCTCTCGCATCACCACCTTCATAAAAATCTACGGCTTTGCCAATCAGAAACATGGTTTGTTTTTTTTCTAACAGGATGGTAATTCCCTCGATTTGATATACCAGATCAGTGGGCTTTTGCTTATCAAATCCAATAATGAAAGAGACCCCTCCACAGCCATGCCCGCCTCGTGCGCCTACGCGTAATCCATAGTCTGCCGGAATATTTTTAGTCTGCATAATTTTTCGGGCTTCGGCAGCGGCCATAGGGGTTAGAATAACGGGTTGCAGTGAATTGAACATATTAAACTCCCTTTAGCTTTTCAGGACTTTGTGAGGCATAAAAATTCGCGAGATGACAACTCGATCTTTTTCAACTCGATAAATAATCTTGTAAGAAAACACGACCAAAAAACGATATTCTGATTTCTTATGCTTTAACAATGGCTCAACCACGCCCAATTGAGGGCGGGTAGAGAGCAAAGAAGATGTTTTTACTATCTTATCTAACACAATTGAAGCATACGAAACACCCTTTCTTCTTTAATATAGCGAACTGATCTTTCCAGTTGACTGAAGGCTTTATTCGTCCAGATTATTTTAACCATTGGTTAGTCCGAGCTATAACTTCCTGATGTGACAAAATTTCCCCACGCTTTTCCTCTTCTTCCGATTCATCAATATCGTTTAATAATGCTAATTGCTCATAAATATCATCAAGCTTGGTTTCGTGATTAACATTTTCAGCAATTTGAATTAGGTATTCTTTTATTTTTTCACTGGTCATAATTGTCTCTTCTGTCTATAAAATTACTTAAATTTCCAACATAATCGATACTTAATCAATTCCTATGGAAGCCCTTATTGAATTTGGAAAAATCCTTATCCCTGCCTCGTTGGTACTCTATGCCGTCTATCTGACGGTGCGCAGTTTTATTACCAGAGAAATAGAATTGAAAAAACTCGAAGTACGTACCCGAAGTATTGAAACCCTTTTACCGGCTAGGCTTCAAGCCTACGAGCGGATTACCTTGTTCCTTGAGCGCATCTCTCCTCAAAACTTACTCATTCGCCTGAACAATCCAGAGTTCACCGCACGTGATTTTCAGAAAGTGTTACTCGATGACATCCGAAATGAATACAATCATAATGTGTCGCAGCAAGTATACATGTCAGAAGAAGTCTGGAACCAGGTGCGCAATGCCAAAGAGGACTTAATCATGATGATCAACGAGTCGGCCATCCAGTTAGCACCGGATACCACCAGCATCGAATTGTCAAAGAAAATTTTCGAAGCGGTGATGAACAAAAAACAAGATCCCATCGGCCATGCGTTAAGCGAATTAAAAAAAGAAATCCATCAAATTTTTTAGTTCATGGCAAAAACTGCATTGTTGGCCGGAAGTACGGGGTTAATCGGTGGACAGTTGTTGGAATTGTTGTTAAAGGATGAACGCTATTCTTCGGTGATCGCTATCAGCAGAAAACCAATAACTACTGCTAATGCTAAGCTCATCAATTTAGTTTGCGAGTTAAACGACCTTTCGAAGCATCATACCCAATTAAAAGCGGATGATGTTTTTTGTTGTCTTGGAACCACGATCAAAAAAGCTAAGTCAAAAGAAAATTTTCGAGCTGTAGATTTTGATGCTCCATTGGCATTAGCCAGGCTTTCAAAGGAGCAAGGCGCTAAAACCTATTTACTGATATCTTCATTGGGTGCCAATAAAGATTCCGGTATTTTCTATAACAAAGTAAAAGGTGAAGTAGAGGAAGCGATCAAGCAGGTGGGTTTTAATTCCCTTCACGTCCTTCGTCCTTCACTTTTGCTGGGGCCTCGTCAAGAAGAACGAACGGGCGAGGATGCCGCCAAGTTTTTCTATAAAGTTTTGGGATTTTTAATACCCAAAAAATACCAGGCAATTGAATCCGCGAAAGTGGCGACAGCGATGCTGCATTTCGCATGTATTGAAGTACCTGGCTTCAAGGTTCATGAATCCTATCAGCTTCAACAATTTGAATGAGAGTATTACGGCCATTTTTAACAGTATTTTTTATTCCAGCCCTCGGCTTCTCACAAAATTCATTTTCCATAAGCGGCCAACTTATTGATGCTGACACAAAACAGCCAGTACCTTTTGCCACCGTATTCCTTTCTAACTCGGCATTTGGTTCAACCGCAAAAGAAGACGGAACCTACTTTTTTGACCAAATCCCTCCCGGAAAATATGAGCTTATGGTTTCAGAAGTGGGTTATCAACGGTTTAGCCACCTCGTTTTATTTTCCGATTCGTCCATAAAACTAAACATCGCACTAAAGCAACAAATCACGAAACTGAAGGAGGTCATTGTCACCGCAGACCGATCGGATTTTAATAAATGGTATCCAGCTTTTAAAAAATATTTTCTAGGTGATATGCCAAATTCAAATAAGTGTACAATACTTAACCCAGATGTAATTGACCTTCAATATGACTCTGAAAAGAAAATCTTGAAAGGATATGCCGACCTACCTATTGAAATCGAAAATAAAGCGATTGGATATCAGATTCATTATATGCTAGATGAATTCGAAGTGGTTTATACTGCAAATTCAAGTTCTTTCAAATATTATGGGATCGCTCGATTTGAAGAGCTCGTTCCGGTAAACCATGCGCAAATGGTAATATGGAGAAAAAGAAGAGATAAAGCGTACTATGGATCTTTAAGTCATTTTATGAAATCGCTTTTACAACGTGAACTTTTGAAGAATGAATTTGGCATTTTCAAACCCTCGAAAGATGGGGATTGGCATAAAATTACCGAGGACTCTTTGTTTACAAAATCAAAAAGAAACCAAATAAACTACAAAGGCAGAATGGGTATTGAATTCTATGGTCAACCTGAACAGAGTCGGGTTTCTGGTGTTTACCATTCGTACCAAATCTCAACAGTGCGCCTTGAAGAAGATTCAATAACCATCTATGACAATGGATATTTTTAAAATTTCAAAAGCTTTAAATTAGATGGCTACTTGGTTCATCGCACGTGTATCGGTAATTTGGTTCCATCGGGCTATCAACCGACTTCCAAACTAAAATAAATGATCGCTGTCATCCAACGCGTCTCCGAAGCTTCCGTCACCATTGACGGGATCATCAAATCAAAAATAGATAATGGCTTATTGGTATTGTTAGGTATTGAAGATGCCGATAATGAAGAAGATATTCAGTGGCTAGCGAACAAAATTGTTAACCTGCGAATTTTTAATGACAGCGAAGGCGTGATGAATGTAAGTGTAAAAGAAGATGGAGGCAATATTATTGTAGTGAGCCAATTCACCTTACACGCCAGCACAAAAAAAGGAAACCGCCCAAGTTACCTCAAAGCATCAAAACCAGAGATTGCCATTCCGCTTTACGAAAGGTTTGTTGAAGTAATTGAGGATGCCTTAGGGAAACCGATTCAAACGGGAGAGTTTGGTGCCGATATGAAAGTGAGTTTGATCAACGATGGTCCGGTTACAATTGTAATAGATACAAAAAATAGAGTTTGAAGTTAGTTCGCTGCAGCCAATGCCACTAACACCACATTGACCAAAACATAAACCAGGGATACCAAACGAAAGCCAATTCGATTGACACGTATACATTGATCCTTTTTGTCGTTATCATACAGTTTAAGACAGATGGCAGAAACCACCAGGATGGCAAAAATAGAGAAGAAGGTAAATGAATGAAGCGTATCCACTAAGGTGAACGCGGTAGACTCCGGCAAGCTGGAGTCAATGATGTATTTGTTACCCACTGCAGCAAATAAACCGCCTACCGGCAAGCCAAACCGTGGCTCCACTTCCCACGGATTGGGCGCAAACCCAACCATGGCAATAAAAAAGGCAATGTACATCCCGACAAATATCTTTAGAAATAATCCCCAGGCATTTCGCTCAATATCCATGCTGATTTCAAATGCAGAGAAATGTTGATTGTCGCGGCCAACCCGGTTATCGCCAAATCCCGTTTCATAGGTTTTTTCCGTAACACTGACCTTAAAATTATTTATCGTCCATCCCGCCAAGGTTTCATCAGGATCAAACTTACTTCCTCTGATATCCGGTTTGAAAACGAGTGAATTTTTATCAAACAAAGAGTTCTCAATATGAATCTTCAAATGCTGTTGGTCAAAGGGAAAGTCCAGAACGTTCCAGCTCTCCTTCATTGCACATTTCATTTTAAGCATCGTCCACTTGCTTTGCCCCAGGCTGTCGTCCAATGACTGCGGTGTGTCAATGGATTTCGCATTGGTAATATCCAATTGTTTAACAAAATCGAAATTGCGATTGTTGTAAACAAACCATAACCAAAAACGGGCAGTGTACTCCTTATCATGAAAATTGATGTCGTGAACGCTCATTACATAGGCCCCCACCCTGACCGTGTCGGGTGCTGCATGCACCGTTTGTGCGCAGATCAGGCCCAAAAAGAAGAGGTATTTTTTCATAGATAACAAGGCTGAAAGTAAGCAACCGCCAATTACTTAGCAAATTTTTATTGTTCGATCCCTACGGAATAGTTTTGTTCCAACTGAATATCGTATTTTTCCAAAAAATTTAAGTTATGCATCAAATCTTAGTAGTCCTGCACTCGCTCAACCGCTTTGTGTTGTTAATTCTATTGGTCGTGGTGATTATTAAATCACTCATGGGTTGGCTTAAACAATCACCCTTTGAAAAAAGTGATGACAAGTTCAGTCTTTTTCTTTTTATCTCCACACACACCCAATTGTTGCTTGGTCTTATTCTGTATTTTTTAAGCCCTGCCGTTATTTTCAGTGGAGCATCAATGAAAGATCCCGTTGCACGCTACTGGCTAGTCGAGCACATCACCGGCATGTTGATCGCGATCGTTCTAATTTCCCTCGGAAGGATTCTATCCAAGAAACTAAGTGACAGCACGGCAAAACACAAGCGAACTTTCATCTACAACATCGCTGCATTCGTTATCATACTTCTTATTATCGGACAAAACCATCGTGGATTTTTTAGCGTGAGTTGGTAAATTAATATCCTTCATTGTTGCCTGGGGGTACGCACCTATATCCTTTTCAATGATTTTGCTTTTGTGGCTTAGTGCCTTTGTGGCGAACCTTGGCTTTTGCCACAAAGACACTAAGTCCTTTGCGTAACATCTCTTATTGAAATGGAGGGCACTTTTTTTCTAGGATAACCATGAAGCGATTCCCTTTGCACCCATATACGCCATCACAATTACCACTATCCATCCAATCACCGAAAGCCAAATTGGATGGTGGTAGTCCTTCAACAGGTTCTTTTTAAAAACAGAAGCCAATATTATTGCCAACGCCAGAGGCAATACTAATCCGTTCACCGCTCCGGCTGCCAACAAGAGTTTCACCGGCTCGCCCACAATCAGAAAGATAATCGTTGAAAAAATAATGAAGGTGATGGTCAGGTAACGAAAATTTCGTTCAATAAAGGGATGAAGGGTCTTGGCAAATGAGACGGATGTAAACGCTGAGCCCACCACAGAGGTGAGTGCGGCACTCCACAACACCAATCCAAAAAATTTATAGCCTACTTTCCCTGCAGCACTTTCAAAAACCACAGCCGCTGGATTTTGACTCCCTAGTGAAATGCATTTCCAAACAACGCCAAGAACAGCTATGAACAAAATCGTACGCATGAGTGAGGCAACAAGAATGGCCGAGACCGAACCCCTTGAAACTTGATTCAAATTTTGTTTTCCAGAAATTCCGGCATCCAACAAACGGTGTGCTCCCGCAAAACTAATATACCCGCCCACGGTGCCACCGACAATAGTAAGGATGATCAGTTCATTGATCTGATCCGGAAAAAATGTTTTAATCGCAGCCTCGACTACCGGTGGATCAGCCTGATAGGCAACATACAACGTCAAGGCGATCATTACAAAGCCAAGCACCTTGGCAAACACATCCATTCCTTTGCCGACTTCCTTCACCAGAAATATGATGGCGGCAATGAAACAACTGACTACCGCTCCTGCTTTAACACTCCATCCGAAAAGCACCTGCATCCCTAGACCTGCCCCGGCAATGTTTCCAATGTTGAAGGCTAATCCACCAAATAAAATCAGCACGGTTAAATAATATCCAGCACCTGGCAATACCTTGTTTGCCAGGTCTTGCGCATACATTTTACTCATTGTAACCAAGCGCCAAATATTTAGTTGCACTCCAATATCGAGCAAAATGGAAATCAAAATAACAAACCCAAAGCTTCCTTTTAGCTGCTCAGTAAATTTCGTGGTTTGTGTAATGAATCCGGGGCCTATTGCCGAAGTGGCCATTAGAAATGCAGCACCCATTAACGGCCCAGAAAATAAGGATTTTATTTTCATCAAATCAGTAAACAGTCTGAATACAAATTTTCTCGCTTGTTAACCGCTCATGAATAAGTTTAGCGAACGCCACCGCCCGTTTACCATCCCCATGCAAACAAATGGTGTCTGCCTTTACTTCAATATTCTTTCCCCCAAAAGCCTTCACCCTACCCTCGCTAACAAATCGGATTACTTGGGTGAGAGCGTCATCTTCATTTTCAATGAGTGCATGGGGCTGCGAGCGTGGGGTAAGTGAGCCGTCTTGCAGGTAGGTGCGATCGGCAAAAACTTCATTCGCTATTTTAAGCTTAAGCTTTTCGGCCTCATGGATCATCACGCTTTGTGAGAGTCCATAAAAGATCAAGGAGCTATCAAAATATTTTACAGCCTGGGCGATGCTGCTTGCCAAGATCGCATCTTTTGCTGCCATATTGTACAAGGCTCCGTGTGGTTTTATATGATGCAATTTTGCCCCACGTTGATCTGCAATTTTTTTTAATAGCTGCAACTGATCCGTGACCAAAGTGATTATTTGCCCGCTTTTCAAAATCATGTTGGTGCGTCCAAAATTTTCACGGTCATAGAATGAAGGGTGAGCACCAATGGCAACATCATGTTCCAGGCACAGATCAATAGTTTCTTTCATCAAATCTTCATTGCCAGCATGATAGCCGCACGCTATGTTTGCAGAACTGATCCAGGGCATTAACTCCGCCTCATTGCCCATCCCCTCGGCCATATCGCAATTGATATCGATTTGCTGCCTCATCATCTGGCAATGTATTTACTTAATTGATGAAAGCAACTGTGTTTTATCTGATTAATAAGTCCTTCCATCGAAAGCAAGAGGTCTTCTGCCTCCGCTAAAGAAATCATTTTGAAGTTAAGGCTATCGGATGAACCAAGTTGCGACAGCTTCGGAAGATCCGACTTTATCACTGACCCAATTCGCGGATAACCTCCAGTAGTTTGGTGGTCGGCCATTAAAACAATAAGGTTGCCATTAGGTAATAATTGAATGGTGCCAAAATCAACCGGTGAAGAAACCAATTCGATCGGTTGTCCCAAATGGAGTGTCTCCCCCTCCAACCGATAGCCCATCCGATTGCTTTGGGGAGTAACTGCTAACGCTTGAGTAGTAAACCTTTTTTTGAATTCGGGTGCAAGTAAATCTGTTTCCGCATTGGGTACACATCGAATTTCGCTCGCGGGAGAATAAATTTTATTCAGTTCATTTTTAGAAACACTCCATGGGAAACCCTTCTCATTCAAAACTCCCAACCCATTTTCATTAGTTTCTATTACATCCGTTTTTTGTAATGCTCTGCCTCTATGCCCGCCAGCTTCCACTTCTAAATGGGTGGTGGTGCTACCTAACCATTCCTGAGCCTTCCAACCACTTTGCACTGAAAGATAGCCGCGCCCTCCCGAAGATTTATTTTTAAATTTGACGACACTATTTTTTTCAACCCCAACAGGACGCCACAACGGAACGATAACATCATTGACTAACACCTCGAAATTTTTTCCCGTAACACCTATAAGCAGGCTTTGCTTAAATTGAATTTCTGGTGCTGGAAAATTGAATTCTATCACAGCATGATCTTCTTGGTTGCCGACTAAATAGTTAGAAACCTTCATGGCAAATTGATCCATCGCCCCGCCTGGGCCAACGCCAATATTTCGATAGCCGTTTCGCTCGCCAGCTACCAATGTTGTTAACAAGCCGGGTTTACTAAATGCAATACTCATTGAGATGAATAAATTCTTCCTTATCGATGGAATAAAACCTCACGTTGTCACCCGGTGCGAACAAACACGGATTTACTTTTGCTTTATCGAATACCTTTAAAGGCGTACGGCCGATTAGTTGCCATCCTCCCGGAGAAGCCTGCGGATAAATTCCAGTTTGGAAACCTGCGATACCTACACTCCCTACTGGTACGTAAGCGCGTGGTGAGCTTCTTCTTGGGGTTGCAATTCGCTCATCAAGTTTGCCCATGTAAGCAAAGCCAGGCATGAATCCAATCATAAACACCTGATATGCCCTAGAACCATGAATGGTAATCGTTTCTTCTTTTGTTTGCTTATGCAGATTGGATACAAAGCCCAAGTCTTCCCCGTCATACAAAACCGGGATTTCTATGTTGTTAGCTTTTAAATTGGAGTGCTGGCTTTCAGATTCCTCAAAATTCATCTCAATAAATTCTTTAACGAAATCAAAGGCAGTTTTGTATTCTGGATTCTTCAATCGCACCCGTTTTACGTCAAAAATGACAGCCAATGAGGAATAGGCCGGAACAGACTCAATGAAGCCATAGAAAGGATTCTGGTTTACTAACTGTTTAAGAGCTATTATCTTTCTATTCGTAGCCTCATCTATCACATTGCCAAACGAAACCAATAAAGCTCTTTCGCTAAGTGATGTTATGGAATAAGATTTAGTCATGCGAATACAGGAGATTTCCTTCAATTCTTCAGACCTTCAGTATAAAATCTATAAACCGTTTTTTGTCGATACGTCTCCCCCGGTTTTAAAACAGTTGAAGGAAAATTGGGGTGGTTCGGAGAATCCGGAAAATGCTGAGCCTCCAAACAAAAGGCAGAACGAAACAAATAAGGCTTGTTGCCTTTGCCAATATCTTTTCCATCCAAAAAATTACCAGAATAAAATTGCAATCCTGGCTCGGTTGTCCAGACCTCCATTATCCGTCCACTCAATGGTTCGGTCACTTTTGCCGCAAGTGATAATTCGTTCCCCTTTTTATTTAATACCCAATTGTGATCATAGCCTTTGCCGAATTTCAATTGATCGTCTTGCTGATCGATTCGTTCACCAATCGTATGAGCCGACAAAAAATCAAAAGCCGTTCCCTTTACTTTTTTCAATTCTCCGGTAGGTATTAAGCCAGCGTTAACCGGAGTATATTCGTCTGCATACAAAATCAATTCGTGGTTAAGTATATCTCCATTGCCTGCGCCAGCCAAATTGAAAAAAGAATGGTGCGTCAAGTTGAGGATGGTTTCCTTATCCGTGGTGGCTTCATAGTCCAAAACAACTTCGTTTTTGTCGGTGAGTGAATACGTCACGGTTACATCAAGATTACCCGGATAAGCTTCTTCTCCATTAACACAACGGTAGATCATTTTCAAAGAATTATTTTTCTGAACCGGTTCGATTTTCCAATAAACTTTATGAAACCCATTCGGCCCACCGTGCAAGGCATTCGCGCCATTATTTTTGGCGAGTTGGTATTCTTTGCCGTTTAAAGAAAATTTCCCTTTGCCAATCCGGTTGCCGTAACGGCCAATCATTGCCCCAAAATAAAAATTACCATCCAGGTATTGATTCAGCGAGTCATAACCTAATACCACATCCTCCAGCTTTCCATTTTTATCGGGCACGAGCAAGGAGACAACACGTCCACCAAAGTTGGTCACTTCCATTTTTACTCCGTTGGAATTAGTGAGCATAAACGACTTCAATGAGTCAACCGGAGAAACAACAACATGATCCATTTCGCTTTGATTTTTTTTGGAAGAACAGGAAAAAAGAAGGGTTATAAAAATAAATGAATAAGGACATTTCATAATGCTAAAGTTAGAAAAATCTTAAAGCGGAATGAAACGAATTTATTTATTCAGTTCTTAGACCTAACCTCATTCTTCATACAATTCTATTGGCAAATCATCAGGGTCAGCAATAAAAGTAAAAAGCTTATTGGTCATTTCATCTCTTCTGATTTCTTCGGCAATTACATTTTTTCTCTTTAAGGTCTCCACAGCTTTTTTGATGTCATCTACTTCAAAGGCAAGATGGCGCAAGCCTGTAGCTTCCGGTCGTGATGGTCGGTTTGGTGGGTTCGGAAATGAGAACAGCTCGATAAGATATTCCCCGTTCAGGGAAAGATCCAACTTATAAGAATCGCGCTCATCTCTAAAGGTTTCTCGAATGATCTCAAAGCCTAATACCTCCGTGTAAAATCGCTTCGACTTCTCATAGTTGGAACAAATGATGGCGATGTGATGGACGCGTTTTAACATTAGTTTACGTTAGCAAAGGGTCGTTCAAAAACTCAAGATGATAAAACCGAAAGATAAATAAATTATGGTGCACTCATGAAAGGCAAACGTCAAAAGAGGGATTGGCATTTTTTAAATGCTTTTCGTACCTTACCTAACCTTAGGTCCCTCTTTCACCCACCAAAACCAACCTATCATGAAAAACAAAACGATGCTTTTCAAAACAACAAGTTTCCTTATTGCCAGTTGTTTCTTACTCATTTCAGCCACTTCCATTTCCAAGAAAGACGAAAAACCACCTGCAAACAATATCATTGTAACGCTGAATGTCAATACGGGTCAAATTGCAAAACCGAATGTAAATCCCTACTGCAATTTTGGACAGCCTTCTAACATTACCAATGAAAACTACACCATTTCGGCAAATGTAGGCGATAACATTACTTGGCAAGGTGTTTCTTCGAGTGCACCCTCGACCGATATCGTCAATATCACCTCCATCAATTACCAGGGAGGAACAAATGTCTTTGGGAAAAACGTGTTGAACGGAAACGGTGAAAACCCAGAAAAAGTTGTAGGTTTAGTAACTACCAGCTCAACAGGGAAGCAAGATTGTAAATACACCATTAAATTCACGGTATTAAATAATGGTAAAAAAAGAAATGGCACATTTCAAATTGACCCAAGAATTGCAGCACATTAATTATTCCGAAACATCGTGATTACTTGGCTAGCAAAAATCCTTACGCTCATAAATTATTTTAATAAAAAAGCCCCTCTTACACTGGGCTTTTTTTTTATTTTTTGTCTAACTGCTTATGGCCAAAATAGAAAACTTTCTGATAGTCTTGAGTCGGTTTATTTAACAGGGCATTATGATGAGAAGGATAAATTAAAAATACTTAAAGCGCTTGCTATAGATTTTTCCAATTCCAACAAAGGGTTTGTTTATAGTGAGCAATTAATACAAACGGCTCAGGCTCTAGATTCTTCTGATTATTTATTCCAGGGATATTTAGAAAAAGGAAATGTGCTCCGAATAAAAGGTGACCTTAGTGAGGCTTTGGCCAGTTATTTTCAAGCCGCCTCGATTGCAGCCAAAAATAATTACAAAGGAAAGCTTGGAACAATATCGATCGGTATTGGCGATATCTATGCCATTATGGGTAACACTGCAAATGGATTCAAATATTACGGAAACGCAATCCGCATTTTAACGGAAGAGAGGGATTCCTTAAATGCTGCGGCTGCTCTTTTAAATGCTGGCCAATTGTACTTTGACATCGAAAAGTTGGATTCAGCTTTAATTTTTACCAGAAAAGCCGAAGCTGTATATAAAAATGTGAATTACACACTTGGGCTTGCCTACAGCTTGGGCAACCTGGGAATGATTTATGCGAAGCAAAGAAAAGATTTTCAGGCTGAAGAAAACATGAATCAAGCCATTCTACTGATGGAAGACTTGCGCGAGTATTACCCAATTGCAGTTTACCTCAACGCCATCTCCGACATCTATCTTGAAAAATGGGATGTGACTACTGCCTTGAATTATGCGTTCAGAAGCCTTGTTCTTGCAAAACGATATGGGATGAAAAAGGAAGTGGGTGATGCTTATGAAAAACTTTCAAAAATCTATGGTCGTGCGGGGAAGATAGAGGAATCCTTCAAGTATTATAAAGATTACATCACCTATAAAGACAGCGTAAACAACATCACTGTAGTTCAGCAAATGGCAGATCTTCGCACCAATTTTGAGGTTTCTAAAAAGCAGATCGAAGTGGATTTGCTCAACCAACAGAAAAAGAATCAACAAATCATTGACATCGCTGTCATCATAGCACTCGTCTTAATTACGCTGTTGGCCTTCGGGTTATTCAGAAGATACCGCTTTGTGCGGCAGACCAACCGAATCATTGAAGAGGAAAGAAATCGTTCGGAAACATTACTCCTTAATATTCTTCCAAAAGAAACGGCTCTGGAACTAAAACTTAATGGTAAGGTCTTAGCTAAAAAATTTGATTCGGCTACCGTTTTGTTTGCCGACTTCAAAGGGTTCACTCATTATGCCGAAAACCTCGCTCCGGAAAAACTAGTTGAAACAGTTGATTATTATTTTTCAAGATTTGACAGCATCATTCAAAGGTATGGGCTTGAAAAAATAAAAACAATTGGCGATGCCTATATGTGCGCCAGTGGTTTGACCTTGACCGAACAAGATCACGGGCTAAATATGGTTATGGCCGCGTTTGAAATTATTGATTTTGTAGAAGAAACTAAAACAACGAAGGCGGTTGACTACTCTTTTGATGTGCGCATTGGTATAAGCACTGGGCCAGTTGTGGCCGGAGTAGTTGGCACCAAGAAATTTGCTTATGATATCTGGGGTGATACGGTCAACATTGCTGCTCGAATGGAATCCAACTCTGAGCCAGGAAGAATCAATATCTCTGAAACCACCTACAAATTAATAAAAGACAGATTCGATTGCGAATACAGGGGTGAAATTGAAGCTAAAAACAAAGGAAGAATGAAAATGTATTTCGTCAATTCGAGGAAAGTGGAGGCATTAATTAGTCTTTCCTAGCCGCAACGTATAACGCTACACAAAATCCGTAAACGCTTTCACAAAGCCTTTCATCTCGTCTTCGGTGCCAACGCTCACGCGGCACCATTCTTTTCCCTGATAATCCCAAATCCGCATGAGATAGCCGCGCTCTTCCATTTTACTTAGAATGGTTTTGCCGTCTTTCATCGCTGGGAAGAACACGAAATTAGTGACTGATTTTCCGTAAGCCACTTTATGCTGATCCAGATAATCCGTCAGCACTTTGCGGGCTGTATTATTTTTGTTTCGCACCATTGCCATGAACGTTTCATCACCAAGGCTAGCCTTGGCAGCCGCGATAGCCGTTTGGCTAAATGGAAAATCACCTCCGTATTGAGAAACCTTTTTAATCAAATCTGGCTTCGCTACCATATAGCCTATACGTAAACCTGCTAATCCATACACTTTAGAGAAAGTACGTGAAACCATCACGTTCATATCTTTCTTTACTAACTCCACCATGGAAGTTTGTTGTGCCGGCTCAAGCAGTTCCAGGTAGGCTTCATCCGAATATACGGGTACTTTTTTTGAAACGTCTTCACAGAAAGATCTTACTTTATTCCAATCCACTAGCGTGCCAGTCGGGTTGTTGGGATTGCAAATGAAAATCAGTTTGGTGTCACTTTTAATCGCGGAAGCCACCGCATCATAATCGTATTCCAGCTTAGTGTTCATGTCTACTTTATCCCAGGTAGCATTGAACACCTTCGCATAAGCCATCATCAAATCAAAAGTTGGATAGCCCGATAATATTCGGCCACCTTCAATACCAAAAGCAGTACCCGCCTGGCAAAGTAAATCGCTGGAACCCGCACCCACATGAATGTATTCCGGGGTGACCCCTTCTTTCTTCGCAAGGATCTCTTTTAAATCTTTGAGCGCATTAAACGGATAACGGTTTGCCTCTGAAAGAATATTAATAACTGCCTGTTTTGCTTTCTCTGAAGGACCGTAAGGATTTTCGTTGGCATTCAGCCGCACTTTCCCGCTAAGGGTTTTCACAAAAAAGTTTTCTTCGGCCTGGCTCATCGGGGTGGCCATCAGCCGGTCAACCATGGAAGTGGAAAGCGCAAAACCAGCAGATAGGGCTACCGTTGACTTGAACCAATCTCTGCGCGAAAGTTGAGTTTTCATAAATAGGTTTTTTTGAGAAACCGAATGTACAGAAAAATCTAATTGAAAAGAAAGCTTTATTGGTAGGCTGTTGCACAAGGTTTTAAGCGGCAAAGGCAATTGTGAATCCTGTTAAGAATAACTTTCAACGCTTAATCGAGCTCCCTTGGGTCAACTTATGCCGGAATAATTCCCATTTTTCTCATAAGAAAAGTAGCATTTGCTTTTTGCGCTAGCCCTTTGTTGAGTTTGTAATCAAATGTCAACTGGTCCTTTTCTATTTTTCCTTCGAAACAAGTATTGACAACGTGACTCGGATATTCCTGTTCCATATCGCCCAGCGCGATATCATGTGTGGCTATTAGCACCAATGCCTTATGTTGGATCAATTGTTTGATCAGCTCTCTCGACCCGGCTTGTTTGTCGGTAGAGTTGGTGCCTTTCAAAATTTCGTCAAGCAAAATGAGCATGGGTTTTTCGGCTCTCAGTTCTTCGATGATCGACTGCAAGCGATGCAACTCCGCATAAAAATACGATTGATGCTCTTGCAATGAATCTGAGGTGCGCATGCCCGTACGTAAGGAAATAAGCGGACTGCTCCACCGGGAGGCACACACCGGTGAACCATTCGATGCCAATAGATAATTCACACCGATGGCTCGTAAAAAAGTGCTTTTACCTGCCATGTTCGCTCCTGTAATCAGCATCAATCCGGCTGGGTTGCCCAAGTCAAAATCATTATTGACCCGTACAGATGAACTGATCAATGGATGCCCGGCATCATTTCCACGTATGGAAAGTGCTTCGTAAATTTCTGCGAAAGCATAATGAGAATGGTTGAAATGAAAGGTGGCAAAGGAAAGGAGTGCGTCCCACTCAGCCAATGATTCAATCCACTGCGGTAAAGATAGAGCATGATGTTCACGCCACTCTTCCAAATTGCTAACGCAATGAATGTCGTACATAAACAAACCGTTGCCAAAAATTCTGGCGATCAGGTTCATTCTTGACTCAAGTGCATTGATCAAAGAAGAGAATTTCTTAACATGATCAGTCGCTTCAACCGCAACCTGATGATGTCTTTTCATCATCACGGAACTGAATTCCTGTGATTTCACTTGCTTGAAAAGAAGCGAATAGTTTTCTAAAATAATTCGGAAAACGGATAATTCATTTTGGAGTTTTGTAATCGGCTTACCGTACAAAGAGGTGATCGCCAATTGGGAGAGAAATAAAAAAAGAAAAACGGATTGAAATATTGGATTAAAAGCATTTCCAAAAAGAGAAAGGAGGGTGACTATTGGCAACCCCCAGCGAAGAATTAGAAATGTTTTTCTTTTATGAAAAAGCGAAGATTGTTTCAACCAGGACCGAAGCTGATCAAGATTAAAAGACGCATCGTGGATTTGCTTTCCTATCGCCCAGCAATTTTGCCTAAAGTCAATCATCGGCCCTAAATCACGAATGGCTTCCTGTCGTTGTAAAACGGTTTCCTTTGTGAACTTCAACTCCGTCAAATCCTCGGCAAGCCTATCTTCTCCCAACTTTGTTGCACACCGGTTGAGGTATTGAAAAAGTGATCCTTGTCCAAAAACATCTAAATCATGACTAAACGGGTGATGGGGGTCGACAAAACGCTCGCCATCGGGGAAATTCTTAAAATCCCATTTGCTTGCATCAGCTTCCCACAGATTGAGGTCAACAAGATGCAGAACTATTTTCCGTTCATTTTCTTTTTTCAGTTGCCGTTGCACCAGCATAAAGAAGACAACAATCAATAATGGAATGGGGTAAAACAAAAATGAATACGTGAACCCAAAATAAAAGAGCGCAATAATGGCCAATGCAACCACCAATCGGCCGATAGCAAATTGCCGAACGGTCTTATCCAGTTCCTTGACTTCACGATGAAACTGCTCAGCGCGTTTTAAATACAAGTCGGAAAATTCCATTTTCGATTTTTAGATAAATCGCTCAATGATTTTCATCACCCTGGCAAGGTAAATTTCATCGGTGCCATCAAAGTCGTTGAGGTGATCACTGTCCACATCAAGCACTAAAAAGACTTCGTTGTTTTTTAAGGCTGGTAAAACGATTTCTGATTTGGAATCTGAACTGCAGGCAATATGGCCCTGAAATTCATCTACGTTAGGAACGAGCATAGTTTTCTTCTCTTTCCAACAAGTGCCACAAACGCCTTTACCTAAGCCAATGCGCGTGCAGGCAATAGGCCCTTGAAATGGCCCTAATACTAACTCATTTCCTTTCACCAAATAAAATCCAACCCAGAAAAAATAAAAAGTTTGTTTTAAGGCGGCAGCCACATTGGCTAAGTTGGCCACTAAATCTAATTCTCCCGCTACCAATGATTCAATTTGGGGTAATAACTCCTCGTAACGTTCAGCCTTTGTTGATGCATTAGAAATGATAAGATTCTCGGCCATGTGTTAAGAATTATTTTCCGTTTCCGTATTATTTTCAACGGATTCAGAAAGCGTGATCGAAATGCTCGTTTTTTCAATTTCACTGACCATAATTTCATTTTCAGTTGACGACTCCTCCTTTCCCTCGTGGGGGAAAAATCTCTTCTGGAAAATCAGGATAGAAGCCACGCCAAGAAAAATGGAGGAGTCCGCAATGTTAAAAACAGGACTGAAGAATAGAAAATATTCCCCTCCAACACCGGGCACCCATTGTGGCCAGCTAAACTCGACCAACGGAAAAAATAGCATGTCAATTACCTGACCATGAAACCACCTTGTCGGAGATTCCATCGGGGCATTATTAAGAAATACGCCATAAAAAGTGCTGTCAATCACATTGCCAATGGCACCTCCTAAAATCAGTGACAGACAAACCAGAAAACCGGTATGTGCCTTCTTCTTTACGGATTGAATCAAATAATAAGCTATGCCGAACATCGCCCCAATGCGAAAAAAAGTAAGTGCCAACTTTCCAAATTCATTGTCCCAGCGGATACCGAAGGCCATCCCCGGATTGAGTAGATAATGCAGCCGAAACCATTCACCAAGTACATTTACCTCTTGGTGAATGAACATGTATTGATGAACCAAAAGTTTGCTTGATTGGTCGAGGGCAATGATGGCAAAAGCAAGTAAAAAATATTTGTATGATTTCATTAAGTAAGCAGTTGAACAAGATAGAGGTTAAATTTTTTGTCGTCAGTAATGATGGTGAAATTGTGGATAATGGCTTGGCAGGTGAGTTTCAGTTTACCTGTGGTTAGCTTGATAGCAATCTCCCACAAACTTGCCTTGCTTAGCCAAATGGTGTTTTCTGGATTTTCTATTTCTTTAATTGCTTTGGTAGAGAGCCGGGGATTATCTTCCATGTACCACAGCAAGGCATGGGTATCAACAAGATAAGTCATGGTTTGGTATCTTCATCAAAATGATCGATGGGATCATTAAAATCTTCGGCTATGTATTCAATTAAATATTTTCCATCACCAGCTTTTCGTTTTGAGTTGACAACTGCCACGTTTTTTTCAGATTCTTTCTTTAAAAGAAATACTTTATGAATGAGTTCAGTATCCTTTAACCTTTGAATCCAGCTTAAAATCTCTGATTTTTCGACTTCTATCTTCATATCCACAAAGATAATTCATTTCTTTTTCAACTTCACTTTCATCACAAACTCATCCATGTCCACTTCTGTTCCTCCATCTAGCTTTTCTTTTAACTCCAAACTAAGTGCCTGGGTTTCGGTGCAGATATACGCTTTAAATTCATTTATCGAAGCTGTGGCCAATTCGCCATCTTTCTCCACTTCAATGGCAATCTTATCCAACACTTCCAAACCCATGTCTTTGCGCAGGTTTTGAACCCGGTTTACAAAATCACGGGCAATGCCTTCTCGTTTCAATTCTGGTGTGATGTTGATATCCAAAGCGACCGTAATACTCCCTTCGCTCGCCACTGACCATCCCGGAATATCCTGAGAAGAAATCAACACATCTTCAACCGTCAAATCAAAACCGCCCTTTGAAAGTTTGCCACTTTTTTCGATAGAGGCTATTTCTTCTTTCGTTAACGAATTGATCACGGCAGAAACTTCCTTCATTTTCGGCCCATATCGCTTTCCAAGCTTAGGCAAGTTTGGTTTAACACTTTTTACCAACAACCCGGATGCATCATCAATGTACTCAATGGATTTTACATTGACCTCTGATTTGATTATGTCTTCCACTGTTTTTATCCGATTAGAAAATCCTTCGTCCAACACGGGAAGCAAAACCCGTTGTAAAGGAGTGCGAACTTTAATCTTGCTGTTTTTACGAATAGAATGAACTAACGAGCAAATCGTTTGCGCATAGCCCATCGACAATTCTAATTCTTTATCCATTCGCTTGGCCTCCGCTTTAACCAATTCGGTGTGATGCACCGACTCGAATTGCAGTGGCGTATTGTTCGTTTTCGCTTTCTCACGGATGCCGTCCGTCAAATTTTTGTAAAGCCAATCGGCAAAAAAAGGTGCAATTGGCGACATCAATTGTGCGGTCACCAACAAGCACTCGTATAAGGTTTCGTAGGCGGCTTTTTTATCTTCTGTCATTTGGCCTACCCAAAACCGCTTCCGATTTAAGCGAACGTACCAATTGGATAAGTGATCGTTTACAAACTCTTGAATGGCGCGTGCCGCTTTTGTCGGTTCATAGTCTTCGTAAGCACTGCTCACTTCCTCCACCAGGGATTGTAACTTTGAAATAATCCAACGGTCCAAGTGGGTAAGCTTGTCCTGGCCGACCACATTCATTTCATCTTTTACAAAATCATCGATGTTGGCGTACAAAGCAAAAAAAGAATAAGTGTTTTGAAGCGTTCCAAAAAATCTGCGTTGGGTTTCTTCGATACCCGATAGATCAAATTTAAGATTATCCCACGGGGGCGCATTTTCAATCATGTACCAGCGCACTACATCCGGTCCGTATTGATCAAGCGTTTTAAACGGATCCACTACATTGCCTTTGCGCTTGCTCATCTTCTCCCCAAACTTATCTAATACAAGACCGTTGGAGATTACATTTTTGAAGGCGACACTGTCGTACAACAATCCGGCAATGGCATGAAGGGTAAAAAACCAACCGCGTGTTTGATCTACCCCTTCTGCAATGTAATCGGCCGGATAAGCACCTTCCCAACCTTTGCCAAATGGCCTTGAGTCACCTGCTTTTAATTTTTCTTTGTCCAATCCCCATTGTGCATAGGGCATCGAACCCGAGTCGAACCAAACGTCAATTAAATCGGGCTCGCGAAAATAGGCGATCTTTTTGGTTAGGCTATTTGTTGGGTTTTCACAGACGAATAAAATGTTGTCAACGTAAGGTCGATGTAAATCTAAGGTATCGATGAGGTCTTTCGCTGGTGTAAGGTAAGACATGTATCCACTTGGGTCAATGCCTGGAGAATTGAGATCCAAAATATTTAAATTATGGATTGTTAATAGCTTTTGTATAACTGACATTGGTTCAACCGCGATAGAGAGTATACCTAGAAGTTTATCACCCAGGCCTTGACCACCACGATTATTCTCAAATGCAGACAAGTCGTTTCTAAATTCCGCTAGTTTCTCCGGTGTAAAATAATACCATCCATCATTTCTGAATTCAGAAATCTCACCTACGATAATTTCAGTTTTTTTGCTCTCTGTTAAGGCCGGGGAAGGGGAAGCTTTTGTTCTCCAGATCGGAAGTGGTGTTCCCCAAAAGCGTGAACGTGATAAATTCCAGTCTACCAGATTCTCTAACCAATTTCCAAAGCGACCGGTTCCCGTGCTTTCCGGCTTCCAGTTAATGGTTTTATTCAGTGCAACTAATTGATCTTTTTTAGCAGTCGTTTTGATGAACCAAGCATCAAGCGGATAATACAATACCGGTTTATCCGTGCGCCAAGAATGTGGATAGGTGTGCTCGTACTTGCGTACATCGAAGGCCTTGTTCTCTTCTTTTAAAATAATGGAAATGATTACATCCGTATTTTTATAATCTGGATTCGTTTCATCTTCATCCGTATAATTTTTTACATAGAAATCATCCTCGCCCAAAGGCTTGTGCGTTTTGATTTTGTATTGCGCAACTCCTTGCATCAACTTGACCCCGATCTCCTTTACGAATTTTCCTTTTTTATCAACAGTAGGAACTTCATTGCCGGCCTCGTCTTTCAACGTAAGCGCGGGAATTCCATTTTGTTTTGCTGCGCGAAAGTCATCGGCACCAAAGGTTGGCGAGATGTGTACGATACCCGTTCCGTCTTCCGTGGTTACAAAGTCGCCAGCAATTACTTTAAAGGCTTCGCCTGAATTTTCAAAAATTTTGATATAATCAATCAATTGATAGTATTCTAACCCAATAAGTCTTTCACCGTAAAAAAATTTGGGTTGATCTTTATCTGGACTGACAATTAAATAAGGAATCTTTTTGTTGACCCCGTTCCTGTAATTCACAAATTCTTTAACTTCAAAGACTTCATAAAATTTAGTTTTGTCAAGTATTTTTTCAAAAAGACTATTTGCCAAAATAATTTTTATACGCCTTCCTGTATATTGATTGTATGTCCATATTTGGACATAGGCGATCTTGCTACCAACGGCAAGTGCAGTATTTGATGGCAATGTCCAAGGTGTTGTTGTCCAAGCTAGTAGATAAACATTTTCATCAGGAATGTTCTCAACAGGATTATGACTATCAAATTGTTGAAACAAGAATGACGACTTATCATTGAATTTTAATTTAAACTGCGCCACCACCGAAGTGTCCTTCACATCCTTGTAACATCCCGGCTGATTCAATTCGTGCGAACTCAATCCTGTTCCGTCCGAAGGTGAGTAAGGCTGTATGGTGTAGCCTTTATAGAGCAAATCTTTTTGATAGAATTGTTTCAGAATCCACCACACCGTTTCGATGTAGTCGTTGTTGTAGGTGATGTACGGGTTTTTCAAATCCACCCAATAACCCATCTTCTCGGTGAGGTCGTCCCACTGATCTTTGTACAGCATCACCGTTTCGCGGCACTTCTGATTGTAGTCTTCGATGGAAATCGTTTTCCCGATATCGTCTTTAGTGATGCCGAGTTGCTTTTCTACCTGTAGTTCTACGGGAAGACCGTGAGTATCCCATCCGCCTTTGCGTTTCACCTGAAAGCCCTGCAACGTTTTATACCGGCAGAAAATATCTTTGACCGTGCGTGCCATCACATGATGAATACCAGGCGTACCATTCGCTGATGGTGGTCCTTCGTAAAAGGTAAATGGTTTTTTGCCCTCTCGGTTGGAGACTGATTTTTCAAAAACCTTCTCTCGCTTCCAGAAATCCAGAATTTCTGAAGCGACTTGTGCAAGTTTAAGCTCTTTAAATTCGTTGTATTTGCCCACGGTAAGAAAAAATGAGGGGGCAATTTAACGAGTTAATCGGTAATAGTTAAATGTTAAGGAGCTTATCAGTGACCGACTAATAATGATCAGCGGATTTACTTCCACCGTAGTCCGTGGTGACACAGGCCGAGGAAGAGGCCAGTTAAGGGTTCAAAATGAACCCGAATAACTAATAACTATAAACTTTTAATCCATTTAGGATTGACCCACTTCATCAGTGGTGAGGTAATTGATCAACACAAAAGTGACGAGTAGTCCGGAAAAAATGCCTTCCAGCGCCACGATGAACGAAGCCATGTAGGCATTGAGGTAACGACCCATCGGCTCATTCTCAATGATGGCCTGCATCATGCCCGGATCCAATTGCATATAAATGAACATGAAAAGAGCGAATACAACCGAACCAATCGCGCCAATGGCTACGCCAGTAACCAGCGCCCGAAAATAATTAATATGCTGATTGTGTAATTCCTTAAATTTCTTCAACCCAAAATAGATGCCGGTAGCTAAAATAACCAAGTTGAGCATCCGCAAGGCTACGTGATGTGCCAAGCCAAGAAAATGCATGGTCAGAAAATAGATAATCAATCCGACAGCGATCCGCAGGCCATAATTTTCAGGAATGCGGTTGGGGTTATTGAAAAAGCTCATGACATGGAGGGTTTAGCTTGCCCTAATTTTCAACTTTTTACAGACACATCCAATTTTTTGAGGTCATTTTATTTTTTTATCTCAGATGAGTGTCTAAACGAAAAAACCAACTGTCTTGAAAATCTTACTGGAAAGCCTTAATCGTTATCCGTTTAGCGGTTATCGGTCAAAATTAATAGCCAAGAATACCCATGAGAGAACAGCCAAAGAAACCATTAACGGCCAGTAAACGCGAAAAAATAGCTCGCGAAAAAATTCCAGAAGACAACGACTGCAATGGAAATTAGTTTAGCGAAATAAAAATTCCACTTTAGGCGATCGTGCAATAGGTAGATAATCGCATTACTGAGTAATACGCCAACGGTGGATAAGCTTAAAAATTTTACGTACTGAAAAGCCACGCTCGGATCATTACTTTCAAAAGTCCAGACGCGATTGAAAATGAAATTACTTGACGCAGCGGTCAAAAAACCACAGGTATTCGAAATATATTTGTTGAGCCTGAATTTCTCTTTGAGCAAAAAGGTGATCCCAAAGTCGATTACCATCCCCGAAAGGCCTACTACTCCGAACTTGAGGAATTTAAAAAGCAACGTTTCGGTCATTGGCCGGGGAGCGGGTTTACAAAAGTTCCCTTGTAGTTTTTCAGACGGTAAAAGAAAGCATACCGCATAATTTTACCCTCGCGTTTTATTTCAACGGTATCGATCGGTTCAATTTTTTCAAAATAGTTTTTCAAAAGTCCATTCGGATCATGGGGAAGATTGCTCACCGCGATATGGTAATAGTCATCTCCTTTTTTGAGTCCTCCTCGTTCCCGATTAATCCAGGCATATTTGTGGATGTCATTTAAGTCGCCTACCAAAAATAAATTACGATGAAGTCGATGCACCGCATAAAAATCCAGGTGAGCCCCAGGAAACCATTTATTGGAAACCACATCTGAACCTATTGGCATTGTACCCTTCTTTTCTTCCCGCTCAGCAATAGTTTTAAAAGCCGTTCCGATTTGATTCCATCCATAAAGGTCTTGTGTAAAATCATATTCGCCAAAATTAGCCACATCCGAATTTTTTCCTAATTGAAAGGGTGAATAATTAATGATGTAGAAAGCAACAACCATCAACCCAAACAAAAAATAAGCTGAAAACTTTATCCAGAAAAATACGCGTTCCCGATTCGCTGACTCTCCTGACCAATACACAGCACCTATTAAAATTAACGCAATAAAAGCCGGGCTCGTCCAGTGGGGTAGTGTGGATCGGAAAATTGAAAAACTGGTGAACACCGCCCACAGCGGAATAGCCATGGTTAGCAGAATTCTCGAATACTCCTTTTTGATAAAATCTTTTTTCTTAAAAAGAGCAATCAATGCAATGACAATCAATACATAGTTAACAGGATTATTATAAGCCACCTGACCAAAGATTTCCGTGAAAAAATAATCAGGGCGAATTTCTAAAGCCGGGGCGACCCGGTTGCCGTGGAAAGTGAAACTGATGAAGTCGTTCTGCAAGTTCCAAATAAGAATGGGTGAAAGAAGAACAAAGGAAATTAAGCCCGCGAGATAAAAGGAGAACTCTTTCAACCATTTTCTGTTGAACAGGATTACAAAAACAAAAACTCCAATCCATAAAAATGCGCCTTGATATTTAGAAAGCATCGCCAAGCCGGCCACTATGCCAAACCAAATAATTTTTTTTCTTTCTTTGGCAGTAATAATCTCTTTCGGCAGAAAATCAATCATGGCATCCAGGGCAAGAAGCCAAAAGAAAACCAGCGGTGCATCGGGAGAGAAGGAAAAGCCGCTGATGATCGAACAATAGATGGAGCCCGTAAAAAGGAAGGCCGCATATAATCCAGCTTGTGCGTCCTTGATTTTTTTACCAATTCTAAAAATATACCAGGTGCTTATTGCCGAGATTACAATGGAACCCAGGCGAAGGAAAAAGTCGTTGGTCAAAAATAAATTCAACGAAAAAAGTTGACCCAGAATACCCACCATGGGTGGATGATCAAAATGACTCCAATCCGGATACAACGCATACGTCCAATAATAGACCTCGTCATTTCCGAGTTCCACTTGTGAGGCAAAGAATAACCGGACTATCGTAGCGATAGCGATCAGCCAAAGGACAGTCTTTTTATTTTCTTCGTGCACGGGCAGGGGAAACAAACAATTATTTCTTTTAAAATCTGAATGGCAATTTAGAAAAGTTATTATTAACTGGACTTACCAAAGTTATGACCGTCTTTGTGAGCGCCTGCGATGGATTTGTGTGTTTGCGCGAAGCAATCTCCTGTTCGGGGGATCGCTTCACCCCGCCCGCTGCCCCCGCTGGAACTCGCGATGACGTCATTATTTTAGTTTTGCAACATCTGTTATTAATAAATCTCCACGTTCGAAATTACAGGACAAGCCTTTGAGGTTAAGATCACTATTCTGATTTTGTAGGTTTCCACTGGCTCAATTTTCAAAATTCGCTTATACCCAATGGTTGTTGCTTTGGCCACTGTTTTCCACTGGCCATTAATCCAGGCATTAACCAAAAACAATTTTACCCGTTGACCTAATGGAATATATTCCTGAAGAACAATGTATTTCACTAAGGAAGGATTCTTTAATTCAATTTCAAAATTTGCTGAAGTCGTCTCATCATTTGTTGACCAGTACGTTTCGGAGTCTCCATCGGTAATCATTTTTGGTGAATACATTTCATCATTTCCTCTAAAAGCATTCGAAGTAACATCGGTATGAAGAGCCAAATTGGTTTTAAATTCCTGATCAAGGAGCTGCCTGAATCCTTTTAAAGATTGTACATCGTGTTCATTAAAAAGCCCGAGTCTGTCGGGAGGCACGTTGAGTAATAACAACGAACCTCGCCCAACCGACTTCAAATAAATTTCGAATAGTTGCTCGGGTGTTTTTACCAGCGAATCTTCTTGGGCATGATAAAACCATCCTGGACGAATGGACACATCGCATTCAGCCGGAATCCAATGTGTGCCGTTTTCGCTTCCTTTATTCAACAATTTTTCAATCCCTCCTTTGCCCGCATACAAGGTATCAGGCGAAATCATATTCCAATTGGTCTCCCCTACTTCCCCTCGTTCATTACCTACCCAGCGCACACCAGGGCCTGCGTCACTAAAAAATATAACATTCGAATCCATGCTTCGAACCAGATTCAAAGTCGTTGGCCAATCGTAATAATTTTTTCGGTCAATTTTTCTGATTTCGCGTTTGCCTCCGTAAAACCCATCGCCTCCGTTGGCACCGTCAAACCACATTTCAAATACATCAGGATATTGAGCAAATAATTCCTTCAACTGGTTTCTGTAATAGTCCACATAATCAGAAGTGCCATAGTCTTTGTGATTGCGATCCCACGGAGAAAGGTAAATTCCGAATTTTAATCCAGCCAGTTTACACGCTTCGGCCACATCGTGTACCACATCGCCTTTGCCATTTTTCCAGCGACTATTTTTTACGGAATGCTCCGTGTATTTGCTAGGCCATAAACAAAATCCATCGTGATGTTTGCAGGTGAGGATGAGTCCCTTGAAACCTGCTTCTTTTAGAACAGTTAACCATTGAACCGGATCAAAAGCACTCGGATTAAAAACTGTTGGGCTTTCATCACCGTAGCCCCACTCCTTATCAGTAAACGTATTGGTGGTAAAATGTACAAACGCATTCATCTCCATACGATGCCATTGCAGCTGAGCTACTGTGGGAATTGGTAGGACAGGAGCCGGGGGCAAAACTTTTTTAGCTCTACACGAAAGGAGTAGTAATATCACTCCCAATAAGAATATTTTTTTCATTTCAACTGATGTTTCTGCGATCGAATTTTATAGGTCATTCTTTGGGCAACTTTGTGCCTTGGTGCCTCTAACGCTTTTTGCAACAAAGACACGAAGCCACTAAAAAATAACTTGGAAACGTCTGTATAGCGTATCGTCCCTGAGACAGGAGACAATACTTGACATAGGATAGTTTTCCTAATCCGAATAAAAAAGTACTTTTCATTTTAACTGATGTTTCCATGATCGTATTTTATTGGTTCTACTTGTGCAACTTTGTGTCTTAGTGCCTTAGTGGCTGGAACGCTTTTCGCCACAAAGACGCGAAGGCACTAAGAAATACTCAGTGGGTAACATCAGGTTTCAAAATCTGTTGAATCGCATCATTTACATTATCAACCGGAAGTTGACAGACTTTATCCCTACAGACAAAAATAATTGTTTTCCCCGGCTTAACCTCGCGCCCTTCAAAGAGTGTCAAATCACTTTTTGTTTTCGTCCCCATCGTTATGGCAAAAGGAAAATAGCGTTCATGCAATTCCTTACGGTCACTTTCCATATTTTCTCCCACAATGACTACTTCATTCATACCCTGCGCTATCTCCGCAAATAACATTCCCCAGTTAGACATATAAACAGGTTCTGTTGTAATGATAGAAGAAAGTCTTGCAGTCATGTCAATTGCCTTTTGTTTCCAGTCATTGCGATCCAATAAAAGACCAAGATGAAAAAGATTGCGTGCCATTACCGAATTGGAAGACGGGATCACATTGTCAAACACTTCTTTCTTTTTAGCGATAAGTTGTTCGGATGTTTGGGAGGAGAAATGGAAGAAATTCTCTTGCGGATCGTTAAAGTGTTCAAGCACATAGTTTGTCCAATCTGCTGCTTTGGTAAGAAAAGTCTCATCAAACGTAACCTGGTAAAGGGAAGTATAGGCCTGAATAAGGAAAGCATAATCTTCCAGAAAACCTTCGGTGGCCGAGTGTTTATTCTTAAACGCCCGGTAAACTTTTCCTTCTTTGATCAAATTATTTTCGATGAACAAAATATTTTTTTTTGCTAACACAAGAAATTTGGGATCTGCAAAAGCTTTGTAGCAATCCACCAAACCCTGCACAGTCATGGCATTCCATCCGGTGATGACTTTATCATCCAACATCGGCCGGGGTTTTTTTTCGCGATAAGCCAGCATCATTTCTTTTGCTTTACTAATTATTTCATTGGGTTGAGGCTGATCAATCTCGCGGATCAGAATATTTCGACCGTGCTCCCAGTTTCCTTTCTTTAAGCAGTGAAAATATTCTGCTACTGGCTGCAACTCCTCACCCAGCGCTTCTTCCATTTCATCTCCCGTCCACGTGTAGAATTTCCCTTCTTCCCCTTCACTATCGGCATCCAGCGCAGAATAAAATCCGCCTTCAGGGTGCATCATCTCCCGTTGTAGCCATCCCACCATTTCATACACAATGGTGTTGAACGCCTCATCTTTGGATACCGAATAGGCTTCGGCATATAAACTTAACAACTGGCCATTGTCGTAAAGCATTTTTTCAAAGTGAGGGGCAAACCATTCGCTATCGACCGAGTAGCGCGAAAATCCTCCACCCAGCTGATCGTACAATCCCGCCCGCGACATTTGTTTTAACGTAAGCAATACCATATCAAGGGCCGTTTGATTCTTAACAATGAAATGATACCGCAATAGCCACAACCAAACTGTGGGCATCACAAACTTTGGCGCCTTTTCAATACCGCCCCATTTCTTATCAAATTTTTGTTCAAGGATTTCAAATTGCTGATTCAAATTAGCCCGATTAAAAACTTCAGTACTGCTATCTTTAGAAAATCGCTTGAGATCGCTGGTTTGCAAATGGTTGACGAGGTCATCGGCCGACTGTGCGATCTCGTTCCGCTTTTCTTCAAAAGTCTTCGCGATTTGTGCCAACAGCCGAACCCAATTTTGAGGAGGAAAATACGTGCCTCCATAAAAGGGTTTTTGATCAGGCGTAAGAAAAACATTCAAAGGCCATCCCCCGTTCATGCCCATCGCCTGCACCGCTTCCATATAGATTTGGTCAATGTCAGGCCGCTCTTCACGATCGACTTTGATGCACACAAAACTTTTGTTCATCACTTTCGCAATCTCCTCGTTCTCAAACGACTCACGTTCCATCACATGGCACCAATGACAGGAGGAATAGCCAATGCTTACCAAAATTGGCTTGTCGAGCGTTTTGGCTTCGGCCAATGCTTCTGCTCCCCACTCCTGCCAGTGCACTGGATTGTGAGCATGTTGCAATAAATAAGGTGACGTGGAGTGAATTAGTTTGTTCGGCATCTTTAATTTTGAATTTAGATTAGGGGGAACATCTTGGGCGTAATTGGTGATCGCCAGCACCAAAAGAAAAGGCATTACTTTTATCAGCCGAAATTTAAGTGGCTTATTAAGAGTCATCTTTATTTTTTGAAACCACGTTCAGCGTTTGTAACAATTGCCCTTGCCTTTTCAAGACTTCTTCTTTAAATGCCTGATATCGTTCCGACTGCTCATGAAAAGGTTTATGCGCCAAGTCGCGTTGGATTTTCTGCCATTCAATAATAAATTTCTTTGTCGGCTCCTCAAAGTAAGAATGCCCAAATTTCTCCCAAATATATTCCACGGCTTCATCCGTAAGGTGTAGTCGATCGGTTTTATAAAATCGGTAATCACGAAGATCGTCTAATAAAATTTCATAAGCGGGGAAATAAGCAACATCTGAAAATTGATTGACAATCTCATGGCAAGCTAGTCTTAGAATAGATTTGCTTACTGAATTTAGTTCCAGCGTATCCTTCAAGTGCCGGACTGGACTTACCGTAAGAATGATTTTGCAATGCGGATTTATTTTTTTGAGGGAGTCGTGAACCAATTTAAACGATTCCGAGATTTCACTTGGTGCCAGAAATTTTTTAAAAAAATTTAAGGACGGCATCTTATGGCAATTGGCAACCACTTCATTGTTCTTTTTTAGGCGATAGACAAAAGCCGTTCCATAGGTAATAATGATCTGATCCGCTTTTTTTAGAAATTGATTCGCATCGGCTAATGAATTTTTGATTTCAATTTCTATTTCGTTTTTTAAAAAACCTGAAATGGAGGAATGAAAATGATAATTGTAGTGAACCCCTTCACTTTCCAGATAACTTTCAGTTTCAAGAGATTTTGATTGCAATCCCAAATCAAGAAGGCGATGAATAGAGATCGGGTTATATACCGTTCCAAAGGCGTTGTTCCAAACCTCAAACCTATTATCCGCAAGGTGTTTCCCAACCGCATCAGCAAAACAAGACCCGATGGTAAAAATCTTGTCCTTCAAACCGATAGGTGAATCAGAGACCTCAGGAACTATTTCAGTACGAAATTCTTTCATTAAATAATTGAAATCCTTCACCTTAGCCCTCTCCGGTGGCCGAGGAACGAGGACGGGTGAAGGTTGTTTCAGTAAAAGTATCTATTTTTAAGAAATTAACTTTTAACTAAAGTCCTTGTTCCACCCTCTCCTATGGAGAGGGTCGGGGTAAGGTTAAATTTATGCATCTCGTCTCCTGGAATGTCAATGGTATTCGCGCCATCGTAAAAAAAGAATTTGTCAATAATGTTCGTGCTATGGCTCCGGATATGCTTTGTCTTCAAGAGACCAAAGCAAACGTAGAAGATGTGTTGGCTACCTGCGAATTGTTGCCCGAATACAAAGTCTTCGCCAACTCGTCAAAAGCTCGCAAAGGCTATTCCGGAACTGCGATCCTCACCAAAGAAGAGCCGATTCATGTTTCCTACGATCTGGGATTAGAAGATCACGATCAGGAAGGTCGCGTGATTACGGCCGAATATCCCAATTTCTTTTTAGTAACCGTCTATACGCCAAATTCAGGCGAAGGATTAAAACGCCTTGACTTCAGGCAAACTTGGGATATTTCTTTCCGGGAATACTTGCAATGGTTGATGCGCAGAAAACCCGTGATTGCCTGTGGCGATTTTAATGTAGCTCATCAAGCCATTGACCTTGCCCGACCGAAAGAAAACTACAACAAAAGTGCAGGCTATACCCAACAGGAGATTGACGGGTTCAGCAATTTGCTAAATGCTGGTTTCGTAGATACGTTCCGCCATTTTCATCCGGAAGAAATAAAATACTCGTATTGGAATTTTGTGATCAGCGGGCGGGAGAAAAATATTGGCTGGCGAATCGACCATTTTTTAGTGAACCCGAAATTTTTACCGAGGGTGAAAGAAGCCTTAATTTATAATGAGTACCATGGGTCGGATCATTGTCCGGTAGGGATTAAGATTTAGGGATAGCATAAACAAGAAGTCATTATGAAAAAGCTAACGTTCTTCCTATTTTATCTGGCTATCTGCTCAGTCCATGCTTTGGAGATCGGGTAGTTGAGAGCCTAGATAAACTCAAATTACCTGAAGTAATTCACAAAAGAGACATTAAGTTAATGAAATATTGTAAGCTTCGAATAGAAACCTACGAGTATTTCGTAAAATCAATTAAGGAAAATACTACTCAATATCAACCTAAAATTGACAGCCTTAACAAAAAAATAGAAGGATTGATCGATTCTATTAAGAAAAATGAATAGGAGGTAATGAATAATCTAATGAACAAGCTACTTGGCCTTCTAATTTTAACGGGTTGCGTTGCCCATGCGCAGCAAATCAAACCCACTACTGCATTTACCGTAAGCGGTGAAGTGTTTTCCCCATTAACGGTGAGCCTTTTGGATTTAAAAAAATGGAAGGAAGTTGTCATTGGCGATTTGGTGATCACCAATCACTTGGGTGAAATGAAAAGTGAAGCCAAGGGCTTGAAAGGAATTTCATTGAAAGACATATTACAAACGGTAGAAATAAAGTCAGAAAGCCCGAAAGTATTAAGTGAGTATTATTTTGTTTTTAGCGGCTCCGATGACTACAAAGTAGTTTACTCATGGAACGAGTTGTTCAATACTGTTGTCGGAGAATCGGTCTATCTGGTCACCGAGAAAAACGGAAAGTCCATTACCGAAATGGACGATACGATCCTGGTGATTTCCACGAAAGATTATAAAACCGGAAGAAGGCATATTAAAGGGCTTGCATCAATTGCAGTGATGAGAGCGAAATAAAACAACGACCTTGTGAACAAAATATTTGGCATTCTTATCTTCCTATCGGTTCAATCATATTCCAGCAGGTCTCAAGAGGTAGATCTAAAGAAAGGTTTTATGGATTCCTTAGAGTTATTTTATAAAAAAGGGCAATACTGCGGAAACCTGGATAAGATTGAAATAGGACAAGCGATTACGAATTACCCATTTGATTCGGCCAAAACAATCAAGCTAGTTTCCTTTAAGGTTAATCCGTTGGTAGGCAACAAATTTGATGAAACAAAAGTCATTGAAAGTGTCTCGTTAGATGAAAACCTTAAAACTATACTAATTGATATTCTTGTAAATTATAAAACAACCCCTGAAGATGTAGTATTTTGTTACGAACCCAGAGATGCAATTCTTTTTACAAACGCGAAAAATGAACTCATGGGCTACATTAATTTATGTTTTGTTTGCAAAACATCCTTTGAACAATCCCTTAGACAAACCCATTTTTTTCTAGGCGTTAATTGTCCAGAAAAATGGCATTTGCTTAAATTAATTTTTGGTGCCGCTGGAATTACTTACGGGATTTCCTGCAAATCAAACCTTTCCTTATCAAATCCTGAAATTGATTCGGTTTACAATTTTGTTGACGAATCCGCTCAACCTGAACATGGCCTAGAAAAATATTACCAATGGGTTTATGAAAATATTAGATATCCAAAGGCTGCACTAGCTAGTAAAAAAGAAGGAAAGGTTTTCGTAAAATTTATAATACAATCAACTGGAGAACTTACAGATATTGAGGTCGTTAAGGGATTTGATTCCCAATGCGATAAAGAAGCGCTTAGAGTTGTTTCAATCTCACCAAATTGGAAGCCAGGTAAACTTGAAGGATGTACCATTAGGCAGGCCTACACGATTCCAATATCCTTCAAACTACCAAATCAGAAAAAAGATCGGTGATATTATATACCCAACATCCCACACGTCTTCTCTGCGGCATCTTGTTCGGCTTTCTTTTTGGTAAGCCCAAAGCCTTGACCAAACGGCTCTCCACCCAATAGCACCTGTGCCGTAAACTCACGCCCACGTCCGTGCTTGGTCTCGGTGATTTCAAATTTTATTTCCTTTCCGTTGCGTTGCGCATATTCGATTACTTTGCTTTTATGGTTGGTATCAGAATTCACCACCACCTCTAAATCAAAATAGGGTTGGATTAATTTATCGATCACAAATTTCTTGCAACGCAGATAACCTTTATCCAAATACACGGCACCCACCAAGGCCTCAAGGGTATTGCCTAATATTACTTTTTGCAGTTGGGTATTGCGGTGGTCGTACTGCACGATGACAGCGATGCCGATTTTTCGCGCCAGGTTATTGAGTGATTCACGGTTAACGATCCGCGATCGGATTTCCGTGAGGAACCCCTCATCTTTAAAAGGGTATTTTTTAAACAGGTAATCGGCCACGGCCGCACCTAAAATAGCATCGCCTAAGTACTCCAACCGCTCATTGGACTCGCGAAAACCATCAATGCCTTTGGATTTACTGGTGTGCAAGGTGGCCAACCGATAGAGCGCCAAATTAGAAGGCGCAAACCCGGCAATGGTTTTAATTGCCGTTACTAACTTCTTGTCTTCTTTGGTGTTGGGTTTGGATAAGGTCAGTAAGTTCCACACAAAACTTACTCGGCTTTCCGGATGATGATCGAGAAGTTGTGGCCGCCAAAACCAAAGGTATTGCTCAAAGCAATATTGACTTTGCGTTGTTGCGCCTTATTGAAAGTAAGATTGAGCTTTGGGTCAAGTTCCGGATCATCGGTAAAATGATTGATGGTCGGAGGAATAATACCTTCATTGATCGCCAATAAACAGGCAATGGTTTCAATGGCGCCAGCTGCACCAAGCAAATGACCGGTCATGCTTTTAGTGGAACTGATATTCAGCTTGTAAGCATGGTCGCCAAAAACCCGTTGAATGGCTTTGATTTCGCCTATATCGCCCAAAGGTGTTGAAGTGCCGTGTGTATTGATGTAATCTACTTCCTCGGGTTTGATCCCGGCCTCCTCCAGTGCATGCTCCATCACTTTGGTAATGCCGGCACCTTCTGGATGAGGAGCGGTGATATGATAAGCATCGGCAGTCATGCCTCCACCTATTATTTCCCCTAAAATTTTTGCTCCGCGTTTTTTGGCGTGCTCATATTCTTCTAAAATTAATGCGCCAGCACCTTCGCCCAAAACAAAACCATCCCGATCTTTATCGTACGGACGGGAAGCTGTTTCAGGAGAGTCGTTTCGCTCGGAAAGTGCTTTTAGGGCATTAAACCCGCCCACTCCAGCGATACAAACGGCCGCTTCTGACCCACCCGATACTATGATGTCCGACTTCCCTAATTTGATATAGGTGTAGGCATCATAAATGGCGTTGGTGGAAGAGGCACAAGCGGAAACGGTTACAAAATTAGGCCCGCGAAAACCGTACTTTATAGAAATATGACCAGCACTCAAATCAGGGATCATTTTTGGGATGAAGAAGGGGTTAAAGCGAGGAGTTCCATCACCTGCCGCAAACGTCCTCATCTCTTCCTGAAAAGTAAGCAACCCTCCGATGCCTGATCCCCAGATCACACCCACGCGGTCGGGATCTAAGTCAGCCAGCGGAAGGTTGGCATTTTTTATCGCTTCATCTACTACCACCATCGCATACTGCGTAAAGGGATCCATCTTCCGGCCTTCCTTTCTGTCAAAGAAGTCCTCAACGTTAAATCCTTTTACCTCGCAAGCGAATTTTGTTTTGAACTTGGTGGTGTCAAACTTCGTAATTGGGGCAGCGCCACTCTTTCCATTACGCAAACCATCCCAGTATTCCGAGAGATTATTGCCAATGGCTGTCAGCGCGCCTGCGCCCGTAATTACTACGCGTTTGAAAGTCATGCGGTGGGCGAAAGGGGGGTTATTTTTTTACGTTCTCTTCCAAATAAGAGATCGCTTGGCCTACGGTAGCGATGTTTTCGGCCTGGTCATCGGGAATAGAAAGGTTGAATTCCTTTTCAAATTCCATGATGAGTTCTACAGTGTCAAGGCTATCAGCGCCTAAGTCGTTTGTAAAGCTTGCCTCAGGGGTTACTTCTGATTCCTCAACGCCTAATTTGTCGATGATGATCTGCTTTACTTTTTGTGCAATTTCAGACATGATTTTGTGGTTTATATATTCAAAAAACGATGCAAAGAAACGGATTTGGAGTCAGATTGTCAAACTTTTTGCATTTGCCTAAACAATAGTGAAATTTGGTAAAAATTGGAGCAATTTATCAGCTAAAGTCAATAAATGTCAATTCAAAGCTTTACAAATTCCACTTCTTACGAACTCCCTCAAACTCCTGCGATACTCAAGGCGGAGATGGGTTCATTCGCCACTACGCCTCACCCAGCCCGCTTTTCCACCACTGTGAGGTGGAATAACCGACACCATGCCTGGCTGAAATGCAAGCAGTCATGAAGAAAAAACGCCTTGACATTGAATACACTTTTGACTTCGACCTTTACGGAATCATTTCCAATGCAAAAGCCTACAAACTAGCTTGGGAACTGAATAAATTATTAGGGAGTAAGCTGATGAAAATGAAAGATCATGAAATTGAGCATAAAGCCAAATCCTATCAAAATTACGTCCATTATGCCCAACTAAGTGAAGTCAACGCGCTGAAACTACTTAGAAATAAACCAAACGAGGAAAGTGGAGGAAAGTACTTACTTGTACCGGAGTATCCACATTTTGATTTTATTTTATTAGCGCATGGAGAGGCTTATACCGACAGCAATCGATTGCAAGAACTCTTACGTAATATTCCTTCCATTGAACTAACTGCTTTCATACCTTTGGCCTCCCTAAAAGCTAAAGAATACTTCATCTTCTAATCCTTATAAATTTATTTCATGGAAAACATCTCTTACAATAAAACAAAAATTGTAGCCACAGTCGGCCCCGCCTCTAGTGCCAAAGAAATATTACGTGCCCTCATCAAAGAAGGAGTAGATGTTTTTCGGTTGAATTTTTCACACGGCACCCACGATGACCACCTGAAAGTGATCAATAATGTACGTGAGCTGAATAAAGAATTGGGTACCAACATCGCTTTGCTTCAAGACTTGCAAGGTCCTAAAATTAGGGTGAACGATGTGCAGCCCGGAGTTGAGTTGAAACAAGGACAGGAATTGATCATCACCACCCGCCAGCTTTTGGGCAATAATGAGATCGTCAGTACGTCATACGAAAATCTTCCTCGCGATGTGAAAGTGGGTGACATGATTTTGATCGATGATGGAAAAATAGAGCTGAAAGTAAAAGAGGCTCGCGATATTGATGTCGTTTGTTCTGTCATTTATGGCGGCCCGCTCAAACCTCGAAAAGGAATCAACTTGCCTCAATCAAAAGTATCAGCGCCTTCGCTCACGGAAAAAGATTTAATAGACCTTGAGTTTGGCTTGAAACATCAAGTGAACTGGGTTGCTCTTTCTTTTGTAAGAAAGGCTACCGATATTATTTCCTTACGTGCGCTAATCGACAAAAGCGGATCGCCCACACGCATCATAGCAAAAATTGAAAAACCTGAGGCACTCGAAAATATTGATGCCATTATTGCGGCCACCGATGCGGTGATGGTAGCACGGGGAGATCTGGGTGTAGAAGTATGGATGGAAGAAGTGCCGATGATACAAAAAATGCTGGTCGAAAAATGCAACAAAGCCGCCAAGCCGGTGATTGTTGCCACGCAGATGATGGAAAGCATGATTGAAAACCCTAGGCCAACACGGGCAGAAACCAACGATGTGGCCAACGCTGTTATGGACGGTGCCGATGCGTTGATGCTTTCAGCTGAAACGGCCTCCGGTAAATATCCACTTGAAGTGATTCGCAGTATGATGCGCACCATCAGTTCGGTAGAAAAACAAGGCGACATTTATTACCATTTTCATGAACCCGATCCGAACTCGCCTAATTTTTTCAACGACAGTTTAATTCTTACGGCTTGCAAACTGGCAAAAGATGTCAATGCGAAGGCAATTGTTGGAATGACCTTGGTAGGCTATAGTGCTTACAAGGCCTCTTCACACCGACCCAACGCCAACATTTTTGCGTTTACCAGTAAAAAAGAAATTCTTAACACCATGAATTTAGTTTGGGCAACACGCGCCTACCATTATGACAAGGCTGCAAGTACGGACGAAACCATTGCTGATGTAGAAGCGATCCTCAAACGCGATGGCCACGTTAAATCAGGCGACACGTTTGTTGTCCTGGCAAGTATGCCCATTAAAGAACGCGGGCGCACCAATACAATTAAGGTGAATGTAGTGAAGTGACGTTATTGGTTATTAGTTATTAGTTATCAGTTATTAGTTAATAGTGCACCCCATCAACTAATAACGATTAACAGATTACCGATAACCATCAACGATTAACTGACAAAGGCTCCACTAAAATCACCTCTTCGCGCTCTACCACAACCATACCTGCAGGATCACCTTTGCGCTTCCGTACATATTTTTTGGGTGTAACAGCCACCGGGCAAAGTGATTCATTTTTTCTTTTGGAATTGTAGGCCGCCAAACTTGCTGCATACTCAATTACCTCTTTCGGAAATTGCTTTCCTGCCTGATGCTTAATGAGCACATGCGAGCCCGCCACGTCCTTCGCGTGTAACCACAAGTCTTCTTTGTAAGCGTGTTTTAAAGTGAGTTTGTCGTTGGCTTCGGCATTTCGTCCTACCAGAATTTTATAGCCTTTAAATTCAAATTCATGAAACGGTAAGTTTTTCGGTTGACTTTTTGACTTATTTTTGATGTTCAGCACAAGGCCCATCTTTTTCAGTTCCTTCAGATCGACTGCGACTTCTACCAATCCAATCTCATGGTCAAGTTTTATTATTTCATTTTCCTTTTGGCTAATGGCTTCCTTTAGTTTGTCGATTTCAATTTGCTTATTTTTGGCTTTCCGATAAAAGATTTCAGCGTTTTTCTGCGGGGTTAATTCCCTTTTCAGTTTTATTACCACATCGGATTGATCGTAAAAGCTTGACAAAACAACTTTATCCTGCCCGGTTTTTATTTTATGCATATTCGCCATAATCAAATCAGCCCACAATTGATTGTGACGATCATTGACCAATTCGTTGTATTTATCTTTATTCTTTTTTAAATAATTTTCACCGCCTTTCAGTTTTGTTCGAAGCTGTTGGAGGGCAGTGTGCTTCGTTCGGTAGAAGGCCAAGTCATGAATGAGCCGATCAGTAAATTCATTGAGGGCCATAATCGGGTCGTCCCATTTCGCTTGGATCCCCTCAAAAGGAAGAAGACTGAAAATAAGACGCTCCTCTTTCTGAATAAGGTAGTAGGTTGGGTTTTCCAACAACCCAACTGTACTATTAAATAATTGCCATTGGCTTTCATTAGTCAATTTTTCGAAATTTCTTTCCTCAAGATAATCCCAAACCACTTTTCCAAAAGTGAAATAAATCGAACGCCATTGAGAATCATTTTTTAGGAAATTCTCTTTGCTGAAATCGATCTGCCGATTTAGACTTTCATAAGTGATCTCAAAATCAGTCTGAAGATGATTTCGGAAAATCTCATTTACCCGGCCATCCTTGGTTAACAACACATTGGCAAAATTGCCATGCATTTTAAAAACCAACGCATAATTTTCTTCCAGCGCTATGGAAAAACTTCGCTCATTTTCAAATTGATTTACCGCCTTAACTTTTTTTAAGATGACCTCATTGAAAAGATCAATGCTATTTTTGCGGGCACGATGAAAGCTCGCTGGAAACGATAAGCCCAAAAAACCCGAAGATAAATTAGCTTTGATAAAAAATGAGTTACTCCCATTATTCAACTCCATGATCAGGACATCTTTTTCTTGACTAAAGCAAGAAACGATTGAATAGCCTATTATTTTGTTATTGAGCTCAACACTCAACTGTCGAAGAAAATAATAATTGTTGTGCACGATTATAATGTTAGGCTTAACCCATCATAGGCGAGGGCAACGGATTCAGGCAATTCGCTACTCACCGATTGATGGAGTCCCATCTTGTGACTAAGATGTGTAAAATAGGTTTGTTTCGCACCAATCTTCTTAGCTTGAACAAGAGCTTCTCTTAAGTTAAAATGAGAAATATGATTTTCTTTTTGTAGGGCATTAATAACTAAAATTTTAGTGCCCTGCAATTTTTTAAATGTGGCATCCGGAATAAAGTTGGCATCCGTAATATAACTGAAGTCCTGAAGCCTGAAGCCAAGGACAGGCATCTGCAAATGAAGTACAGGCAAGGGAACTATTTCTATTCCTTTGACTTCAAACTTGTCGTCAAATATTTCATGAAGTTGCAACAAGGGGGTCCCAGGGTATTTTTTTTTCTCAAAGGCATAATAAAATTCCTTCTTTACTTGGTCCAAAGTTGAAGTCATTCCATAGATGGGCATCCCCTCCTTCTGCAAGAAATTAAATGCGCGCACATCATCAAGCCCAGCAATATGATCCTTATGCGAATGGGTGAGCAGGACAGCATCTAATTTTGAAATGCGTTCCCGCAACATTTGCTGGCGGAAATCCGGACCCGTGTCAATCACTAAGTTGTGGCCTTCAATTTCGAGAAGAACAGAAACGCGTAATCGTTTATCACGGTAATCGAGCGAACGGCATACCTCACATTTGCACCCGATCACGGGCACGCCTTGGGAGGTGCCGGTGCCAAGGAAGGTGATTTTCAAAACATTAAAACTTAAAGGTGTGTGAAAATGTGAGAGACGACTTTGTCCTTATCTTCAAGGATTGTTTTAGGTGGATGAAAAGCAACAATTTGCATTTTCTAAAATAAGTTATTTTTATCCCTTTACCAAACGAAAAACCTTAAATGCTCACTTCCATTTTAGTCAGCTCTTCGTAAAGCTTTACATTTTTTTCGCTGAATTTTGTAGTCTCCAATGGCACAATCCGAATAATCTCAAGTAAGGCGTTGATTTTACCTTCCATCGTAAAAAACTTATTGATAATGATTATTTTTTGTTCTCGAAGCAAGCAATAGCCAGCTTTAAAACTCCCTTTCTCGTAGCGAAGGATATAATCAGATTCGGCAATCAAGTCCTCCAACTTAGCCAGAAATTGATTTGTGTATTTTACCATGTTGTAGTGATTGGCTTGCAATTTACTGATGTCTCAGAGGGATTCAAAATCCTCCCAAAAAATATCCGAGTCTAAATTGCCCCTAGAATGTAACTTTGAATCTTGAATTTGTTTGAAAAAAAACTAATCGTTCTTGTTGGCCCCACTGCGGTGGGCAAGACTGCGGCTGCCATTTCAGTCGCTGAAAAGCTGAATACTGAAATCATTTCTGCCGACTCCCGTCAAATTTTCAGAGAGCTGACCGTTGGAACAGCCAAACCATCACCCGAGGAATTAAAAAAAATAGTCCATCATTTTATTGGTACTAAATCCATTCACGAAAATTATGATGCCGGTGAATATGGCCGGGACGCCATTAACCTTATCCACAAATTGTTTGAGAAATATAATTACCTGGTATTAACAGGAGGATCAGGACTATACTTAAAAGCTGTACTGGAGGGATTTGACGAGATGCCAGAAATACCGGATGGATTGCGTGAAAAACTTACTGAAGACTATCGAACTAAGGGGCTCGAATGGCTTCAAGAAGAGGTGCAACAAGCTGACCCTCTCTACTTTTCTACGGTTGACCAAAAAAATCCACAGCGGCTTTTGCGCGCATTAGAGCTATTGCGTTCTTCGGGCAAGTCGTTGAGCGCACTTCGTATCAAGAAAAAAATTGAACACCCTTTTGAGATCCTGAAAATTGGACTGAATCTACCTCGTGAAGTGCTTTATCAACGCATCGACTCGCGCATGGACAAAATGATCGAAGCCGGCTTGTTTGATGAAGCTAAGCCGTTTTATCCTGTAAAAGACCTTAACGCGCTTCAAACGGTTGGCTATAGAGAGATTTTTGATTTCTTCGATGGACTTTATAGTTATGGAGAAGCTGTCCGGCTTCTAAAAAGAAATTCGAGGCGGTATGCCAAGCGCCAATTAACTTGGTTTCTAAGGGACAAAGCGATTCAATGGTTTGAAAGTGAAGAAGAATTATTAAAATGGCTGGAGAAAAAAATCGCTGATCGCTAATTGCTAATTTTGCACCCATATGAACAACTTCTTTCGCGGGATTATCCGGTATTTCTTCAGCGGCACAATTTTCATTGTGCCTTTAGTGGCTACTATTTATTTCATTTTTACTTCTTTCAGTTGGCTGGATAGTCGGCTAAATTTGCCCTATCCCGGGCTAGGCTTTGTCATTATTTTAACGGCCATAACCATCTTCGGCTATTTCTCTTCCATCTTTGCTTTCCGCAGAATGGGCGAGTGGTTCGATCACCTCGTCAACCGGATACCGCTCGTTAAGTTGGTTTATTCTTCTATTAAAGATTTATTGGCAGCCTTTGTTGGCGACAAGAAAAAATTCGACCGTCCCGTGTTGGTAACGCTGAACAAGGAAAACCAACTCCATCGCATCGGTTTCATCACCCAATCCGATCTTACTGAGCTCGGGTTAAAAGAGATGGTGGTCGTGTACTTTCCCCAGTCCTATGCCGTTGCTGGAGATCATTACGTTGTGCCGAAAGAAAATGTAAAGTCACTCAATATCCCCGGATCAGTTGCCATGAAGTTCATTGTTTCGGGTGGCGTTTCTGGGTTTAAAGAGGATTAAGCTTTCGCCTTGCCTTCATGCCGATTTTTCTTCAGATGGAATAGGGGGTTCAAGATTTTCAACGCTCTCAATAACCACCATGGCGCAGGCCGTAGAACGAAGATGTGCCAGGGACACATAAACCATCCATTTATTTATTTTTGTTACTGATGCCAACTTTCCTGCAAGGAGTATTTCAGGCTTGCCGGATTCCATAACTTCAACTTCTATTTCATTCAAATCATTACTCAAAAGAAGCCCTTGGCCAGTGGCTTTTAAAAAGGCTTCTTTAGCTGCGAAACGCGTTGCGTAATGCTGCGCTTTATTTTTTCCTTTCGATTCGCAAAAAACAATCTCTTTTTTTGAAAAAACTTTTTCCTTAAAACCATTGTCCTTAGCAATGTATTTTTGGACACGCGAAACTTCAATGATATCAACTCCGATCCCGACTATCATTCGAGTTCGGTTTGGCACTTGGTTATCTGCAATTTCATGTAATTCTGCTCTTGCCTTGTAGCAATCTCTTTTGTCAATCCCTTTTTGTAAAAAGCTAAAGCGGAAACAAAATCCTTTCGATTAAAGGAGGCATCTCCGGCAAGCAGGTAAGAAAGGTAAGAATCGGGATTCCACTCAACAATACTATCCGGTTGAATACCCCCTCGAGGCTCAAAAGGAAAACGATACTTAGAAAATTTAGTGAAATCGCGATATGCCTTCGTCATCAAAAACGGATCGGCCGGAATGGTTAGCAAGCTATCCGTTATTTCGTGATTCTCGCGAAGCGAAGCATTAAAAACTTTGTTCAAATCATAACAGACATATTCCCCCAATTGCCAGGGATCGGTGGAAACCCAAACCTTTAGTTGCTTGGGTTGAAAGATAATTGAATGGTGCGCAATTAGTTGGTTGATCAATTTTTCGTTTCCCAAACCAATGTCAGCCCCACCAAGTCCTTTCTGATCGCGCAGCAACAAAGATGCATCGCTCACGGAAATGTTTTTTTTCGCTCCGATAATTTCTTCCACCCGTTGCCAACGAAAAAGGGAAGCACTGGTTCGAATATGTTCCTGATTGATTTTTGTATTCCCCAGCGTCTTTCCTTGGAAATGGTTAGTGCAAATGATTAAACTATTTTTCCCTTCCACCAAATCAATATCGTCTGGTGTTTTTTCAATAATTGCTGCCTTACTATCTTTTGCAGAACCGATTAGAAATGATTCGGACACAAACATTTTCCTTTTCGCAGCTATTGTGTATGCTTCTTCGATAGTGGAAGCATATTGCAAAATTTCGCGGGCCACCAAGGAAACTGGCATCGCTGAGGAAGAGGGAATGTAGGACTTGGCCGCATTGATCGTTACGGTTAATCCCTGATCATTCATCCCTGAGAGAACCCCCGTCATTCCGGCAAACGTTACCATCATAAATTTGTGCCCGGCTGTCGGTTTATAAAACGCTACAATTTTATTTTTGGCAAACTCATCGCCCACGTAGAAATCAAAATTACGCCCGATGAGCAAACTGCTATCGGAAGTTCTATCATTCCAGGCAGCAAAAGAAGTACAACCTACCAGCGACATGTTTTGCAAGGCATGGCCAATATCGTGTGCCGCATGATAGTTAAGAATGCGCTGATAAGGTGACGCGATATAATCAAAGTCAGGCGAGGCTTCGGTGGAAACCCCAAGAATTTCAAGCTTAAATTCTTCCGGCACACTTTGTTCCAAATTTCGATTGAACCATCCCACAAAAATTTTCAAAAGGAAGAGTTTAAAATCGGAAGGCACCAACTGCTGGATTTTTTTCACAAATACTTCCTCTTGATAGCGGGCCAGCTCTTTGGTCAGTTTGCCAATTGCTACTCCCCTTTCAAATGGTGCGCCTTCCACATACATTTCGTAAAGCCCACTTTGGCTTTTGCGAAGCCAATTGTCTCTGACCATAAAGAGCCCAGAATCTATTTGGTTTCTATTCCAGCTAAGGCTTGACCTAACTTTCGGTATTGGTGGACTTACCCGGGCAACGATGGCCACATAAACCAAAAGGCTAACGAGAAGCACTGACAGGATCAAAAAAAAGTAAGCCGTTATTTTGAATAATCGCCTATGCATTTTTTATTTTTTCAAGTAAATACTCCATGCCAAAAACTTCGGCTGAAGTGACAATGGCACTCATTGAAACGCCTAAGACTCCATGCAGGTTGAGGTTTTGGCCAGTAAGCAGCAAATTGGGAATTTTGGTTCGAGGTGAAATAAAAGATTTCAGTGGATTACGATAATCTTTGGTCACTCCGTACAGTGATCCATCCTCCGTTCCGATATAATCGCGTAAGGTGAGGGGGGTGGCGATATGGCACGAGTAAATGCATTCTTTAAGGCCAGGCACTTCTTTCTCGGCATATTCTATTAACTGAGCCGCTTTCTCTTTTTTAAATTGTTCGTAACGCTCACCTCGGCTACTTTCGTCAATTGACGTATTGAAGGTATTTTCCCACTCTTTCATTTCCTCATAGCGCATGTACGTCATCAGGGTAACACCATCGGCAAACCCATTTTGTTTAGAGGAAGCGGAACAAAATAAGGCGAATCCACTCGGCCACTCTTCGGGTTTGTAGTTAATAATGTCCCACGCCCCTTCCTTTCCGCTGAAGTAAATATTATAATTCAAGTACTTAAACGTATTCTTCTTCATCACCATGTTGATGGAAAATACCGAAATGGAATTCTCCAGGCTTTTGATGCGTTTTCGGTAAAGATTTTTAATCAGATCGCTCTCTAAGATGTCTAAGGTCTGCGAAGGATGGGCATTGGAAATAAATAGCTTGGCAAAATACCGCTCTCCATTGGAACACTCAGCAAACTCGATCTTTCCGTTTTGTTCAACCAACCGGGTTACTTGCTGCCGGGTCTTCACTTCACCATTTCGATTTCGAATTTGTTTAGTGAGCAATCGCGCAATCTGTGACCCTCCATCTACAAAGCGATACGAACTTTCGATATAACTGTTAATGATCAGGGCATGAACGTACAATGGTGTTTTATAGCCTTCACCTGCATAGAGTACGTTTGATCCAGCCAGTACATTCTGTAATTTTTTGTTGGCGGTGATCGACTCCAAATACGTGCGCGTGTCCAATCCCAGCACGTCATTCTTTTCAAAAGCCTCGCCCTTGCGCAAATTGTAAAGGGGAAATTTTTGACAAATGTGCTTTATCTCCTCGCAATAATTTCTAATGGTCTCTTCCTCATCGGGGAAATCGCTAACCAAATTCTTGATAAAGTTTTCATACCCCTGGCCAAGCTTATAAACCTTCGGGTCGCCTTTGAACCGAATGGCGTCTACGATATCTTCATCCATCTTTCTTATCTTGACCTTGTCCATAATTTCAAGATACTTGAAAATACTATGAAGGTTTTGCCCTTCATCCAAGCCACCAACATAATGCACCCCAGAATCAAAAATGACTTTGTGACGCGCAAAAGTTTGCAGGTTTCCACCAATCTGCTTATTGCGTTCAAGCACACAAACTTTATAGCCCTCCTTAGCGAAAAAAACACCACAAGCCAGCCCGCCAAGGCCACTTCCCACAACTACCAAATCAACGTGATGATCCATATTTTAAAAACTAAACCGAAAACGGTTCTTTTCGAAGAACAAAAATAACATTGGAAGTGAACTTTTGACTATTTAATATTTCAAATTTCAATCCTGCTTGTTCGGCCAATTCCTTAATGTATTTTCCGGAAATAAAATTTAAAGGCTGTCGGCTTTCATTAAACCGTAAAAGTTTAGTCGAAAAAAACTCTGTCAGTTTAGTCGCCTTGTGTTTGTCTTCAAGATCGGTATCCCCGTCACGCAAAATCAGCACCCCTCCGGGGAGAATAGCATCAAAGCATCGTTTTAAAAATTCTGCCTGTTGACTTTCTTGTAAGTAATGAAGCACATCGCTTATGATAATGACATCCTGCTTTTCAATTTCATAGCCTGTAATATCCTTACAAACAAAAGACAAGTTTTTGCCACGCAAATAGCCATTGCTAGCCACCGCAATTTTCTCCTCATCATAATCAACGCCAATAATAGTTCTTTCAGGCGATAGGAAATGGAGCATGTAACTCAGGAAACCATAGCCACAGCCCAAATCAAGAACGGAAGCACTGGCAGGTATTAACTTGTGAAAGGGCTCATAATAATTTTCAAGCCGAAGTTTAATCCGCAGATACCACTCCAACACCGGGCCTTTATATAAATAGTTACTGACAAGCCGATGTTTGAAATGACGAGGCGTTTCTATTTCTTGGGTTAATTTTTCATGCTCCATTTTAAAATAGCGTCCAATACTTTTTGCCCTTTCGGTGTACGTATCTCCATATTGGCTGTCATCAAAAGCTATTGGAGGCAAAAACTTCATGACAAGTTCGCTTTTGTTGATAAACAGATCTCCTTTTGGAATACACTGACCGGTGCCATACAGCACCAAGGGCAAAACATCGATCTTTAGTTTATCAGAAATATAAAACGCGCCTTTATGAAATCGTTTTATCCTCCCATCAACCGATCGAGTTCCTTCCGGAAAGACCATGATGGAATACCCTTCCTCCACACTTTTACGCAATCTTTCAATGCTTCCTTCGGCCCCCGCATCAACCGGATAGTAGTCGGCCATCTTCACCACCCAACCAAAAATGCGTGAATTCCAGACCCAATGGTTGGTGAGCAAAAGCACTTTGGGATGCTGCATGCCCGTTACCAAAATATCAACGAACGATTGGTGATTACTGATGATCACCATAGGTCGTTGGTATTGACCCTTGCGGTTGATCATTCTTTTTTTGCTATGAATGCCGATATAGATTGGCAGCGCCATGAAAAAACGCATCATGCCATGATATACATATTTTAGTCCCCGATTTTTGTTTGGAATGATTTTAAAGAAAATGAAACCAACAACCGTGAGGAAAAGGGCGCCAGAAACGAAGAATACGTACGTGATAACACTCAATAAAAAAAGAAAAAAAGTAACCGGTGGTAATTTTCTCTTCGCACGGTTGCCAATTAATTTATCGAAAAGATAAGGCTCAATGGTTTGCGACACAATGAATACGGCAACAATGCCAATGATCGAAATAGCCGCAATAGACTTCAGTGCCGGGTGCTGAGCGAAAATGAGCACGCCCAGCCCACTGATGGTCGTTATGGCCGACAAGAAGATAGAGTCTTGAATGGAAGTCAGTGCTTGCTCACCGGTTTTATATTCTTTCTGCAATCCATCCATAATAAAAATACTGAAGTCATCACCCAAACCAAAAATAAAGGTTGAGATCATCACGTTTACAATATTGAATTGGATGCTCAACAAAGCCATGGCCCCTAAAATCCAAATCCAGGTAATCAGCATGGGAATAAAGGTGATCAACGTGAGTTCAATGCGGCCATAGGAAATGAGCAAAACGATAAACACCAAAATAGAAGTGAACGTTACAATGAAAATAAAATCCTCATGCACATTGGACACAAATAGATTGACAATCATTCGCTTATCAAAGGGCTCGGCATGAAGGTGGTCGCCAAATGCCTGATAAAACGAATCTGTTTGAGGGGACGCCACAGAAGCGAGGGTTACAATGGTAGTGAGATCTTTGTTTTCATTTATGTAATCATCAAAAAAAGTATTGCGAAGCACCTGCAATGGATCGCCAGTTGCCGCCTTATATTTTCGATTGACCAAGGAATCAAAATTTTTATAGCCTACGGAAGTGAATTTCAACCTTTTCGATTCCAATTTCAATGCGCTCATCACTTCATCTTTTTTCGCTTGCGTCCAGTAACTATTCCATTTGGAAATCCTGCGCGCTTGCAATGAATCGGAAAGCAGAAAAGAGGAAACCGAAACGTATTTTTTTATGATTCCTGCTCGTTTCAATTCTTCAATTTTAGGAAGAACATTTTCGTTATTCCGCAAAGCTTCTTCCAGATTTTTACCATCGGCTATTACAAAAATTGACCGCACCGATGATTGTGTAGCGCGGTTAAGGATTGCTTCTGCTTCTTTTAAAGCAGGTGACATAAAACTCAATTTGGTCATGTCACTATCAAATGCTACATCGCCTGCAAAATAAAACATCACCGGAGTGAGTATAAAAATAACAGGGATAAGTACACGGCTCAACCATTTTGGAAGTAGCGGTATGTGCCATCCCTTATTCAATCGGTTGGAACCAAAAAAATCATCGGCCACGAGGTGAGGCAAAAACAATAACGAGCATAAGACGGCACCCACCAAACTCAAGCCAGCAAATAAACCGATATCACTAAGCATGGAAGCCTTAGCAAATTGCAACGACAAAAAGGCAAGCACGGTAGTCGTACTGCCCAAGGTCATTGGGGTCACCAGGTCTTTTACAACTTGCCGCACATCACCGGTCTCTTTTAAATGCGACAAAAAATGCAAAGAGTAATTAATAGCGATGCCCAACACGATAGAACCTGCCGCAATGGCTAAAACTGAAATAGTGCCTTGGACAAAATAAATCGCTGCCAGCGAAAATGCAGCCCCAAACAAAACGGGTATCAAAATCAAAAAGGGAGCTCTTTTTTTTCGGAGAAAGCCAAACAAGAAGACAAACATCAGCACAATCATCAGCGACACCGTGAGCACGGTATCTTTATTAAGTTGCTTGGCGTTACCTACTGCGATGGCCACTGCCCCAAAATAAGTTGCCGTTACACCTTGTTGCTTACCTGATAGGTTAGCAATTGACTGATCTAGCTTCTCCAAAAACCTGGCATTATCCCCCGTGTTATTGGCCGGGAAAACAGGTGTCACAAAAAATAGCAAGTAGCGATGATCTTTGGTGATGAAATAATTATCATACAGTTCTACATCATCACTGTACTGCAAATCACGGAGCTTCCTTAAAACGATCCTGGAAATTCCCACGGGATCTTTTACGATTATCCGTTTTATCGCCATCCCGGCAGGAGAAACCAACTGCTTGTAATTATTGGCCAGCGTGGCCTTGATCTCCCCCGGTTGTGTGAGAGAATCTACTTCCTCATAATCCTTTTCAGTAAGAAAAACAGGCAAATACTGATAGATGAGTTCATACATTTTCAATGCGATCTCATCATCTACTTTATAATTGACAGTTTTTACAAAAGGAGAAAGGTCACTTTGCATTTGCGCCACCAAACTATCAGTAAAATCGATAAGTTTTTCGGGTTGGGCTGAGGCAGAAGTATCTTTTAAAGACACTATCATCACCAATTTTTCAGTAAATTTTGAATTTTGAAAAACCTGGCTCGCCTTCTTTAGTTTTTTGTCGGCAGGGAAGAATTTAGAGATATCTTCCTCTACTTTAATTTGGCCGGCCCAAAAGCCAAGGAAGGCAAACAAGCCCAGGAAAATAATGTACAGCAATCGCTTTCTTTTTTTGAAATAATCATAAAAAAAAAGAAAAAAAGACTCCATAATCAATTTCGATCTGAGGATTTCTTAAACAATTTCAAATAGAAAAAAGTTAATACACTGGTCGTAAGGCCACCAATAATTGCAAGCGTAATGGCGCCCAATACATATTGCATAAAACTGTTTTGCATCCCCTCCAACGAAATTGTTTTGCTAAAGGATATTTCAGTAGCGTTTTCTCCCATCCAGGTTTTTCCGGTGAGGTGGCTCAGGTACAGTACGAAGGGGATAAAGGGAGGAATGCTAATGTTGGCCGCCACAATGACCAACGCCTTGTTGAGGCGAAACAAGACAGCCAACGCAATGGCTGTAATTAATTGAAACCCCCAAATGGGTAGGATACCCATGAAGATGCCAAAGCCAACGGAGATGGCTTTTTTGGAATTTGAATCATCGGGATGGAAAAGTTGACGCAATAATGCTTGTCTCTTTTCCTTTTTAAACAATCTCCTAAAAAAATCGCGAGGTAAAATATAAACTAAGGCGATTGTAATGAGTACCGCATTCAAAACACTGATGCGCGAAAAATCCTGAAACGGCCGAAAATGAGAAACCCGATTTTCCTTTTCTGCATAGTGGATCTTTACCGGAACAGACGTTATCGCAATCCCTTTCCACGCAGCACGCACAATCACTTCAATTTCGAATTCAAACTTGCGGGTGAAAAATTTCATTGATCGAAGTTTCTCAATAGGATATAGCCGATACCCGGACTGTGTATCTTTCATTGTATAACCCGTTTCAACCCAATACCAAAAATTTGAAAACTTGTTGCCAAAACTACTTTTACCTGGAATGCCCGCTTGCTCCATGTTTCGTCTACCGATGATCAAACAGCCTGGGCTTTCTTCAACCTTATCCAGAAACAAAGGAAGATCCTCCGCAAAATGCTGACCGTCAGAATCGATAGTAATGACATATTGAAACCCAAGCTCAAGGGCTTTTTTAAATCCGCTTCGCAAAGCCCAGCCTTTACCGATATTCTTTTCATAACTCACCACATGTAATTGCGGAAGCTGAGAAAGAATTTCATTGGTGCGATCGGTAGAGCCATCATTGACTACAATAATCTGATCCGTGAAGCCAGTCAAATCGTGCAACAATCCCTCTAACGTCTGGGCATTGTTATAGGTAGGCACGACCACGCAGGTGCGAAGTTGCTCAAATCGCTCGTGGGAGGTCAGATTCATTCGTTAGATTTAGACCGAGGCAAGTTATAGTGGGTGAGCTTACTTAGCAAATGATGACCTCCTATGACTCAAAAAATTCAGCCTTCATTTTAAAAAAGACAGTTTCATTTTCATACAACTTGCCTTCGATTTCAAAGGTACCCCTGTCAGATTGTTTTAACTGGACTTCAATGCGAACCTGCTGTTGAATTTCTGGGTTGATGGTGGCGAGAAATTTGATGCTTCCGCCTGAAGTCAAAAGCAATTTCTTATTTAGGTGACGCTCAACTACTTCTTTAACCATTTGTACCATGCAGACGCCCGGCACAATCGGCATGTCAGGGAAATGTCCTTTGAAGATCGCGTGAGCTGGATTTAGCATAATCTTCGCTTCAATCGTTGTTCTTCCATTTAGGGATTGAGTTGAAACCGGATCAAGCTGGTAGAAATCAGATAAAAGCATTTCGACAGGTATTAACGGACTAAGTGGGTCAGTTTAATTTTCATATTAAAATTCAAATGTTCAATAAAGATAGAATCGGGCGGACGAACACCAACGCTAAATATGCGTGCAATAGTTTGTGGTTTTGCATAAGGACCCTTTTCAAGACGTACTAATTTGGTGCAATCCGCATTGGTAACAACACGCTCCTCTTCCTTTTTTTTTCCAAAAACAAATTTCAGGTTATCGCCCTCCCTATAAGTCGATGGTATCTCTTTCTCGATTTTTTCCATCAGCACAAGTCCAAAGTCCTTTTGAAGTGTGCGCACAACAATTCGCTTATTGAGCTTTTTCATCACTTGATGAGTCATAATTTTCCCATTTCTTTCAAAGCCAAAGTCAAAAAATTTAACGCCAGCCTCATTCGTAAAAACGATGCGCTTGGAGCTATCCGGCATAACCTTGAAAAGTACCAAGCCACTAATGTGATGCCTCATAACATCAACACTGGCACTATACAAATCGGAACTGAAAATTGGTTTGAATTTATTAACACACGAAACGTCAACTTGAGCAGGTTGGCGCGATGGAACAGAGGAGGCGCAAGCCGTCAACATCAATAAAATGCTAATGCACAAAAAGTGCTTCATCCAATTTCTTGTTTATCTCCTTATCGAAAAACCGGATCAGCGTGTTGTCGCCACCCGGCTCTTCCATTTTAATGCTTAGCACTGACCAATTTGTTTTATCAACCAATACCGAGATTTTTTGAAAAAATTCTTTAATCGTTTTAGAGGCCGGTGTCATCTCAAACAAATACGTTTTTTCATTCTGAAAAATCCTTGAAGTAAAATCCTTGTTCTCCAGAATTTTGCCATTGACGCAATCAACCACAATGCGATTGATCTGCTGAAATAATTTGTTGGAGTGCGCTGAAATTTTGCTTTCCTTTTGGTCATCGCGGATCACAATCTGATCACCATTCATGATCATCAGGTAACGAAAAGGTTTCTGGTATTCAATCCTCACCTTTCGCTCTCTTTCAAACCAAAATTTTCCTTCTGAAACAATTTTCTCTTCCAGCAGCGTGAGATTTTTTTCTTGCACAAAAAGGCTTTGAATGGATTGGATTTTCTTTCCTTCCTCTGCAAATTTTAATTTGAAATCAGAAAAATTATTAATCGCACTAAAGCCCGGAGGTTGGGCCTGACCAAGTGATGGACTGAAAAATATAAGATACAAAATAAAATAAAAACGGGTCATCAGATTTTTTCAATTAAATACACCAAGTTTCATGCCGCAAGCTACAGCCTTGAAATTTAAATTTTTGTCTCGACCGCGAGTTTCTTTTCTACACATACGCTTGTTCCTCCAGCAATTTATCCAGCGGTTCTACACGCAGCCCAATGCTTCGAATATAATTCAAAAGGTCGGGAAGGATTTCTGCCGTTATTTTACAGCGATCGTGTAGCAAAATAATATCGCCAGCCCTCAGACGTTGAGTAATCCTTGCCAATAATTTCTCCTTTTTTTTTGCTGTGGTGTCGAAAGATCGAATACTCCATCCCACGGTAACAAAATTCATGCGCACAATAGCCTTTACCAGCATCGGATTAGTGACCCCGTAGGGTGGCCTGAAGAAGCGGGGTAAAAGGCCAATAGTCTTATTAATGGCGTCATTTGTTTCTCGCAATTCACCCCTCATTTTTTTGCTCGATTGCAAGTCAAAGAAAGACCCATGATCATAACTGTGGTTGCCAATCAAATGGCCATCCTGATGAATCTGTAAGGTGAGCGCTGGATGTTCTTTTACATTTTTTCCAATGCAAAAGAAGGTTGCTTTTACATTATGCTCCTTCAATATCGACAAAACTTGATCCGTATGTTCCGGTACGGGGCCATCGTCAAACGTAATCGCAATAGAATCGGTCACTTTTGCAGCTTTGCATTTGGTCAGAATAAAAAAATTGGACGAAATAAAAATTGTGCCCCAAAAATTGATGATCAAATAAATGAGTACTAGGGCAACGTAAAACGAGAACGGAACATGAGCCTGCCAATCAAAAACGATCATCAAAATAAAAACAGTGACGGTCAAAATATTTAATTTCCTATACGTCATCGCGCTTTAATAAAATCAAAGAATGATGATCCTCAAAATATTGATTGTAGATCAAAACCGTTTTTATCTTTCGCTTTCTGTCATTTTCAAACACGGTCGGTGCGACTTTTCCGGATGACAAAATTGTATATGCCAGCCACAACGCAAAAGAACTTGCCACTGGATATTCACCACAAAGGTGCTTGAAAACGCCTGTCGAACTTGTTTTGAGCAAAGTAGCGAGCCGGTTTTCCATTTGACCATCCAACCTTGAGTCTCCTGATTTACCCAGCAAAACAAAATCCACATTTTCGTTGTCAAGACCATGAACCGAAAGGAATGCAGTAATATTTTCTTCAATTGAATTCTTAGAGTGGTAAATAGTTTTAACCCCTTCAATTTTAATGTTTTCCTTATTGGGTTCGTTGGAGAGCACAAACCAAGCCGATCCCTCTCCATGCAGTGTGCCTTTGGTTCCCGATCTGATCACGTTCAGGCTGTTGTTATTTTCTTTTTTAAAAACTCCAAATCGAGATTGAATGGCATGACTGACGTCTGTGATTTCGTCTGCACCACCGACTAAAATATTTTGCTGTGGAAATTCTGCAAGCTGCAACATGGAATCCAGCAGTGCACTTTCAAATGAAAACGCTCCATGTGAATACGTTTGATTATACCCTTGGCATTGAAGAAGAAAAGCAAGGTGCGACCCAATGGTATTGTGCGTAGATTGGATGAATGGCGTTGGGTTAAGTGCCTCTTCTTGGTTGTTGACAATCCGATCCAAAAAAATTCCGGTGTCATCAAGACATCCCCATCCGGTGCCTGTAATAATGGCATCAGGTTGCGTTACCGTTGCGTTTTTTAACGCAAGCATTGCTGTGGCCGCACCAATTTTCATGATTCGACTCATCCTTCTAAGTTGCTTTAGATCCATCCAGGTAGCGTAATCAGGTTCAATACACCGAAGTCTATTCCCTTGATAAAAAACAGGTTCCACAAGCGACTCAGCCGCCCAAGTAGGCTGAGGAGAAATTGCTGCGGTGCCTTGGATATATACCCCCATCATTTAGCTTTTTGAAAAAATGATAGAGCTACAATTCCCACCAAAGCCAAATGAATTACTCATTACATGACGCACCTTTATAGGCTGTTCAAATTTTAGCTGAGGTGTAATCCCCAATTCAGGGATCGGTACTTTAAAACGAAGATTCGAAAAAACACATTGCTCAGAAATTGCCAAAGCAGAAAAGGCAGCCTCAATTCCTCCGCTGGCACCGAGGGTATGTCCCGTAAATGCCTTGGTAGAACTCATTCTAGGATAATTATTTCCAAATATTTTTTTTATGGCTGTACCTTCCGAGAGGTCATTATTCAGCGTTCCGGTGCCATGCAAGTTGACATAGTCAATATCCGCTGGCGACAGTCCGCTCGTTTTCAAAGCAGCGTCCATGGCACCGAAGGAGCCTCGGCCTTCTGGCGAAGAGGCCGTTTGATGGTAAGCATCGTTCGTGTTTCCGTATCCCGACACCTTGCAGATCGAATTTATTTTTTCCTCCGCCACCACTTTATCAGATACCAAAATCAAAAAGCCCGCGCCTTCTCCAAGGTTTAGTCCACTGCGAGTCGCATCATACGGACGGCAGGGCTGCTTGTCTAAAATCATCAGGCTGTTAAAACCATTCAGGGTAAACTTTGTCAACGCATCCGTTCCACCCGCCACAACAACATCCAACATCCCTGCTTTAATTAGTCGCGCTCCAAGAACGATGGAGTTGACGGAGGACGAACAAGCCGTATTCACAGTGGAAACAAATTCATGAATGGAGAGATCATCGGTAATAAGGTCTGTAGAACTCCCACAAGCGTGGTTAACTACGTCCCGCAGTCTTCCTTTGGATGGATCACCAATAAAATCACTAAAAAAGTTTTCACTCTTATCCATTCCTCCTACCGTAGTGGCCGAGATTAGGCCTACTTTCCATTTTTTAAGATCCTGAATATTCGAGTTTTTAACAGCCTCCCTGGCAGCATGCACACCAAGCAGAGCCGTTCGTGAAAATGAGGCCGAAAGATTTAATTTTTTAGCCAGAATTTGATTGGTGATTTTTACCTCACCAACTGGCAGATCACGATGGATAGAATCAAACAAACTCAATGCACCAATCCCCGTAACATCGCCACTCAGGGATTGAAGGCATTCAAACACAGAATTACCAATAGCCGAAATCAATCCCGTGCCGACTACATGCACAGTGGCTTTCAAACCCTAAGGTTTTTGGTTAGCCTTGATGTATTCCGCCATCGTGTTCACCGACTTGAAAATTTTAGGGCCTTCTTGTGGGTCGGCAAGGCGGATACTGTATTGCTGCTGCAGCAGCACAATTAATTCAAGGGCATCAATTGAATCGAGACCAAGTCCATCACCAAATAAAGGCTGATCGTTGACAATATCTTCAGGACGGAGGTGCTTCAGGTTCAAAACCTCGATAATTTGTTTTTTCAGATTTAGGGTCAGTTGTTCCATGAATGATAACGTTCTGAAATTTTTGAAGAAGAAATAGATTTATCAGTCAAATATAAGAAAACATCAGCACGGTCGGCTAGTATATCAATCCAACCGGCAAGGCAAAATTTTGCTTTTTTTCCCACCAACAGCATGTCAACGTAGCTTGAAATCCAGTCTGAGTCAAATTGTGGGGACACAAAAAAAAGGTTTTCGCCCTTTATGCCATGTCGAATACAAATTTCTCCGATCACAATATTGGGCAGTGTATACACAAATAAGGATGGGCTTGCCTGTGTTTTAACGGAGTCCCAAAAACGAAGATCCGTGTCTAAACTTGAGTTGGAGTTGGATAACACGATTGCCAACTCATCGGCTTGGTATTTACCTTGGATGGTACTTAGCAAAAGTTCCGCCGCAATAAAACCCAATTTTGAAAGCCGATCCATTTTATAAAATTTTGGATAGGATATACCTAACTTATCATACGCTTCAGTTAGAAAGTCATTGTCAGGTTTATTTTCCTGTTCAAAGAGCACCACCCCATCTTTCACGATTTTGTTATTACGAATGATGCAGTAAAAGTCGGTCATTTCATTAAGCTGAAATACCCATTCGTTCTTCAAAATCAATAATCTTTGCCAGGCGCTTTAGTTCAGCCGATGGGTTTTTTACAAATGGATTTTTCTCATCCCATACGTAGCCCGCCAGAATGGAACATATCTGTTTTTTCATTAAAGGATCCTGTTTTTTAGAATAAAATATCGTCTCCAATGTGCCATCGTACCAGGCAAGAACGAAAGACCGGAAGGTGTCCACGCCTATTTTCAAGACATCAGAATATTCCATTTGCCAATCCACCGGCAAACCTTTTAGTTTCTTGACAACAAGTTCAGCTGCCAGTTGACTCGACACGGTGGCAAACATAACGCCTGATGAAAAAACGGGATCCAAAAATTCGGTAACGTTACCCGTCAAGACAAAACCTTTCCCGAAAAAATGCTCCGTTTTGGTTGACCAGCCTTCCAATTTCTTTGGCTCAAAAATGTTCTTTGAAGCCCCAAAACGATTTTTTAAATAGGGTAGATTTTCAATCAACGACCTAAATTTAATGTTTAGGTCGCCACGGGTGTTCTCAAAGAAAGCAGGATCGCTTACAAATCCCAAAGACGTGATGCCCGATGAAAATGGGATGATCCACACCCAAACACCGGGTGAATAATTTACAATGATAATGCGATTCGGTTCCTCATGCTTCTCCCGATCGGGATCTTCTACATGGGCAAATATTGCCTTGCGAGGAAGCAAGTTCGATGGTGCGTCTAAATTAAATAACCTGGGGATAACACGACCATAGCCACTGGCATCGATGATAAATTTGGCCTTGATTTTCTCAACCTCACCCTGGCTATCTTTTATCGTAGTAATCGAACTTTCATCTTCAAGGAATTCTATTGCTGTTACTGTAGTCTCAAAATCTATTTGTAAACCCCGCTCGCGTAAAGCATCAGTTAGTGTGGTGTCAAACTCTGCACGAGGAACTTGCCACGTCCACGTCCAGCCCGGAGAAAATTGATCAGAAAAATTGTAGTCCGCAACATTTCCGTTTCTTACAAATTTCGCCCCAAACTTCTCCTGAAATCCCTTCTTTCTTACAACATCCAATAAATCGCAAGCTTCAAATACCTCCATGCAACGGGGCAGTAAGCTTTCGCCAATGACAAAACGCGGAAATTTTTCTTTCTCCACTACGCGAACATGAAAGCCTGCCTTCTCAACAAAAGCAGCGGCAACACTTCCTGCCGGCCCTGCACCTATCACCAGTACATCACACGATTCCATTTTTGTCATATCCTATCGTTAATTCTCTAAAGCCAAAACCAAAGTGGCATTGCATCCCCCAAAACCAGAAGCCGTTTTTAATCCCAATCGAATCGATTTTAACTGACTTTTTTTCAAAATGTTTATCGGTTGTGAAACCCCTAATTTCTCAAACCCGTAAGTAGGAAACAACTGTTGATTTTTCAAACTTATAGCACTCAAAACCGTTTCCACCACACCGGCTGCGCCAAGGGTATGGCCAAAGTTTCCCTTTAAGCTGTGCAAAGGAGTAGCGCTTAAGTTCGAAAGATTAAATGCTTTGGCTTCCATTTCATCATTGTAAACTGTGGCGGTGCCATGACCCGATATAAAATCAACTTCTTCATGGCGAACATGAGCTTCGTCAAGGGCAATTTTTATGGCCATTGCCAATTCCGCTCCGGTCTTTGATGGTCCTGAGATATGGTTGGCATCGTTGCTAATCCCTCCGCCCAAAATGGAAATCTTCTTTTCGATTTCAAATTCTTGCGGCTTTGAGGTTAACAAAACAGCCGAAGCAGCCTCACCCAGGTTAATGCCCGACCGATTAATATCAAATGGTTTACAAGGTTCAGGGCTTGCCGCATTCAAACTTTGAAAACCTGAAATAACAAACTTACTAAGCACATCTGCTCCGAGAACTACGGCATGGTCAAAAACTCCACGCTCGATATACCGTTTGGCAACGATCAAGGCCACATTTCCCGATGTGCACGCATTGGAAACAACGATTGACTTTTCAATGGATAACTCTTTGGCAAGCATGGCTGTCACTGCATGAAGGTGGATTCTAGGATGATCCGGTTGCCCATTCTCTAACACATCAATGTTTCCTTTTGTGGTAGAAAGAATAAATAAAGTACGTTTCGAGGGTAACTTCACTTGCCGCTTTAATTCATTCAACGCATGGAGGGCTACGATTTCGAAACGGGTAAAATGCGCGGTCGGCTTTAAGTCGATAAGATGGGAAACACAAACCTTTTGATCTCCAAAAAAATCGGTCTGCTTTACCCCTGTTGCTCCGGCCATTACTTGCATGAAATTATCCTCCGTTGAAAAACCTAACGGAGAAATAATCGAATCTGCCAGGAGCCAAACTTTCTTCATGCCAATTTCCATTTTTGTTTCCAAGTTTCGAAAAAAGCCGGGTTGGTCAAATGCAACTCAAATGTTTTTATATCCACAAATACTTGAACCGATGAACCGGTGGCCACCAATGATTTATCTTTGGCATCAAAAATTTTATATTCAAAAAGTAACTTGGCGGCAGCGGTATTAACGTGACTTGCCTCAACAATTATTGATCCGCCAAAGCGAAGTGGTTTTTTGTAATCACAATGAACCGATACTACGGGCACAGCAAAACCCCGATGGTAAAAATCCATATACGAAATACCATATTTTTTTCCGAAAGCTTCGCGGCCATCTTCAAAGTATCGCAAATAATGGCCATGCCAAACTATGCCAAGCGGATCGGCTTCATTAAATCGAATGATCACCTCTGTACGCTCCTTTAACATATCCATTTCACTATCCATTCACCAAAATAAAAATTTGCGACAGCCACTGTTTAAACTCAGTAATTTCTCTCCCACTTATCGTAATCAGCGTTAACCTTTTTTAATATATTATAAATTGCCGCTGCCCAAAAATTACGGACTCCGAATCCTGCGGGCTTGCCTACTAAGCGATTGGTGAAAAGCACCTCTTTCGTGCTCATATTGATAAAGGTTACCCAGACGGAGCCTTCTGCTGCTAATTTGTTAAAACTATCGACAACAAAAAGAATCCCGATGCTACTTTGTTCGCCAAAATTGTACGAGGATACAATACGATAAACATCTTCTTTGTTGAGGTGTGAAGTACCCGACTCTTCAAGTGTACCTTTCAAATTGAGCCTTTCATTGTGCGTTAGGGCAATATCGATTGCCTGTTTCACTGCGGATCGATGCAAAGCTTTACTTAAATCGTATTTTGTGGGTTCACTGATCATGAGATCATTCCAGGAAGCTATTAACTTTCGCACGTCATCTTCCGACCCCAACCGCTCGCGATCCCCAATAAATTTAGCCCCTGTGAAGTCTAAGCCTAACCAGGTTATGGGTGTGGAGGCGTTGAAGACATCCTTTGCTTCTTGCGCCATCATTCCATGCGGCCCAAGTACAACAAAGAAAAAGAAAAAAAATTGTCTCATAGTCGTTAGGTACTGGTTTGTATTAATATTTTCATTTCACAAGAACACACTAATTTTCCGGATTGCATGATTTTCCCTTCGATTATTGTGAAATTCATTACTGTGTTGGTTACCGTCACTTTGGTAGCAATAGAAGAAAGCACGTCTGGAATAAAGTTGATTGTTAAATTTTTCACAGCGGCAATAAACCCAATCGGTACAGGCACCTCGTTAATAGCACATTGCTGCCCCACCATGGCTGCTGCAGTTTGCGCAATATTTTCGATCAAACCCGGTTCTGCGAATTTCCCGTTCTCAATAAAAATATTTTCAGGTAATATATGAAACGTAGAAGTGGCAGAAACTGGATCGATCTCCACCAATTGATCAATCATCACCATGGGTGGTCGCTGCGGAATGATATTCGTGATCTGGGTTTCCATTATTTTTTCCAAAAATCATAATAATTAAACCACTGTAAAGGGTACTTCTTAATTTTATTCTCCAGGTCATGGCCATAATAGTTGGCTAACCTTATTGCAAAATCAGGTTTTTTTTCATCTGTATTCCGTGAGATCAAAGGGGAGGCAAAATAATGGTAGTGATGATGAGACTCTTTGAACGCGTAAACTAAGGAAACGGGGACGCTGAAACCAGCAGCCAAAAGAAACGGCCCGAGCGGAAACAGTGCCTCTTCGCCCAACAAGGCCATACTCATCGTTTTGTTGCCCTCCAAAAAACGATCCGCATGCATGCATACCAATTCCTTATTGGCAAGGGCCGCGCCCATTTCATACACATGCGACATATCGGTTTTGACGACAATCACTTTAAATTTTTTCTCTCCTAACCCGCCTAAGTATGCCTTAATTTTTTCATGCTCCCCATCAAACATGACAATATTTATTTTGGTGTTTAGGATATGCAAATGATTTCCTGCAATCTCCCAATTGCCCACGTGAGCACTTAATAAAATTCCACCTTTACCTAAGTCGACCATTTGCGATAGGTATTCCATACCATCAAAATGATAGGTGAACTGATTTTTCATTCCTCCAATGACAACCCACTTATCAATTAAAGTCTGACCGAGCAAGTAGTAATTTTTGTAAATGCTGGTTACCGCCTTGAAATAGCCGTATTGAAGCCTATTTTTAAAATACTTGAAAATCGCTTTTGAAGATCCTTTTGAGAAAACAAAAAAATAAAAGGCCACGAAGCGCAAAAGCAAATAGGCTGCTCCTAAGCCAAATGTTTTGCAAACAAAAACAAAAATGCGATAACCTAGTGGGTTCGTTTTGGATTTACCTTCCCACTTCGCCATGTTAACTTACCTTTTCGGCAAGGCGGCTAGAAATGTAGTCGTAAAAATTTTGAAAGGTAACGATTGCCACAAAATCTTCAGGCTTTACTTTAAATCCAAAATTACCTTCAATAGCCACAACCAAATCAATGTAATCCAGGCTGTCGAGTTCAAGCGTTTCACGAAGATTAGCCTCTGGTACAATTTTCTCCGGTTCTACTTCAAACTCTTCAACCAAAAATTGATTTATTTTTTCAATTACTTCTTTAATGTCCATTTTAATTAATTGTTCCATTTTTTAATAATTAGAGTTGAATTTGTTCCGCCAAAACCAAAGGAATTGGATAAGATAATATCTAGTTTTTTTTCTGTTGCCTTCGTAACAATTGAAAGCTTGGCCGAATCCTCATCAGGCGTTTCAAAATTAATATTTGGCGCAATGAACGAATTTTGCATCATCAACATGGAGTACACAATCTCACTGGCTCCTGCCATCCAACATTCATGACCCGTCATGGATTTGGTGGAACTAATAGGCACTTTCACGCCATTGAAGACATCGTGAATGGCTTTGGCTTCACTGGCGTCACCTGCCGGGGTTGATGTTGCATGGGCATTGATGTAGTCAATATCAGAGATCTTCAGGCCCGAGCTCTTTATTGCCAAGCTTAGGGAACGGGCAGGCCCCTGCACACTGGGGTTTGAAATATGTTCGCCATTTGAGGAAAACCCGTAACCAATTACCTCGGCTAAAATAGTTGCTCCTCTTTTTTTGGCGAATTCCAAACTTTCAATAATAATAGTAGCAGCACCGCCACTAGGCACCAGTCCATCCCGACTTTTGTCGAAGGGGCGAGAAGCTAAATGCGGATTGTCCTCTCGCACCGAGAATGCGCCCAAGGCATCAAAATTACCCATCGAATAAATATTAGTCTCCTGAGCTCCTCCACAGATCACGCAATCTTGCATACCATTTCTGATAAACATGGCACCAATCCCAATGGCATGCGAACCGGAAGCACACGCTGCACTCACTGTAAAGTTTATGCCTTTCAATTTAAAAATAGTGGCCAGGTTCATGTTCACGGTAGAATTGAGAGCCTGAAATACAGAGCCCGAACCGACCAACATGGTATCCTTTTTTTGCCTGATAATATCCGTAGCCTCAATGACGGGCTGAGCCGAACTATCGTTACCAAAAATAATTCCAAGTTCGTGATGGTCAATGAAATCTTGGTCGAGTGAGGCTGATGCCAATGCCTGAGCCGTACTCATATAAGCATATTCTCCTTGTTCAGGGAGCATTACACGGGCACGCCTGTCGAGTATTCCCTTCAAAACAGGTTTTTCAACGTATCCGGTAAGTCCTGATCGGTATCCCATATCCTTGCGTTTAGGATCCAAAATAATACCCGATGTTCCATTAAATAGGGATTCCCTCACTTCTTGAATGTTTTTTCCAATGCAACTATAAATACCCAAGCCCGTAATTACAACCCTATTCATAATGGAAAATCTCTTGCCATAATGGCCTTATTCGTTAAAAGGTTTAGCGGTGATTGGGTAAATATAGCGTATTATCAAATTCTTGCAAAAGCGGGTTACAGGAAAGCCCTTATTACTATTTTGATTTCCGAAATGTCGCCCTAAGAGTAAAGGCCACCATTAATGGAAAGCACAGAAGCAGTAATGTAAGAGGCCTCTGGGGAAGCTAAAAAACCGATGGCATCTGCTACTTCCTTGGGCTGGCCAAACCGCTGCATCGGGATAAGCTTTTTAAGCTCCGCTTCATTGAGGTCTTGCGTCATATCGGTACTTATAAATCCTGGGGCAACTGCATTTACGGTTACCCCTCGCCTGGCCACTTCTTGAGCCAGCGCTTTCGTTGCACCGATTACTCCAGCCTTCGCAGCCGAATAGTTGGCTTGGCCAGGCATACCCTTGATGCCCGAAAGAGAAACCACATTAACAATACGCCCGTATCGATTGGCCAACATACCCATTACCAAAAGACGCGTCACGTAATAAAAGGCATCTAAGCTTGAGCCCATCACATTCTTCCATTGCTCCTCCGTCATCCACATTAATAAGGCATCTTCACGAACCCCTGCATTGTTTACTAATACCTCAACCGTATCTTCCTTGTTATTTTCAATCCAACCACCCAACAGACTATCCACCTGCGCTTTGTTCGACACGTCAAACTTCATCAACTGACCCGACACATTTTTCTCCTTTACTAATCTTAACGTCTCGTTTGCCTCAAGGTCGTTACTCTTATAATTGATCAATATATGGTAACCCATATCGGCCAGTTTGAGACAAACTGCCCGGCCTATGCCTCGTGATCCACCGGTAACTAATGCGTATTTCATTTTATTATCTTCAGTAAAAAACCATTTTATTGAGGCGCTATTTCAAAATTCACATGATTGGCTTCGATCCCAAGCTTAAAAGATATTCTTTCATTCTTTTTTGCTCTTGATACCTTGGTCTATCTTCCAGAATTGGGCCACAAAATTCCCGAACCTCTTCGTGCATCTTTCTGGTGAAGGAAGACAATCGCGACTGGCATTTAAGATAGTCAATCGCTTGCATCAAGGCAATCGCCTGAATGGCCAACACTTCAAAGCTATTATCAATTACACGTCTCGTTAGAAATGCCGCGTTGCATCCCATACTCACAATATCCTGGTTGTCATTGTTATTAGAGATACTGTGCAAATACATGGGGAAGGCAAGCGTCTGGTTTTCAGCCGTAGTAGAAGTAGCCGTAAACTGCATTCCCTGTAAACCAAAATTGAAACCCAATTTACCCATATTAAGGAAAGGCGGAAGTTTTTGGTTTAACCTGTCATTGAGTAAATAGTTCAACTGCCGTTCCGAAAGCATGCAGAGTTTTGTGATAACGATCTTCAACTTATCCATCGCTAGCGACACATAATCTCCGTGAAAATTTCCGCCATGGTGTACATTTTCACCGTGATGATCAATCACTGGATTGTCACTGGCAGAATTTACTTCATCTTCCAATACTTTGGTCACTTCCTCTACGGTATCGAATACCGGGCCCAGAATCTGAGGAATACAACGAAGCGAGTAATACTCCTGAACCTTATCCGTAAATACAGCTTCTTCAATCTTTCCATTATACAAATGATCGGGCCGCTTTCGAACCAATTTACTGTCGCCTAACAAATGACGCATGGTTTTAGCAATAAGAGCTTGCCCTTCATGCTGTTTGGCAGCGTTTAGTTCAGAAGAAAAATGATCGTCAAAGGATTTCATCAACTCGTTTGTAATCGAGGACAAAATAATAGAACAATTCAAAAGTTTGCGGGCATAAATAATATTCACCATGCCCACACCCGTCATGGCCGAAGTGCCGTTCATCACCGCCAACCCCTCTCGGATATGAACAGAGACTGGCGAAAAGCTCTTTTCTTCAAACACTTTCTTAGTCGGTTTCCACTCGCCATTTATTTTCATTTCACCTTCGCCAATCAAGTTCAGTGCGAGGTGGGCCAACTGCACCAAGTCACCGCTGGCGCCTACACCTCCTTTTTCGAAAATGCAAGGAATAACATTTTCATTAATAAGTTCTTTGAGTAAACCCACTACCGAAGGATGCACCCCCGAAGTGGCTTTCATAAAGCTGTTCAATCGAGCCACCATTGTGGCCTTAGCAAGTTCATCCGTGAACAAAGCACCTGCACCGGAACAATGACTCCTAATCAGGTTATATTGCAATTGAAGCTGGTCTTCCTCTGAAATCTTATACTGCGCCATGGGGCCCAGCCCAGTGTTGATGCCGTAGATAATTTTGTTCTGAGAATAGGTTTTTAAGAAATCAAAATTCCGCTTCACTTCAGCCAGTGCGGTTTCCTCCAACTGTATTTTTGTCCCTTGAAAAATTACCTTTTCAAAATCGTTCGCGGTAAGTCTGTCACTTCCTAAAGTAATCATAAATGAGCGTTTATTTAGATTTTGAATTGGTAAAGGTGGTAGTAATTCGCAATAAAAAAGATTCTTTGCCGCACAATTTAAATGATCGCAATCATTATTTTGCATCGCTAAATAAGATTTTGCATGAAAATCACTCTTCTTCTAATTTTAGTTGCCTTCACCTTCCGTGCGGGGGCGCAACAATTCTACAACGAAAAAGTTACTTATCAACTTAAAATTGAAAAGTACAAGCGCATGAAGAACACGGGGATTGTAATGATTGTAGCTGGCACCGTGGCCATGGTAGTGGGTATCTCAGACATTGGCAGTGCCACCTACACCACTAACCCAAGCACAGGACAAACGACAACATCAGACCCCAAGGCTATAACAGGTGCACTGCTTACTGTGGCGGGCCTTGGACTTTTGGGCGGAGGCATTCCATTAACCATTATTGGTGCTCACACTTCAAAAAAATACCAGCGCAAATTTGATGCACTGGTGCTTCATCTTAAATTTAATCCGCAACATCAAGGTCTGGCGCTTTCGTATAAGTTCTGAAAATTCATTGCTTTGCCTTAAGTAGGGTATGTTTTGGGGTTAATTAATCAAAATTTGTATCAACAAGAAAGCTCTTAAATGCCGCCTCAAGCCAGAAGACCCAAAGCCAAACCTAACTCAACTAAAGAAAACATTCGGGTTTTGCTTTACTAATTTTTCCGCGAACATCTGGAACTGCACCAACTAACGGCTATAATGAGTTAATTCTTCCTTTTTAAATACCGACAAGATCTATAAAAAAGCTTTGTCCCAATCTTTCCAAACAGATTCGTATCCACAGCTTGAAATAATTTTAGCAAACTCATCTGCGCTGCGCTCATCGGAAATTTCAAATTGCTCCAGCGATCCGGGTTCTACCGCATAGCCACCAGGATTTGTCTTTGAACCTGCACTCATGCTGGTGACACCCAACCTGATAATGTTATTTCGGAATATCTCCGACTCGCGTGTGGAGATGGATAACTCCACGTCTTCATTCAACAACCGGTAAGCGCAAATCAGCTGTACCAGTTCTTTTTCGCTTATGCCATCGTCATGTGTTAGGATTCCTTCAGCCGGTCGGATGCGCGGAAACGAAATTGAATATTTTGTTTGCCAGTATTTTTTTTGTAGATAGCCTAAATGAAGCGCGCAAAAGAAGGAATCGGTGCGCCAGTCTTCAAGGCCCAACAACACACCCAATCCTATTTTATGAATTGAAGCCTTACCAATCCTGTCGGGTGTATCGAGGCGATAATAGAAATTTGATTTTTTCCCTTTCGGATGACACGCACTATATTTCTGTTGATTGTATGTTTCTTGGTACACAAGCACGGAATACACTCCGGCATTACCCAACGTTTCGTATTCATGTTGTTCAAGCGGCTGAACTTCGATTGAAATATTGGCAAAGTGCGGTTTGATAATTTCAATGGCCTTCTTAAAGTAATCGACATGCACTGTGTGATTCGCTTCGCCTGTTACCAGCAGGATGTGACTGAACCCATGCCGCTTTATTTCGGTTACCTCCGTTAAAATTTCTGACGGAGAAAGCGTTCTGCGTTTCAATTTATTTTCGAAACTAAAACCACAGTAGGTGCAGATGTTGTTGCATTCGTTGCTTAAATACATCGGCGAAAAAAGTTGTATTGTTTTGCCGAAACGCTTCTGCGTAGCCTGGCGACTGCGTTGGGCCATCTCTTCGACATACGGTGCAGCGGCCGGTGAAATCAAAGCCTTAAAATCTTCCAACGTCCTTCGATCAGAAGAAAGCGCTGCCTCCACTTCGCGATGTGATTTGTCGTTGATGGATTCCCTGACATCATCCCAGTTTTGAAGATCAAATATTTTTTTAAAGCTCATTCTTTATCTTGGATTTATTCCAAAAATGCGGTAAGCGGACTACTAGCTGCGGCAATTTTTACGTGCGTTGCTAATCGGGATTCATAGGCTATTCTTCCTGCTTCCACAGCCATTTTAAATGCACGAGCCATAGCAACAGGATCGCCCGCAACAGCGATGGCCGTATTGACCAGCACGGCATCGGCACCGATTTCCATAGCCCTTGCAGCCTCAGAGGGCGCACCAATTCCTGCATCGATGATCACAGGCACATGGCTTTGTTCGACAATGATTTCTAAAAAATATAAAGTCTTTAGTCCTTTATTGCTGCCTATGGGGGAGCCAAGTGGCATCACCGCTGCAGTGCCGGCCTCCTCCAATCGCTTGCACAAAACAGGGTCGGCATGTATATAGGGCAACACCACAAAGCCAAGTTTGGCAAGCTCTTCCGTAGCCTTTAATGTTTCAATGGGATCTGGCATTAAATATTTTGGATCAGGATGAATCTCCAGTTTCAACCAGTTTGTCTCCAGTGCTTCGCGCGACAATTGTGCGGCAAACACTGCTTCTTTCGCATTGCGCGCGCCTGAAGTATTTGGCAATAAATTTATATGATCTTGTTGCAGGTGCGACAAAAAAAGATCGGTGTCAGTTTCAAAATCAACTCGTTTTAAGGCTACCGTTACCAGTTCGGAGCCCGATGCCAAAACGGCTTCTTTCATTTGTTTTGCTGAACCGAATTTTCCGGTTCCCAAAAACAAGCGAGACTGAAATTCCTTCTCAGCGATGATTAATTTTTTCATACAGCAATGAATTAAATCGGTGTATCTGTTCTTTTTTGTTCGAGTGATTGGTGATTGCCCCGGAAACAGCTACGCCATAAATTCCGACACTCACAAGGGCTGCTACATCATCGGGTACTATTCCTCCAATGGCATAAACAGGAATCACTTTTTGTTTTTGTTTTGACAGTTCATAGGCGATTTGTTGATAACCTTCTATACCCAAAACCGGACTAAGTTTTTCTTTGGTTGACGTGAACCGAAATGGGCCCAACCCAATGTAATCGCATCCCTCTTGTATGCGCGTCATCACATCGCCTAACGTATTGGCCGTGCCTCCAATTATTTTATTTCGCCCTAAGATGTCCCTGGCTAGTGCGACAGGCATGTCCTGTAAGCCGAGATGAAGACCATCGGAATCAATTTGTTTAGCGACTTCTACATCATCGTTAACGATAAGCGTTGCCGCGTAAGAAGCGCATATTATTTTGGTGCCTTCTCCTAATTTAATAAGCTCTTGACGTTCGCTATATTTGAAACGCAACTGAATCCATTCGCAGCCAGCATCAAGTGCGCGCTTAATATTTTCCTGTTGTTCATTCAGAGTAGAACCTTGAGATACATATTGAAGTCTGCTATACATAATGAATTCCTAATAACGAGGGATGGCTGGATAAAAACTGTTCAACATACTTTTTCGCATTACGAGATGACTTAATGATATCATTGCCCAATGCCAGGTTAGCAGCAATAGCCGAAGATAGAACGCAGCCGGAGCCGTGCTTGGGAAACACAGTCTTGTTAATGACTTCGATCTTTTCAATTTTATCCTTCATAAATAAATAATCTACTCCTGGCTCTTGCGGATTGTGCCCACCTTTCAATAACACGTTGCAATATTTTGACAACGCGGTTGCTCCTTTTACGGGATCATCAATCCCTCTCAGAAATTTCATTTCCTCTGTGTTGGGCGTGATCAGGAATATAGTTTTGAGCAGCGAGAATAACTTTTCGTGATTAAAGTTTTTATGAAACTCAAACCCTGCGCTTGCTTGTATAATGGGGTCCCATATGAGCAAACATTTACCATCAGCCAACTGACAATTTGATAGTATCGTTTCGAGTGTTTCTAAATTTTGAACCAATCCGATCTTCACTACTGAAAATTCAAATCTTCTTTTCAGTATCAAGATTTGTTTTACGATCTCTTCTGTATCCATCCATTTCACGCCATCAAACTCGGCATCGTTTTGATACGTCAAGGAAGTCACAGCGGCCATTCCGTAAACTCCATTGCCCTCAAGAGTTTTTATGTCGGCAAGAATACCGGCTCCTCCGCTGGGGTCAAATCCGGCTATGCTCAACACATATTTTCTGCCTTCTTCCATTGCTGTTGGATCCGTTTAAATTGCTCCACCGGGTTCTTTGCATGCCACAAGGCTCCCAGCAAGGCTATTCCGGAAAAACCAAGATTTCTTACCTCCTCGATTTTGTTTACATCTATTCCACCAAGGGCAATAATTTTTACGTTTCTATTCATCGTCAGTTTAAAATCATTCGAAATGACTGAAGGGTAGCCTTGTTTTGAAATGCTATTAAAAACCGGCCCGAAAAAACAGTAATCAAAACAATCGGATAAATCGTAATACTCATTTATTTGATGAATAGAAGTAGACAATGTTATGCCTTCGTCCCTTTGTTCTTTAAATGCAGTTTCATCGGTTTTACTCCTCCTATCTTCCACATAATGTATGCGCTTAAGACTGTACCTCTCAATCAAATAATGGTGCTGGTGTAACGCGATCTTCGAATAATATTTAGGGGCAATTTGTTTAAGTAAGTCTTCGATTTCGTTTACTACCTGATCAGGTTTCCGCAAATGCAATACCTCTAGGCCCTCATCGAACAATTGGTTGATGAGAAGGTGTTCATTTGGTATCGATACAGGATTTGTGATCACCGCTACCATCTTACAAATAAACTTCGCTGCCTTTTTCGATGAACTCTTTCGATTTTTGTTCCATCCCTTTTTTCAGGACATTCTCTTCTTCCACACCTTGCTTTTCGGCAAAGTCGCGAACCTCTTGCGTGATTTTCATAGAGCAGAAATGCGGTCCACACATAGAGCAGAAGTGAGCAATCTTAGCGCCCTCGGCTGGCAGCGTCTCATCGTGAAATTCGCGCGCTGTTACCGGATCAAGAGAAAGATTAAACTGGTCTTCCCAGCGAAACTCAAAGCGTGCTTTGCTCAAGGCATTGTCTCGGTACTGAGCACCCGGATGTCCTTTTGCGAGATCGGCAGCATGAGCTGCAATTTTGTAGGCGATCACTCCGTCTTTAACATCTTTTTTATTTGGCAACCCTAAATGTTCTTTTGGTGTAACATAACACAACATGGCAGTGCCAAACCAACCAATCATGGCAGCACCTATCGCAGAAGTAATGTGATCATATCCGGGAGCAATGTCGGTAGTGAGCGGGCCAAGTGTATAAAACGGGGCCTCATGACATTCCTCCAATTGTTTTTCCATGTTCTCTTTTATCATGTGCATAGGTACGTGGCCCGGCCCCTCTATCATCGTTTGCACATCGTGCTTCCACGCAACTTTTGTTAACTCACCAAGCGTTTCCAACTCGGCAAATTGTGCAGCATCATTGGCATCGGCAATACAGCCGGGACGCAATCCATCGCCTAACGAAAAGGAAACATCGTAAGCTTTCATGATCTCACAGATCTCTTCGAAGTGTGTGTATAAAAAACTTTCTTTGTGATGCGCCAGGCACCACTTCGCCATAATGCTGCCACCGCGCGACACGATTCCGGTAATACGTTTTGCGGTTAACGGAATGTAGCGCAGTAAGACGCCAGCGTGGATGGTGAAATAGTCAACACCCTGCTCCGCTTGTTCAATCAGCGTGTCACGAAAAATTTCCCAAGTCAGGTTCTCCGCCTTACCGTTCACTTTTTCAAGCGCCTGATAAATCGGAACCGTGCCTACCGGCACGGGACAGTTGCGAATAATCCATTCACGTGTTTCGTGAATGTTTTTGCCTGTTGAAAGATCCATCAATGTATCTCCGCCCCATCCGCAACTCCATACCGCTTTCCCTACTTCTTCTTCAATACTTGAGGACACGGCAGAGTTACCAATGTTGGTATTGATTTTGACCAAAAAATTTCTACCGATAATCATCGGCTCGCTCTCCGGGTGATTGATGTTGGCGGGAATGATGGCGCGGCCAACCGCTACTTCATCGCGAACAAACTCCGGAGTGATCAATCCTTTAGGTGTATTGGCACCATAACTATGGCCAGCATGTTGTTGTGTTAATAACGCGTGTTGACTATTAAGCTGTTCTTTGAGGTAATCGGTTTTTTGATTTTCGCGAATGGCGATGTATTCCATTTCAGGAGTGACGATGCCTCGCTTCGCATAATGCATCTGTGATACATTTTTCCCAGGCTTCGCCTTCCAGGGTTTTTTCAAATGTTCAAAGCGCAGTCCATCAAGACTTTTATCCACCAACCGCTGGCGACAATAGTCAGAGGTGAAATCAGGTAGTTGTTCCACATCTCCCCGTTTCGAAATCCATTCTTCGCGTAGGCGCGGCAATCCTTTTTTTAAATCAACCGTAATGTTTGGGTCAGTATAAGGGCCGCTTGTGTCGTACACCGTAACCGGAAAATTTTCCTCTGTCTTCCCATTAGCCAGTTTGGAAGGAGAGAGTGATATCTCTCGCATCGCCACTTTGATGTTATTCAGCTTACCGGGCACATACACTTTCTTTGATCCCGAGAGGGGTCCTGTTAAGATAGTTTCTGTTGCTGGAGTTTTATCTTTTGCGCTCATCGAAATAATTTTAAGAAGGTTAGTGGTTGAGGAAGCTTGTCAGCCGCCTTGTGCTGCTTTGATGATCAGGACAGCATCATTTGGTTTGATGAAATGATTTTGCCAATTGATTTTCGGGATGACCATACTATTCACGGCAATGGCGATGCCTTTTTGTTTTTCAGGCATAACCAGATCGAGCAATTGTTGAACAGAGCACTGATCAGGAAAAATAGTAGCCTGGTTATTAAGTTTAATTTCCATTCCTGTGTTGATTTTTGAAACTTCAGGAATGCGCCAGAAAGGGCGAACTATTTCCTCCGGCAGCATTACCTGCATCAGGTTTGAGGGTATAATCTCAGCCAAATAGAGGCACCCCTAAAGTTGTTTACAAATATAGGCTATTTTTGAAATATCAAGAATGAAAATATCGGGCTCAGGGCTGACGCATCTAAATAAGTAGTATGAAGTGCAAGTTCGCGATATTCATTGTCCCAGCCAGCTTTAAGGTTAATGGAAAAAATCATGACAGCGCAGGTGGGCACAACAATAGCAGCCAGTGGACTGCACGCTTGCCGACTGAAGAAGGAAGTAAGCCTGGTGTGGAACATTCCAGCCTTTACCAAAGCCTCCGCTTTCACTTTCGTTTTGGCGGATAGGCCTGCTGGCAGACTTTTCTCTTGAGGATTGACCTGGTCAAGATTTGAACCTGTTTTTGCATGTTGTTCGTTCTTGTCAATTAGGGTTGAAAATTGATTTTTCCTAGCACCGGAATCACGGAAGTTCATTTGATGAACTGCTTGACATTCAGGTGCTGTCGGTGGTATTTGGTGACATAATTTCCCCCTTACAAATCTCAAAAAAAATTGAATGCTTTGGTGGGTCTTTAAACACAAAAAGCCAGAATCCTTACGAATTCACGGCTTTTGTATTTGTAAGAGTGTGGAGCTGCAGGGAATCGAACCCTGGTCCAGAGAAGACGAACGTGTACGTTCTACATGCTTAGCTCATTTTTATTGTCGGGAGTGGCAAGGCTATGAGCAGCCTAAACTTTTCCGTAGTTGCTGTTGTCTCGACATCGCTGCGCAACACAGCGAGGCCCAGTTGTTGCTGTCGACACCGCTTGTCCGGCACCGCTCAACCGAGCACCGGGCGATGATGGCTTCCTCCGATCTTATCAGTGGATAAGCTTGTCTAACCTTGGGTCAGATTAAGCAGCCATGGCGTAAGTATTCTCGCCACGTAGATTGTAGGACTATCTTTCAAGGCTCTCATCCCATGAGCCTGCATGCTGGCATACACCCCCGAACATCCTGTCAAAACCGGTCAGCCCCAGTTTTTTTTATTCAAAGTTTCAAATTCAAGATTCAAAATTTAAGTCCCATCAATTTGGAATTTTTAAATATTGAATGTTGAATTTAAGAAGGACGCTAGCGAAGTGCGGCCTGCCACAATAAATTCAAATCAAAGAACATATTTCAAAATCCACCTACGCTAAGGCTTTGGATACAGAAGAGAGACAAATGTAAAGGTTTTTTGGTTCCAAAATGGGATTCAAAATTTCAAATCCATGATTCAAAATCATAGTTTAAAAGATCTCAACAATTTTGAACTTGGAATCTTGAATATAAATTTCAGACTTTTTCAATCACTAAATAATCTTTCTTAGATACGGACTGTCGCGCTAGAAGTTCGGCCAAAAAGCCGGTGAGGAAAAGCTGCACGCCAATAATTAAAGCAACCAACGCCAAATAGAAAATAGGCTGCTCGGCAATTTCCCGCTTTAGTGGAATTTTTGAGATGAAAACTGAATCCAATTTTTCCCAAAGGATCATAACCGTTAAAAAGAAGCCAAAAAGAAAAGATAAAATGCCCATGGTGCCAAAAAAATGCATAGGTCGTTTTGAGAATTTTCCCACAAACATCAGCGTAAGCAAATCTAAAAACCCGCTGATCAAACGCTGCCACCCGAATTTGCTATGGCCGTATTTCCGCTCGCGATGTTCTACTACCTTTTCACCGATTTTGGTAAACCCCGCCCACTTTGACAGTACGGGCATAAACCGATGCATATCGCCATACACCGAAATGCTTTTCACCACCCGTGCATCATAGGCCTTCAGTCCACAGTTGAAGTCGTGAAGATTAATCCCAGACATTTTTCGAGTGATGTAATTAAAAAACTTAGACGGAAGCGTTTTTGAGATCGGATCATGGCGCTTCTTTTTCCAGCCGCTTATTAAATGAAATTTCTGCTCTTTGATCAGTTTGTAGAGTTCGGGTATTTCGTCAGGGCTGTCTTGAAGATCAGCATCCATGGTAATTACTACATCGCCTTGCGCGACCTTGAAGCCTGTTTGTAGTGCGGCCGATTTGCCAAAATTGCGATTGAACTTCAGTCCCTGAATAGAAGGATTTGATTCGCTGGCTTTCTTGATTTCTGCCCAGGTGTCATCGGTGCTGCCGTCATCAATATAAATTACTTCATAAGAAAAGCCGTGCGTTTGCATCACACGGCTAATCCATTGGGTCAGTTCAGGAATAGATTGTTCTTCGTCCTTGGCAGGAATAATCAGCGAAATGTCCATCAATCGTTACATCATTTCCACGGGCTGATTTTTCTTCACAAAAATGGAAGTGATCAATGCCATTACTGCAGAGAATACCGCTATCCATATATATCCTTTAAGTTGGCCCAGAAGCGTAAACCGATCCGCTGTGTCTGCTCTCGCCTTTTCCAAGGCTTCGTCCATCTTATCTTCTGGCATACCAAATTTCTCCATCATGGCTCTGGCGTTATCCACAGACGCATCAATCAATTTTTGAGGAAGCTCCGGGTCAATAACGTGATAAAGTAATAAGCCAAAAAGGGTACTAATTAATCCCGATAAAGCAAGAATAAAAAAACCGTGTTGGAATGCTTTCCCGTAGGGCATAAAACCGCCTATCGAATTTCGATAATCGATTCCAGCATAAACCGTGATACCCATGTAGATCAACAATGAAATAAATAAGAATTTCAGTTGAACCATTAAAGTGTAATCAACAATATAAAGAACAATGGTTAAGGCAATACTTATACCTGCCATGATAACCGCCCAACGAATGGCGTGCTCAGTTAGGGTTTGTGTAGTAGTCTCTTCCATATTATTCAGGGGTTTTAGGTGTCCGTCTTACGATTACTGAAAATACTATTGCCAAAAATAGCCCGATAATCAAACTTTTCAAAAAGTAATCGCTGGCCATATCAAATGGCGAAGTGAGGGGCAACTTGGCCAGTTGCTGATTGTATGCCTCAATACCTACGCTTTTAATAATCTCGTCTTTGTACCCCTGCATTTGTTTTTCAAGTTTTTCAATATAGGAAGGCACAAATTGTGAATTCCAGGTTGCAAGCGCTAATGTAAATAAGGCCCCGATTATACCCGATACAATGATAACTACATAACTGCCAACCATTCCCTGCCAGAAATACAATATCCCTTCTTGAAAGTAATCACGTACTTCTCGTAAACTAAAAAAGATAAAAACGGAGAAAATGATAATCCGAAAATCAAGGACAATGGGCAACAAAAAAGGGTGGCGGCCCATAAAATAAAGCACCGTAATGGCAATCGATCCTGTTAGCCCACCCAGCAGACCGTAGCGAAAGGGGATTTTAAATAAGGGATTATTCAACATGGCTAATAAACTTCATCGTGCGAACCAATGTCTGCAAAAACTACTTTAATATCTGAGGAGAAGTAAAAGATTACCCGAACATTGTATTCAATGGAAAAACTCCAGTAACCCTCAAGGTCTCCAGAAAGTTTATGCGTTTTTAGCGAAGAATGAAATGGATTTTGAGTGAACAACTCTATTTTCTGAAAAAACTTCTTTTCAAAGGTTTTATTTCCGATCAATCTTTTTTTTAAGGCTTTGGTGAAATGATTGGAGTAGGATAAGTTAATCATTTAAGCCCCAGCTGTTTCTTCAAAAAATTGATGTCGGATGAGAATTTTAATTTGCCCGCCTTCTCTTCGGCTTTTGCCTCCTTCAAGCTTTTTAAAAATCCTTTTCGGGCTTTTTCTATTCTTGCCCTTTGGATAATCGACTCCAACTCATGAATTTGATCCTCATCCAATTTCCTTACTTCGTCAACTAGCTTAGCAAATGTAACCATTAATCAAAGGTACAAAACCTTTGTGTTTTTCAAATATCCGACTTCTTCAATCGCCTGTAGGCAAAATAGTTGAATAAGAAAGTCCAGACAAGCGCAATCAGCACCGCGCTGATAGCCACATAATCCTGAATCTGTTGTAGGGCATACCTTGCAAAAGGAAGCGCGACCAGATTACTAATAGACTGCATGGGGAAAAAATCTTTAAGGCCAACTGCCACATCCGGAATATTCACCTTGATGATTGCCTCGATCATGTGCGAAAGCAGCAATAAAATTATGGTGAGTCCGGAGCGTTGCACAAAAATACCGAGCATCAGCGCATAAGAAAGAAAGGCGAAAATTTCTAGGAAGTAAGCCGGGAAAAATTCGAGGTCAGAAAAGACATCGGCTAATTCAATCTGAGGTGAGTAAATCAAGCCGGTAATCAAAGCAATGACGAAGACCATTGCGACACTCATCAGACTGAGCAGGACGTTGGTTAGTATCTTCGACTGCAAAAACTCCCAACGGCTCATCCCATCAATAATGTTCTGGCGAATGGTACGATATTGGTATTCATTGGTAATCGAAATCACTACCATAATGGCCAACACAATTTTGAACAGCCCACTGATAAAAACCAAATTCTGCCAAACATCCGGAAAATGATACAGCGGGATTCGGTTGATGTTAATGTTAGCACCAAATTCAGCTCCTTTACTGGCCAGCCATTTTAAAAACTCCATGCCACTTGCCGTAACAAAGGCGAGGGTAAAAAAATAAAGCCCGCACACCACCCAAAAGGTACGGTAGCTGGTCAGTTTCTTTAAATCAATTTTTAATAAGTGAAGCATGGCCTTTGTGCGATGTCTTGTGTCTAATATCTTGTGTCTAAAGTCCCGTCTCTTGCGTCTCTTGAAGGATTTCCAAAAACTGTTTCTCCAAACTCTTTTTTTGCGTCAATATTTGTGAAGCCACAATGCCTTTCTCCAAAAGAAATTTGTTCAGGTCCACACTGTGAAAACCTTCGCGCATGCGAACCTGGTATTTTCCGCCTTCCAATTTTACCGATAGTGAACCCCGGAACTCATGTAAAATATGGCTAAGGTCATCATGAAACGCAACTACTTCAACCGTCTCCTCACCTTTGCCTACATCATCAACTGGTCCTGTATGCATTAAGGTTCCTTTTCTTAAAACCGCAAAATGAGTGCACACTTTTTGTACTTCGTCCAGCAAATGGCTCGCGAGAATAATAGTCTTTCCATCGGCAGCGATGCGCTTAATGATTTCGCGAATCTCGGCAATGCCCATCGGATCAAGACCGTTGGTGGGCTCATCCAAAATCAAAATGATCGGATCACTAACCAAGGCCGAGGCAATGGCTAATCGTTGTTTCATCCCTAGCGAATAAGTCCTGTAATTGTGATCTTTCCGCTGTGTCAGTTCCACCAATTCCAGCACTTTTGGAATGTTTGCCGGGTCGGCCCCTTTGATCATCGCATTTAGTTCGAGGTTCTTTTGTCCACTGAGGTAAGGATAAAAGATCGGGTGCTCTAACACTGCGCCTATCTTTTTTCGTGTGAGATGCGAGGCGGGTTCGCCAAACCAGGTAAAGCTTCCCGAGGTGGGGTTGGTGACGCCCATCAACATGCCTAAGGTAGTGGTCTTCCCGCTTCCATTAGGGCCGAGCATACCAAACACCTGCCCTCGCTTTACCTCGAGGTCAAGCCGGTTGACTGCGCAGAGTTTTCCGAAATATTTGGTGAGCTTGTCGGTAGATAAAACAGTTTCCAAGTTGAAATTTTTAAATGGTGATCAATCAATTTCTACTCCGTGCTCCTTCTTTTTATCCTTCTTCTTGTCGTCACCACCCATAAAGTCTTTCACGCGTTGGCCAATATCTGTGCTTTGGTCTAACGCGCTAAAAAGAGAAGTTGCTTTATCCAATGCCACTCTTCCTAAAATATCCAGCACATACAAATTGGTGGAGTCGCTGGCTAGAATTACCGTGCCTTTCACCTGTCCGTCCTTTTGCCTTATCAAGACATCAAAATTCTTACCCATAAAACGGCTGGCCATCATCTCTTCATACGCCTCGGACTGGTACCCGTTTTTTAATGACTTATATTCTGTATCGGCAAAATTGTTTTTCGGTTTGTCAATCATCAAAAACTTCATCTTTTCAATGTCTTTAATCAAGGCATCAAAATCCTTATCATCTTTCTGGTTGAGCATCCGCAAGGTATTTTTGTAAAAATACAATGACAATCCTTCGTATTTTTTATCAAGCGCATCGGTAGTTTTCGTCTGTGCAAACACCATGGCTGGTGTGGCAAAGAGCAGTAGTGCAAGTAAAGATTTCATCAGATGGTAAATAAGGTTGAGAAGGGAACACAAGCTGCAGGCTTAACGCGAGCAGCTTGTGTTGGGTTACAAAAATCAATTCTTTTTGCCCTTGTTGTCTTTGATTTTTTCCAGGTTTTGAAGACCTTCGATGTTCATCTTCTTACCAATGCTGGAAATTTTCTTTAAGTCAATCTCACCAAACAAACTCAGCATCATAAATTCATCATTGCCGCCCATCACCATCACTAATTCACCGATTTTACCAGCGCTGATTTCTTTTATATAGAATTTGATGTCCTTGTCTTTTTCACGAATGCTCATCAGCTCTTCGTAGTCTTTTGTAGGAATAGCCGACAATGCTTCTTTATAGAGAGCACGCGAATCGCGGGTTTCATGTTTGGCTAACACGCGCAAACCTTGGATTTTGCTAATGGCGTCCACGATGTCCTTATCTTCCGGTTTGTCGACATCCATGTTCGTAAAAAGGCCGAACATTTTCTGGCTCACTTTCACTTGCGTGAACGTCTCATCGTCTTGGTATTTGGCGAAGAATTTTGAGATTGCATCTCCCTGGGCACTTGCGGCTATCGACAACACCATCACCACCACACCGATCATTAACTTTTTCATAGCTTTTAATTTAGTTTTTTTAAATTTTTTTTGATTTAAATGTTTACTTTTTTACTGGTCTGGTCTGGTCTGTAGAGGAATCCTTTTCTGTCCCTTCTGGTTTACGTTCTATTTCTTTTTCTGCCTCGTTGAGCAAGTTGATCTTGCTTGCTTCACGTTGCGCCTTGCCAAAATTTTTCGAAATCATCAGCAAGGCTTTTTTGGTTTCTTCAAAAGCCAACTTGGGATCACTTTCGGTATCCGTCATTTCTGTAGGCGATGAATTGCGCACCTCATGCCCGATCATATAAACGGCTGCCACAATAACGGCTACTCCCGCTGCTACCCTCGCCATCTGAAACCAGTTTGTCAATGAAACGACCTTTCCACCTTGACGCGACCGGATTTGTTTTGTTACAACTGTATCAAATTTTTCATTCAACGACCGGTTTTTCTCCGCACCGAAATAGTGAAAGAGTGCTGACGTTTCTTTTAGATTTTCAGGCACCGCTGTGCTGGTAAAATACTGATGAAGTTCCTGCTCTTCTTCCAACGAAGTTTCAGCACTCCAGTATTTTTCCAGCAGTTCTTCTATTCGTTTAGAGTCCATACGCATTGAGTTTAATTAATTTTTCCCGCACCGCATTTCGCGCACGGAACAAGTTCACCTTCACCTGGTTCATATCCAATTCCAAAATCTCACAGATCTCGTTGTAGCTGTGCCCTTCAATGTCGCGAAGGTGCATCACCTGCCGCTGTTTGTCAGGAAGTGCAGTCATCAGTTCGTCAATCCGTTTCATACTTTCTTTTAATTCTGTTTTGTCAAATGGCGATAATCCCTCCTGACGAATTTCAAAACCCTCTTCCATCGAGCTCGTCACTCTTCGTTGCTTGCTCCGTAGTTTATCGAGCGAAAGATTTTTGGTGATCCGCATGCACCAGGCTTCCATGTTTTGCACTTCGGCCATGTCACGCCCATTCCATACTTTGATCATCGTCTCCTGCACCACGTCTTTGGCCTCATCGCTGCTACCAAGCAAGCGGAAAGCAAAGCGGTAAAGCTTGTTCTTGGCGGGCAGCACCCTGGTTTCAAAGTCTTCGAGATTCATCGTAATACAGGCAAGACGGGAGGAGAAATTAGATGTTACATAGCAAGTTAAGAAATCTTTTTGGCGAGAGTTTCAGTGGTTTACCATTATTGAATGCTTTGTTCCCGCTTAGGTAAAAGGAAGAATTTCCGCTTCGCTTAAGAAGCGCTTTTGATGTCAAAGGAAATATAGCCCACTCTATTTAAGCGTAAAGAAGCTCCGTCTGCTCGATCACCTTATCGCTAGTGATATATTCATCGTAGGTCATCAACTTATCCAAAAACCCATTGGGTCCGATCTCGATAATTCGGTTGGCCACGGTTTCGGTGAATTCATGATCGTGTGAAGTGAACATGACCGTACCCGGAAAATCTTTCAGTGCATTGTTAAAGGCCTGAATGGATTCCAGGTCGAGGTGGTTAGTTGGCTCATCGAGCATTAAAAAATTGGCGCCTGCCAACATCATGCGCGATACCATACAGCGTACTTTCTCACCACCCGATAACACACTACATTTTTTAAAAACCTCTTCCCCTGAGAAAAGCATCTTGCCCAGGAAGCCTCGAACGTGTACCTCATCTTTTTCTTCGGTAAATTGACGAAGCCAATCCACCAGGTTATCGTCTGACTTAAAATACTTTTCGTTTTCGTTGGGTAGGTAGGCCGTGGTAATCGTTTGTCCAAACTTAAACTCCCCTGAGTCAGGTTGAAGCTCACCTGCTAAAATTTTGAACAAGGAAGTAATGGCCAAGCTGTCTTTACCAAGCACGGCAATTTTGTCGCCTTTGTTCACAAAAAAGTCAACATTTTTAAAAAGCTTATTTTCTCCCAACGACATACTCAAATTTTCAACATGAAGGATCTGATCGCCAGCCGTTCTTTTTTGGTTGAAGATGATAGCAGGATATTTTCGTGAAGAGGGTTGGATGTCATCCAGTGTAATTTTATCCAGCAACTTCCTTCGACTCGTAGCCTGTCTTGATTTAGAAACGTTGGCGCTGAACCGAAGTATAAACTCAGTGAGTTCCTTTTTCTTTTCTTCGGCTTTCTTATTGGCCGAAGCACGTTGACTCAATGCCAGTTGACTTGATTCGTACCAAAATGAATAATTTCCAGTGAACAATTTGATGGCTTTAAAGTCGATATCCACAACGTGGGTGCAAACCGTATCCAGAAAGTGACGATCATGTGATACAACAATCACCGTATTCTTAAATTCCAACAAATAATCCTCCAGCCAAGTAATGGTATGGATGTCCAGGTCGTTAGTAGGCTCATCGAGGATAAGGAGATCGGGATTTCCAAAAATGGCCTGAGCCAGTAATACCCTAACTTTTTGGTTTCCACTTAATTCGCGAGTTTGCAAATAATGTAAGTCTTCGGTAATACCGAGGTTGCTCAATAATGCTGCTGCATCTGAGGTTGCATTCCAGCCATTCATTTCACTGAAATCATGTTCCAGTTCAGATGCCCGAATTCCATCTTTTTCCGAAAAATCAGGCTTGGCATAGATGGCATCTTTTTCTTGCATGATCTTCCACAACTTAGTGTGGCCCATCATCACCGTATCCAATACCGGAACTTCATCAAATTCAAAGTGGTTTTGACGGAGCACGGCCATCCGTTTGCCCGGTTCAAGACTAACCTGCCCAGAAGTGGGGTCTATATCCCCGGCAAGGATTTTCAAAAAAGTCGACTTTCCAGCTCCATTGGCTCCTATTACGCCATAGCAGTTTCCATCGGCAAATTTAAGGTTCACCTGATCGAAGAGAACGCGCTTTCCAAACTGAAGAGAGAGATTATTGACAGAAATCATAATTTCAAAAAATGAGCGGCAAAGGTAAGAAAATTAATATGGACCATTGATAGGAATCCGAACAGGGTTCAGGCATCGATTAGCTTTTTATCATGAAATTGCTTGAATTATGCTACTCACTTTAGTGGATTATTATCCCCTTCGCCAGTGCACCGGTGGCATAAGCGCAAACCTCTTCCTTTTCATTCATCACGCGCACTACTCCAAAAATCCTTTTGTTTACAACTTCGGTTTGCTCCGCTCGCACAATCACTTTCTTGGCGAGTAAGGGTTTTAAATAATTGATACTTAGATTGCTCGTGCCCGTCATTCCTTCGGAGTAATGCGTGAGACCCAATAACCCAATGGCAAGATCAACCAGCATGGCAATCACTGCGCCATTCACCGCTTCGGTGCCAATGCCGCCCTTGTGATATTCTTCTACGGTGTCAATGATCACAAGGGGTTTGTTAATGTCGGTCAGGTCAACGCGGATGCCGCTGTGCTGTAACTGAATGGAGGAATTGAAGAACGCTTCCATTTCCTTCCAGTTCTTATCAATGGCGGTCTGCCGGATGCGGTGGAGGTTGGTGAGGTTCATTCTAGATTGTTTTCGCTTTTTCCCAATATTCATCCATTTCTGCCAAGGTCATCTCACCCATTTTCTTTCCTTCTTTTGCAGATTCTTTTTCTAAGAATTGAAAGCGTTTAATAAATTTTTTGTTGGTGCGCTCAAGGGCTTCCTCGGCATCAATTTCAAGGAAGCGTGAATAATTTACGAGTGAAAAAAGTAGATCACCAAATTCAGCGGTCGCTTTTGCTTTGTCAATGGGCTGGTTGGTGGCCACATTAAATTCCGCCTTGAATTCCTGCATTTCCTCCTCTACCTTCTCCCAGACTTGCTCTTTCTTTTCCCAGTCAAATCCGACACCTCGTGCTTTGTCTTGAATACGAATGGCTTTAACTAATGCGGGTAATGTTTTGGGCACGCCTTCCAAAACGGATTTATTTCCTGTTCGCAATTTTATTTTTTCCCAATTTTCTTTTACAGCTTTTTCATCATTGGCAATGACATCCCCATACACGTGCGGGTGTCTTTCAATCAACTTATCACAAATAGAATTGAGCACATCGGCCATGTCGAATATTTTCATCTCCGAAGCGATGCGCGCATAAAAAACATTGTGCAGCATCAAATCGCCAAGTTCCTTCTTTACTTCGATGAGATCACCTTCCAGAATAGCGTCAGAAAGTTCGTAGGTTTCTTCAATGGTTAGGTGGCGAAGACTTTCCAACGTTTGCTTTTTGTCCCATGGACAATTTTCGCGCAATTCATCCATGATGGTAAGCAAACGATCGAAGGCTTTGAGTTTGGCTTCGCGATTGAGATTGGGAGCAGCGTGTGGTTGTTTCATGGGCAGCAATTTACGAAATACTAATTCTGAGAAACCAGTCGCAAATCAGAAAGCTCTCTTCCAATCTCTCGAATTCCATTCAGGATTTTTTCGGTTTGCATCACCGAGGGCTTTTTTCTTCCCTGAACATAGTGTGATAATAAGGTAGGGTTCATCCCAATTCTACCGGCAAGAAACTTGGCATTAATTACCCTGTAGTATTGAAAAAATTGTTTTAAATCAATTTCCAAATTGATGTTTTTCTCTGAAATCTTTAGTCCATCGTCTTCAAAATAAAAATTCAACGCTTCTGTGAGATTTTTAGTCAATTCTGCGATTGTTTTACCTGTTGTGAAAACCGGGTAATCAACAGCAAAAGCAGAGAATCCGGTTTTGGTCTTCTCAACTTTTGAGGTAATCTTCTTTTTAATGGGCGTCTTTGTCATTTAACTATTTTCTTATTCCAGCTTGCTTTAAGAGTTTTTTCTCAAGGCCTTTTCCAACTTCACTATTCCCATGATCGGGAAAAATAATGACACCAGGCTTATTAACATGTTTCATTTTTACATGAGATCCCTTTTGCGATACCGAATACCAACCATTCTGGGTTAGTAGACGATACAATTCCGAGCATTTCATTTATTTGCATTATTTGCATCTAATGGAAAGTTTAAAAAATGTATCTCAAAGGTAAATAATAATTTACCTTCCCTCAAAGCTTTTATTGTCCTAAATTTGCCACTTAATTATTAAAAATGACTTTAATAAAATCGATCTCAGGCTTTCGTGGCACTATTGGAGGAAAACCGGGCGAAGCCCTTACGCCTGTTGACGTAGTAAAATTTGCTGCCGCCTTTGGCGCGTGGGTAAAATCAAGAGGAGGAAAAAAAATTGTAATTGGTCGTGATGCCCGTATTTCTGGCGAAATGGTAAGTGCTTTGGTAACCAATACCCTGCAAGGATTAGGATTGAATGTAGTTGACCTTGGTTTGTCCACCACGCCAACCGTGGAGATTGCTGTGCCAATTGAAAAGGCCGGAGGTGGCATCATTTTAACAGCCAGTCACAATCCGATTCAGTGGAATGCTTTGAAGTTATTGAACGAAAAAGGTGAATTCATTTCATCTGCGGCTGGCGCTGAAGTTTTAAGGTTAGCCGATTCTGAAGATTTTGATTTTGCACCGGTAGAAAAACTGGGCAACTACGCAAAAGCTTATCACTATATTAAAAAACACATCGACCTGATTAAGAAAAATAAATTGGTAGATGTAAAGGCCATTCAAAACGCTAAATTTAAGATTGTGGTAGATGGGGTAAACTCTTCAGGAGGAATTGCTGTACCCATGTTATTAAAGGAATTGGGTGTAAAGGCCGTTAAGAAATTGTATTGCGAACCAACGGGAAAATTCGCCCACAATCCCGAACCGTTGCCAGAAAATATCAAAGCAATTTGCAGAGAAGTAAAAAAAGGAAAATTTGATTTAGGGATTATTGTGGATCCCGATGTAGACCGACTAGCCTTGGTGCAAGAAGATGGAAAGCCGTTTGGGGAAGAATATACGCTAGTAGCCGTAGCCGATTATGTTATGAGTAAAAGAAAGGGAAATTCGGTTTCCAATCTATCGTCAACCCGGGCTTTGCGCGATGTGACTGAAAAAGCGGGAGGGAAATATTCAGCCGCTGCCGTGGGAGAGGTGAACGTGGTTAACCTAATGAAGGAAACAAAGGCAGTGATTGGTGGTGAAGGAAATGGAGGCGTCATCTTTCCCGAACTTCATTATGGCCGTGATGCACTCATGGGTATTGCCTTATTCTTAACGCTCTTGGCAAAATCCAAAAAGAAAGCCTCCGAACTTCGGAAGTCCTATCCTGAATATTTTATTTCTAAAAACAAAATCGAACTCACTTCTGGAATTAATGTGGATCAGGTGCTTGAAAGAATAAGGGAGAAATATGCGCATGAGAAAATCAATACCCTTGATGGTGTAAAAATTGATTTCGAAAAGGAAAAAGAGTGGATACACTTGCGCAAGTCCAACACGGAACCAATTATTCGCATTTATGCAGAATCTCAAAATGTGAAGAAAGCGAATGAGTTGGCTAATCGAATTATTAGTGACATTAATTCGTTGTTAGTTGGTCGTTAATAGTGATTTGAAGAACAAACAAAACTCATGAATCAACATTTGTAAATGCCAACTGAAATGAAAGTTTATTTAGATAACGCAGCCACAACGCCTCTCGATCCTGAAGTGTTTGAGGCTATGAAGCCTTTTCTACTCGAAGATTTTGGCAATCCATCTTCCACGCATTCTCACGGACGGAAAGTGCGGGCTGCAATTGAGTCGGGTAGAAAGAAAATAGCCGAGCTTCTCAACTGCACTCCTGGCGAAATCATTTTTACTTCGGGAGGGACGGAAGCGGACAACGCCATTATTAATGGCGCAATTCAAACGTTCAAGATCCAACACGCTATATCATCTCCGATAGAACATCATGCGGTAACACATACATTGGAAGTGCTTAAGAAAGAAGGAAAAATCGAACTTCATCATGTTGCTTTAGATGAACAAGGCAATGTTAAGCTTAACGATCTTGAACGGATGTTAAAGGAATTCCCCAATTCCATAGTTTCATTGATGCATGCCAATAATGAAATCGGAAACCTATTGGATATGCATCGGGTAAGTGAACTCTGCCATCAGTACAATGCCTATTTTCATTCCGATACGGTTCAATCCATGGGACACTACAAACACGATCTTAAGCAATTGAAAGTACACGGCTTGACAGCGGCTGCACATAAATTTCATGGCCCTAAAGGTGTTGGTTTTATGTACATCAACAAAGACAAGAAAATCAAATCGATGGTTCATGGCGGAGCGCAAGAGCGCAACATGCGAGGTGGAACGGAAAATGTCTATGGAATTATTGGCCTGGCCAAAGCACTTGAAATTTGTTATCGTGAAATGGCTGAACATGAAGCACATATCGTGAAGTTAAAAAAGCACATGATCGAAAAGTTAAAATCATCAGTACCTGGAATAAGTTTTCATGGAGCCTCTGATGATTTAGAAAAAAGTCTTTACACCGTTCTCAATGTTTCTTTTCCTGAATCAGAGGAAAATGAAATGATGCTTTTTAATTTGGACTTGCAAGGAATTTCAGCATCCGGTGGCAGCGCTTGTTCCAGTGGAGCTTCGACCGGGTCTCATGTTTTGGGCGCCATCTACCCCGGCTCGAAAAGGGGTGCAGTCCGGTTTTCATTCAGTAAGTACAATACCGTTGAAGAAATAAATTATACCGTTTCAAAGATTGCAGAAACTGTCGGAAGCAAGATGGTCGGGATGTAATGATGTAACTGGATGATTGATGACGAGCCAACATATAAAATCATTGGTTGTGCCATGGAGGTGCATAATACATTGGGTAACGGATTTCAGGAAGTAATCTATCAAAGGTGTCTGGCCATTGAATTACAAATCGCTGGCATTTCTTTTCAGCGTGAAGTGGAACAACCTATTTTCTACAAGGGAAATGGCGTTGGAGTGAGACGAGCAGATTTCATTTTTGAAGATAGGCTGGTTTTAGAATTGAAAGCAGTGATTGAATTGGAGGATGTCCATTTGGCACAGGCAAAGAATTATTTATCGGCATACAATTTTGATGTAGGTCTATTGATAAATTTTGGCGCAAAAAGTTTGCAGCACAAAAGAATTTTCCGAACAGAAAAGCGTGCGTCAAAAAAATCATACAATCCCATCAATCTCGAAAATCCTGACCATCCCGATGCAGACAATTAGTTTCATAGGCTCAGGTAATCTCGCTTGGCACCTGGCTCCGGCTTTTGATAATGCCGGGTTTGTTGTAAAAGAAGTTTTCAGCCGCAACGCTCGACACGCTGAAGCCTTGACGGAAAGACTTTATCAAGCGGAAGTAAAAGCTTCATTAGATTTCTCCACCAGCCCTTCCTCAATTTTTATTGTTGCAGCCAGCGATGGCGCAATAAGTGATATTGCCAAAGAAATTATTTTGCCGGAAGAATCATGGTTGGTGCATACTTCCGGAAGTGTGCCATTAGCCGATATACAATTTGCGGCGACTCCTAATGTTGGTGTGCTCTATCCTCTACAAACATTTACAAAGACCAAGAAAATTGATTTTAAACAAACCCCAATATTTATAGAGAGTATCAACCCGGAAACGGAAATTGTATTAACCAACCTGGCGAAGGCCATCAGCAATCAGGTTAAAAAGATTGGATCAGAAGAAAGGAAAGCCTTGCATGTGGCGGCTGTTTTTGCGTCTAATTTCACTAACCACATGCTCACCCTTTCTAGGCAAATCATGCAGCAAAATAGTTTGGAATACGATTGGCTAAAACCGTTGATCACAGAGACCATTGCCAAGAGTTTACAACTTGGACCAGAAGCCGCGCAAACCGGCCCGGCCATGCGTGGTGACCTTGACACGCTTGAAAAACATTTAGCCTTATTAAAAGATGATCCTTCTCTTTCTGAAGTTTATAAAATAATAAGTCAACACATCATTGATCACTATTATCAAGCGTAATTTTTTTGTATTTTGATTGCTTAAATTTACAGTATGAAATACTTGATCGGACTAATCCTTTGGGGAGGAACATTATCAGTTTCATTTTCACAGCAAATTCAGTTAAGAAAATCATCCCCTAGTAAGTTATCCACTAGTGTCGCTTCTGTTACTAAGCCTTTGTTAATAATTGATGGGGAAATAATGCCCAATCTTGTGAAAAGTAAAATTGATTCCTCTAAAATGGTTGATCCCCTTGATGAGATAAATTCAAATGACATTGAGAAGGTGGAGATTTTGAAAGGATTGCAAGCCACAACTGTTTACGGTGAAGCGGCAAGAAATGGCGTTGTGAAAATAACTATGAAGAAAATTACGGCTACCAGATAAATCAATTTTTTATGAAATACTTAATCCTGTTTAATTTACTTTTCGCTTCGTGTGTGGCTTTTTCACAATCGGCCACTAACCAACCTGTATCCAAGCCAACCGATCCAATAGTGGTTGTGGATGGAAAGATTTTGCCTGCCCTGGTGCAAAGCAAAACGGATCCAACAAAAATGGTACGAGCCATTGATTCGGTTGATGGACAAGATATTGACAAAATTGAAGTGGTAAATGGCAGCAGTGCTGTTGCTGATTATGGAGACACTGGAAAAAATGGAGCAATCGTAATCAAATTGAAGAAACCAAAATCGAATTAATACTAATCAAAAACTATTTTCACTATGCAAAACTATTTATCGTTTTTATTGATGGTGCTGTCAGTCACTTCCTGGGCGCAAAATACCCCCCGCGAATCGCTTGATCCCAAAGTAACGGAGGTGTGGGATTTGAAACCAAAGAAAATCACCCCGGCAATAAAATTAGGAGATGCCCCTTCCGATGCCATTATCCTTTTTGATGGCAAGGACTTATCCAAATGGACTGACAATGCGGGTGGAGAACCAAAATGGGAAGTGAAGGATGGCGCCATTACCGTTACCAAAGGAGGTGGTGATCTTAAAACAAAACAAACGTTTAGCGATATGCAATTGCACATTGAATGGCGCACACCCGCTGAGGTAGTCGGTGATGGGCAAGGAAGAGGTAACAGTGGCATCTTTTTGCAAGACCGCTATGAACTTCAGGTGCTTGACAGTTATGAAAGTCCAACCTATTCCAACGGACAAGCCGGCTCAATTTACAAGCAATCTATACCCTTGGTGAATGCGTGTCTCAAACCGGGTGAGTGGCAGGCTTATGATATTGTTTACAACGCCCCGCATTTCAGTGAAAATGGAAGAGTACTTGTTCCTGCATTTGTCACCGTAATCCATAACGGGGTGCTGGTTCAAAATCATACCCAAATCTATGGCCCCACTGAATACAAAGGGCTGCCAGTTTACCAGCCTCACAGCAAGGCATCACTACGTCTGCAAAATCACGGCAACCCCGTCAGCTACAGAAATATCTGGGTGCGGGAATTGTAAAGAAAAAATTTCAGATCAAAGAAAAGTCAGGCTATCCCTGACTTTTCTTATTTCCTATTCGGATAAAATTTAGTTCGGTTTAACTGCTGGAGCCGCAGCCTCCACCTCACCTTTGATATGAAGGACAGTGACTCCACCTTCAATATTAGCGGTAACAGTAATTGTTTTATCAAAAGCACCAGGATTGGCAGCATTATAAGTTGCCTTAACATGACCTTCGCCACCGGGCATTACAGGCTCATGAGTCCAACTTGGTGTGGTGCAACCACAGGAAGGCTGTGCATTTGCAATAACGAGTGGTGTCTTGCCCTTATTAGTGAACTGAAAATCGAAAGTTGCAGGAACACCCTGTTGGATTTTTCCAAAATCATGGGTAGAGGCACCCCACTCAATTGAGGCTAAATCAGCCGCTGGAGCTGTGGTAGTTTGACTAAATCCTACATTGGCAACCATGGCCAATACAGCGAAAAACATTAATTTTTTCATTTTCTATTAAATTTTGGGTTAAACTTAAACTGTTCAATCGAACTCTACAAACTTCATCAACAAAAACCATTCCTCCTGTTAAATAAAGGCCTATAAATGTTAATCCTTTGTTAAACATGAAAGGCTGGATCAGGTGCGCCATAAATACCTGCTACCTTTGTTAGGTGAGCCGAATACCCTAAGAAGTGTCAGATCTTAACCTTTTGAACACAAGATTTACCGTTGATTGAATCGCTTAAAGAATAATCAAAAAAGACCCTTATTAAATCCTTTTTTTTTGCGATATTGTACCAATATTCTTTTGCCTAGATCCTTCGAAGTCCTACCTATAATAAATTCGTTTGTTTATTTTAAAATAAAAAAATCATGAAATTCCACTTTTTACCCGTTTCCTTGGCCCTGCTAGCATTAGCATCGTGCGGTCAATCACATAAAGAAAATGACGAATCAGCTGATAGCACGGAAGTCGCTCAAAGTACTGAAGATACCTCCGAAATGGCGGAAGAACATTCCGGGGTTTATTTCATCACGCCTAAAGATGGAGAGGAACTAAAGTCACCCGTGATTATTCAAATGGGTGTAAATGGCATGACGGTTGAGCCAGCCGGTAAAGTCGTGGAGGGTAAAGGACATCACCACATTATTGTTGATGGCGCCTTCATTGAAAAAGGCCAGGTTGTTCCTATGGATAAAACACATATTCATTTTGGAAAAGGACAAACGACCGACACCCTTAAGTTATCTCCAGGGGCCCACACGCTCACCTTGCAGTTTGCCGATGGCGTGCACGATTCCTACGGTAAAGATTGGAGCAAGACCATTTCAATCAAAGTAATCGAATAAGTTTGAAATTGCTTCATTTCTGCCAAGGTAAAAGTGAAACACATCTGGATATCCAAATTATTCTGCAACCAGAACGGTTGTATCGGAAAGTAACAGTGGAAATAGTATAACTGTTCGTTAGGATAGTTATGCAGGATTTGCGAGCTTGAAATGTACAGCCTCAAATTCATGCGCTACTATGTTTCAATATTTCTCGATCCAGTGATTCTGAAAAGTGTCAGATATTTGCTATGTCTCATTTTTCTGTGCTGGTTGGGTGCTTGCACTATCGAAAGCACCAAAATAGTCACTGATTTTGACTATGTGAAGTTGACGGAAACCAAAATGTCGCAATACTATGTTAAGGGCACAGTCAGGGGCATGCCTTTTAGTTACTCCACCAATGATCCGTTTTACACAAATACGATCTTTGGCGATACCACTACCAAAATCTTTAACGGTATAAAGGCTAAGGGTATCTTTTTTTCGATTGCCGATGAATCAGGATACATTCCTATTTGGTTTTACTTATCATCTAGGACGATAGCAATACATGATTTTGTGACGAATATGTATGTTAACCAAACATTTTCTATGGGTAAACCTTTAGGTGTTGATTCATTATATGGAAATCCTGATAATCTCTTTATTGCCGTGTTACAAGTGAACTATTACAATTAGTACAGCCAATTCGGCCAACTGTACAGGGATTTTAATTACCCAAATTTAGCCTGTGTTTTATACACTACACCAATTTCTAAGCCCAA